>Ga0137370_10000868_pt1 | contig 11996 bp, 8 predicted proteins | sample SagtaG_11_FD_104920 | JGI IMG/M metagenome (GOLD analysis project Ga0137370, IMG submission 104920) | Vadose zone soil microbial communities from Sagehorn Ranch, Mendocino, California, USA - Sage1_R_20_16 metaG | ecosystem: Environmental > Terrestrial > Soil > Vadose zone | place: USA... | reverse complement strand
ATGTCGAAATCCAACTTCGTGCTCGCCTTGGGGGATTTGAGCTACGGCGGGAACACCGGGTACGCCAACTCGACGGAGGAGGCGTGGTGCGAGCGGTTCCAGAAAAGCTTCCGAGACGTCGAGGTCGTGGCGGGAAATCACGACGTGGGGCAGCCTCCGCTCGGGGAAGGCGATATCAACAATTTCACGAAGTATTGCCCATTCACCCTTGATACCAGGGTCGTGGGCGAGTACGGGAGGCAATATTACTTCGACCTTCCTGCCACGAATCCACTCGCCCGGTTCATCCTGATTTCGCCCGACCTGATCTTCGACAACACGACGTATTACGACTACAACGTCAACGAGCCGCATTACAACTGGACCCGAGACGCGATCGACTCGGCTCGCGCGGCGAACATCCCATGGGTCATCGTCGCGATGCACAAGCCGTGCATCAGTGTGGGCGAACACGCGTGCGAGACCGGGACGGACCTCCTGAATCTCCTCTTGGACGAGAAGGTGGATTTGATCCTCCAGGCGCACAACCACAACTACGAACGAAGCAAGCAGCTTGCGCTGAATCCCAGCACATGCGCGGCCATCCAAGAGCATGTCTACAATGCGAACTGCATCGCGCCGAACGATGGGTCGTCGACCGGACAATACCAACAGGGAGGCGGCTCGGTGATCGTCGTCGCGGGCACGGGGGGCCGGGAGATCATCGAGTTCGACCCGACGAACCACTACGCGCCGTACTTCGCGGCCTGGATGGGCAACACCACCGCAGGGTATGGAAACGGCGTCGTCAATTTCAACGTGGACGCGGGCCGCATCGTCATGCACACGAGTTTCAATGGGACGTACACCGATACGTTCACGATCTCGAGGCCATCAACCGACGGCGTGCTCGACCTCATCCGCGCATACCTCCCGTTCATCGCGCTGGCCGCGATTGGAGTGGGCGGAGTCTTCTTCTGGACTCGGAAGAGGGCGCGAAGGAAGGCCGACGAGGGGTGAGAGAGCCCCCGGGGGGTCAACCGTCGCAGCGCAAGGTTGTCCCGAACGTCAGCTTGTGCGAAGCACCGTGAGAACCTTATGACCGAACCCATGGAGGTTTCGACGAACGCGAGCGGGCGCCGAGTAGCCAACGGCTCAGACCGTAAGGCGGTCCGACCGGCGGTCGAGTCGTCCGCGGCGCACCTGGCGTCAGGCTCCCCTTCGACGCGAAAGGTCTATGCGATCATCGGGCCCGACGGTGCAGGGAAGACGACGATTGCGCGGGTCATTGCGGCCCACCTCGAGGAAGCCGGAGCCCGCACCCGGATCGCATGGATGCGATCCCCTCGAATCGTGACCCTCGGGGTCCTCGGCCTTCTGCGGCTTGCGCGGCTCGCCAAGACGGTCCGTTTGGGCGATCACGATGACGTCCACACGGATCTCAGCCGCCACCCGTTCCTCTTCCATCTCCTGGCGTGGTCCGTTACCTTCGATTACTTCTTGGGCTACCTGGGCAAGGTGGCGCTGCCGAAACTGCTCCTGCGGCGGACCGTCATTTGTGACCGCTTCGTATGGGACGCGATCGTCGACCTCGAGCTCGCCTCCGGGTTCGGAGAGGATCTACTGAGCTTGCCGCAAGGGCGAATCCTCGTCGACCTCGGGCGAAAGCATCGGAGCGTCCTCGTGACCGCGGATCCCGACGAACTCATCCGCCGGCGCCCGATCCTCTCCCTCGATCCTCGGCTTGCCCGGCGTCTGCGGCTCTACCAGGAATTGGCCGACCGATTCGGCCTAGGTACGGTGGACAGCGCGAAAAGCACGGAGCCGCAGAGCGTCGCGGCCGTGCTCGGCTGCCTCGGGATCGTTCTTCGCAATCCGATCGCGGAGTAATGGAGGGGATTCCGACACGAAAATCATGGTCGCGGCCCCGGAGTTCGGTCGGTCGTGGGGCGGCATCGGCACGTACATCTCCCAGCTCCTCCGAGGGCTGGACGGCCGCCACGACGTGACGATCTTGTCCGGCGACCGTGCGCCTTCCGGGCCAGGCTTTCGCACCGTCCCGCTGACGGATGGCGGCAGCGTCATGACGAACTACTTCAAGTTCCAACTGGCGCTCCGACGGCGCCTGCCCGACCTCCTTCGGGAGTACCGCCCGGATTTCGTCGTCGCCCATCATGCGCAAATGCCCGACCTGCTCACAGCATCGGACCAAGTTCCCTTCGTCGTCACGACCCACACGACGATCCTCGGACAGGCCCGCGGGACCCGAGCGGCGATTCGCCACGGCGGACCCTTGGATGAATCCGAGAAGACGACGATGGCCGCGCTCCCGGCGTTGCTCCCGGCCGAACTCTACTACTGGCGGCGCGTGCGGCATGCGTTGTTCGTCTCGAACGCGGTCCATCAAGAGGTCGAAGAGACGTACGCGCCGCGGCTCCGCACCTCGGCGGTGATCCTGAACGGATTGGATCCGTCCGAGGTCCTCGAGGGTGCGAGGGAGTCTCCCGTGCGGGAGAGGAGCGACGGGCACATTTTCTTCGGAGGACGTTTGCTCGGCTGGAAGGGCTTGGCCGTGCTGTTGCAAACGCTCCGCCGATTCCCGATCCGCGAGCGTCTCATCGTCACCGGGAGCGGTCGCGTCGCCGCGTGGCGGAACTACGCGCGTTCCCTTGGATTGGGAGAAGACCGGGTGGAATTCCTCGGGGTCATCCCGCGCGTGGACATGCTGTCGAAGGTCCGTCAAGCGAAGCTCGTGGTCCTCCCAAGCTTCACGGAGAGTTGTCCGTACTCGCTGATCGAGGCCATGGCGATGGGCAAGGCCGTCGTCGCGTCTTCCCTTCCGGGGACGCGGGACATGCTGGTCGACGAGGTCTCGGGCCTCTTGGTCCCTCCTGGCGATCCGGCCGCCCTTGGAGCCGCCATCGCGCGACTCCTCGGAGATGAGGCCCTTCGCCGCCGGCTCGGTCGCGAGGCCGCGACGGTCGCCGCATCGCGGTTCTCGTTGCCCCGGATGTGCGACGACACCGTTCGCTATTTCGAGAGCGTCCTAGCCGCTTCGTGATTCCTATCGCTTCGATCGGGCATCCAGATCCGACCACAGCTCGACGTATTCCCGCAACGAATCCTCGACCGAGTAGCGCTCCACCGCAATCTGTCGAGCCCCGTCCCGGAGACGCGTGCGAAGGCCCCGGTCGGCCTTCATCTCCGACAATCGTTCCGCGCCCTCGGCGGGCGTCTCGACGAGGAACCCACTACGATGGTCTTCCACGGCCTCCTCCGCTCCGGGGAATCGGGACGTCAGAATCGGCTGCCCCGTCGCCAGGCACTCGAGCCATACGAGCGGCGGCGCCGCGGTGGATCGTCGGTCGACGACCGGGGACAGCAGGAGGTCCGCCGACTTCCGGGCGGCATCGAAGGTCTCGGCGGTGTGAAGCACGCGAAGCCCGGGGCGTTCCAGCTTGACGTACGATTCCTTGAAGTGTTCCGGCTTGAAACTGAAGAGGAACTGGAGACCGGTCGGATGCGATGCAAGGGCGATCTCCGCCGTTCGGACGGCGAACCGAAGGTCCTCTTCTCCCGTCTGTTGCGTGAATCCGGTCCAGAGGACCGCGAGGTCGGTCTCGGATAGCCCGAGCTTCGCCTCAGCCGCGCGTCGCTCGGCCTCGGAGGGCGGCGCGAACTTGACGGGGTCGACGCCCCACCGGATCCGACGGACCCGTTCCGGTGGGAGGCTGAGCTCGAGGAGTCGTCGCCGATAGGCGTCGGAGAAGGGGACGATGACGTCGAAGGGGGCGAAGCTGGCCCGGAGGAACACGTCGTACAGGGGCCGGTTCGGCTGGTATGTCGGGGCGGAGAGCGCGGTCGGGAGCTTACCGAACGCCGGTCGGAGGCCGAGCATCGCCGGACCGTAATTATCCGCGAAGTGGACCACGTCGGGTCGGAACTCCCGTCGTCGAGCGCGGATCTCGCGTCCGATTTTCGGAATCGTCGCGGTCTTGCTGATGTAATTGTTCGTCCCGGCAAGATGGGTGAATTCCGCGTTGAAACGGAGGTCGGGCGTCAGGTACACCGGAACCGGAGGAACGCGGTGAATCGGGGGAGTGCCGGGGGGCACATGTTCCACCATGATGGAGATGATCTCGACCTCATGGCCGAGCCGTTCCAGGCCTCGGACGACGTCGAACCAGAAGTTCTTGTCTCCGGCGTGGCGGAAGGGGAGGTACCGGGTGCCGACCAGGAGTATCCGCACGCGAGCGTTCCCGGCGTCGGTACGCGGGACGCATATTTTAGTCCGTAGCGCGCGGACCCGGCATCGGTGTCGCTGGATGCCGGAGCCACGGTATTGGAATTGAGAATTAGAGAACCGGGTCGTCGCGCCGACCGAAGGTGTTTTTCCAGGGTGGGGAGTGAATCCGAACGGTCAAGTACAGGCCAGGAGAATATCCCGCGCAGGGCGGACCGAATCTTCCTCGGGAGAGGGAGGAGGAAGTCATGGATTCCCAGGGTGAGGTCGCACGACGGAGTCGTGAAACGATTCCCATCGTCGCAGCGATCCGAGTCCTGGAGTGATCCACCCTGAGCTTCGAAGGAGGTTTCCAAATCCGAGTCCTGTTCATCGTGGCGCATCTCGGGAAGGGCGGCGGGTTGGCCTTGCAAACCTTCCAGCTCTTCCAGTCCCTCCGGTCCCACATCGACGTCGACCTGCTCTGCCTCGACGCGCCCGGCTTGCACCGCTCCATGCTGAAGGAGCCCGGCGTGATCGTCGCGGGTCCGGTGGTGTACCCGCGCGGCATCTTGACCCTGGCCCGCGTCCTGCGCTCGATTCGCGACGACTACGACCTGTTCCAGGTTCTGGATCCGTATTACGCGCTGCCGGCTGCGTATCTTGCAAAGGCGTTTCCGAGGATCGTGTTCTTCGGCCAAGAGCCGGCGCGGGAAATCGGGTATCGATACGGACTCGCCCCCGCCCTCCTGACCCATGCGGCGATTCCGGCTCTCCTGGCGGGCGGTCGGCTCGTCGTCAACTCGCACTCCCTCGCCGAGCGTTTCGCGAAGTACGCTCCCTTGGTGATCCCGAACGGCCTCGACTTCCGTCGGTTCGAGCGGCTCCCGGCCAAGGACGAAGCCCGTCGCCGACTCGGGCTCCCGGAAGGACGGACGCTCCTCGCCTGGGTCGGGAAGATAATTCCGATCAAGCGTGTGGAATGGCTCCTCGAAGTCCTCCGGCTCAATCCGGACCTCGCCGCGGTCGCGGTCGGCGGCTACCGCGAGGACCACTACGGCGACAGCTACTACGAGACGCTCCTGAGATCCTACCCCGACGTCCGCGATCGGGTCGTCTTCACGGGCGAGGTCCCCTGGGACGATGTGCCCCAGTACCTGGCCGCCGCGGACATCTTCGTGTTCCCGTCCCGTTTCGAAGGCCTACCGAACGCCGTCATCGAGGCGATGTCCGCGGGCCTCCCGGTCGTGGCATCCGACATCCCGCCCCACCGGGAGCTGGTCCGGGTCGGTCGGACGGGATTCCTCGCATCGGATCCCGCGGCCATGGCGAGGTCGGTGGCGACGCTGGCCAAGGACGAATCGCTCCGTCGCGAGATGGGCGTCGCCGCGCGAACCTTCGTCCGCGAGCATCTGACGTCCGAGGCTTGCATGCAGGCCTTCTTGGACCTCTACCGGTCCGTCATCGAACGCAAGCATCGATCCGTCGTCCATGCGCTCCCCGATCGGAGGGGCGACGTCGAGCGGACCTCGAAAGCGAAGAGTCGTTGAGGGGAGGTCCGGCGACATCGAAGTATCGGGCCATCCGGAACCCTCGCGATTCGCCCCGTCGTGGTTCATTCGCCGCGCAACACGAACGGGATCGCGCTCGGAATAAAGCGATACCGCTTGCTGTCGATCAACGTCATGTCGCCCACGGATGAGAGCGTGTGGATGCCGTCGGGGAAAGGCCCCTCGACGAACGGTTCGATCCGGATGGCGAACTCCTCGAGGAAGTCCGTGGTCGTGAGGCGAACGACCCGGTTGACCACGATCCCCCCTCCATACGATGTCGAACAATCTTGGGCGGGTCGGTACAGCACGCCGCGATGGACGAAGGGCGTCCCCGCGGGCCGGGACGACCGCACGTCCGTCTTGACGGGATTCAACGGGTGGGGTTCCCAGGGGCCTCTCAGGGCCGGGGCGTGCCACAGGAATAGATGGAGATCCTTCCCCGCCTCCTGGTCCGTGCAGGCGAGCCACCATCGGCCGTCGTGCAGGAAGACCGTGCTGTCGAGCGCCGCCACGCCCTTGACTAACGTGGAGGACTTCTCCCATCGGACCAGGAACTCGATCGCTCGGTAGAGGCTGACCTCGCGGGCCTCATGGGTTTCGGGGATGCAATAGATCTCGCCGCCGTCGACGAGCAGGTACGGATAGGAGGCATGGACGGGGAGCTCGATCGCCTGGACGGGAGGGGAGGGGGCTTGCTCGGCGGTCGCGGGCATCGTGGCGATCGTCCCCTTCGAGGACCGATAGTCGAAATCCTCGTAGACGATGTGCGCGGCTCCATCGAATTCGACGCCGAACGGGTCGGCCACGAATCGACCGTCTCCGGGCGGCCGAAGCCATCGGACCTCGAGGCGGTCCGTGGGCTCGAGGAACGCGGCGATGGGTGCCTCGACGACCCCGATGGACCACTCCTCGTGATGTCGGAGACCCTTGTCCGCCCGCCGGATCGCGTTTCGGGTTTGCCGCGCGAGGAAGCGCAGCGTCTCCTGGTTCGTCGGACTTCGTGGGACGACCGAGTCGATCGGGGACGGGACGTCATCGAGGTAGTCCGCGCGACCCGACTGGATATCGCGACACACTTGGGCCGGCCATCGGGCGGATCCGAAGCACACCTCGTCGATCGTGCGGCTCAACGAGTGGAGCGCGGTCTTGAAACATCCGCGGCGGAGGACGATGCCCTCCCCCTCTCGGTTCGTGAGCCGCAGCAGGCGCGTCTCGATCACGGATTCTCGGTTGTAAATCTCCCAGAACCCCGGCAGCCCACCGTCTTCTCGTAGGCCCTCGTCATGATGGAACGACCACACCCCATAGCGGGCCGCGCGCAGGATCTCGCCGCGGGCATTTGCGGCGTCGAACCGGAGGATGAAATCGAGGTCGTGGTCTCGGAGGCGTCGGAGCTCGGACTCGTCCAAGGGCGGAGCCGAAGGGTCCCCTGTCGAGTCGCGCAACGTCAACACGTCGACGTCTCGCAGGCGATGGGCCATGTCGACGGTCCGGAAGGCTCTGGGCCGGACGAGCTCGCCAACCGTCCGGAAGAGGAGTCGGTCCCGCGGGCCCGGTCGGATTGGAAGCGGGAGTTGTCGGCCCGCTTCCGGGAAAATGTGTAGCCCCAGTTGGACTCCGGGCTGGGCCAACAGGGCTTCGATAGACCGAACCTGCCATGCGCGGAATGTGGTTCCAGGGCCGAGGATGCCGAACCGAATCGGACGAAGGCGAGGCGCCTCTTCAGGGTCCATGGAAGACGACCTCCGTCGGCGCGCACGGCGACCTCGGATCGCCCCATCGTTCCCAACGACGTGACTCGCCACCGTCTTGCGGGGCCGCTTTCCATTCGAAGACGGATCTCGGACGGATACTCTTTTGGTCTGTTGCCCACTGACCCCGGCACACGCTCTCCCGTCCGGATGCCGTGAGGCTGGGCTGACCCGTGGAATCCCTGCGGATTGCGATTCTCACCGAGACCTTGCCTGCCGCCGAGATGACGCTGCAACCCTGGAGGTACCTGGGGAATCTCGCCCAGGCGTTGCAGGGAATCGGACATGACGCCGTGGTCGTGACGGGCGAACAGGGGCCGCAGGTATGGAATGGCATTCCCGTGGAGCGCCATAGAGCGCGTGACGATTTTAGGTATGCCTCGGGCCTCCGCCGGATCGTGCGTTCGGTCGGCGGCCATGCGGGTCTGTTCCGACTGACGGCCACCCTCTTCTTCTCCATGCGGCGCGCTCCGGCCAACGGGCCTCACGCGGAGCGGCTCGCCGGGGTTTTCCTTCGGCCCCTTCACGATGGACGGACCCTGGTGCGGCGGTTCCTCGACCCAACCTTGGCCGCTGAGGCTCGGCTCGACGTGCACCATGCAGGGCTGTATCTGTCCCGGATCCTCGGGACGTGGCCCTCGGCCGCGTCCCAGGTGGATGGGTTCGTCTTCCTGTGGGACGCCGACCGGGCGCGGGCCGTCCGCGCCGGCCTTCCCACGGAGGCGTGTTCGTTCGTGCGTCACCCGTTCGACCCGTTCTTCCTGGAACGCGGCCCTCCGAGGTTGGGGCCGCGGCTTTCCGATCTCCTGAAGCCGGTCGAGCGACGCGTGATCTTCACGGGTCCCCCGGAAGGGACCCGAGGGGTCGACGACGTCCTCCGGCTGGCCCGGTTCCTTCCCGTCGACCGACCGACGCAGGTCGTCCTCTTGTTGCGCGACGCCGGCTATCGGGACCCTGCGGTCACTCGATCCCAGGTCGGGCCCCACGAAGTCCTCGTCGTCCGGGCATTCCTGTCCCGCGAGGAGCTGCGGGCCGCCTACCGGGCCTCGCACGCGGCCGTGTTCCCCTATCGGTTCGTCCGCACGGCCTTGCCGCTCGTCGTCCTCGAGGCGGTGGCGACCGGGCTGCCCGTCGCAGTCACCCGCGTCCATCCGATCCGGGAACTGGAGACGAAGACGGGCCTGGTGTTCGCGAAGGTCCGAGACCCTCGAGACTTGGCGAGAGCGGTCCAACAAATGTTCGATGAGGGGATGCGGGCCGAGGCCCTACGGAAGAACCAGGAATGGATCCGGTCCTCTCCCGACTGGCCGGCCGTCGCGAGAACCTTCGCGGCCCTGGTTCAGCGGTAGATCCCGTCCGTCCTCGGGCGAGGGTTTTTGAATGTCGGGACGTTTCAACGAGGACGCGAACGGATGATTCCCCTCGAGAGGCCCCGTGTTGTGGGCGCGACGTTCCCCTACGTCGGCCTGGCGGTGGCCGTGCTGGCCCTGTACGCCATCGTCGCGGTGACCATCCCGCCGAATCTCTATCGTTCCGCGATCGCCGTCGCGGCGTTCTTCGCCATGGGATATTGCGCGCTCGCCCTCATCGCGGGCGGTCGCCTCGCCCTGTCGCCGGCCGAGATCCTCGCCTTCACGGTCGGACTGACGATCCTGATTACCTCGTTGTCCGCCCTCGCCGTCTCGATCGTCGGCATCCCGATCACCGAGTTCGCCGTGGTCATCATCGGTTTGCCGATCGGGGTCGTCGCGTTCCTCCTGCGTCGGCCGGCCACCGGCCCCGTGGAAGCGCTCGTCGCGTTCGGCGGGCGACTCTTCGACTTCACGGACTATTCAGCAGGCGAAAAGGCGGTCGCCATCGCCCTCTTCCTGGCCGTCATCGGGGCCCTTGGGGTCTTCATCTCGATCGCGGGCGTCGGCTACCCGGACCCGCACACCGCGGCCCTCGGAATCGACGGCCCCTACGGCTCCGGGGGGAACCTGGACCCCCTCCCGTACACCTTCGTCCGGGGAACCGCCCATAGGATCGTGGTCACCGTCCTGGGCAATGCGACTCCGGGTTCGTTCGGGGTTCGCATTCGGCTCGTCCCCCTGAACGCCACGGGGACCGAACCCTTCCATTCTGTTCCCACGACCTTCCCCTTGGCGCTGGACGAATTCGCGGAACACCGCGACTCGATCACCGTCGCGGCCGAAGGGAGGTGGACGAATTCGTATTCGATCGCGATCGACCCCGTCGGGAATTTCACGCTGCGGTTCGATCTCCTCGACTCGTCGAACCGGACCATCGCGGGAGTCCACTTGCCAATTCAGACCACGGACCCTCCGATGGTGTCCGCGAGTATGGCCATGACGGTCGGCATCGACGTTCGCGGGGCACGGGTCGGTTCAGGGCTTCTACGGTCGGGACACGACCTGATAGACTGAGAAGGTCCCGTCTTGGTAGACGAGGGCGAAATGGGGATCGGTGGCGAACTTTTCCACGTTCGCCCGGGGCAGTTGAGAGAGCGATCGTTCGAGGAAAAAGTTCGGTCGCATCACCAGCATCCAACGATCCGTGACGACGTAATCGCCCACGGAGAGTTCCGACCACACGCTCTTGTCGAGGGTCGCGTTTTCGAAGAGTTTGAGACTTCCGAATTGCGTCCGCATGGGGGCGAAGCCCGAAAGGATGTCGACCGCCAACTGATCGCCCCAGTAGCGGGCTGTGCAGTTGTGGGACTGCGCCCAGTTCGCGCAATAGTGGGCTTGGGCCCAGTTCGCAAGCCGTAGGGCATCCGCGCCGAAGTTCAGCGGCGTGTCGGTCAAGTGGGCGTCCGCGGATTCGAAGTACGCCCGCACGGAGAGGGGAGCCAGATTGCCGCCCATGTAGAGGGCCGCGGCAAGGGCGACGCAGGCGGCCCTCGGAACCCAATCTCGTCGTCCCGAAAATCGCGGCGCGAGCCGACCGAATCGACCGGACACGGCCCCCGACCAGCGGATCAAGGTGGCCCCCGCGAACGGCCCGACGAACAAGTTCGTATACTCGCCGACGCGCAACGGCACGAAGTTGAAACTCGTCGCGATGAGCGGCAACGTGACTATCGTGATCGTGATCGCCACGAGCCCGTTCGCGACCGCGAACGGTTGCTCCCGCGCGCGGAAGGACCGGTACAGGCTGGCCAGGGCCAGGACAAGGAGCCCGAGTACGGAGGCCCCTAGCCACACGATTTCCTGGAGCGCGAAGGTCCTGCCCAAGCCCGGACTCGGACCCGCGACCGGCAAGTTTTCCGGGGCGACGAGCCGCTCGAGGACGACATAGAGGTTTTCCTGTTGGCTCGCAAAGATGGCGTAGGTGAAGAACGAGATGTAAATGGCGAGGAGGGCGATGAAGTAGAGGAAGAGGACGCCCAGCCGGAGGGAGCCCACGACCGGACGGAAGCGCCGCGTGGACATCATGATCGCGAGCGTGGCGAGCCATCCCGCGAAAATGTAGGACGACAGATGATGCGTCATCACGATCCCGCCGGACACGAGGGCGAAAAGAATCTGCGCGCGGCGTTGCGAGGTCTCCTCCGCACTCCGGGTCAGCATGATCAGCGCGAGCAAGGAGAGGCCGACGAAGATGATGCCGATGCCCTGCTGGACCGGGATGTTGAACAGGATCGACCCCGTGCCCAGGTAGAAGAAAAGGCCGAGGACCGCGATCCGCGTGCTGAACAGGCGGCGGCCGAGGGCGAACACGATCGCGGGCACCGCGAGGAGTCGAAGGATCGGTTCGATCCAAGAGAAGGAGACGGCCCCCTGCGCGCCCGTCGTCAGGATGATGTAACCCTCAAAGACGTTTCCGAGCGGGTAGAAGGAGTACGTATGCGCGAAGGCGAGCCCCGCTCCCGGCGACCAAAAGCCGCTCGCCACAATCTGGGACGCGAAGGCGAAGTTGAAGATCGGATCCGTCGAGTAGACGAGGCCATGGGGCGCCGCGATCGGATAGATGAGGAAGACCGCGACCACCGGGGGGAAGAGGAAGGGGAACTTCGGCGTCCGGACCAAGGCTACGTAGAACGGGCCGCACACCATGGCGAGGAAGAGGAGCAGCAGGGTCCGTGGCAGCCCTCCGATTCCCCGCTTGAATTCGAGAAACATGGCGATGAGCCCCAGGAATCCGACGAGGCAGACCGCCAGGGCCACGATGTCGAGGTATGCCGGGCCTCGGGCACGTGCGGCCAAGATTTTTGACCTATCGCGGCTCCCTTGATTAAGGCTTCGTCCCACGGGGTCCTGAGGCCGATAACAGGGTCAGAACCTACGACGTGGCGAGTCATCGCCTCTCGTTTCAGGACCGCTTCCCCAAAGAAGGATTCGCATCAGCCGTCGAGTCCGTCGGATTGAGACCGAGCCGAATGGCGATCCGGTTTCAGCGTCCACCGTCCAAGCGGTAATGAACCCCTTGGCGGCGGACCCGGCCCGACTTTTCAAGGACCGCGAGGTGATACGACGCGAGTTGCCGACT
>Ga0137370_10000866_pt1 | contig 12005 bp, 16 predicted proteins | sample SagtaG_11_FD_104920 | JGI IMG/M metagenome (GOLD analysis project Ga0137370, IMG submission 104920) | Vadose zone soil microbial communities from Sagehorn Ranch, Mendocino, California, USA - Sage1_R_20_16 metaG | ecosystem: Environmental > Terrestrial > Soil > Vadose zone | place: USA... | reverse complement strand
GGATCACTATAGGCGCCAGGGATGCGGTTATTTGTACCGTTCATCCCGAGGCCAACGTAGAGATTGTGTATCTGGATCGGAACATCGCTATAACCGAAGATGTTTATTGGAATGAAGGCGAGTGGAAGCTCGTGAGGCCTGGAGTTCCTGGCGAAAACGCCGACAATCTTCCTCGCCTGAGCGGCTACGTAGCTATTCTCCGTTCCGGTTATTATTTAATTTCGCTCTCGCGCTGATCGGGTTCCTTGCTGACATTTTCCGCTTCGCCGGGTAGAACCGTTTTGATTTTAGTCGCAGTGTCTTCGAACAGGCCCTTGATCTTGGTAAGGATGGTAGCTTCTTCCTTCTTCGATGTCGCAATGGCCCTCGGGACCGGGGTCACTTTCTTCTGGCTGGTTTTTTTAACGTTCCTCTTTTTTGAGCTAGTCTTTTTCGTTGTCGGTTTCTTTTTCGGGGTTATCTTTTTCCGCATCGAATGGCGCCTCCTTTGTCTTTCTAATTAATGTAACGATAACATTCCGCGCCCCATCGCCCGACCAAAATTTTGAGATGGATGAAACGCGCTCCGCTCCCATGCTCCTGGCACCGCCCATTTTTGTCTTCATATTCATTAAAGCGTTGCTCAACTCGCTCCGCGGTTCATCAGGGGTGTCCGTATGAGCGAGAGCCAATCGATGCGGCTCGTCGTTTTTGCGCGCGACGAGTTTATTGTATGTGATATCCTTACTATCAATTTCTTCTAATGCCGTTGCGCCCAACTCTCCGCCGTCGGGCGTGATACCGATGACGCTACCCAGAACGCCGAAAAAGCGACCAGTACCCGAGAACAGCGCCTGAATCGCGGAAACGCGATCTTTAATGAGAGCTTCGGTTGCGTTGGTAATTTGTCCCGGTAGCTCTTCCAAGTGAACGTCGTATTGTTTGGAGATGCGGTCGATATAGGCAGGCAAATTCTTGCCGAGACTTGCCACCTGACTAACCAGAATCGGTCCCAGCAATGAAATAAGGATAATCGCGGCAATAATGAGACCGATCAGAAGTAGCAACGTAGTGCCTAACCGAGGTATGCGCCAGCGGCGTTCTGCCTTCTCGATCGCCGGGTCAAAAAGGTAAGCTGATCCGAGCGCGATCAGAATCGGAATTAAAATATCTCGCAGGTAGTGTGCGACGACTAGAACCGTCGCAGCCAGAGCGATCCAAAAGAGGTCCCGCACCACAGGAATTTGCCACAAATGGCGGCTGCGATCGCTATTTGGCTTCTCGCCACATAACTCCATAGGACGGTGACTTTCGAATGTTTCCTCTTTCTTAATCACAGGCGAGGAAGGCCACAACCCAAAGCGAGCCAGCCTTAACGATTACCAGTAACATCATCTGAACCCGTTGGCTTGTGGCGAGTTCGTCCGGCCTTGCCGCCGCCTCGGGTTAACGGCCCTGCATGGTTCTTTTCTCTGGCGGCGGGGGATTGTCTGTTTTGATATTTGGTCCCAGCAGCGATGCTTTGCGCGTTTTCCGCCGGAACGACTCCCGATCCGTATTTGCTCGCGTAAACTTGTGTGAACTCTGCACCGAAAAAGAATATAAGCGATGAATAATAAACCCACAGCAAGACGGTGATCAACGAGCCGGCGGCACCGTATGCTGACACCACACCGCTACTTCCTAAATAAAATCCTATGAGGAATTTTCCTACGGTAAAAAGGAGTGAAGTCAGCGCCGCCCCGATCCAGACATCCTTCCACCGAATGAGTGCGTCAGGAAGGAATTTGTAGATTATCGCAAAGAGTATGGTGACAAAGCTAAATGACACTAGAATATCGAGTAGATGCGCAATAAAGGCGGCTCCTCCGACCAAGCTACCCATGAATTGTGTGAGGCCAGTCAACAGAGCGGTAATGGCAAGGGACACCAAGAGGAGAAATCCCACCCCCAGAACGATTGCAAAGGAGATAAAACGATCACGGATGAGTCCCCATACTCCCCGACCAGATTTCGGGGTAACCCCCCAAATCGTGTTGAGAGAAGTCTGAAGCTGGCCAACAACGCTGCCAGCGCCGAACAGTAGGGCGATAACACCCAAGAAGGTCGAAATCATCCCAGTTTTAGGCTTATTACTGGCATTTACTATCATTCCCTGGACGGCTTGCGCGCTCTCTTGGCCGATCATTCCTTGGATCGTTTCAACAATCTGGTTCTGGGCGGCTTCTCGGCCAAAGACGAGCCCCGCCACGGCTATAGCAATGATCAAAAGCGGAGCCAGTGAGAAAAGGGTGTAATAGGACAATGAAGATGCTAACTGAAATGGCTGATCTTCTATCCATTGGGAAAAGATATCTTTGAGAAAATTCCAAATGGACTTTCGCTTCATCACAACGTTAATTCACTAACGCCACGAACGGTCGCGAAAAGATCGACTCGATACACCTTGCCGGTGCCCTGCTACGTCTGCCTTTCGGTATGACCGGGAACCGCGTGCTGTACATCTTCGGCTGCCTTCTTCACGGTCTCACGCGCGTGTTCATATTGTTCCGCGCCCCGCTGCGTCACTTCCTCGAGCGTTTGATCGCGGACGGAACCCATTAACCGATCCTCTTGTTCCGTAGAGGGCAGTGCCGCCCCAATCGCCGCTCCCAATGCCACGCCTAAAGCACCGATAACCAACGGCTGCTCTTGCAACAATGAGCTAATGCCTTCACGGGCTCGTATCGCTCCGGATTGGGCCAGGGTAGCTGTCTTGTTAACCGTCTCTATTACGGCGTCTTTCGAACTCGTTAGTTGGCTCCGCACGCTTTCCGTTGCCGCCTGGACCTTGTCTCGCGTTTTCGATAAAGTTCCTGGCTCCGAACTATAGCTATTACCGCCGTAATCCGCGTCGCCGGTGTAATCATCATACGGTTTTGTAGACGCGCCTCGGCCGGGGGAAAACATCATCCAACTAATTCCGATTGCCGTGAGCATCATCGGAACGGGGTTCTCTCTAATGGAATTTCCCAAGTTACTGGCGACCTCGTTGGTGTTCTTCCCGAGGAAACTCAGGCATTCATCTAGCAGTTGACCCGGCGTCAGTTTGCGCTCAAGGGCGTCGAGGGTCTGATTCATCTCTGCGCGCGTCTGATTAATCTCTCTTTCCAGAGTCTCCGGATCTTTCTTCGTTTCGTCTCGTAAACTCGTCTCATCGTTCATGGCATTCTCCTTTGCATCATCTCTTTATCTCTGCGCAATGCATTCTGTGTCCGGTCGGGCTTAAAAGCCGACGGTTCCAACTTCTTTTTGCCACCTTGGATCATTACAAATCCGATGATGGCGACAATCCCGCCCACGATAAGGGCTGCCATCCAATCCGCGACTACATGCGCCAGACCAAGGACAGCAGCAGCTAGCAGGACGAGAATGCCGGCGAACAAAACCGCACCCCCGGTCGCCATACTTATCGCCGCTACCTTCGCCTCCGATAAGGCTTCTGATACTTCTGTTTTTACTAATGCCAGTTCTTTATGAATTAATGTCGAAGCGTCGTCCAGCAGCCGCCTCAGCAAGTCTGCGGTCGATTCAGCTCCTCGTCCGCTCTCGGTTCGATTGGAATGGGTTACGGGTGATTGTTCCATAGGTCATACTCCTCTTCTGAGCGTGCCTCGTTACGCGGAAGTCCCAAATCTAAGATCCAATATGTCCGCGATAGTTAGGGTCCGCTGGAATCTCTCCAGACTCTGACGGTGTTGACGATCCCGCGGGCGTCACCGGCCGAGGGGCAGCATCGTGCTGATAGCTTCCTTTTTGCCGTTCAGCGGAAGCTTTAATGAAACGTGAGATCGCAATTCCTATGGCCACGCTGCCGAGCAAGAACAAAGTCGGGTTACGCCGGGCGAGTGATTGCGCATCGACAACGAGATCATCAATGCTTCGGTCGCGCAAGTTATCCGCGAAACCTCTGATACTATTGGCCAGTTCGCCGGTGTAGTGGCCAAGCGATTGCTGCTCCTGGTCTTTGAATCCTGCCGCGGCCTGGTCCACAACCCCCGCCAGCTTTTCCGCCTGCTCGACTGTCGTAGTCCTCCCTGTCTCTAGTTTCTCCTTCGCATGTTGCTTTACTTCTTTTGCTACATCCGCTGCATCCGATTTAAGTGTCTCACGGTCGGGCAATTGGCTAGATTTCTGACTATCGTTAATGGTGGCAGTGTTCGTCATATGAACGACTCCTTTCCGGAAATTGATGACAGCTCGCTCTTTGTAAGAGCACCAGAGCAACGACCGTGCCACCAGGCCATCCCGCTGTATTGGAGTGCGCTCGCTCTGCCCTGTCTCAGTGTTTTATGAAGCTCAGTATAGCCGTTGTACACCACGTGCATGTTAAGAGCGCCACGTCCTCTGGATAGTTCTGCGCGACATCTTCCGCGCAACGGTTTTGGCTGGGTTTAACATAGTCCGCAGTGACCTCAGGGGTTGATCGATCTGCTGTGAACAGCCATAGGGTTTTGTTTGGTCGTTACGCGATCGATGAATGGCATCTTTCGAAAATCAATGCTTGGAAGTCGTCCGCTATATGACAAAAATAAAATCTAATCACATCATTTCACGTTGTGTTTTTCGTCTTGGTCGCCGAGCGCGCAAAGGCTTTTTCCCCACAGATGGCGTCCGAGTGTCTTTGAAATCGAGACAAACATATCAGTGTTGGTTTCTGGGGCCCGTTGCATCTCATTTCAAATTCTAATCAATTACCAATTCCGTGCGTGCGCGGAGATAACTCAATCCGTCCGATCGATGCGATCGTGACCTTCGAGTTTACCCTCTTGTTATAAGGCCCGATAATGAGACACGTGGGAACCCACTGCGCGATGACGCCCGCTTTCCCCTGTCTCCGACTTGAAAGAGCACCGACGCCATAGCTGGAGCAGCGATCCCCAGGTGGCGAAAGATGGGATGCCACCTACTCGAGCCAATCACCGCAGTCCATCTTCAGGGACGACTTCTTGTGGGCGCAATCCTCACACAGTAAGAGTTTTTAGTGGGAGTTTTTAGTACCTTGATCGAACGTAACATAAATATCGTCGGTAAATACTTGGTTCGTTCGCTGGCATATTACTTGCGCAGTCAGCGTCACTCAAGGAGGAGTACATGAAAAGCATTGCGCTAATTTTATTCGCAGCCAGCCTTGCATTCGGTTGCTCCAAAGACCGGACTGAAAGTAATCGAGTCTCACAATCGACCGCGGTCGAGCCGGACAATAGCGGGCGCAACGTGCGAGATCGCAACAATGCGACACAGACTGCCGGCGATCAGTCGGAGAACGAAGCGGATCGCACGATCACTCAGAGCCTGCGAAAGGCTATTACGGACGACGATTCCATTTCCACTAACGAAAAGAACGTGAAGGTCGTCACGATCGATGGGACTGTTACCCTACGTGGCCCCGTTAAGAGTGAAAAGGAGAAAGCTGATATTGGAGCCAAAGCCAAACAGATTGCCGGTGTAAAGAAGGTCGATAACCAATTGGAGACCGCAAACTAGAAACTAAAGGAGGATAATATGTCAAAATCAGTTTTTTGTCTGTGTGCTACCGCAGGTCAAGCCGAGAACATTGTCGATGGGCTTCGGGCTGCCGGCTTTTCCAACAATGATATCTCGGTGCTGTTTCCTGACAAAGCAGGGACAAGAGATTTTGCACACGAGCAGCATACCAAGGCTCCCGAAGGCGCGGCGACTGGAGCGGGCACTGGGGGAGCTGTAGGGGGAGTAGTGGGATGGCTCGTGGGCATCGGCTCTTTGGCCATTCCCGGTGTCGGGCCGTTTATCGCTGCGGGGCCGATCATGGCTGCGCTGGCGGGCGCCGGGGTAGGCGCCGCCGTGGGCGGGCTGTCCGGCGCCCTTATCGGCATGGGCATCCCGGAGTATGAAGCGAAACGATACGAGGGAAAAATCAAAGAGGGCAACATTCTGATCGCGGTCCATTCGGAAGACAGCGACGAAAGGAAGCGCGCGAAAGAGATTTTTGAAAGGTCCGGCGCTCACGATATTTCCTCTACCGAAGAAGAAGGCGTCTCCGAGAAAGAAGAATCCAAACCCGTGGGATTTCGACACTCATAGACCGAAACCGGCACCTCAGGAGGGCTTATGAGGCTTTTGCAAGACGAAAACGGGAAAGTGGGATGGATCATGCTCTGGGCACTGGGTGTGCCCATACCCATATTAGTTATTCTCTTCTTGGTGCGCGGCTGCACATAAAGCGGCAGCGTGAAGGGCAAATTGCTCCCTATTAATGTCACCAAATCTAAAAAGCTTGAAGGAGGGTTAAAAACATGGATGCGTTAGAACTGCTTAAGCAAGACCACCAAAAGGTGAAGGAGCTGTTAGAAGAGGCGGAAGCAACCGAAGGCGGTAAAGAGCAGAAAGAAATCTTTAAACAGATCAAGAAGGAACTAGAGACCCACGCCCAGATTGAAGAAACTGTCTTCTATCCGGCAATGGAAAAACACGAGGAACTGAAGGACATCGTCCTCGAATCGTATGAGGAACATAAGCAGATAAAAATGCTGCTCCGAGAAATGGAAGATCTGGTTTCCGACAGCGAGAAGTTTGAGCCGAAGCTGCAAGTCTTAATGGAAAACGTTGAGCATCACGCTGAGGAGGAAGAAGAGGGCAAATTGTTCCCAAAGATCCGCGATCTTTTGGACGATGCGGCTCTCGAACAATTGGGTCAAGAGCTTGAATCAGCCAAACATAAAGAGAGGTAAAGCTGCTCGATGGTAAGTGGGCGATCGTAATAATTTTTTACGACTCCCGTAGAGAAGCTCTGCGGATGTGGATCAGCCGCGGGGCTTCTTCATGTTCGCAGGGAGGTGAGGCTCGCAATGCCGCCATGCCACGCAAGAGCGCGTCGGGCCGAGTTGAATTCTACTCCGCGCGAATCATGAGCCGGCCTCCGTGCGAGACTGCCCGATGACTGATCCGTCGTCATGAGGCTCTCCTTTCGTTCAGCGCATCAACTTCGCAGGATAGTTTCCTAGTTCCATAGTGAAGAGATTATAGTCACTCTGTATCTCTACTTTGTCACGATCAGGAGGAAGTTCGCCCGTCGGGCGTGGAATCTACTGCCCTAGAGCTAATTTGAGCTTGAACAATAGCTCGTTAAGATCAAAAGGCTTCATAATGAAATCCGTTGCGCCTTCTTTTAGAATTTGTTGAGCATTAAGGGAAAATCCCGACATCAAAACAACCGGGACCTCTGGTGCGACCGACCGAATGTGCCGTAGAAGATGAAACCCACCAAGTCCAGGCATAACTACATCCGACAGAACAAGGTCAACTTCATCCCTTTCCAAAAGTTGAACAGCTTCTTTCCCGTTGGAAGCCTCGTTTACCTCATAGCCCTCTGTACGCAAGAAGGAGGCGATATTCTTGCGAATGCGTAGGTAATCTTCGACCAGAAGGATTCTTCGCGGCATAATTTACGTGCTGAGCAGGACTTATGCCAACCAATTTAAAAGCGTAAAGCACACGCCTGTCCTCTTCAGTGTCAGATTTTGCGTAAACCAATTAGCTATGTGTTTCACCGCGGAGGCGCGGAGGAGAATACCCTGTGGATCTGCACGCTCGGTCTGCTAGCGGCCGACCCGGGCCTTGAGCGCCGCAATCTCCGCTTCGCTGCGCGGGGTCAAGACGGCAACTTTGCGAGCGCGCTCATAGGGAATGATGACCCGGAGCGGTTGACCGTCGCGTTCGAGCAGCGAAATGTGACGCGACTCGGTGCCGCGCGTCGGCAGATCGAATAACGTCCATTGGTTCGCGCTCGGATCGTATTTGGCGACCTTGTCCGTGCTCCACAGGTTGGTCCACACGTTGTGGGTTTTGTCCACGCCGATCTGATAGGGCTGATGCGCCTCAGGATTCGGCAGCGGGACGAGCGTCGTTTCCTTGGTGTGGATGTTGATCTTGGCGAGCGTACCGCCGAACGAGTTCCCGACATAGACGTAATCGCCATTTTTGTCGGCGCCCATCCGCCGCGGCGCCTGCGCCCAGGCGAACGGGGTGTTGAAATCCGGGGGCTGGAAGGTCTCGTACATCTTGCGCTGTTCGGGGGTAAGACTTTCCATCACCGCCTTTTCCGGCGCGAGCTTGAACTCGCCGCTCTTGCCGGTCTTGATGTCGCTGTAGTCGATGAGGTCCTGCGCCATCAGGAGCCACCAGGCGTTGCCGGTGCGATCCGCTGCCAGGCCGTAGACGGTCGCGGTGCCGTGCTGATTCTTGTAGGTCACAGATTTGAACTCGGTGAATTTCTCTTCTTTGATATTGAACCGCAGCGCCCCGTCGGGAGACGTAACCCAGACGTTGCCGTTCAAGTCGGTGTCCAAAGTTCCAGCCGTTCCGGACATGGGCTCGGGCGGGAGATAGACAGTGATCTTTTCGGTTTTGGGATCGATCCTGCCGAGACCGCCGCGGCTGCGCTGAACGTTCGATCGGGTATTGAACCAGAGGATGCCGTTTTCATCCCGGGTGATGCCGTGGGTGCCGGCGGCGATGTCTCTTTGATCGTCGAGCTTGAAATTCTTCACCGCGCCGGTCTTGCCATCGATGCGAGCGATGGTGGTTTCCATGCTGGTATGGGCGAAAGTGATCCAGATGTTTCCGTCAAAGTCCATCTGCGCATCATGCACGCCGGCGACATGGTTCATGCTGGACTTGGTCCCGAGCGACCAATCGCTGCCATCCATGGATGCCGTGTGGCCGTGTTCCATCGGGAAGTCGTATTCCTTGAACACGACGCGCGCCGCTTCACCGGACGGGCGCGGGCGCAGCTTGAACTTCAATCGAGCTTTCGCCCGGGCCTCGCGCGCGGGCGAGATAAGCCGCCAGTTCCTTTTGGTGGAACTCGATATTGGGCGTCGCCTTGTGATCCGGACCGAAGTAGACGCCGAGCACGTTCACGTGCTTCATCAGGTCGAGAATCTTGTTCCAGCCTTCCTCGTCGAACCGGTGCTGTAGCGGATAGCTCGCGCTGTGACAGCCCGTGCAATTCTTCCGCACCTGAGTCTTCATCCGATAGTCTTCCGGCGTGTCGCCGGGGAGTGCTGCGAGGAGCTCGTCGCCGGGCAATTGCCGGATCCAATCCTCCTGGTTCTTTATCGGCTGCAGGACGAAATCCCGACGCGTCGTCTTGTGCAGTTCGGCATTGCCGTTGGCTGCTTGGTAGGTCAGCGCCTGCGCCCAGACCCGGTATTTGCCGTTCGGCAGCGGCGGGAAATAGTAGTTGCCGGCCTCGTCAGTGAAGACGCTCGTGGTGATTGGCGACCGTTCAGCCTTGGCCGACACTGTCACACCGCCCATTTTCTCGCCCGCGGTCGAGGTGATCGTTCCGGTGAGCAGCGCGTCCGCATGAGCAGCGCTAATAACGAATGGCGTTGCGCCCAAAGCGGCGGCGAGGGCGATCAGACTAGCAGCGGCGAAGTTACGCGGATTTTTCATGGCGTCCTCCTAATCTTCGGCAGCACCGTTACTGGGCGGGAGTCGCGGCTTTTGTGGGTGTCCGGGCGGTCGGAAGATCCTGCGCGCCCGGCGGCATAGTCTTCATGTAGGCGGCGATGGCGGCAATCTGATCCGAGTTGAAAGTGTACTTGAAGCCCGGCATCCGCGGCGTTCCGTTGCTGATGATCACACGCATGACGTCTTCCCGCCCGCCCGAACTCTCTTTGGAGAGTTCCGGACCATACATGCCGGCAACCAAAGTTGGCCTGGTATGGCAGACCCCGCACGACTGCTCGAACAGCCGCCGCCCCAATTTTTGCTGCTCATTGAGATGATCCTCGGCCGCAAACCCGCCTTGCGATGCTCCGGCCAGCAACATCAGGGCGATCCAGGCGCTACGCTTCATCTCGCTACTCCTCAATTCACAAGCTTTGACAAACCAGCCAGCAGCTTTTATTTTCTCCGTTCAAGTTTCTTTCAGCCGCCGCCACCGAGAATGCCGAAATCGCTCAACCACCAATTTTGGGCGGAGAATATCCGCTGAGATAGTCTTATGTCAACCTCAGCGCCGGTTTTGGTGATGTATCAGAGAGCGTGTTATTCAAGTGTCAGTTTAAACACCGCCCGGGCATTGTCCTCGAAGACTTTCTTGCGATCCGCCGCGCTTAGCCACTCGATGTTCTCGATCATCGGTTTTACGTTGTCCATGGAACGGCCGGTCGCCGGGTCGACGGAAGATCCTACGCCCGGGCACTCCGTGCCGAACAGGCAGCGGTCAATGCCGACGGTCTTTATCAGAAGACGCAACGCCTCTTCGGTGTACAGCACGGTATCGTAATAGAGTTTGCGCATGCCGTCCGAAAATCGACCGCCGGTTCCGCGCCGGAGTGATGGCGCTTCAAAACGGCCCAGCTGATAAGGAATGGCGCCGCCGCCGTGACTGACGACGATTTTAAGCTTGGGGAAATCGTTGAAGACGTTTGAATTGACTAACCCGAACACCGCGATGGATTCTTCATTGATGAAGTGCACGGAATACGGGCTGCGCTCCGAGCGCGACCCCGTGCCGTGAATATGCGCCGGTACGTCCAGCTCGCAGAGCTTTTCGTAGAGCGGATACCAGTAGCGGTCGCCCAGCGGCGGTGCTTCCCTGCCGCTGTTCTCGTAGGGGTCCGGATTCAAAAGACAGCCGACAAAACCCAGCTGCTTCACGCACCGTTCAAGCTCGGGGATCGCGTTCTGAATCGGATCGCCCGCGGTTTGCGGCAGTGCGCAAACGCCGATCCACTTGCCGGGGAAAAGTTTCATCTGGCGATGGATGATGTTGTTGCATTCCTCGGTGAACCAGTGGACGAGCTTGGCCGGCTTTTCCGACTGCATCAACTGAAACGGCCGCGGGGAGATGAGCTGGACGTCCGTGCCGTGGTCCCGCATATAATCCAGATGGCCTTTCGCCCAGTTTTCTTTGCGATTGGCCGCCGTGCGGATCTCGTCATCCGATACGTTGACGCCCCCACGCCCGTGAGCGCCGCGGGCCGAAAGCAAGTTCGCCTTGTACGCCCATAGTTCGGTTGGGGCGGAAACGTGGCCGTGCACATCGATAATCATGGCTTGATTTCCTCCTATTTAAAAATTCGCAATACTAGCGATTCTTGTCCGTCTACAGTCGATGTTTGCTTCTCTCGCACTCCTCCCGAATTGTCAAATCACCGCATGAGTTCGATTGTGTTTCCTGAGCGTCATCACCGTTGAGCCTTGGAATTCTTGACAGCACTCTCCACGCAGGATAGCTTCGCGTTGTTCGTAACGCCCGGGTCGAATAACAAGCCTCTCTGGGATCTATTGGGCTACCATTGTGATATGAGGCCTGGCGGAGTGACGGAAGACATTCTTGACGGTCCCACAAAACTTTGAAAGGAAGGTCTACCATGGCGACTATCCACGATATTATGCAGGTCGGGGTCGGCATGCCGGAGCGCGAAAGATTCGAGCAATTTGCGCGTGACATGCTGGGATTTCCGGTGACCAGATCGCCGGACGGACAGGTCACGTATGTGAGGCCGGACCAGTATCAGCATCGCATTGCAGCGCGGGCAGCCGCGGAACCGCTCCTGCGCTATGTGGGGTTCGACATCGAAGGGCCTGAAGAGCTTGCCGAGTGGGGGACCAAGCTCACAGCCGAAGGAATCGATTGGCGCCACGGCACGCCGGAGGAGTGTGTCGAACGACATGTGGCTCACTTTATCGAGCTCAAGGACCCCGATGGGCACCATCTAGCTTTGTCGTACGGCTTGGAGGTCGACAAAGAACCGGTGCACTATACCCGCGATCTCAATGTGCTACGCTTGGGCCACGTGCTGCTAACGGTAGAGGACACCCGGCGGACGCATGATTTCTACACCGGGGTGTTGGGCTTCCGCCTGAGTGATTGGGTATGCATCGACGACAACGTTCGTTTGTGCTTCTTGCGCTGCAACGCGCGCCATCACACTATGGCTTTCGCCCCATGCATGCCGGGCAAGACTCCCAGGCTGCAACACGTGATGCTG
>Ga0137370_10000859_pt1 | contig 12035 bp, 14 predicted proteins | sample SagtaG_11_FD_104920 | JGI IMG/M metagenome (GOLD analysis project Ga0137370, IMG submission 104920) | Vadose zone soil microbial communities from Sagehorn Ranch, Mendocino, California, USA - Sage1_R_20_16 metaG | ecosystem: Environmental > Terrestrial > Soil > Vadose zone | place: USA... | reverse complement strand
GGATATCTGCGCTTACGCCGCGAGGATTATACAAGTGCCGATGTTCAGTGCTGGGCCACTTTCGTTCGCGAACAAAGCCGAAGCTGGCATGACGTTTTTGTTTATTTCAAACACGAAGAGGCGGGTATCGGTCCGAAGCTGGCGCTGCAGATGACTGAGATTCTCGGGACATTGTAAGTCAACCTTCCTGCGGCCCCCGTTTTGCATTGGCAGGCGATGCGCCTGTCCTACAATCGTGCCGCGATGAAGATTTTCGTGACTGGCGGCACCGGTTACATCGGCAGTCGATTGATTCCGTCGCTTGTGAGGCGCGGCCACCAGGCGAAAACATTGGTGCGGCGCGGGGTCAGAGAAGAAGTTGCCGCCAGGTGCATTGGGAATTCCTGGTGATGCGCTGCGTATGGATTCATACTCAAACGATGTGCAAGGGTCGGATACATTTGTCCATTTGATCGGCACGCCGCATCCGACTCCAGCGAAGGCGCAACAATTTCGTGATGTGGATCTTGTTTCCGTGCAGGTTGCGCTGCGAGCTGCAAGCGAGGCTGGCGTTCGACAATTTGTTTATCTGAGCGTGGCACAACCGGCCCCCGTCATGAAAGCGTTCATCGACGTCCGCAGGGCGGGCGAGGCCATGATTCGCGAAAGCGGCAGCAACGCCACTTTTGTGCGGCCGTGGTATATACTCGGGCCCGGACATCGGTGGCCTTACGCGATCCTGCCGATCTATTGGGTTCTGGAACGACTGCCAAATACGCGGGAATCTGCGCAGCGGCTTGGCTTGGTCACGATTAACCAGATGCTCAATGCGCTGGAGTGGTCGATCGAGAATCCACCCGCTGGAATTCGGATTGTCGATGTACCCCAAATCCGCCGCCTCGGAAATCAGTCGCTATTTGCCGATGAGAATAAGGACGCCAGCAGCTAGTGCCACCAGGTATAAGAGAAAAACGAACGGTCCAAGGTTTAAGCCGAACCCCAAAAGTCCGTCGATAATGAGATAGACCGCAAGCAGCACCATGCCGATGTTTTTGGTGAATTTCATGGCCGCTATATTTTTGATCGCCAATGCCGGTGACAATCCCAAAATGTCTACAAGATCTTGGTCCGACTTATCATCGCTTCATCAGCGAAGCCTACCGTCCGCCTGCACGAATGACCACCGCCGAGATATCTTTCACATCTACGAAAGCGTCGTAAAATTCGGCGCCAGTCAGATGGGAAAGATAAACGATGTTGTCGGTAACTTGGCCGATTCTTCCTCCGACCTTTTCTCCAGATCTCAAGTGCAACTCGACAGTTTTGCCGGCGTTGCCCTGAAGTATGCTGATTACGGTTGCATTAGGCTGGATGGTGGCTTTTTCCTGCGCCATTAAGCTGGAACAAGCGACGGCTGCAACAATGATTCCGAGAAGAAGTGAGTAGCGTTTCATATCCGTTCGTTCTGGGTTATTTCACAGTGATTTGCGAGCAAATAATCACCCGACCGATCTATTACTAGCAGGTTTCGCAACGGGTAGAATTCGCTAAAATCGGAGTTATGGGTGTCGCCGAAAACCTTGAACGCGTTCGCGAGCAGATCGTGGCAGCGGGTGCAAAAGCCGGTCGCACAGGAAATGAAATTGAGCTTGTCGCAATCACGAAAACGCATCCAGTCGAGAAAGTACGTGAGGCAGTCGAAGCTGGGCATACAGTTTTTGGCGAAAGCCGGGTCCAGGAGGCGCGTGCGAAAATTCCAGAGCTGCCGTCAAACTTGCGGTGGCATTTCGTAGGACACCTCCAGAAAAACAAGATTCGGCACGCATTGCCTCTGTTCGAACTTTTTCACGGTGTCGATTCGCTGGCGCTGGCGCAAGAAATGAACAGAATCGCGGCCGAGGACGGCGGGCACTCCCGTGTGTTACTGGAAGTAAATGTTGCGGGAGAGGGGACCAAATTTGGTTTCAAGGCAGAGACCCTGCGTACCGAAATAGAGCCGCTTCTTGAGCTACCACGATTGTCGATAGAAGGACTGATGTGCATACCACCGCTGGCAGACGAAGCTGAATCGTCACGGAATTATTTTGCGCAGCTGCGCGAACTGCGCGATTCGATCGAGAAAGAATTTGATGTGAAATTTCCACATCTTTCCATGGGAATGACGCAGGATTTTTGGATCGCGATTGAGGAAGGCGCGACCCTCGTGCGCGTGGGCACGGCGATTTTCGGCGAGAGGCCTAAACGGGCAAAGAATTAATGCGGCTGGAACCAACAAACATTCAACAGATAGGAGACGAGGTTGCCATTTCCTGGAACGACGGGACGGAATCGTTTTTCAAGCTGGAGACGCTGCGACGCGCATGTCCCTGTGCCGGATGCGGGGGCGAACCAGATCTGCTCGGCCATATCTCGCGATCGCATGTGACTTATACGGATGAGAGTTTTCAGCTCGTCGGCTTCGATCTCATAGGGGGTTACGCGTTGCAGCCGCGGTGGGCCGACGGACACAGTACCGGAATTTATAGCTTTACTTACTTGCGCCGATTGGGAGAAGCTCTGCAGTGAAGGTGTGCGAAAAAGCCGGAACCAATTCATGACGCTGCCAGTGAAAATCGCGATCGTGTCGCTCTGCCTTGCATTGTGCGGAGCTGGAGCCTTCATCGCCTCAACTGCACGCGAAAAATCCGAGCAGCCGCAAAAAATGAACGCCATCCCGGTGAAGAATCACGAGATTGCGCGGCGCATTTGGATTGTAGCGTGAATGAGGTTTGAGGTAGGGCCGGTTCACCCGAACCGCCCGGCGGGATTGAACACGCGCCATGCGGGCGATTGAGGTCAATCGCCCCTACCTGGAATGGTTACGCGCAACAGCGTCGTCCGTTCAGCTTGCGGATGTAATCGCCGATCCTGCAACTGGGCCGGAATCAGGAAAAATTCCCCAGGTTTAAGATCAACACCAGCGCAGTGTATGGAGGCGGTGAGACAACATGTAATTGCAAATTGACCGCGAGGGGCGACCTCGCGCGGCGAATCGAGATTCCACTTCTGAATCTCAAATAGCTTGTGATGCAGTAGTAGTTCACCTTCGGGAAGCAACAATCGCGGGCGAACGTCGTTGAAATCGATGCATTGCAGCGCTCGATCGATGTGTAACTGACGTTGCTTGCCCTGGTCATCCACGCGGTTCCAATCCAACACACGATAGGTGGTGTCACTGTTCTGCTGGATTTCGATCAGCAGATTGCCTGCGCCGAGAGCATGAAGACGTCCTGCGGGCAGGAACACGGCATCGCCTGCTCTAACCCGGATTTTGTGAACATGATCAGCTGCCGTTCCATCCCGCAACGCGTTTTCGAGTTGATCTCGCGTGATCGACTCACGAAATCCAAGATAAAGCTCGGCGCCTGGCTCAGCCGCCGCAACGTACCAGAATTCCGTTTTCGGTTCGCCTCCCAGGCCTTTGGCGGCCGTTTCGGGCGGATGCACCTGCAATGAAAGTTTCTGATGAGCATCGAGAAGTTTCAATAGCAGCGGAAAACGCGGAGCGTCAGGAATGTCTCCGAAGACGTCGTGCCGATGTTGAGTCCACAGTTCATGCAAAGTTTTCCCGCGAAGTGGTCCGTTGCGCACGATGCTCTGCGCTTCGGGCCGGTCTACTATTTCCCATGATTCGCCGATAAGCTTCTGCGCCGGCAGTGTTTTGCCGAACTCGGATTCAAGACGCCGTCCGCCCCATATGCGTTCCATGAAAATGGGTTCGAAGGTGAGGGGACTCGGAATTTCGGATTTCGAATTTCGGATTTCAGATTTCAAATCAGCCGATTGTAAATTGTGGAACACTCAATGCAAAAACTGTCGTCTGATGGATCGATCAAATTTTTAAGGTATTGGCTGCCATTACTTGTTTGGCTTGGCGTAATTTTCTTCGGCTCAACCGATCTGATGTCAGCCGAGCACACATCGCGATTCATCGTCCCGTTCTTGCGCTGGCTCAAATCTGACATCTCAATCGAGACACTTGCGTCGATTCACTTCGTGATTCGCAAGTGCGCGCATCTGAGCGAATACGCCATTCTGGCGCTACTCCTACTTCGAGCTTCGATCTACGTGATTAATTTCAAATGTTCGATGCCGACTCTCTATGTGTGTGTCTGGGTCACCTTGCTTTCTTGTTGCTATTACAGACGAATTTCACCAGACGTTTGTCGTGTCGCGCAGCGCTTGCGCCACGGATATTCTGATCGATAGTGCCGGCGCGATCCTCGGACTGCTAGTTGGCGCCATTTTCGAGAGAAGGCATTCAACAAACGTCAGGAGAGCGATCACTGGGCCGTAAGTGTGTAGTCACCCCTTCGAAAACGCCGCTGCCCTCGCTGCTTGCCTTTGGCCGAAAAATTGAAATAGTCCAGCAGCGCCGGAACCGAACCACGGGAAATCGATCGATGAGTCTTGCCATTTGCCTCTGCGTTGTTGGGGTGATCGCGATTGTGTACATCGCGCTTTACTTCAGCTCCAAAGGAACGCCACCGACGGAATCTCCCGCGGATCCTGTCGTATCGGCGCGACCCGTTCACGTTGGAAGAAATCTGCTACTCGGCGCAGTCGCATTCGTTGCTCTGGACGGCATCATATTTCATACGCGATTGTACCCGTCCATTTTAGCTCCCGATTCGTACGCGGGGCGACTTGCGGTCATTACGCAAGCCGAAAAGAAGCGTGCTTCATCAGGTCGGAAGGAGGTACTGGTTTTGGGAGACTCAAGGATAGCAGAAGGGTTCTCTACGGCGGTGGCTGATGAGGTGGGTTCTGCCTCTGGACTGAAGTTCGTGAGTCTCGCCGAGCCGGCGTCGACCATAGTCATATGGCACTATATTCTTCGAGAAGTCGATCCAACAGCACAACGCTACTCGGCAATTGTGGTTCCTTATGGCATTGGCTATGAACCAGACACCGCCGGAGATTTGAGAATTTCGATGGCGGCCCCACTGCTGCGCTATGGCGATTGCTTCCGGTTTGCTTCCGCTTTTCAGCCGTGGTCGGACTGGTTCAGAGCCTTTACCGCGTGCATCCTTCGGGGATCGGCGTATCAGAGTGATCTTCTCAATCTCCTTCAACATCCCATTGGACGGCTGGGAAGTATTCAATTAGAGGCAGCGAGGCTCCGTTCCCGCGCTGCGTATGAGGGTCGTGATTCCGACATCGCAGGCACGTCTTATGACCCGAAGACTCACAAGGTAAGCTTCCCGCCAAATTTAACCGAAGCTCAGAAGCAACTCATCAGCCAGAGCCTGAACCCCCGACCGGAATCAGAAAGGGAGCATTTCGTTAAACTGCAGCGGGGTTGGATCCAGCTAATCTTTGATCGTTATTCAAACAGTTCCACCGCGATTGTGCTTACGCCCGTTCCGCGTAGCCCATTTGGCGAGCTTGCGGGATCGTCTGTTACAGGGGATCCAGCCTTTCCAAATGCGTTGACTAAGAGGGCAGCTTTTTCACTCCCCGAACAAACGTTCAATTTTCTTGAAAAACCCGAATATTACTTTGACGGCTATCACTTGAACGCAAAAGGAAGGCGCAGATTTACAGAGAGATTGGTGGCTGAATTAGTCGGCCGATTACAATCCGGTGATGCGCAGTCACGACTAACCTCTGTTCACAACTACTTGCCGACTAGTGGCGGCCAGGAACGGTATCACTGATGTTATTTAACAGCTTTCAGTACTGGATCTTTTTCCTGATTGTGGTCGTTCTGTTCTACAGCACCCCATTTCGGATCGGTAAAATAATACTCCTTTGTGCAAGCTACATTTTCTACATGTGGTGGGACCCGCGATTTATCGCGCTGATCATAACCTCCACGGTAGTGGACTACTTTCTGGGGATCTGGTTGGAAATTGCCAGTGGTCGCCGCAAAAAGTTTCTACTGGGGATTAGCCTCCTAGTGAACCTGGGAATCCTTGGTTTCTTTAAGTACTACGACTTCTTTGCCGGCTCGTTGGCTTCTCTGCTCCACATTCCCGAGTCATCGATTGTTTTGCAAATTATTCTCCCGCTCGGAGTCAGCTTCTATACGTTCGCCAGTCTTTCTTACACGATCGATGTCTATTGGGGAAAGATGAAGGCGGTAAGAAACTTCATCGACTACGCGCTCTTTATTTCATTTTTCCCGCATCTTATTAACGGCCCGATCATTCGCGCCGGGCAATTCCTTCCTCAAATACAATCGTGGCGTCGCCCGACAGCAATCATGGTGCAGAGCGGAATCATTCTCGTTCTGTCCGGGCTTGTGAAGAAGATGATATTTGCGGATCGGTTTGCCGTCGTGTCGGACATGTATTTCAACCATCCCACTGCTCACCCTGGCTGGCTGGCGGCATGGACAGGCTGCATCGCATTCGCGATGCAGGTCTTCTTCGATTTCTCCGGTTATACCGACATCGCTCGCGGTTGCGCAAGGCTGTTAGGCTTTGAGTTTCCGCTCAATTTCCTGCGCCCGTTGCTATCCAGAAATCCGCGTGAATTCTGGCAGAAATGGCACATGACACTCTCTTCATGGGTGCGGGATTATGTGTTCATCCCACTCGGGGGATCAAGAAGAGGATCATTGGTGTTATATCGGAATCTGATGATTGCCATGGTGCTTGTGGGATTCTGGCACGGCGCCAGTTGGACATTTATCTTGTTCGGCGTGTACCAAGGAATGTTGTTGATCGGTTACCGTTTCTTTGAGCAGGCAACAGCCGGGACAATGATCTCGCGAATTATGAAAAAGCGCTATTTTGTGCCGATCAGCGTTACGCTGCTGTTCATGTCATTCGTCATAGGTATGCCTTTCATCCGTGGCCAGAATCTCCAAGTGAGTGGATACGTTCTAAGTGGACTGTTCGGTTTCCAGCATGTAACTGGCGAATTCCTGCTTACGGCCGGGACGCTGGCGCTCTTTTTCATTTCCCTGGTTCTGGCCGTGGCGCAAGAACGCACTCAGTTCATTGATCGTCTTGCCTTGCAACCAGCGCGCATTCAAATCCCGGCATATGTTTGCGTGTTTTTAGCGCTTGAGCTTTTTCCAGCGACCGGCCCAGTACCATTTATTTATTTCCAGTTTTAATGGGGTGGCCGGCGGGACTCCGCCGTTGTTTACCGGACCAGGTTGGTTGCAACGATAAATTCGACTAGTAAGACCAGGGCGAAAAGGGAATTACTTCATCCAGAGTAGGCGACGCGAGGCACTTTGCGGCAGACGCGGGCATGGGAGCTCAACTGAGCAATCGTAAACCCGATCCAAAGAAAGTGGGCCTGACTGGGCTCGAACCAGTGACCCTGCGCTTATCAAGCGCATGCTCTAACCAACTGAGCTACAGGCCCGCGCTTTGCGGAAGTGAAAAGTGATCGGTGATCGGTGATCGGTCAAGAGTTGCACCGGATTTTCTGATCACGGTTCATTGTTCACATCGAAAGTCGTACGGTTTCGTTCCGCGGTCGGCGGGACTACTGCGCGACATTTTCGCTGCGCGAAAATGGAGGCAAGGGGATTCGAACCCCTGACTTCCAGCTTGCAAAGCTGGCGCTCTACCAACTGAGCTATGCCCCCTGTAATCAACTGCGGATTGTAGATTGCGGATTGCGGATTGCAAATCTCGGGGGGGTGCAGCGTGGGAGTTCCCAATCTGCGGTCTCCCTACGATCCGCAGTCTCGGCGAACCGGAGTGCCGGATGGCGATCTGATGATCGCCACCCGGGATTTGTGCGGTTTTCGGCGAAGTCGCGTTCGATCCGCTATGGAACTAGTAGTCCGGGTTCCTTCGCTATTTCCCGCTAACAGGTACAGCCAAATAGGCCGTTAACACGCTTCCATTGAGCGCTCTACCTGTAATCTCCCCGTTATTATTTATGTCTCTTGCGAGTGCGAGAACGCCAGAATAGCTGCCTTTGAAATCATTGAGGTCTGTGGCGTTACTACTGTGATCCCAAATAACCGCACGACAATCAACCTGGTTCGCGTCGCATGACACACCGACTACTTGCCGGGCTTCATTGATACCATACGCCTCACTATCTACGTGCTCGGGTGTACGGTGCTTCAAAGGTTTGAGCTGCCGGATGCCATCCTCCTTGGTCCATATGAATGCGTGCAGGAAGTTGCCGTCGACGGAGCTCGGATCACCAGCGAAGCCGACAATGTCACCTCGTTGATTGATCGCTGTCGGCGTGTTCCACCACGGGGCTGGCGCATCTGGATAAATATCCGTCACGGTACCATTTTCCCATAGCACGGCGTGCTTGGCCGTACGTCTTCCAACGGCTTGGTCGCACATGCCCGAAATGCCCACGATTTGGCCGTTGTCGTTGATGGCGGTTGCGGCTCCTGAGCTGTCTCCCGCGATCAGAGGGAGATCGTGGATCTGGTCTCGTGATCCAAGGTCCCACACGGCTGGGAGAAACTGGAGGACCTGAGTACAACAACAGGTTGGGTCATGAACACCAGTTTCGGCCCATCCCACCGCCTTACCCAAATTGTTCGCCGCAGTGGCAAAGCCATTATTTCCTCCAGGAAAATTGGGCAGTGCTCTCATGTGATTGTTTTCCCAAACGAACCCGAGGTTGATAAAGCCGACGTTGTTAGGCGTACTGTAGAAAAACGCGCTACTCCAAGCCTCCCCGAGCGGCTCAGGATCGGCAGTCTGAGAAATACCCACGATGATACCTTGGGTATTCTTCACCCCCCAGGTGACACTGCTGTTTGGTCCGCCAAGTGTGTCGAGGTCGGTGAGCAAACTTTTTCGCCACAGCGCAGCGTGCCGGTTCCTATCCGGCAGTCTGGCATAGCCTGACACCCAGGTCAGGTCATTGATACTATTTCCCCCGTTACTCGTTCCGCCGAGTGAAGGAAGTTCCGATACTTGGTAATGCGTTTTTGCCTCGGTTGCTTCTGGTCTCTGTGCGTGTGCCAACCCTGGAGCTGCTCCGTAACAAAGACCGAGCAGAACGACAAAAAGAAATTCGCTGCCTCTTTTAGTTTTAAGTTGTGTTGTCATGGTTTGTTTCCTTTGTTGAAGTTTTTCATGACGACACATTAGGAACTGGCTTGAGTTCGCGACCAGAGCCACTTCGCACGTTTCGTACGAGCCATTTCTTTTTTCGCTAACGAATCCAGCGCACAACATTGGCGGTGCTTCGCAGGATCTCGAACTGCGAAGCGACTAGTGGGCGATGCGTAAAGGGTGCCCGCCCAGTGTTGGCAGATTTGCCTAATTCAATTTTGAATTAAGCGCGGCCGCGAACTTGCTAAGGCCTTCCCGAATCTGCGCACGCGACCATGCGGCGAAGCCGAAGGTAAGTGCGGGTTCCGCCTCTGCTTTCATAAAGCAGGATGACAACGGCGACGGTCTCATACCGATCTCACCGCAAACGCGAGTGATCTCCGGTAAGTCTGCTTTCCGACGCAGCCAGGCGACGAAATGCAAACCAGCTTCCGGGATTTCCAGAATGAAGTACTTACTCAACAAGTTGTTGAATTGTGCGATGAAGTATTCTCTTCGGTCAGAATAGAGTTTCCGCATCCGCTTGATGTGACTCAGGAAAAATCCCTCGGTCAGGAATCGAGCCAGCGTCGCCTGATCGATCGCGGGTGAATGCTGATCCATCACGGCTCGGATTTTGAGCATTGGTTCGACCAATTGTTCTGGCGCCAGGATATAACCCAGGCGTAGCGAGGGATAGAGGATCTTACTCATTGTGCCTGCGTAGATAACACGTCCAGCGTTATCAAGCCCCTGTAAGCAAGGGAGTGGCGGACCGGTATAACGAAATTCCGAGTTATGATCGTCCTCGAAAATGTAAGAGTCGCAGGTGCGTGCAAAGTCGATCAAAGCCGTTCTTCGCGAGAGACTCATCGTCATGCCGAGCGGGAATTGATGAGAGGGAGTGACGTAGATGATTTTGGGTGAATGTTGTTTCGACGGCCGCGCGATCGTGATTCCTTCCCGGTCAACGGGTCTTGGAACAACGGTCGCCCCCGCGAACCCAAAGCTCCGGCGGGCCTGGTAAAATCCCGGATCTTCGATCCAAGCAACTTCTCCTCGATTTACGAGGGCCATCGCGCTGATCATCATTGCCTGCTGCGTTCCGGCGGTGATGATAATCTGGTCTGGATGACAACGCGCGCCTCTGTGATCGCACAAATACGTCGCGAGCGCTTTGCGCAACTCGGGGTCCCCACGGCTTGATGCGTACTGGAGCAGATGGGCGCCTTTTCTTGCGAGGACCTCTGCTCTGAGTCGTTCCCATGTTTCGATCGGAAATTCGTCCAACGCCGCGAGAGCAGGGACAAACGTGACTCCTGGCGGGCCCGCGATTCCAAAATCGAATTGGTGTCCGACCCGCTTATCGGGAATACTTTTCACTCGATTGGAAAGGCGCGGAGGGCGTTGTATGCGTGGTTCTGCCTTTTCCGCCCGGACACTTAAAAAAGCTTCTGGTAATGGTTCGGCAACGAACGTGCCCGATCCGATTTTCGATTGAAGATAACCTTCCGAATGAAGCCGCGAGAAAGCGACGTTCACAGTGAAACGCGAGACTCCCAGGTCGGTGGCCAACTTGCGAGACGAGGGGAGTCGGGATGAGTTGTTGTTGAACGTCGCGGAAACCAATTCATCACGAACCTGGCGGTATAGTTGCTCATGGAGCGGTTCATCTGAAGTGCGATCCAGCCGGATCATTTCAAAAGCCATGATCGAATGGCGGCGTCGCTGCTTTCTTAGCTGATTCTTAACTTGAGCTTCTTTCACGATCCGGATTTGTGCTCATTAATCCAACTGCTGCCAACCGCAAGCTCACGTCGAAGTGGTCTGGCCATTTCGTTCAGAGTGGACCGTTGACACTTTACCACGAGGTCAGAAGCTTTTTTAATGCAAACTCAAACTCCCTGTAGCGATCACATTGAGACAAAAGGCCTGATTTATTTTGCGCGGATGCTGGACAAGATCCGACTAAAAGCCCGAGGTGAATTGCCGTCGGACTATTTTACCGGTGTGGATGAAGATCCGACGATGTTTGACGCCCGTTGCACAAGATTTCTCGGAATAAATTACAATGACCTTGTAGAACGAACGCTGAAAGGTGGATCGGACGAGGAAATTCTAGAATGGTGCTTCGAGCGAGGCCGACGACCTAACGAGGAGGAAATTGCAATCTGGAATGCGTTTCTAAGCAAACGTGGGTGGCGAGATGAAGCGAGCGCAGATCTGCAGGCAGCTAAACAGCGATCAGGCTTCGGCGATCGCGACGACATTCAGACGTGGATCGACCTGCACGACGCTGAGGAAGGGAGAAAACCAAAAGCGGTTTTTTCCGATTAGGTTCGGGTGAGTGCAGCGGAATGGACTGAACTCCGTGCGTGCTGGCAGGTTTTTCATGCGGCAAGAACATTTGTTTCCCTGGGAGGCCTGGCCAGCTTGATACTCGCGGTGTTATCTTGCAAACAACAACGCAGAATTACAGTATGAAACTTGCTCCGCTCATCGTTGTATTGACCATTTCAGCGTGTCGACTCTCGGTAGCGCAAACGCCGGCTCAAACGGAAGTGCTCCAGTTCGAGCGCGACGCGTGCAAAGCATTCCTTGATGCAGATATTTCCGCCCTCGAGCGCACTTTAACCCCTGACTTCACTCTCACGCTTTCCAACGGCGACGTAAGTACGCGCGCGGATGAGATTAACGAGCTTCGCAGCGGGAAAATCCACTACGATTTTTTCGCAAACTACGACATGCTGGCGCGCCTCTACGGCGATGACATTGCGGTTGTTCTCGGGAAAACACGCGTGAAAGGAACAGCAGAGGGCAATCCGTTCGACCGTGTCGTGCAGTTCACGGATACTTTGGTGAAACGCGATGGCCGCTGGCAGCTTGCTGCGGGGCACGTTTCGCGGCTGGAGAAGTAACCGCAGCGTCGCGTCAATAGATCTCCTGGATTCTGCGAGAAAAGCAAAATGCCGAATGTAGACCTTGTGAATCGTCATCCGGCATTGCAGTCGATGTGCAGCAAAGACTGAATTGTGC
>Ga0137370_10000857_pt1 | contig 12038 bp, 9 predicted proteins | sample SagtaG_11_FD_104920 | JGI IMG/M metagenome (GOLD analysis project Ga0137370, IMG submission 104920) | Vadose zone soil microbial communities from Sagehorn Ranch, Mendocino, California, USA - Sage1_R_20_16 metaG | ecosystem: Environmental > Terrestrial > Soil > Vadose zone | place: USA... | reverse complement strand
GACATCCTCGAGCGGGAAGCTGTGCTGCGGTCCCAGCGACAGGATGATGGCGTCTTCGGTTGCCGCCGCCTGCAGCTCGAAGTTGAAGCTGCGGCAGAAGCGCTTGCGCAGCGCGAGGCCCCAAGCCCGGTTGATCCGGCTACCGAACGGCGCGTGCAGGACCAGCTGCATCCCGCCCGCCTCGTCGAAGAACCGCTCCAGTACCAGGCATTTCTGCGTGGGGATCGTGCCGAGAATCTGCCGCGTCGCGCCGAGGTACTCGACGACGGTGCGCGCGCCTGCTTCGTTCATGCCGATGGTGTCTGCCAGCCACTGGATCGCGGCGGGCGGATCGTCCAGCCGGTCCGCGATGTCCTGGCGGAGCCGCGACACTTCCTCCGACAGCTCGTTCGTCCGCCCCGGCGCTTCGCCGAGCCAGAACGGCAGCGTCGGCGGCTGGCCTTTGGCGTCGGCCACGCGTACCTGGCCCGATTCGACTTTGACGATCTGGTAGGACGTGTTGCCGAGCTGGAAGATGTCGCCGGGCGTGCTCTCGATCGCGAAATCCTCATTGAGCGTCCCGACGAAGGTCTCCGTCGGCTCGAGGATGACGCGATAATCACCGAGATCAGGAATCGCGCCGCCGGACGTGATCGCTGCGATGCGCGCGCCGCGCCGCCCCTTCAGCTTCTTGTTGATGCCGTCATAGTGGATGTGCGCGCTCCGCCGCCCTCGCCGGGTGGTGAACCCCTCGGCGAGCATCTGCACGACATCATCGAACTCCTTGCGCGTCAGGTCACGGTACGGGTAGGCCGAGCGCATGCGCTGGTACAGCGTGTCTTCATCCCACTCTTCGCCCGCCGCGGCGGCGACGATTTGTTGGGCCAGAATGTCGAGCGGCCTGTCGGGAATGATCAAGCGGTCGAGCCGCCCCTCGCGCGTCGCGCGCAGCATCGCCGCGCATTCGATCAGCTCGTCTCTGGAGAGCGGGAAGATGCGTCCCTTGGGAATCGCACCGAGCCGGTGGCCCGCCCGGCCGACGCGCTGGAGCAGCGTCGCAATGGAGCGCGTCGACCCCACTTGAATGACGAGGTCGATGCTCCCGATATCGATCCCCAGCTCGAGCGATGCGGTCGCGACCAGCGCCTGCAGCTCACCGCGCTTGAGCCGCTCCTCCGCCTCGAGCCGCTTCTCGCGGGACAAGCTGCCGTGATGGCTGGTAACGCGATCGGCGCCGAGGCGCTCGGACAGATGCATGGCGAGTCGCTCGCACAACCGGCGGGTGTTCACGAACACCAACGTCGTCTTGTGCTGCGTGATCAGCTCCGCAATCCGGGCGTTGACCTCCTCCCAAACTTCCGCCGCCATCACGGCTTCGAGCGGCGAGGAGGGGATTTCGAGCGCGAGGTCGAGCGTGCGGATGTGGCCTGCATCGACGATCGTGGGCAACGGCTGTCCGGTGCCGACCAGGAATTGCGCGATCTCCTCAATCGGCCGCTGCGTGGCCGAGAGGCCGATGCGCTGCGGTCGCTTGCCGACGAGCGCATCGAGACGCGCCAGCGAGAGCGCGAGGTGGCTGCCGCGTTTGTCGCGGGCCACCGCATGGATCTCGTCGACGATCACCGTTCGGACCGAACGCAGCATCTCGCGGGCGCGTTCCGACGTGAGGATCAGATAGAGCGATTCCGGCGTCGTGACGAGGATGTGGGGTGGGCGACTGACCATCGCCTGCCGCTCCGACTGCGGCGTGTCCCCGGTACGCAGTAGCGTGCGGACCTCGACGTCGGGCAGCCCCTGCTCTGCCAGAGCGGTGCGGATCTCAGCCAGAGGCTCTGAAAGGTTCTTCTGGACGTCGTTGGAGAGGGCCTTGAGCGGCGAGACGTAGACCACCTGGGTCTCGTCGCGGAGCTCGCCGCTGAGTCCCTGGCGCACGAGCCCATCGATGGCCGATAGAAACGCTGCAAACGTTTTCCCAGAGCCGGTCGGCGCGGCAACGAGCACGTCCGCGCCGTTGTGGATGACCGGCCAGGCGCGTCGCTGCGGCTCCGTCGGCTCGGCGAAGCGACCGGAAAACCAGCGTGCGATGGCAGGATGAAAGCGGGAAAGCGGCATACCCGAAATATACCCGAAAACGACGCTAGCCGCGCACGGCGGCAATGCGCTCGATCGTTTCCCCGATCTTGTTGTTGGGTGTCGACGCACCCGCGGTAATCCCAATCGTCAGGCGACCCTCCGGCAGCCAGTGCTCGCGCCGCGCTTCGCTGGTATGGGTGCCAACGGGCCGGTACCGGATGCTGCCTTCCTCCACATCGATGCACGCCGCATCCGCGATGTGATACGTCGGGACCTTCTCGCTGCAAATGGTCGCGAGGTGCGTGGTGTTGCTCGAATTGTATCCGCCGATCACGACCATCAAATCAAGCGGCTCGGCGATCAGCTTGAGCACCGCGTCCTGACGCTCCTGCGTCGCCGAACAGATCGTGTCGAACGTACGGAAGTGCTGGCTCACGGCGTCGGCGCCCCAGCGCCGCGCCATGCTCTTGGCGACTTCACCCGCGATCGCCAGCGACTCGCCGGAAAGCATGGTTGTCTGATTCGCGACGCCGACCCGTTGTAGGTCGCGGTCGGGATCGAAGCCGGGCGTCATCTTGCCATTGAATTGCTCGAGAAACGCCTCCCTCGTCCCACGTCCCTCGATGTACTCACAGACCACCCGAGCTTCTGCCATATCTCGAACCACGAGATACGTGCCGCCCGGATACTTGTTGACTTGGCTCGACGTTGCCTTCGTCTCTTCGTGGTAATTCTTGCCGTGAATCAGCGCCGTGAACCCGTCCCGCGCGTACGATTCCACGCGCTTCCAAACATTCAAGACTGAGCCGCACGTCGTATCCACGAGCACGCAGCCGATCGCCCGGAGACGCTCGAAGTCGCGCACGGTGACGCCGAACGCGGGCAGAATCACGACATCATTCGCGGTGACCGCGCTGAAATCGAACTCGCCATCGCGGCCTTCGGGCCGGGGCAGAAACTCCACACCCATGGCCGCGAGCTTTTGATTGACGTGCGGGTTGTGGATGATTTCACCGACGAGGAACGTGCGCTTGCCCGGAAACTTGGTCCGTGTTTCGTACGCGTATTCGACGGCGCGATCCACGCCATAGCAAAAGCCGAACTCTCCCGCGAGCCGGAACGTGAGGTCGCCGATCTCCAGCGTGTAGCCCGACGCGCGGATCGCATCGACGACCCGGCTGTGATAATCCGCCGTCAGCGCGCCTTCAATGGCGCCCTTGAGCCCGAATCCTTTCCGGAAGTAGGTCTGCTCCACAGGGTCAATCTAACTGGACGCCACGGCCGCCGCGGACCGCATCGAGGACGCGCTGCACCTGCCAGCCATCGCGGAACGTAGCCGGTTCGCCCTGCGGAGCACCCCCACGAATCACCTGCACCATCTCGCGCATCAGCCGCACGAACGAGCGCGCCCACATGTTGTTGGGTTTCGTCTTCTCCCACAGATCGTCCGGCGCGGAGATGTCCTCGAGTGGACCGCCCGGCTTGCCGAACTCGAGCTTCGTTTCGCCGCTGAGCACCAGTGTGCCCTCGCTCCCGGTCACCTGGCCGTGGTGGCCGGGACCGTGGTGGGCGACCGTGCTCAACGTGATGGTGGCGACCGACCCGCTCCCCATCTGCAGCACGCAGCTCGCGAAGTCGTCTGCGGTCACTGGACGGACGGTACCCGTCACATCCGTGCGCTGCTTCACAAACGTCTCGACCAGTCCGGCGACATAGATGATCTCGGTGCCCGTCCAAAACCGGCACAAATCGATGAGGTGCGACCCCACCGCGCCGAGAATGCCGCCTCCTCGCGACACGTCGAACCACCAGTTCCACGGCGCGTCGGCAGCTTGCGGCCTGCCGTCTCCCCGGAGATAGGGCTTCAACGACAGTTCAACGTGCCGAACCTCGCCGATCGCGTTGGAGCGAATCAGCTCGCGGGCTCGCCGCCGATTCGGCTCGTAGCGGAGCTCGTGGTCGATCCAGGCCAGCCTGTCGGGACGCTGTTCGGATGCTGTCACCATCTGCGCCGCCTCGAACGCATCCAGCGCCATCGGTTTTTCGCACAACACGTGCTTTCCCGCCTCGAGGGCCGCAATCGCATACCGCGCATGCGAATCGGGCGTGGACGACACCACCACGACGTCCACGTCCGCCGAGCGCGCTAACTCCGCTCCGTCCGTGAAGACCTGCAGCCCGAATTCGCGCGCGACGGCCTCCGCGTTCGCGCGATGACCGCTCGCGATCGCGGTGGCTTTGGCACCCGGCACGAACGCGAGCCCGGGGAGTTGCACCCGCCGGGCGAATCCCGACCCGATGAATCCGATGTGAATGTCGTTCGATGAATTCATGGTTGGGTATAGACGCAGGACACACTGTCTGACGCCAGTGGAAGAGAAACATCATGGTATTCGATGCGGGTCGGAGTGCGGATCCCGGTCTCCATGCCCGACCCCAGGATCCGCCCGTCGATCTTCGTGCCTTCCCGTCGGAGTTCGACGGAGCCGGTATCGAAGACGAATGCGTGCCCGACGTCTCGGAGCAGATACCGGACCGCCACCGTCGCGCCGGCTGTGGTTGTATCACCCGGCATGACGATCGGGTAGCTCGCCGTGACCAGACTATCGAGATAATGCAGGCGCATCAGCACACCACTGCCCTCAGGACTCACGGCCTCGAGAATCAGCGATCGGCCAGCGGAGCACCGGTGCGTCGCTGCCGGCAGAGAGAACCGAATCGTATCTCGCGGCGGAAACGCGACAACCGCATCGACGGCCAGTGGCTCCTCGGAAGCGCGGTCGCAACAGGTCAGGAGCAGGACAAGGGCGGGGAACACTCTTAGCGGGGTGATGGCGGAACTCCGAGAGATTTGCGTGCCGACTCGGGGCTGAGCGTATGCGGGGCAAGCGACGCAATCAATCCGGCCGGCAGCGGTATCGGCTTGAGTTTCTGCCGATCGACGCAAACCAGCACCATCCATCCCGCCGCGCCCAGCGCCGCGGCGTCCGCCCGCAAAACGTCAAAGTGAAGTGTCAGCGACTTGGTCCCGACCTTGCCGACGTAGGCCGCAATGCGTAGCCGGTCATCGAGGCGCGCGGGCCAGTAGAACTCGCTGTGCACGGCTTTGCGCGGCAAAAAGATGTCGTATGCGTCGAACATCCGAGCGTACGCCAGCCCACAATGCCGAAACATCTCCGTTTCGGCGATCTCGAACAGGCGAACGTACGAGCCGTAAAAAATGATACCGGCGAAGTCTACGTCAGACCAGCGGACGTATTCCTCGATGACAAACGGCCGCGGCGCGGTGACGGGGGAGGGGAGGGGCATCCCCCGAGGAAGCTAGGACCCTACGGAGAGGCGCGGAAGCCGTCCATCCCGTAGGACTTGAGACGTCGCCACAGTGTCGTGCGGCTGATACCGAGCCGCCGCGCGGTTTCCGCGAGCTTGCCGCTGGTGTCCTGCAGCGTCGTCGTGATGGCCTGGCGCTCGCGCTCGGCGAGCGTCAGGGGACCAGTCTGTGGCAGGATGGCGGCTTCACCGAGATTCTGCGTGCCGTTCTTCAGGGGAGTGAACCTGGCACCGAGAGTCTGCAGTCGGTTGCGGACGTCGCCGCCCCCCCCGCCCCCCCCATTTTGCCCGTCGATCACGCGCCGGGCGGGTGCATTGGCGTAGAGCACGCGGCCTTGCTGATCGAAGATGACGACTCCCTCGCTGACAGAATCGATGACCGCCCGCACGAGAGGGGAGAACGTGACGGGGGCGTTGCCCGCAGGGCTGACAGGTTTGTCGATCATTGCTCGGTTATCCTCATACAAATCTTGCTGGTCCAAGGTTTCATTCCGACCAACGACGGTGTTAGGTTCGTGTCAAGATGAGACTCGGTCATCCGGCAAAAGGTTGCTGGTTTGTTTCGGCTTGCGCCCCAATGACTGCAACGCAGTATTGACCGCCGGGACAACATGCCCAAGGACGCCACCGCCACGCGGTCCACGATTCTCACGGCAGCCGTTCAAACTCTGCAGCGCGCGGGGGTCGAGGGATTTACGCTCGACGCGGTCGCCAGACGAGCAGGCGTCGTGAAGGGCTTAATCCTTTATCACTACGCATCACGCGCCAGATTGCTGCGCGCCGCTGCGTCCCAGATCGACGCATCTCGCAGTGCGGCACTGGAGCGCGCGTTGTCGAGCGCCCCCGGGGCGGCGGGTCTTGAAGCCTGCTGGCAAGAGCTGCGGCGTCAGTCGGAAGACGGCACGACGCGAGCGTGGTTAAGTCTCTGCGCTGCGGGTTTGGTTGACCGATCGGTCAAGCAGGTCGAGTTCGAGGACGCCGCTCGCGATGCGATCCTAGATGGCTGCGCTATTGCGCTGGCGACGGGGGTGCCGCCTGCCGATGCGCGCGACGCCTACGACGCGTTGTGGCTGTCCCTGCTCGAAGTAACCGCGAAGACCTAGCGCCGCCGCGGCCGCCGCCCTCCCCGCATCACGCGCGCCCGATGCATGGACCCCAGGGCCCGCAGTCCATATCGCAGTTCCTCGAGCGAGCTCGCCCGGACGGCCTCGTGCTTGCCGCGGGTTACGGTATAGCGCACCGGCCGATCGAAAGGCGGCAGATCCTTGGGATGGAGCCGGCGCGCCTGTCCTTCCTTCAGCCGAAGCCGGACCACGCCGACGCCATGTTCCACGTCATAATCCACAGGCACCCTGTCACCATAGAGGAATACTGACGCAGGCAATGCGTCGAGCCGGCGCCGTTCGCTTTCCGGGATGGCCGCATCGGGGTCGATGCTGATTCGGGCTCCGATGAAGGCGTCCCAAGAACCCACGCTCGCAAGCTGTGCCGCCATCTGTTGGGCGATGTGCTCGCCTTCTGCCTGGCTCAGCTGGCCCCCCGAGCGTCGCCAGTAGTGTCCGAATCGCTCCAACGCGCGCCGGACCTTGGCCTGGTCAGGGTGAGGCGTTGCACCTGCCAGCAGCGCCTCGACTAACGCCTGCCGGGCGGAATCGGCCAGATCCGCGGGGAAGGGGCTGGGCAAGGGCTCGACGTCCCGATCGAGCGTGAAGCCGAAATACTCCACGGTGCGAACAACCATGAGTCCCTCACGCCGCCGCTGCCGTTCGAACGTCACAACGGGCTTGCCGCGGCGAGCGTAGCGCCGAATGGCTCGCTCCGGGATCTGCGTGCCTTCGATGCTGGCGCGCGGCACCCCGAACCGGTCGGCGAAATAGCGCAGCGACCCTGCGATCGCACCCCAGCTGCCGCACACCGAGCTGCGGCTGACGCGCGCCTCTCGGCCGTCTGCCGTCTGCTCATCAATGATGAGATCGAACGGCATGATCTTGGCCAAAAGGTCAGCAAAGAGCTCTAGTGTCTTACGGTCGCCATAGGGGAGCTTGGCGGGTAACGACAGTTCCAATTGCCGGTAAACCGACGCCGTCCCGAGGGCGATGTCCTCGATCGCCTTGACCAGCACTCCACGATCCTCGGCCCAGCGTTCGATCTCCTTATCTCGAAATAAGTGGCGGGGTAGCCCATACACTTCGCCAAGGTATCCGTATTTGTTCACCGCTTCGGCATACAGGTTGTAGGCGGTGATGTGATCCGATCCCGGCACGATGAGTCCGCCCAGCTGACGCTCTTCGCGCGTCATGCGATGCAGCGATTCGATGTTGGATGCGACGGCAACCAGGGGCACGAGCGTCGGCTCGGCGTGATACAGCATCTCCCCCCACGGCCGCTCCACCGGCATGGCCTCCACAGCACGTCCGTAAGTCGTTAGCCTGCCATGTTCTATGAGTCCACGTCCTGACAGCAGGTCGACGCTCTCGCGATAGGCGCGCCGATCGAGCGGGACCGGCAGGTCGAGCTCCGTCGCGTCGACACCGAGCGCCGCGCATGTGATCGCCACGCGCTCCGCGTCGCCAGCCAGCTGGAACTCGGGGGCGGTCGGTCGCAGATCCTCGAACGCGAGGTCGCGGTCACTGAGAATGTAGACCTCACCCTGCTGGACCCGTCCGTGCACGCGGCCCGCCATCTGGAGGATCTCGTTCGCTCCTAGATAGGCGCGCGTCAGCACGTTCTTCCCGCGTTCGACGACGTTGGTATAACGGGCGTCGTAGATGACGACCGTATCGAGTCCGCGAATGTTGAGCGCCGACTGACCGGCTGCCGTCATCGCCAGGAGGAAGGGACGTTTGACCAAACCGTCAAGAAAAGGTCGGATGACCCGGATCGGCTCGCCACCGTGATAGAACGCCGTGGCGAGGTTGGGCCAGCTGTCGCCCAGCTCCCTGGCGATCTGCTCCACTTCGGCCCTCGTCGGCACGAAAACGGCCACTCCTCGACGCTCCCGCATGACCCGCTTTATGAAACGATCGTTCAAAAACTCCAGCGGCTGCTCGGCAAGGACATTGACCTGAGCTGCCTTCGCAGGATCGAACGCGCGCGTCTCCAGGACCTCAGCCGACGCGAGATAGTCAGCATAGAAGGTCGGATCGACTGTGGCCGACAACCAGATGAAGCGGCAACGGGCACGCTTGCCGAGCGCGAGACAGAGCTCCATCTCGGCCGAAGTCTGATGGATCTCGTCGACGACCAGCGTGTCCTGCGCCGTGATGAGGCCATCCTGGAACCAGCGCCGCGCGATCCCGGTCGTGACAATGACGACGTTCCAGGTGGGTGTCTCGGGCGTTGCTTCGCGCTCGCGATTGACTACTCCGACCTTCAGCGGCGCCCCGAGGATCGTCTCCGCCATGCTACGGATGGCGAGCGTCTTCCCGGTGCCGGTTCCCGCAACGATCCCAAACCCCTGACCTGACCCGGCGAGCCGTCGGATATCGCCGCCATGTTCGCGCTCCAGCAGCGTTTCGAGCTCGAGACCCAGCGCGAGTTCGATCGTCTCGCAGGCGGCGCGCGTCGGAGCAATAACGATGACCCGTCCGGTAGACGGCTCAGCTGCGAGGAATGCCTTGGGATCGGGGGGGAGGAAGTGGTCGCGGGAGATACGCACTGCTGCAATATAGAAAGCGGCCTACAAAAAAATCCCCTCTCCACTGTGTGGAGAGGGGGTCGGGCGTGAGGTCCTACCAGCCGCGATGATAGCGATGGCGGTAATACCGATGACGCCGCACGACGATCACGCGTGGCTCCCGGTAGTAACGCGGCTCCACCACAAATACGGGCCCAGGACGGTAGCGATAGAAGTAAGGGTGTGCGTAGCGCTGGTAATACGGACGACCGATGACGACCTGGCCGGCAAAGTAGGGGTCGCCGAAGCTCAACGAGACACCGACGCGTGTCTGCGCGCGGCCAACTGACGTAGCAACACTAAACAACAGTCCTACGAGAATGAGCATGCGTTTCATGGCTTCCTCCCTTGGTGCCCGGGACTAAGGAAGGGGCATGCCATGAGGGGGAGAGCGTGTAAGCTATTTATTGCGAGATAGTTATGACATGAGACGCTGGCCGCCGCATGTCCATACTCGGTAACAATTGTCCTTCCTCAATCTCCGAAGCTGACACCGAGGTCTCGGGCGGTTGCGATCGTATCGGAGTCGAGCGGCACTCGGCGAGGCATCGCCAGCGCCTCTTCGAGGGGGAGCGTCACGATGCGTGGTGGTTGAAGTGCCACCATCATCCCGAACTGGCGTTCCGCGATCAAGCGGACCGCCGCCGCGCCGAACCGGAGCGCCAGTAACCTGTCAAAGGTCGTTGGGCTCCCACCGCGCTGGAGATGGCCAAGCACCAGTGCCCGCGTCTCTTTTCCGGTCATCTGCTCGATCGAGTGCGCCACCTTGTCGCCGATGCCGCCCAGCCGTTCGTGGGAGGGATCGACGAGCGAGACCGTGCCGCCTTTCGGAGCAGCGCCCTCGGCGACGACGACGATGCTGAAATGCCGCCCCTCGGCTTCCCGGCGCCGAATCTTGTCGCAGACCTTGTTGATATCGAACGGGATTTCGGGAATCAGAATCACGTCGGCGGACCCGGCTATCCCCGAGTTGAGCGCAATGAACCCCGCGTGCCGGCCCATGACCTCGACGACCATCACACGCTCATGGCTCTCAGCGGTCGAGTGCATCTTGTCGATGGCGTCCGTGGCGGTTGCGACGGCGGTGTCGAAGCCGAAGGTGGCGACGGTGCCGCCAACGTCGTTATCGATCGTCTTGGGGACGCCGACGACCGGGAGCCCCTTCTTCCAGAGAGCGAGGACGATGCCGAGCGTCCCTTCGCCGCCAATCGCAACCAGGGCGTCCAGCCGATTCGCGCGGAAAGAATCGAGCAACTCCTGCGTCCGGTCGCGCTCCTCCCAGGAGCCATCCGGTCGCTTCATACGCCATTTGAGAGGATTGCCGCGGTTTGACGTTCCGAGGATCGTGCCACCCAGGTGCGTGATGCCCCGCACTTCATGAGGCCCGAGCGGCAGGAGCTCGCCCTCACCCAGCAGGCTGCCAAATCCCCGCCTGATTCCGACGCATTCCCAGCCGCGATGGACGGCGCTCAGCACCACCGCACGGATGACGGCATTCAGCCCAGGCGCGTCACCGCCGCCCGTGGAGATGGCAATTCTCACCGCTTTTTGGGAGTAGGGCCCGCTGCCTCGCGAATCAACCGCAGCACTTCACCAGGTTCGGCGTGGCGCTTCGTCGTCTTCTTGGAGAATACGCGGCGTCCGTCGACGTCCACCTCGAAGACGCCGCCCGACGACTGGATCAAGCGCACCTCAGCATGTGGAAACGCATCGCGGAGCTCGGCCGCCAGACCGGTGGCCCGAGGCTCGTAGTTTCAGACGACGCAGTATTCGATGGTGACGGTCATGGCGGGAACGATAGTCGCGCTTGACACCCCGCGCCACGGCGCCGACTTTGCGCGACATGCGGCTCCCGTCGCGCGTCTCCGGGGCAGCGGCGCTCATCGTCCGTATCGCGGTCTCGATCGCTGCACTCGTCAGTTTCGGCGCCGGGCTCGTCGCCTATGTCAACGGCCGCGTTCCCGCCGGTGAGAATCTGCCGCTCGCCGGCACCCTGCTCGTCCTCGCCGCCGCCATCACGCGTCGCTACGGCATCGCGCTCCCCGGAAACGGCTTCTCGTCGTACGTGCTCGGCGCGATGCTCTACGCGATTCTCGATCGTGGGTGGGCGTTCGCCGCGATCGCGGCCCCGCTCGCGATGATCGTCGGCGACGTGTTCCTGCGTCGCGTGCCGCTGCGCACCGCGCTGGGCAATGCGTCTCACCTGACGGCGGGGTCCGCATTTGTTGGCTTGATGTATCTCCGGCTGAGCGGCGCAACGGGGGCCGCCGCCTTGTCCGCCGAGAACGCCTGGGTCGTTGCCCTGACCCTCGTGATTCTGCCGCTCATCGTGAACGGCACGTTCTATCTCGAGCTGGCGCTCGGACAGTCAATCGCCTGGGTAGATGCGCGGCTCACGCTGCGCTGGGAATCGATCGTCTATCTCGTGTCGGCGACGCTGGCGCTCGCGTGGTTGGCCGTCGTACACGCGGGCATTCCCGCCGGGACGCGCGCGATGTTTTTGCTCGCATTGATGATCGCCACGGCCGGCAGTCTCCAGGTGTTACGACTTGGCGTGCGCGCGGATGAGCTGCACTTGATTCAGCGGCTCGCGCAGGTGATTGCCGCCGAGTTGACGCTGACGCAGAGCTTCAAGCGCGTGCAGGAGCTGACCCGCCAGCTGGTGCCCTGGGAACAGATGGGATTTGCCCGCTACGACGCGCGCACGCGCCAAATGGAGCTCGTCGCCGATACTGCGGCGCAGCCGGGAACGACATTCCGCTTCGATGCCGACGCCGGTCTGACCGGCGAAGCCTTGCGACTGCGCCGTCCGGTCGTCGCGCATGGCCTCGCCAAGGATCAGGTTGTCGTCCCCGGCGCGGAAACGCCGGGGTCGGAAATGCTCGTCCCGCTGTATCACGCGGGGCAGCTGGTGGGGCTCTGGAGCGTGCGGCACTCCGACCCCGCGATGTACCGCCAGTCCGACGGCGATCTCCTCGAG
>Ga0137370_10000855_pt1 | contig 12043 bp, 4 predicted proteins | sample SagtaG_11_FD_104920 | JGI IMG/M metagenome (GOLD analysis project Ga0137370, IMG submission 104920) | Vadose zone soil microbial communities from Sagehorn Ranch, Mendocino, California, USA - Sage1_R_20_16 metaG | ecosystem: Environmental > Terrestrial > Soil > Vadose zone | place: USA... | reverse complement strand
CCCGGATGGAAGTCCTCGAAATACTGAATTACGTCTGTTGCGCTGCGAGCCACCCGTTGAGTGTAAGACGGGCTGCGCTTCGGTTGAGTACGCTGAGATTCTCTGGAACGCCGCAGACTCGGCCGGACCGCGCTCGACGTGCCTGTCATCGGGATGGGTACCTGGCAGACCTTGACGTCGCATCGATGAACGCCTCAAACGCTCGCATGGCACTAAAGCGCCGCTCGCGTGGGCCGGCGGGCCCCGTACGGCCGGGCCGAGGATAACATGGCCAAAGCGCTGCACGGCCGCCGGGCGCAAGCCATGATCGCGACCAAGATCTGGACGGGAAGCGCCTCCGAAGGCCGTGCCCAGGCTGCTCATGCGCTGCAGCTATTCGGTCGCGTCGAGATCTACCAGGTGCACAACCTCGTCGCCTGGAAGACCCAGCTTCGGATGCTCGAGGAGCTGAAAGGGGAGGGGAAGGTGGTGGCCGTTGGTGCGACGCATTACCTGCCGAGCTTGTTCGCTGAGCTCTGCGACGTCATGCAGACAGGTCGGATCGACATGATCCAGCTGCCATACAATCCGCGGCTCCGCGATGCCGAGCGACGCGTCCTGCCGCTGGCCGCCGAACTCGGGCTGGGCGTTTTGATCCACAGCCCGCTGCGCTTCGGTGTGCTCGACCGGCGTCCGAACCCTCGTGTCCTTAGGGAGTTTGGCGTCGAGACAGTTGCGCAGGCGGTCCTGAAATGGATCGCCAGCGACGTGCGGGTCAGCTGCGTGCTGACCGCGACGAAAACGCCCGGCCGGCCAACCGAGAACGCGGCCGCCGGCCAGCCACCATGGCTCGACCCGGATCAGCGTGAGCGACTTGCATCATTGCTCGCCTGATCCGGTACGGTGAAGATGTCATGAAGATCAAGAGCGGATCGGTGTGGGTTGATGGGATCCGGCGGCACCTCAAAGACTTACAGGAAGACATGTACGAGGGGGCGTCGGGAGCTGAGCGCAAGGCGCGGTATGTCAATGCTTTCGAGCAGCTCACTCCGGTCGCGCTGGACGTGCTTCAAGAAGTTAATGCCTCGCTTCTGCGTGGGACTGGCGATGTGTCCGTCGATTCGCCCCGACCGGACGGTCATAGCGGCCTGATCGGATCGTGGCAGTTGACGTGGCCCGAGCTGGCAGAGGCGAGCAACCGAATGAATGGCACGTCCTTGCCGCCGGTCACGGTCAGCGCCATCTTCCCTGCCGGTTTTACGCATCCCCACCTCGTGGCGGGCGGAGCGGTTGATCCTCGAGCGGCATCGATCGTGGCCTGGCCGATGCAGATAGCGTCCGCGGACGATGCCGAGCAGCAGCGTCCGATCTTGTGGGCGATCGCGACCGCCGAGCTGCACGACCGGATATATCAGTCGAGCTGGCGAGTTGTCCCTTAGTGCTCGGCCTACGGAAAAATTTCTCCAGGATGTAGATGCGCGCGTACTGCCGCTGCCACTCCCGAAGTCGCTCGGGACGCACTGAATAGTCCTCCAGGTGATGTAGCACCACACGGGGAAAGGATCCGAAGAGCCCGTCCTGGATCCGGACTATCCGTCGGAACGAGAGTAACTCCTCCGAGCGGCGCAGGGTCTTTGTCGACTCGCCATCCCTCCGACTTCAGACGGCCTTCAATCCGACCACCGCAACCTGCAGGCTTTCATTCGTTCCGAGGAGGACAGAATCGCTGAACAGTTAGGACCCGGTCACTTTCCCTGAACACTTGTCCCAAGCGATTTACTTGTTGACAAAGGCTAGCGGTTGATGTAGACATGACCTGCGCGTGCGGCGCCGACTCGCATTCGCCTGGGGGGCTCTGTCGGTGGGGGGACTCGACGTGGGGATTCCTGACCACGGTCGACGCTCGCGCTCCGTTATTGGCAATCGTCGACTCCATCGAGCTCTCGTAGTCCTTATCGCACTCTGCGTTCCCCTCACATCGCTTCCACTACGGCCGATCCCCGCTCTCGCTGCCTCGAGTTACAGCAGCACGGTGCTGGCGGACTCACCGGCGGCATACTGGCGACTCGGCGAGGCGACCGGTACGACGATGAGCGACGCCACATCGAACAGCAACAGCGGCACGTACGTAGGTGGCTATACCCTCGGTCAAGCCGGAGCTCTGCAGGGAGACAGCAACACCGCGGTCAGTTTCAACGGAGCGACCGGGGCGGCCACTGCTCCCAACTCGAGCACGCTGCAGGTAAACCAGGTCGCGATCGAGCTGTGGGTCAAGAAGTCGGCCGCAACCGGCAATGGGATGTACGTCACGAAGAACGTCGCGGTCGCCGGGGGCGCCGGGACCAGCTGGTTCCAGCTGATGAACGCGCAAGACGGCAACCATTTGGAGTTCCGGGTGACTGGCGATACTGGGGCCAGTCTTGATTCCGCCAGTTCGCTGGCGGTCGGCACCTGGTACTACGTGGTTGCCACCTACGACGGCACGACCGCGAAGCTGTACCTCAACGGCGTCCTTGATGGTCAGTTAGCTATCACCGCGACGCCCGCCCAAACGGCGGATCCCGTCTACCTCGGACGGCGAACCGACGGCTACTACAACAACGCCGTGCTCGACGAGGTGGCGATCTACCCGGCCGCCCTCTCGAACGCCCAGGTGGCGGCCCACTGGCAGGCCGCGGGCTACGTGCCGGGCGCGCCCACGGCCGTAACCGCAAGCATTCCAAACCATACGACGAATCAAGCGAACGTCTCCTGGACCGCCCCGTCCACCCAGGGCACCTCCGCGATTACCAGCTACACGGTGACACCACACGTTGGGTCGAGCCTGCGAACGCCGGTCATCGTTGCCGGTTCGCCGCCCGCCACGACTACCACGATTACCGGTCTCAGCGGCGGGAGTCCTGGCACGGCCTACACGTTTACGGTCGTGGCCACCAATGCGACCGGGACGGGTGCCATCTCGGCGCCGTCGGGTAGCGTCACGGTCACCGGTACCTCGTATCCGTACGCGGCCACGGTTTTGGCCGACGCTCCGACCGCCTATTGGCGATTCGGCGAGGCCTCGGGAGCGTCAGCGACGGATATCACCAACAACGGCGTATCCGGTGCGTACCTCGGCGGTGCCACGCTTGGTCAGACTGCTGGGCTTAACGGCGACCCGGATAAGGCGGTGTTGCTGAACGGTTCGAGCGGCTACATCAGCGTGCCAAGCACGCCCACGCTGCAAAGCAACAGGGTCAGCATCGAGCTGTGGATCAAGAAGCAGGCGCTCACCTCCAACGGAATGTACGTGACGAAGAATTTCCAGGGAGGCGGCGGCACTGGGACCAGCTGGTTCCAGCTGATGAACACCCAGGATGGCAACCGGTTGGAGTTCCGCGTCGGGGGCGACGTCGGCGCCAGCCTTGATTCGGTCAGCAGCCTGGCGGTTGGAACCTGGTACGACGTGGTGGCCACCTATGACGGTACGGTGGCCGACATTTACATCAACGGGGTCCTCGACAACCTGCTCAAGATCAACGTCACGCCGGCACAAGCGGGCGATCCCATCCTGATTGGCCAGAGGGCCAACCAGTACTACAACAACGCCACGCTCGACGACCTGGCCATCTATCCGAATGCCCTGACGTCGGCGCAGGTGTTGAGCCATTGGTCCGCCTCCGGCGTGCCGCCCGGGGCGCCAACCGGCGTAACCGCGACGGCCGGAACCAATCAGGCCACGGTGTCGTGGACGGCGCCGGCCGCTGGATCATCGGCGATCACGGGCTACACCATCACCCCACATGTGGGCACCACACTGCGGACGCCCAAGAGCGTCGCAGCCAGCATCAGAAGCACGGCGGTCACCGGCCTCAGCGGCGGGGCGCAAGTCAGCTTCACGGTGGTGGCGACCAGCGCGGCTGGAACCGGTTCACCTGGCGCGTCGGGCCCGGTAACACCGACCGGATCAGCGTACCCCTATGCCTCGACCATTCTGGCCGACTCACCGGCAGCGTACTGGCGGCTTGGGGAAGCATTGGGTCCTATTGCGACCGACGCCAAAGGTAACGGCACCTCGGGCACCTACTCGTCGAGTGGCGTCACCTTCGCGCAGGCTGGTGGCATCGTGGGCGACCCAGACCCAGCGATAACGATGGATGGTTCGGTCGGCATCGTCGATCTCAAGCCATTTCCGGTGCTCGAACCAACGACGGGCGTGAGCGTCGAGGCCTGGGTTAAGCCATCGAACCAACTCAGCGGCGGCATCTTCCAGTCGCCGGCACAGGATTACAGCAGTGGCTACAAGTTACTTGCCTTTAATGGACACGTCCGGATGTACGTCGCTCCTACCCTCGCTACTTGGGCCTATGCAGAGTCGGTAACGGTTCCGGCCACGGGCAAATGGACGCACATTGTCGGAACCTGGGATGGTGCCACGATCAAGATTTACGTCAACGGACAGTTCGAAACCTCCCAGCCGGCTGCCAGCATCGCATACGGTAGCCCTAACCAGGATGCGGCCGTCGGTCAGACCAATGGGTCACCGATCACCGGCTCGATCGACGAAGTTGCCGTCTATGGCATCGCCCTGAGTGCCAGCCAGGTCATGAACCACTGGACGTCTGGCGGATACGCGCCCGGCGCACCGACTGGTGCAACGGCGTCTTCGGGCGTCAACCGGGCGACCGTTTCTTGGATTCCGCCGACCTACCCAGGTCCAAGCGGGACCGTCATCACTGGCTACCGAGTTCTCACGACGGGAGGCCCGACGCAAATCGCTCCGATGTCAGTTGCGGCGTCGCCAGCAACGGTGACCGGGCTCAGTGGCGGGTCGTTGTACTCGTTCACCGTGATGGCCCAAAACACCTACGGCTTTGGCCCAACGTCTGCTGCAACAGCGAACGTGACGCCCACAGGCGCCGCCCTCCCTGGAGCTCCGACTGGCGTGGTGGCCACCGTCACTGGTTCGGGTCAGGTCACGGTCACCTGGTCGGCGCCTTCGGACGGGGGATCGGCCATCACGAGTTACACGGTCACGCCATACACGGGCGGCGCGGCGCAATCTCCCACGACGGTGACCGGGTCACCGCCGGCGACCAGCACCGTAATCAATGGACTGACGAACAACCAGTACTACTTCCAGGTCACGGCCACGAATGGGGTCGGCATAGGTCCAGCGGGGCAGTCGGGCGTCGTCACGCCCACGACGTTGCCTGGTCAGCCTCCCTTTATTCGAGCCGACGTCGGCAACCAGCAGGTTACCGTTACTTGGGGAGTCACTGCGGATGGTGGCTCGCCCATCACGAGTTACACCGTAACAACCTACCTGGGTACGTGTTGCGCGACACCCGCCCCTGGCATTGCGCCGATCACGGTTTCGGTTGACAACTTGTCGACTATTGTGACCGGCCTTACAAAAGAGGTCGGCTACTCCTTCCAGGTCTACGCCACCAACGCCAATGGCAACGGGCCGGGGCGGGCGGTGGGCCCAGTTTCTCCGTACGGACCAGCCGGACCGCCCAGCAACATTCGGGCGACAACAGGTAGCGGACTTGTCATTTTGCAGTGGGGCCTGCCGGCAGACGACGGCGGCTCGCCGATCAGCGGCTATACGGTCACGCCCAGTGTGGGCGGCGTGGCAGGCGCTCCGATGAACGTCGGCAAAACCCTGACGAGCCTCACCTTACCCGGCCTCGTCAGCGGAAGTTCCTACACTTTTTCGGTCCTAGCGAACAACGTTGCCGGCGCCGGTTCGCCGGGAACTTCGAGCGTTGTCACGCCGAGCGCGCCTCTTGCCGCGGGAAATCCATTCAACAGTCTCAGTGTGTACGTCGGCTACACCCAGAACAATTCGGGTGGGCCTCCGGGGGCCCCACCGACACCATGGCAAGGTTCGCCGAACGTCAATTTCGTCGGATACGATCCCGGCGTCGCCAACGGTGGGATGGATGCCGGCGCCATTCGGATCGATAACTCGTCATCGACCGCCCTAACGATCACGGACGTCTTGGTGAGGGTTGGAGGCACGAATTTCGACCAATGGGGAAACGCTATAACGGTCCCCGCAGGTGGCTCCGCAATTCTTACACAGATGACGAGTCAGAGTTTCGACACTTCCGACGTCAAGCTGCCCTCCTGCAGCTCAGCTCAGTATCCAACCATCGCCATCACGATCAGCGGCATCAGCTGGACCTACCTTGATACCAACCAGATTCTCACCGACGCCGGCACCGACGCGAACTGCAACGGCCAGGGCGAATCCCGGCAGTGGGAAATGGTGAATGGAGGCCCCAGCCCCGCGGAGAGCCTCGGTGACGGTCCTATCGATGAGCAGCAGTGCAGTTGCAGCTCAACGCAGTACCCGGTCAACAACAACACCGGCAACTTCTACCACACCTTTATGGACTTGGCTATTCCTGGCCGCGGAATTCCGCTGTCGTTTACGCGAACGTATAACTCGCTCTCGGCAGGACAGGACGGACCGGTGGGATTCGGTTGGGCGGACAACTACAATGCATTTCTCACCACTGATGTCAGTGGCGACGTCACGGTTCACGAGGAAAACGGCGGCAGCGTGACTTTCACTCCAGTCCCCGGCCAGTTCGGCTACCAGGCACCAACCCGCGTCCTCGCAACGCTCCAGCTCACCAGCGGCATCTTCTACTTCACCCGAGCCGATAAGTCGCAGTTGAGCTTTAACTCGGCCGGCCAGCTTGTGATGGAATCGGACCGGAACGGCTATCAGACTACCTTCACGTACAACTCGAGTAGTCAGCTGACGACGGTAACCGATCCGGGACAACGCACCTTGACCTTTGCGTACTTTCCGGACGGGCAGCACATCAGGACGGTCACGGACTCGGCTGCGCGGAGTGTTGCTTTCGTCTACGACGCGAGCAACAACCTGCAGCAGGTCACGGACGTTGGCGGCGGCCTAACCACATTAGGCTATGACGCCAATCACTTGCTGCAAACGATCACCGACCCGAATACGGGCGTACTCAGGAACACCTATGACACGGATGGTTCGGGGCGAGTGACGTTGCAGATCGACCCGATGCAATATCAAACGCAGTTCAGCTACAACGGCAACCAGACGACGATCACCGATCCCAACAACAACGTCACTGCCGAGACCTACCAGGATGGGGACCTTGTTTCCAGGACTTTGGGCTACGGCTCTCCACAGTCAGCGACGTGGAGTTATCAATACGACCCGGTCACTAATGGAATCACGCAGACGACGGATCCAAACCACAATGTTTGGACCAACGCATGGGATGCGAATGGCAACTTATTGCGGAGCACGGATCCCCTTCAACACGCAACGATTAATACGTACAACGGATTTAATGAGACGCTAACCCAAGAGGACCCGTTGCTCGTGACAACAACCTACGGGTACAACGGCAGAGGGAATATGACGAGCGTCTCTCGGCCGCTGGTAGGGGCGTCGCAGACATCAACGGTAACCTACGCCTACAACGATGTGTCACACCCCGGCGACGTAAGCACAATGACGGATGCGAACGGCAAGCTGTGGCAGTACACGTACGATCAGTATGGGAACCGAAGCCAGGTTACCGATCCCCTCGGTAACATCACCACATACACCTTCGACGGCCTTGGCAGGATGTTGACGAAGGTCAATCCGAAGGGCAATGTCACTGGCGGCAACCCAGCAGCCTACACGACGACTAGCACTTACGACGCCTTTAGCGACTTAAAGACGGTCACCGATCAGCTCGGTCACCTGACCCAGTACAACTACGACGGGAAACGCAACCTTACCCAGGTCATCGATGCCAACACCCACAGAGTGGTCAACACTTACAACCTTGACAACCAGCTGACCCAGCTACAGCGGGCGGACAATTCCCTATTGAAGACCGCCTTCGATGGCAACGGTAATGTCATAAGCCAGATCGACGGTTTGAACAATCCAACGACGTACACGTATGACGCGCTCAACCGAAAGGCATCGATGACCGACGCTGACCAGCATACCAGTCGCTATACGTACGACGGAGCCGGAAACTTGCTGACCGTGCTGGATCCGATGGGGCGCACTACCACATGTTCCTACGACTCGGCCAATCAGCTAAAGACGATTGCATACAGCGACGTAACCACGTCACCAGTCACCTTCAATTACGACAACGATGGGCAGCGGCTCAGCATGTCCGACGGCACGGGGCAAACCACATACAGCTACGACTCGCTGCACCGGCAAACCCAATCCACGAATGCCGCTGGACAACAGGTGCAGTACGGACATGACTTGAGTGGGAATTTGACCTCGCTGACGTACCCGGGCGGCATCAACAAGGTGACCCGCACCTACGACGACGCCGGCCGGTTACATACGGTAACCGACTGGCTTGGTCACACCACGACATTCACATATGACGTTGATTCGAACCTGACAACGGAGACTTACCCCAACACAACCATTGCGAACTTCACGTACGACGCATCGGACCAAGTGACGGGCATTACGGACACTACGGGCAGAAAGAATACCCAGTTCCTAAATTTCGCCTACACTCGCGACCCAATCAACCAGTTGAAAACCGAAAACTCGGCGTCCTTCGGGTACAACACCATCAACCAGCTGACTACATCCGGCGCTGGCGGCTCATTCACCTATGCATACGACGCTGGGGATAACCTGCAGTCGATTGCGATCGCTGGCTCGACCACCTCAACCCTCGCCTACGATCCCGCCCATCAATTGACGAGCTACACACAGATGAGCGGCAACACGCAGGTGCAGAAGTACACGTACACCTTCGACAACAATGGCAATCGAGCCACTCGCACGGACCAGAGCAGCAACGTCGTCACTAACCGATGGAACCAGGCCAACCAGATGACCGGCTTTACGGCGGGCGGCACCAGTGCGGGCTATGTTTACAACGGTGATGGCTTGCGGATGAGCAAGACCGTTAACAGCACAGCAACACCGTTCGTCTGGGATACCGCTGAGGGGCTGCCTTTGCTGGTCAAAGATGGACCGATTAGCTACGTCACTGGACCAGGCGGCTTTCCGCTGGAACAGATCAACGGATCTACGGTGACCTACTACCACCAGGACCAGCTGGGGAGTACTCGAGCGATGACGAACAGCTCGGGACTCACTATCGCGACTTATAGCTACGACGCCTACGGAAATTTGATAGGCACGCCACCGACTTTTGGGAATCCGTTCCAGTTCGCCGGTCAGTACACCGATGCTGAAAGCGGCTTGATCTACTTACGCGCCCGCTACTATGACCCGGCAACCGGTCAGTTCATGTCCAGCGATCCGATGGTAGGAGGGACCCGCGAAGCCTACGCATACATCCAAGGCAATCCGCTCAATGGAGCGGATCCAACCGGCCTATGTAGTTGGGCTCCCTGGGCTCAGGATTTTTGTGGCAAACAGGTGGCACACAACGTTGCACAGGTGTCCTCTGCGGTGGCCGCGGTCACCTCAGTCGCGGCGTTTGCAGCAGGAGCTGTAGGTCTAGAGCCGCTAGCTGCCGGCCTCGAAGGGGTTTCGGTTGCCGCGAGCGTCGTAGCGGCAGGATCCGATCTGTTGGCGGGAGAGCCCGGGAAAGCGGCCTTGGACGCACTGGGATTCATTAGCGGATACGGCGCCCTGAGAGCAACCGTCAAAGCCATGCAAAACGGGAAAGGCGTGTCTCGCGTCGTTGAGTACATCCTTGAGAAACTGGGTGTAAACAGCTTAGGGCCAGTTACGTCGCAGGCCTTGCGTGACGCCCTCTCTTATGGACGGATGGCCTCGAACTGGCGACTCACTGCGGCCGGGGCTGATCTCATAAGTGCCGCCTTCTCCTTCGAGACGCTCTCGTTTGGCTCAGGCAGCTTAAAACTATCGGGCGTATGTCCGTAGTATTCATGTCGTGAAGGATTCGCGGACCGAGCTGGCATCGTTCTTTCGGACGATCAATCTCATTGGTGGAATCCTCGTGATTAGCGTCATCGAAGGTTTCGTGCTCCAGCGGTCGAGGGCGTTGGAGTTTTGGTTGCTCGTTCCAAACTTCGGCCTGATCGCGGTCCTCTTGGTCGTGATGTCAAGGCGCTACTTACGTTATCTCCGCGCATACTTTCGTGAGAGCCAGGCCCAGGATCCATTAGCACGCTGGTATCAAAGACTTCGCTACGACCCAACAGGGAACCAGCGTGCATTGTTCGGCTCGCTGATCCTGGGGGGCATCCTCGCGCTTACGTGGATTGCCATCCTCATCGCACGCGCTCGATGACTTGGCGCTTCCTTGAGGCAGGTAAACGCTAACTGCCGATCGTTATGTGGGATAGGGCCGCTCGAGTGGAACTACCGAAGCGACTTCCCAATAACTCGCGCGTCGTAGGCTAGCTGCGCCGCAACAGCGCACTCTCTACCCCTTCCGGCTTCTCCAGACGCCAACATGGACGATTGATGCGATCGGAGTTCTGGTGTGCTTCTGGGCGCTGCTGCAATTTCTATCTATATCCATGACGCGACAGGCAGCGGCACTCACCCTGTCCCCTTCCACCAGTCACCGTTGCGGGGTTCGATGATCGTGGTTAGCCCACTTGGACTGGCGTGCGCCTGGTGGCGATTCGAGCATCGACGTCAGCCGTGAATCTTTTGAGGGAGTCGCTAGTGTAGCCGAACGTCTGCGACCAGGACGGTGCGCATCGATCAGGACGATGACGCGGTCTGCGCGGAACGGGTAAGGCCGACCGGTGTACTTTTGCGACCTCCGGTCGATGATGGTCCAGGCCCCGTCGCCCGCGGTTGCGCTTGGTCACGCGGCCGTGGACCTGAGGCATGAGATTAGGCCGGCATGTCGGGTGAGGGATAGTGCGACTCGCGGGTCTCGCTTGATGTTGCGCGCCTCCGCGAGCTCGGCGAGGTGAGGAACGCAATACGACCGCCTTCCAGGTCGACCCCCGCTTTTGATCGCTTCGCAATCCCCTCCAGACATCGTAGAGCGAAATCCGACGTGCACGCTGGATGTTGGATGAGGAGGTGGAGTACATGGGAACAACTGTAATGAGGCCCCCACCCTGACCCTCCCCCTCAAGCGGGGGAGGAAAACGGTGGCCCCTCCTGACACTCCCCCGCGAGCGGGGAGGGAACCTATCGGTATCTAGCCGCCGAGATAGGCCTTTTGGACGTCTGGGTTTCGGCGGAGCGCCGCGCCGGTCCCGCTGAGCAGAATGCGACCCGTTTCCACGACATAGGCACGGTCCGCGATCTCGAGCGCGCGCAGCGCATTTTGCTCGACCAGCAGGATAGTCACGCCCTCGCGGTGGATGCGTTGGATGATGTCGAAGACGGTGTCGACCATCTGCGGCGCCAGTCCTAAGGAAGGCTCGTCAAGGAGGAGCAGACGGGGGTGGGCTACCAGGCCGCGGGCGATGGCCAGGATTTGTTGCTCGCCGCCCGAGAGCTGCCCCGCCGGCAGGTGCTGGCGTTCTCGCAGAATCGGGAACTGCTGCATCAGACCGTCGATCTCTCGCTGGACGGCGCTCCGGTCACGCCGGCCCCACGCGCCGAGATCCAGGTTCTCCCGAACCGTCAGCCGGGCTAGAATCTCGCGACCTTCCGGCACCTGGACCAGGCCCTGGCGGACGATCTTGTCGGGCGCCGCGCTGGTGAGGTCGAGTCCTTCGAAGCGCGCCTCGCCGGCCTGCGGGCGCACCACGCCGGACAGGCAATTGAGGATCGTAGATTTCCCGGCGCCATTGGCACCGATCAGTGCGACGATTTCGCCCTTGCCGATGCCGAATGAAACGCCGCGCACCGCCTGGATCGCACCGTACGAAACCTGGAGATCGCGGACCTGTAGGAGGGGAGCGGGCGGTTCTTGTACCCCCTCCCCGGCCTTCCCCGCGAGGGGGAGGGAGCGATCGGAAACGTCCGCCTTCTCCGAGCCCGGGACGTGGGTGGCCGTCTTTTGCGCCTGGCTTCCGAGATAGGCCGTGATCACCGCGGGGTCATCGGAGACGGCCTTCGGAGAACCGTCCGCAATCTTGCGACCGAAATTGAGCACAGCAATTTGCCGGCAGACGCCCATCACCAGCCGCATGT
>Ga0137370_10000852_pt1 | contig 12062 bp, 9 predicted proteins | sample SagtaG_11_FD_104920 | JGI IMG/M metagenome (GOLD analysis project Ga0137370, IMG submission 104920) | Vadose zone soil microbial communities from Sagehorn Ranch, Mendocino, California, USA - Sage1_R_20_16 metaG | ecosystem: Environmental > Terrestrial > Soil > Vadose zone | place: USA... | reverse complement strand
TCGTTCTGTCGCAATAGAAGGAAACCACACACCAAAAAGAAAGGGACAACAATGAATGCACTAACTTACTCAAATAAAGCACGAATACTGCCACTGCTCATCGCGCCGGCACTGCTCGCGCTCCTGTCGCCCGCGTCGGCTACGTTGCCGCCGGGGAACACAGTCGCCCAGTGGAACACGATTGCCGAGAACACAGTAGTGGGCTCGGGCGCGTTCCAAGGAGAGGGCTACATCTACATGGCCTACACCGCGGCTGCCGTGTATGACGCTGTCGTCGCGATCGAGGGGGGCTTCCAACCGTATGGTCCACCGATCACGGCGCCGCCGGGGGCATCGGTCGATTGCGCAGTCATCGAGGCTGCCTACCGGACGCTTGTCAACTACTTCCCGTCACAGGCAGGAACTCTCGGCGCGCTATACGCCGAGGCGCGCTCGAACTTCGGCGGTTGCACCGGCGATGGCGGCGGGGGCACCGCTGTTGGACTACAGGCCGCGAACGACATCATCATCCTACGCACGGGCGACGGGCGGCTGACCCCGATCGGCACCACGTCGCCTTTTCCCACGCTGCCGCCAGCCCCGGGCGTGTGGCGACTGACGCCGCCATTCGCGCTGCCGCAGACGCCGTGGGTGGGGAACGTTCGCAGATTTATCCTGCAGAGCGTGGACCAGTTTCTGCCCGATCCGCCGCCGTCCCTTCAGAGCGATGAATGGGTTGAAGCGTTCGATCAGACCAAGGCCTACGGCGCCCTGACCGGCAGTTTGCGCAGTGACGAGCAGACCTTTATCGCAAAGTTCTGGTCGGCGAACGTGATCCGCCAGTACAATCGAGTCGGGCGCGACATCGCAGCAACGCGCGGCCTCGGCCTGCTCGATACAGCACGGTTGGCGGCAATGGTCAACGTCGTCGCTGCCGACGCAATGATGTCTATGCATCATGCCAAATACCACTACTTGTTTTGGCGACCGGTCACTTCGATCAACGGATCGCTTGACCCCAGCGCAGTCACAAACGACGGCTTCGGTCCCGTGCCAGGTTATCACGATGGTAACCCAGCTACTGTCGAGCAGGCGGGCTGGCGGCCGCTCTTGACCACGCCTAACCACCCGGAGTACCCCTCGGCGCACAGCACGCTTACATCGGCAATGACCGAGGTGTTTAAGACTTTTCTAGGGACCAACCATATCGACCTCGATATTCACGGCTTGGACCCTGCAGGTCCTCCGAATAACCTGAACGCGGTACGGCACTTCGACATGCCTAACGACCTCCGGCAGGAAGTCATCAACGCCCGAATCTGGGCGGGGCTGCACTACCACTTCTCCTGTGTTGCCGGTATGGTCCTCGGCCGCCAGGTCGCCAACTTCGACCTGAGCCACGCCTTCCAACCCGTTGAGTAGAAGTTCTTGCAGCTAGTCCGATGACGCGGATTGATCACTCGAACGCAGGCAATTGCAAACGATTGAGAGACTGGAGCAGCTCGACGCCCGCCCGCCGCCTCTGCGGCGGCGGGCTCATGAGCAAGAGAGGAGCGGCTAAGCCCGACAAATCGTAGCACTCGAAGCACTGATTTCGGCGGTCATCGCTACGGCAGGACTTCACGCCTGTGAACGGTAATGGGTGAGCCGTCGGCAATGAACGCGGAGCGGGGTTGCTGGCTTAACGTTGCAGCGAATTGTTCGCCGTAAAGACTCGCGACGTCGGCATTCAATTCAAAGCTGCTCGCATTCCAAATTATCCATCGGGGATGCTCGACTCGATATTCGCCGCAGCCGCTGCGAAGACAAGTGTAACCCCAGTAATGCTCGGTGATAAATTCGGCGTGAGATCCCGCTGGAATTGATTGTGGTTGACCGGGTGCACTCATCTTAAGCGACTCCCATTTGCGGCCGCGTCGCCACGAGTATTCCACCTTCAAATTCTCATCGAGATGTTCGATTTCATGCTTCATCGGTAAGGCGACGTAATTTTCGCCGTAGCATGCGCGCGCGAGGAACGCGATCGCGCGCCGCGGAACAAGCTCGCGGATGAAAACTACCCCGCGCCGCCAGGTGTCCGCCGATTTTCTCCGGACGTAGAAGCGCAAATTCACTTCTTCGAAATCGCGGTGCAGTGGAATGGGGAAACCCAGGAGGCGTGTATCCAGGAAAAGAAATCCGACTACGCTCAGGAATGTCTCGCCGTTTTCAAAGTCGATTTCTGTGTCCGAGGGAACCAGCGGCGCGATCAGCCGATGATCGACGACATAGTTCAGCATCGCGAGGTAACGCCAGTTAGCAGTGAGAAACGGTTGCACGTAAAGATTTGCCGGTTCAGGCGACAACTGCCGTCAAACGCTCAACGAAGAAAGCACGAAGCAAGCGCATGAAGAGTGTAGGACTAGCTTACTCTGAGTTGGATCGAACAGCTCGACGCCCGATCGGAAGTCACTGCAACAATTTTTCCAAGGATGGACTTCGTTGCGTGCCCAGCGCGGTAGCGCGGGCGTAGTGTTTTCTGGCGAGTTCCTTCGAGCCGGGCTGCGTGGTGATGAGAATAACCGCGAGATTAAAATGCGCATCGGGGTCGTCAGGATTGTTCGCGAGAGCCTGAAGGATCTCCTTCTCTGCTTCTTGCTGCCGTCCTTTTTGGCTGGCGGCGATACCGAGATAATTGTGAGCGGTGGCGCTCTTTGGATTGATCGCGACCGCGTTCGTTAAATCCGCGATCGCGTCGTCGAATTTCGACTGCCGATATTCAACAATCCCCAAGGTGGTGAGCAGAAAATCGTTGTCGGGCGCAATCCCCACGGCCTTTTTCAAGGCTGACTCCGCCGAGCGCAGATTGCCGGTGCGAACGTAAACGACACCAAGGTTCGAAAGCGCGTCAAGGTTGTTGGAATCTTCGGCCAGGATTTGCTGATATTGCTTTTCAGCTGCTTTGTAGTTGCCCTGCTGAAAGTTCTTCTTCGCGCCGCGAACGAGGCCCGCGATTTTCGGTGATACACCGGTTTTAGACGAATCGGGCCCTTTCGTTGCCGCATCGCTCTCGCCACGTGACGTTGCATTTGCGTCGGCTTTCGCAATGCCGGTCGCCGATTTTTTTTCAAAGACAAAGCTCGCTTTAAATAAGCCGGCCTGCTGGTCTGAAACTGAGACCACTGGCTGCCGGAGCAAAGCAAGCTCCTCTGTGGTTAAGCTTGTAACCGGTTGCGCGAGTAATTCGATTTGGCGGTTTAACGCGTCTGATCTGATTTTCAATCTATCCAGCTCCGCGATTACGACCTTCCTTGCTTCGTCGCGTCGCGTTTCTTCCTGGCGTTCGCGGACGACGATGTTGCGTAACAGTTCGTTTTCTCTGGCGAGCTTCCCGGATTCCTCACTATTTGCACCCGCCAGCTTCGCACCTTGAAGCTCCGTACCTGCCTCATCCAACTGAACTCCAAGCTCGGCAGCTCTAGCTGCCAGATAATCATTTGTCTTCTCGCTCACGGACAGTCGCTGTTGGAGTTCTCCTAATTGCTGGTTGATCTCGGCAAATTTCTGCGCCTTAATCGGATCGCTCTCGCTAAGAGTTCGGACCTTTTCCTCCGCATTGGCCAATTTCTGTTTTAAATCCTCCTTCTCCGTCAAAAGCAACTGGACACCGTGTTCGACTTCCCTCGCGACATTCAATTTGGCCAGCGCTTCATCGCGCTGATGCTCAAGCGTGATGATTTGATTGTTCGCCGCGGCGAATTTCGCCTGAATATCGTTCCTTTGCTCTTCCGCCGCCACACGTGACTGATCGGCTGCAGCTACGGACTCTTTCAAACGGGCAATCTCCGCGCGCAATTCTTGCTGATCGCTCACGCCCTTTTCCTGCGAGGCGTGCGACTCTCGTAAGGATTCCTGAGCGTGTACGAGCTGATCGCGCGTCTGTTGTTCTGACTCCCTGGCTTTGTCGAGTTCGCTTTGTGTTTGCTCGAGCTTGGAATTCGTTTCCTTCAGACGGGCATCGACATTCTCCTTCTCTTTGCGTGCGGCTTGAAGGTCGTTGCGCGATTTCTCCAACGCCGCCTGAAGTTGATCGATGTTGCTGCGCAATTTTTTTGTTGACTCTATGACCGACGCATCGCGCGATTCCTGGATGCTGCCTTCCACTGGTTGTGAGGCTACAACTTCAGGGCCGGGCTCGGACCAGCTCTCGGTTTCGGGCAGTGATGGAACAACTTCGGGCAAGGGACTTGAACGGGCACTGAGCGCATTTTGCCTCGTCATCCTTTCCTGGATTCGCAAGATTCCTTCGCTGATCTTTCGGCCGCGATATTCGACAATCGCTGGCTGCCAATCAGCATGCGATTTACGCAATTCCGCGATCAGGCTTCCAGCGAATCGATATTTGGCCAAAGCCGTCTTGAATCGGCTTTCACGCTCCAGCTTTTCGCCCTGTTGCGCGGAGAGATAGGCTTTCAAGAAAATTTCACTCGGATCATCCTGCTGTCCTACAAGCGTGGTGATTCCCAGGAGAAAACAGAGGATTAGCGAAGCCACACCGGCTCGCTTCATACCGAGGCGAAGCGCAATGCCAGGCGATCCGGGGGCAGCTTTTTGTTCCACTGGCGCCGAGAATTACTGGAGAGCACGGGGAAAGTCGAGCCCTTTATTTGCAAAAAAAGATTCGAATTTTACAATCTTATTTCCGCCAATGGTGGTCGTAGCTCAATGGTAGAGCCCCAGATTGTGGTTCTGGTTGTTGCGGGTTCGAGTCCCGTCGACCACCCGGCTTTGCAAGTCCCAAATCCCAAATCCCAAGCTACAAATTCGTTTAATCTTGCCTATGGGAATTGGTACGTGGGGCTTGAGATTTTTGATTGTGTGCCTGTAGCTCAACCGGATAGAGCTTCTGACTTCGGATCAGAAGGTTGGGGGTTCGAATCCCTCCAGGCACGGACTTACGTTCATTTTTGCTCCCGCCCGATATCCGTATTGCACCTGCGAGCAGAATAATTACTGATCTTAGAAAATGGCGAGGGTACACCGACACGAAGAGTTCATGCGCGCCGCGCTGAATGAAGCTAAAAGGGCGCTCGGCCAAACGAGTCCTAATCCGGCGGTTGGAGCGGTTCTTGTCATAAAAAATAGAATCGTAGCGAAAGGACATCATCGGGAAGCGGGCCGGGATCACGCTGAGATTGAGTGCCTCCGCAATTTCGGCGGACCCGTGCCACCGCGCGCTACGCTGTACATTACTCTGGAGCCGTGTTCGACAGTAGGACGCACTGCTCCATGCGCGGATGCGATCCTAAACGCTGGCATTAAAAACGTGGTCGTAGGCACGATTGACGTAAACCCGCGGCACTCCGGCAAAGGCATCACGCAGTTACGAAATGCGGGTGTTAAAGTGCGGGAAGGCATTTTGGCCGACGAGTGCACAAGACTAAATGAGGCTTTCAACAAGTGGATCATCAGTGGCCGTCCCTTCGTCATCGCAAAATGCGGGATGTCGCTTGATGGTCGCTTGACGCGCCGTGCCGCCGAGCATCGGTGGATCACTGGTCCTTTCGCACGGCGCCACGCGCGTCAGCTTCGCGCACACGTGGACGCGGTGCTTGTTGGAGCGGAGACGGTACGCGCAGACAACCCGCGATTAACCGTGCGCGGTGTGCGCCGCGCGCGGCAACCCTGGCGTGTCGTGCTCACGCGTTCGGGCAACCTTCCACGGCCGGCTCACTTATTTTCCGACCTGCTCGCATCACGAACGCTGATTTATCGAGGTAAATCGCTGGCTGCCGTGCTGAAAAATCTTGGCAAACGAGGTGTTACGAGCGTGCTGATTGAGGGTGGGGGCGAAGTGCTCGGCCAGGCGCTCGACGCGCGTCTCATTGACAAGGTGCAACTTTATCTCGGTCCGATTTTGACCGGAGGACCAGTCATCGCGTTCCCCGGTGGCGGAGCCGAAAACACCGCGAATGCATTGCGCCTTCGCTGCATTTCATATAGACGAATCGGGCGGAGCGTTTGCATAACTGGATATCCGGAAGAGGTCGGGCAGGGTAAAAGGGGGAAACCTTTCGACAGGCCTCCTGTTTAATCATTAGGAGGTAAAACAATGAAGAGACTTCTGTTTATTGCACTGGTGGCGGGAGGCTTGACCTTTGCCGCGGTGCCCCGCTCCGATGCTGGAGTTTACTTCAACATTGGGTTTGGACCGGGTTACTACGGATATTACCCTTACGGCTACTATTATCCGTATCGTTATCATTATTACCGGCCCTACTACTGGTACGGCGGACACCGTCATTATTATCGCCACCATCGTCACCACCATTACTACCGATATTAAGGTGACGCAGGATCTAGAAAACAGATTGAGCTGGCTCGAAAGCAATTTCGAGCCAGCAGCATTTTAGGGAGGATCCTTTCGCTGCGGGAGATTTGCGAAAAAAGCCGGTCTACTTTTTTGGATTAGCCGACTCCGCTGGTTTCGTCACAGGACTTCTGACTGGCTGATCAATCTGGAACTCTTTCTTTAGCTGCTGAATCAATGCCGGCAGTTCTTTTTGCCGCTCCTCTTCGATTTGCTGCCGGAGCGTTTGTTCGACCTTCCGCCGTTCCTGAACGTAACGGGATTCAAATTGAGCGCGCTCCTGCGGACTCAGATGAAGACCGGATTCGCGAAGCGCGGCCTCCGTCTCACGTTGAATCGTCTGCCGCCGCAGATTCTCTCGCTGCCGCATCATGTTGCGCTCTTCGGGACTCATCTGCACCCAACGCTCTGCGTTGCGCCGGAAATTCTGCCGGGCTTCCGGCGGCATCGCGAGCCAGCGCTCACGGCTGCTTTGACCCGCTGGCCCGCGCGCAGAGCCAGCGCCCTGACCTGCCGGTGGTCCGTGCGGGGGCCCGGGCATCGGCCGGCTGATCGCTCGATGTGACTGAGGTTGCGCTTGCGCAGCGGCGCAAGACAAAACAAAAATCGATAAAGCGACGACTAGCTCACAAGGCCGGCTTTTCGTCCCACACGTTATTTTCATCCCAGGCGATCAATTCATCCAGATCAGCCACGACGTCATAATCTTGTGGATCGATTTTGGCCACCACCTCTAGATCGTTTCCAGACGGTGTCTGTGAGATTGGATGGCGCGTGGCGATAGCCATGCCGACCACGATGATTGCCACAGCTGAGGCTGCAACAAGTCTTCGCAGGCTAAACCAGTTTCGCGCTCGCTCGAAACGAGTCGCTTCCTGGCGGATCTTTCTTACTACGTTGCGGGCAAAAAACGGCGAAAGACTGGGCTCGGGAATGCGGCCCAGAATATCCCACAACCGTTTGTCATCTTGAGGTTCCATGGTCTCCTCTTAATTGAACTACTTGCAGCTTCGGAAGTTGCGCCGAATAAGGTGTCAAGATTGACACTATATTCCTGGGGCTTCAAGAAAACCTTCTAGCTGTCGAATACGAGTTGGGTGGCGCATTTTGCGCAAGGCTTTTGCTTCGATCTGGCGAATCCGCTCGCGAGTGACTTGGAATTGCCGACCGACTTCCTCCAAAGTTCGGCTGTATCCATCGATCAGGCCAAATCGTTGCTCGAGCACTTGTCGTTCGCGATCGGTGAGCGTCTCCAGCACGTCCTTGATTTTTTCCTTCAGCAAAACAATGGCGGTCATGTCGCTCGGATTTTCGGCCCCTCTATCTTCGATAAAGTCCCCGAAATTCGTTTCCTCGCTCTCACCCACAGGAGACTGCAGTGAGATCGGTTGTTGGGCCATCTTGAGGACTGCCCGAACGCGATCAACTGGCAGCAGCACTTCTTCGGCCACTTCTTCGGGCGTAGGTTCTCGTCCGTATTCCTGCACCAGCTGTTTTTGAACGCGCATGAGCTTGTTGATCGTCTCGATCATGTGCACGGGAATTCGGATCGTACGCGCCTGATCGGCGATGGATCGTGTGATCGCTTGCCGAATCCACCACGTCGCATAAGTGGAAAACTTGTAGCCCCGCCGGTATTCAAATTTCTCCACCGCTTTCATCAGGCCCATATTGCCCTCCTGGATCAAGTCGAGAAACGAAAGGCCTCGATTGGTGTATTTTTTTGCGATTGAAATAACCAGACGCAGATTGGCTTCCACCATCTCGGTCTTGGCCTTGAACGCCTGGCGCAGCCAAGTCTTCAATGTCCGATACTCTTCGGCATAGTCGGAAAGCGAAAACCACAGGCTCTTTTCCAATTCACGAACTTTGTTCTGAAGCTGGAGACGTCTTTTTTGGCTTCGAGGATTTTTTGCCAGCTCGGTGCGCAGGTACAGCGACGTGTGGTGCGCGTCGTCGGCCAGGTGCACAAATTCCTCTGTGACTCTTTGCTTCAGGTAAAAATACGGATAAATCCTTTGCAGCGAACCCAGCGTTTTTTGCAACGCCCTTATTCCCCGGGATCGCTTTTTTAACGAGTTGCGCCCAATCTCACAAAATTTTTGGGCGATCGCCGTGCTTAATTGCTCGACCTGTTTGCACAAGCGAGGGAGGTTCTTCATGTATCTTTCGCGGCTCTCGATTTTCTTATCGAGGATCACGCGATCGAACCGTTCGCGGCCTTCGAGGAGCTTCCGGGCAAGTTCCAGATGCGCGCGCGCGACAAAGCCAAAGCGACTGATGTGCTTCTGGACCATCCCTTCGGCTTCCTCAATTCGTTTGGATATTTCAACTTCCTGTTCCCGAGTTAGCAGGGGGACCTGACCCATCTGCTTGAGATACATCCGCACCGGATCGTCGAGAATATCAACCTTCGGTTCCGTTCTCTCATCTTCTTCGTCCTCGTCAGCGTCTTTTTTGCCATCCTTATAGCGATCTACTTCGGACGCTTCGATAACGTCAATTTCCAGGCGGCGCAGCCGCGTCAGGATCATATCCAGTTCGTCAGCGTCGGTGACGCCCTCTGGCAACGCCTCGTTTAGATCGTCAAATGTGAGGTAGCCTTGTTCTTTTGCCAGTTTGATCAGTTCGCGAATGCGATTCTGGACTTCAACAGCAGAATACAAACCAGATAGCGCTATCGGCGCGGCATCCGGCAATTGCCCATTATGAGATCGCGCCGAGCCGGCCCTGGTGCGCGCGATTTTGAACGAAGCCCTTTGTGAGTTCTTCTTCAGATTCCGCCTGCCAACGAGATGTTTTCTTGAGACCACGCGGTGATGCTTGCTTCCATTAAGCCGTTGCGCCGACGATTGTCGGCTCCCTCCCCTTCGTTTCGAATGCCTGGCCAAGATTGTACGGTTAAGATTTGACTAAGACGTTCGATCTTCCCGGGCTCTAGATCGACAACTAATTGTCGGCCGAGCCGGCGGGCTGCGAAAGCTCGTGGAGCTGTTCCTGCAGGTCAAGGATTTGTTTTTGCAAATTTACTATGTCCCCGGCGCTGAGCTCTGGGAGCTTTATCCGGTTCGTCGCCACATCAAGCTGACGACGCAAAACGGTCTGCCGAATACCGAGCCACCATTGTTCGACCATCGCTCCCGCTTTCTCCGGCATTTTTTGCAGGAGCCATGACGAAACTAATCGTTCTTCTGCTGGCGAAAGCGTTACCATAAACACGTTCAGCGATGCTGGATCATCCGGACGCAAGTCGCTCTCGAGAATATGCGCGAGAATTTCGGCGTCCGGAACGTGTGCAAGAATCTCTCGCCAATTTTGCTGGCGGAGAAAGTCTCGAGCCGCTTCATCTCGTAGCGCCAAAAGACAGAGCATCGCAATATCGTGCCGCGGAGCCGGCGCCATTGTGCCAGTTGCGTGCGTTTCAGACGGACGCTCCCGACCGAAGACCGCTTCGTGGCCCCTTTGTTTGGATACGAGCGCTTCAAAATTCTGGGCAGGCACACCAAGACGCGCACTCACCTTACTCATTATTTCTCCGCGCATGAGTGGATCGCGCACGCGGGAAACAGTCTCGGCAAGGCGTCTGGCCACTTGCATCTTGGTTCCCAATGAGCCTAGATCGGAGCCGGTTGTCTCGCGCTCGAGCCAGTAATCGAAAAAATCGCGCGCGCCTGTAATGCGCTTTTCAAATGCCTCTTTACCTTCGCGCCGCACCAGCGAGTCTGGGTCTTCGCCCGCGGGCATTTCAGCCACGCGCACGACCAGATCGTTCTGAAGTAAAGCATCGAGCGAACGTTCGGCGGCTTTTTGGCCTGCGGTGTCGGCATCAAAGCAAAGCACGACTTCGCTTACGAAGCGCTTCAAGATACGCGCCTGATTATCTGTAAACGCCGTACCCTGCGGCGCCACGACATTCGTGATCCCCGCTTCAAACAAACTGATCAAATCGAGCTGCCCTTCGCACACAACTGCACAGTTGGCCTCAATTAAACCTCGCTTGCTTTTGTGTAGGCCAAAAAGCACGCTGCCCTTTCGAAAAAGCGCCGTCTCGGGGGAATTCAAATACTTCGCCGCACCTTGTTCGTCTTTGAGAAGACGTCCGCTGAAAGCGATCACTTCCCCAACATCATTGCAGATCGGGAACATGATCCGTCCACGAAAGCGATCGTAAGAGGCTGTAGCGTGCGCTGCCCTCAGCGCATTCGGCCCATCACTCTCGTCTTTCGTCTTGATGAGTCCGCTCGCGATCAAATCGCGCAGCTCATAGCCCCTCTCGCGTGCCCAACTGCCGAATGCGTTCCACTCGTCAGGCGCATAACCGAGTTGCCAGCCTTTCGCGATTTGCACCGTGATTCCCCGGGCCCCCAGATATTTTCGCGCCGCATCGCCTACTTCTCTTTTGATCAAGTTTTCGTGGAACCATTGCGCAGCCTCAGCATGCAGCTTGAGCAAACGCTGGCGCAATTCATCTTGTCGCTCTTCATCGTCTCCCCCACTTCCACGCGATTTCTCGACGATCGTGATTCCAGCGCGGGCGCCAAGCTTGCGCACAGCCGACGGAAAATCAATGTGCTCGTAATCCATCACGAACCGGAAGACACTCCCGCCTGCGCCGCAGCCGAAGCAGTGAAAGGTCTGCCGGCTCGGGCTCACCATGAATGATGGGGTTTTCTCCTGATGAAATGGGCAGAGCGCCTTGAAATTCACTCCCGCCCGTTTCAGCGGGAAATACGAGCCGATTACTTCGGCGATATCGTTCGCGGCAGCAATTTGCTCGATCGTTTCCGAAGGGATCGTTCCCATGCGCGCCTGATTATTTTTGCCTCGTTTGGCTTTGGAAGCGATGCCAAAGTTACGCAGTGCGAAATAATCTCCAACTTGTGCCAAGGAAACTGTTGTTGGCCGTTTTGTTTTCCGCGTTGACCGCGACAGTGACAGCGGAAGCACGGGACGTGATTCAAAAAGGTGACGCGGTCGTCGTGCCGCTGCGAGGTGAAGTCGCGGCTTCGCTACTGGCATTTTTACGGCGCGCAGTCAAAACAGCCGAAAACAACGAAGCCTCCGCGATCATCTTTGAGATGAATACTTACGGTGGGCAATTGGATACCGCGGCGGATATCGTGAACGCGCTCAATCAAACGAAAATCCCCACGTACACATTTATCAACACAAACGCCGGCTCGGCGGGTGCGCTCATCGCCATCGCCACTCAACACATTTACATGGCGCCGGTGAGCGCAATTGGCGCTGCCGCGCCAATTCTTCCGACCGGCGAAGATCTTCCCACCACAGCCAAGGAGAAGACGATTTCATATTGGTCTGCGCTCGTCCGCGGCTCGGCGATCAAGAACGGCCATAATCCCGATCTTGCCGAGGCGTTCATGAACAAAGATAAAGAAGTAAAGATCGGCGACCGCGTCGTTCACCCCAAGGGAGCGGTCCTGACTCTTAATGCGCAGGAAGCGACTGAAAAGATCAACGGCAAGCCGTTACTCGGAGAAGGCATCGTCGATTCGATTGCCGATCTAACCAAAAAAGCCGGGTTCAAAGGCAACGTCGTGACGATCGAGCCCACTGGGTTCGAGCAAATCGCGTTTTGGATCACTGCGCTCGCGCCGTTGCTGCTCTTGGGCGGAATCCTCGGCGCGTATTTGGAATTCAAAATTCCCGGCGCGACGTGGCCGGGGGTCATTTCTGCGATTTGCTTTGCGCTCTTTTTTCTTGGCCATTATCT
>Ga0137370_10000850_pt1:0-10000 | contig 12071 bp, 9 predicted proteins | sample SagtaG_11_FD_104920 | JGI IMG/M metagenome (GOLD analysis project Ga0137370, IMG submission 104920) | Vadose zone soil microbial communities from Sagehorn Ranch, Mendocino, California, USA - Sage1_R_20_16 metaG | ecosystem: Environmental > Terrestrial > Soil > Vadose zone | place: USA... | reverse complement strand
ACAAAAAGTCCGGTCGATGCTTTAGACGGATTTTTGTAACCCAAGCTATCGGAGAGGTTGAGTAGCATCTGGCTAATGATTGCGGTCCGCGCGCTTTGCTGTGGGATCAGAGCCATGACGATAATTCCCATAAAGCCCAAAGCGACGAGCTGCCAATAATAGTTCAAGGGAAAAAAACGGACGAGCTGAAGCGAGAGACGGTAGAAGAGACCAGAGCCGGTGATCGCCGCGCCCAAACCCAACACGCCCAAGGTCATAAACCATGTCGTGCTGGCAAATCCGCTGAAAACCACGTCGGGTTTCGCCAAGTCAGAGAGAATCAATCCCAACGCAAACATGAGCGCGACGCCGTAATCCGGGAAGACCCAAAAAACCCAATAAATGAGCGTCAGACAAAGCAGACCGAGCAGCTGGGTACCTTGCGGCTCGAGACCGATGTCCGGCTGTCGAAACCAGAGGTAAGCCCAGACGGCAACACCCAAAATGCCCCCAAACCAACGGCTGATGGACGATTTTTGATAGAAGTGCGAAAGCAAAGAGGCCAGACTCGAGCCGATCTGATTTGTTTCAGAGGGCTGATCCGGTCCGTGCGGCTCGTCAATCCTGCCCGCCGTATCGGAGGCTTCCTGCTCCGCGAGATTCAGCGCGCTGCGCAGGCAATGGAGCGCCTGCTCGTACTCTCCTTTTCGCACCAGGGAGTCCGCCATAGATTGGTAGCGGGTGATAGCTTCGACACTCACAGCTCCGGAGATTCTTTGAGCCAGGACCTCTCTGTATACCCCCACCGCTCCGCGTAGGTCGCCGAGATGTGCGAGCGCGGTTACTTTGATGTGGATCAGTTGCGGGTCTGCGAACCAATGTTCGGTCGGCATCCGATCGATCGCGTTTTTGACGAACAGGGCGGCGCCATCGAGCAGTTTCTCTTGCTGGGCGAGGAGTAGCTCAGTCGCGTGGCTCCAATCTTGTGCCTCCAGCGAGTGGTCAACGGCTTGCTCGAAGTCGCCCAAGGCTTCGTAGTGCGCTGCGATTTGAGAATGCAGTTGCCGCGCCGTTTCCTTGCCTTCGACCTCAAATAGTTTCTCTCTAAGGAATTCACGGAAAAAGTCGCGGAGCTCGTATTTGTTTCCGTCCAGAATTCGAACGAAGGGGATCAAGCTTTTTTCCAAATCGGCCAGGAAAATTGTCGCCCCTTCGGTCTGGAGGAGTCGATCGGCGGTTTGCGGATCAACGCTGTTCAGCAGCGACGAGCGGCGAAAAAACCGCTGCTGCTCAGCGCTCCTGGAACTGTAAAACTCTTTGGCCAAAGCGGTGAAGGCCTCCTGCCCCTGGGAATACTGGTGGTCTAGGCGCGCGAGTCTTTTGCTCAAAGTTGCGCAAAAGTGGAGCAGCCAGGTGGGGTGTTTTTCGATGAGTTCGTCCCACGCGGCCCGGTTCAGCCGCCACACCGTGGTCTGTTTCACCGTAATCACGGTTGCGGCACGCGGCTCTCCTGATAGTAGCGCCATTTCGCCAAACCAGTCCTGCGGACCAAAAACCGCAATGGTTTCTTTGCGGCCGCCGGCGCTTTCAAGCACCACCTGAACGGCTCCGGATTGGATGAAGTAAAAAGAATCCCCTTGATCTCCCTGAGAGAAGACTGTGGCGCCGGCCGGAAAGGATTTCTCTTCCAGCTTCCCTAATATCTTCGCTATGTCCTCGCGTGAGAGGCCGGAGAAAAGTGGAATCGTCCTTAGCGTATCCGCAAGATCGGCCATGGGCTAGCGAATGACTCTATCCGCCTTATTGAGCGTTTCGGGAGCGATATTGAGCCCGATAATATTGGCTATTCTGAGATTGATCACAAGATCAAATTTGCTCGCCGATCGCACCGGAACATCGTTTGGCTTCGCCCCTTTAAGGAGCTTGTCAATGAGCTCTGCAGCCTGGCGCCCCATCTGCGCGTAGTTGGGGCCGTAAGTAGCCAGGCTACCTTTGGTTGCCCAATTCTCTTGATCAAACATCGTCGCCAATTTAAGTTTTTTTGCCCCGTCGAAAATTAAGTTCGCCTGGCTCTCGATCAAGTCGTCGGGAATCTGAAAGATCGCCCCGCCATCTCGGTCTTGTATTTTGTCCAAAGAACTCTTGAGTTCGTCGTCAGTTTTAACCCCATGCTCGGCCACTGTTAGCTGAATTTTGGTCGCTGCCTTCTGAACCGCGAGTAAATTGTCCATTGAGTATTTGCTATTGGAGTCGTAGAAGATATGGACCCTGCGGAGATTTGGCACGATCGCTTTCAAAATCTCCAGGCGTTGCTGGCTCATATTGGACGAGAAAGCCGCCACGCCAGTGACATTTTCGTCCGGGCGCTTCATGTTTTTGAGTAGGCCCATCGCCACGGGGTCGGCGGGATGGCGAAACACAATCGGAATCTGTCTGGTCGCTGCCTTGGCTGCTTCCGTCGCTCGGCTGCCCGTCGTGAAGATGACGTCGACCTTCTTGCTTACAAGATCCGCGGCCCCTGTCTTCAACGCGCTGCGGTCTCCCTTCGCATCCCGCAGCTCCACCACGAGATTGTTTCCCTCTATGTAGCCAAGATCTTTAAGCCCGTCTTTGAGTCCTTTGATGGTCTGAGACTCACCCGGTGCGGACTCCGGAATGAGAATTCCGATCCGAGAAATCCGCGAAGCCGCCGCTGCACAAAGTCGTGATGGAATCGCGCAGTATAACGTCGTCGCCGCAAAAAACATGATGAAGATTTTTCTGGTCATCGCTTTAGCTCGCAACTGATCTCAATGAAATTTTGCATCACCCATACATCTTTTTTAGACCTTCCGCTAGTGTAACGAGCCCATCGGAGAGTGGTGTAGAGGTGGGCAACTTATCTTGATTTTACGATATTAAACGCCGGCAACGGTCGTGAAAAACCTTTTAGCTGGAATTCTCCCAGCGTCTCAACGTCGACAAGCTCTTCGATCTTGCTCAAAGTTTTTCGATCGATGAGAATTTGTCCGCCCTTGGCTTCGCCGCAGAGCCGGGCGGCAAGATTGGTGACGTTGCCGATGGCGTCATAATCCATTCGGCCCTCGAACCCGATATTGCCGATGGTGGCGTAACCCGCGGCCAAGCCGATACCCAAATCCAGATCGTAGCCGTTCTTAAGCCAACCCTTCCGCAATTCTTGCACTCGATCTTGCATCTCGATGGCCATCCGCACACCCTTCTCAGTGTGATCGGCACAGGGAATCGGATCGTTAAAGAAAATCATGATCCCATCGCCGGCAAACCGCACCAGGGTTCCATCGAACTGGAATATCAACCTGCCCATTTCCGCATGATAGCCGTGCAAGACTTCCATCACTTCCTCGGGCTCCGTACTATCTGAGAAAGCCGTGAAGCCTCGCAGGTCGAGAAAAACGACGGTGATTTCGCGCCGGTGACTCTTAAAGAGATTCTTGTCGTCTCCCAATATGGTTTCGGCGATTTGCGGTGACAGGTAGCGTTTGAGCCGATTCATGCGCTGGATTTCTTCGACCTGCTGCTTCACCGTGTCGGCGAGATTGCGATTCCATTCCTCCAGCGTGTCATGCATCTCTTTGATGCGCATCATGGCCCGGACGCGCGCCAGAAGCTCGATGGAATCAAACGGTTTGATCACGTAATCGTCGGCGCCGGCGTCGAGGCCCCGGACCTTGTCTTCCTGAGTCGCTTTCGCCGTGAGAAGAATCACCGGAATGCCCTTGTGTTGATCGTCTCCCCGGAGCCGTTTGAGAACTTCCAGCCCATTCATCTTGGGCATCATGTAGTCGAGCAGGATTAAGTCCGGCTGAAACGACGGAACTTTCGCCAATGCCTCCGTACCATCATTAGCCTTTTCGATCACGTAACCCTGATCCGATAATTCCTGCTCCAAAAGATCCAGATTAAACGGTTCGTCGTCGACGATCAGAATTTTGTTGGACATAGGCTCACCTATTTTAGATTTTGGATTTGCGATACCAGAATCATCTTTTGCCAACAGACGACCGCAGTCTTCAGTTATCTGAATGCCGAGCACTGAGAGCTATCAAGCGACTCTCAATCTTCATGGCTTGGTCCTTGCCATCGGGAGATTTTCAAACTCATCGAGTGCAAAGAAATCATCCTTAAGCATATTTTCTTGGATCTGCCGGTAGAGATCCGTCAGATCCCGGCGGCTCACATCCCTTATGTCCGCAACTGTCTTTTTCAAAATCGCCTTTGCTTGGGGTGGAAGCGTCTCGGGAACCTCGGGAATCTGTCCAGGGAGGCCGGAATCAAGAAGGAATATAACGTCGCTTAGCCGATAGAGATATGAAATCAGGGTTTGATTGTCACCAAATGGCCCTTTATAGACGAGCTGATGCGAGGCATCGGCCCATAATGTGCCTCGATAGGTATGAATCTGAATTTCGACTGGTCGGTCCTCCACCCATGCAAGATAGTGAAGTGCGCGATAGCGACTTTCGCGCACTTCCCTAAGGAGATCTTCCTTCTCGCGGATCACAAATTGATTTTCGATGTTTTGGGTGACAAGCGGCAAGGCGGCGTAGTTCGGGATAATGAGCCGGGTCCCGGCAATATCTGTCAGCTGTGAGAAGCAGAAGTATTTCTTGCGAGCAATCTTTTCCTGAATGCTTGCCGCAGCTTTCAGACGTCCGATCACCTGAAACGGCGGATTTCCGTGGGCGGCCCGCAGCGCCTCCAAAGCCTGCTTCCAGGCCGATGAGTGTTTTTGTCGATAGGTCTCGACAAACTCGGCCTGTTGGCCCGGGCCCAGACGCTCATATTCCGCAACCGAATAATCGCCGACCTTGCAGGCTTGCTGAGCTCGGTTCGGCTTTATAGGTTGGGCTTCGGCGGACGAGCAAAGCGCTAAGAGCAAAGCGCAAAAGAAAATGGGAAATTTCGGATTGCGGATTGCGGATTGCGAGACCCCGGAGCTGGAACTCAAAAATCGAATTTTCATGTTCGTTTTTTCCTCAATTTCGAAATTCGAAATGCGTCTACTTGATCACCTTAACTGCCCGCTGGACGATCTCAGGCGGAATTGTGACGCCGATCTGATCAGCGGTTTTGAGGTTGATCGACAGATCAAATTTCATCGATTGCAACAGAGTCAGATCGGCGGGCTTGGCGCCTCTGAGAATTTGATCGACGTATTCGGCGGCGCGCCGGGATAAGTCCGGCAAATTGACGCCGTAGCTCATCAGTCCCCCGGCTTCGACAAAGTTCGTGCGATCGTACACCGCCGGCAGCCGGTTCTTTATGGCCGATTGTGCAATCTGCGAGACGTGACTGTTGAACAGAGCGTCGGTCATCACGAAGAGAGCATTGGCGCCACCTTTGGCGGCCACTCCAACCGCGCCGTCCAGCTCGTTTGCGTTGTGTGCTTTGACTGATTGAAACCTCAGACCCAAAGCCCGGGCGCCAAGCTCGGCATCTCTAAGGCGCTGGTCGTGGCCGGGAGTTTTCGGATTAGAGAGCGAAGCCACCCCAGTCGCCTTGGGAAGGATTTCCTTGATGAGTTTTAGCCGCGCCCCAAAAAAATCGGCGGACATTCTCGCTACGCCGGTGACGTTACCTCCCGGGTACATAAAACTTTTAATGAGCCCAGCCTCAACGAGATCGCCGGCGCCCGCCACCACGATCGGAATGGTGCTGGTGGCTTTCTTGGCGGCAACGGCCACGGCGGTGCCGCCGACGACGATGACGTCGGGCTTTTCCTCGACCAGCTCACGGGCGAGTTGAGGCAACCGGTCCACTTTTCCTTCAGCGTACTTGTACTCCATGACGATGTTCTTACCCTCCTCGTAGCCAAGTTCGCGCAGACGTTGGCGCAGGGCTTCGTCGCGTGGGGCGTTCACGGATGGTGTGCTCGAAACAAGGTTGCCGATCTTCCAAACTTTTCCCGGAGGCTCCGCTGCAAACGCGGGGAAAAAAGGGATAAGCACAGCTACCAGTGCAAACAAGACGATCTGTCTTTTCATTCCTGTCTCCTTGTCTATCGTCGTTTTGGTTGCATTTACCTGATTACCTTATCCGCGCGCAACAGCATCCAGGTGGTATCGTGAGGCCGATCTGCTTCGCCGTCTTTATTTTTTTCCCAGATTGAGTGGTTCTCCGAGCCAAAATCGAAAATCGGCAATCTAAAATGATTTCATCGCCTCATCTACTAGACTGTTGTCGTAAAACTGTTTGGCGTCGGCCTGCTTGGCCTTGGGGTGTTCGATAAATTTCAGTGCATTCGCCATCTCCTTCTCGGTGACTTTGAGCGTGCTGGAGAAAGCGGATTTGTAAAATTCAAAGCTGCCTTGCAACAGCGCATCATCGCTAACTCTGGTATATTTTCCGAGCGCTCTCTTACTCACCATTGCATTGTCCCTCGCGAGCTGTTGTCCTTCATTGAGCGCGCGTAAAAAGTCTATTGCGACCTTGCGATTCTTGGCGTCCCTTACCCACGATTCCCGCGCAGCAATCACAGCCGTAGGAAACAAACCATATTCGGTATCCGAAGGCCGGAAGAGCAGGTTAAAACCTGCTTTCTTGGCTGTCAGGCCAAAAGGGTATCCGATCATCGCCACGTCCACCCTGCCACCCATTAGTGCAGCCATTGACTCGCCGACGCCGCCGTTTTGGATAAAAACCACCTCGCTCGGTTTAATACCAGCCGCCTCCAGCATCGACAACCCTGCGAAATGACTCGATGCGCCAAAACGGGTTACGCCGACTCTCTTCCCTCTAACGTCGCTAATAGATTTAATTTCAGGCTTGGCCCAACCGTCGATAGTCAGAACTGGCAACGGCGATGCAATCGCGATCAGATCACTCCCTGCGAGACGGCTCGAGATGACAGCGCCTCCCCCCGTATAGCCAATGGGAAATTCGCCAGCGAGAATCGCGGAATTAATCAGCGGCGAACCGCCCATAAATATGCCGGACACCTCGAAGCCATATTTTTGAAAAATGTTTTCTTCCACAGCTATGAAAAATGGAAGCGATGCGCCAGCAATAGGGGTATAGCCAACCGTCAGCCGGTGTAAATCTCTTTGCGCTGCCTGTGCGCGGACGTTGAGAAACGTTGTGGTGATCAAGAAGATTGCGAGCCAGCAGCGTGTATTTTTTACTTTCATGGTATTCCTCCTGTCGGATGAAGACCTGACTAAAAGACCGTGTCTGTTGGTTTCGTTGCCAATCGAAAACCTGTGGTGAGCAGCGTCGAACCATCGGCAATCTAAAATCGAAAATCATCTAATCACCTTATCCGCCCGGTACAAAACCGACTGCGGAATCGTCAGGCCAATCTGCTTGGCGGTTTTGAGATTTATCACGAACTCAAACTTCGTCGGCTGTTCCACAGGGAGATCGGCCGGCTTCGTGCCTTTTAAAATTTTGTCTACATAAGTGGCCGCGCGCCGAAACAGATCAGTGTAGTTCGGCCCATAGGACATGAGCCCGCCTGCATCCAAGAGTCCACTCTCACCTCACATCGTCGGCAATCGGTTGTTTGTCGCGAGCTCCGCGATCCGTTTTCGGTGCGTATTAGTGACTGCGCTCTGAAGTACGAGGAGAGCCCCGGTGTGCTCTCTCATCCCAGCTTTGAATGCGCTTTCGAAATCGGTGGGGCTCCGTACTTCGATGGAGTGTAGTTTTATCCCTAAGACATGTGCTGCCGCCTGGACTTCTTTTAATTCAACGAGCTTGGAGGCGTCTCCCGGGTCCAGAAGCACTGCTATGCGCGATGCCTTTGGAAACGTCTCCTTAACCAGTTCGAGCCGCTTGCCAGCTAAATCCGAAGAAATTGCGGTGAGCCCTGTAATATTCCCACCTGGCCGTGCCAGACTTGCGATAAATCCGCTGCCAACAGGATCAAGGACGTTGGTCATAACGATAGGGATCGTATTGGTCGCTTGCTGGGCGGCGCGAGTTACGCCATTTCCACCCGCGGCGACGATAATATCTACTTTGAGACGTGCCAACTCGGCTGCGAGGTCGGGAAATCGATCTATCTTTCCCTCTGCAAATCGGTACTCGATGGCAATGTTTTGACCTTCCATGTACCCTAGCTCACGCAACCCCTGCAGGAATGCCTCCGTTCGGATTGAGGAGGCAGACTGGGAGTCAGGAACGAGAAAACCAATCCTCGGAACTTTCTTCTGTTGCTGCGCCTGCGCCACAGCCCCAGTTACCACGATCGCGAAAGCGATTACCGAAAGCCCCAGCCATTTTCGATTTTTGATTTTCGATTTCCGATTGTCGGATCGACAACTCCAAGACCCCGTCGAGATTCCTTCGTGCATTTTTCTCCCTAATCTAAAATCCAAAATTCATCTAATCACCTTGTCCGCCCGGAACAGAACCGATTGCGGAATCGTTACGCCGATCTGCTTCGCCGTTTTCAGGTTGATCACCAGCTCGAACTTCGTCGGCTGTTCCACGGGAAGATCTGCAGGCTTGGCGCCCTTGAGAATTTTGTCGACGTAGGTGGCGACGCGCCGATAGCTATCCGCGAGGTCCGCGCCGTAAGACATGAGGCCACCAGCCTCTACAGTTTCTCTGCTGGTGTACACCGACGGTAGCCGGCTCTTTAACGCAAAGCCCACGATTCGTTTTTGGTTAGGACGCATTAGCGGGCCCACGGTTAGCGGGTAGAGTCCATCCGGGCGCTGCTTGTTTAGCGCAGCAAAGACCTTATCGAAGTCGTCCACCGCTCGTATCTCCCATAGTTGAATAGTTAACCCCAGCGCACGCGCGTCGGCTGGGACAAGGTCTTTCACCTCGTGTAAACTGGCCGGATTGGCCGGATCGTAGAGAACCGCGACACGGGCAAGTTTGGGTACCGCTTCTTTGAGCAGTTCCAGCCGCTTCCCGCCTAGTTCTCTGGCAAGGCGTGTGAGGCCGGTGACGTTGCCGCCAGGACGAGCAAGGCTTTCAATGAAGCCTGCCCTAACAGGATCAGATCCTTGGCCCATCATGACGATGGGAATCGTCTTGGTTGCATTCTTGGCCGCCTGGATCGTCACGTCCCCTGCCGCTACCACGATGATATCAACCTTCAGACGCACCAGATCGGCGGCAAGCTCGGGGAGCCGATCATTCTTCCCCTCCGCATATCGGTACTCGATGGCGATGTTCTGTCCATCTATGTAGCCAAGCTCGCGCAGAGCTAGCCGCATTCCCTCGGCGCGGGCGGAGTCAGTAGCCGCATCGGTAGGCGATAGATACCCTATCCGAAAAACTTTCGTCGGCTGCTGCGCCTCGACTAGGGAAACAGTGAGCAGAAGGACAGTAGGCAGTAGGCAGTTAAAGACAACGGTGCTTCTACTCATGCGTTTCTCTCCCGGGTTTTGCTGCTGACTGCTTTCCGCTCACTGCCTACTGTCATTTTATGACCTTGTCCGCCCGAACAAGCACGCTGGATGGAATCGTAAGGCCCAGCGCGTGAGCGGCGTTGAGGTTAACGACCAGGTCGTACCGTGTTGGCTCCTCCACAGAAAGCTCGGCAGGCCTGGAACCTTTCAGGATCTGATCTATATATTTGGCTGCGCTCCGGGACAAATCGGCTATGTTTACCGCAAAGCTCATCAACCCACCCGCATCGACGAAGTCAGACCGATCATACATCGCCGGCAGGTGGCTCTTGGCTGCCAGTTCGGTAATCCGAGACGGATAACTGTGAAAGAGGGCGTCGGGCATCACCAACAGAGCATCGGAATGCTCTTTGGTCGCGGCACCAAAGGCGTTTTCGAATTCCCCCGGACTGTGTGCCGTCACGATCTGAAGCCTGATTCCCGATGCCCGTGCCCTCATGTCGATTTCTCTCAAATTCGCCGTGTAGGCCGGATTATCAGGATTCGAAAGGGCCGCTATATGGCGAGCTTTGGGAATGACTTCTTTGATCAACTCCACACGCTTGCCGATGAAATCCGATGACAGCCTGGAGACCCCGGTGACGTTGCTGCCGGGATGGCTCAAGCTGTTAATCAGGCCTGCCTGAACAGGATCG
>Ga0137370_10000848_pt1 | contig 12086 bp, 10 predicted proteins | sample SagtaG_11_FD_104920 | JGI IMG/M metagenome (GOLD analysis project Ga0137370, IMG submission 104920) | Vadose zone soil microbial communities from Sagehorn Ranch, Mendocino, California, USA - Sage1_R_20_16 metaG | ecosystem: Environmental > Terrestrial > Soil > Vadose zone | place: USA... | reverse complement strand
TCGCAGACCATGAGGTTGCGCGAATGATAGTCGCGGTGCACGAACACCCGCGCCTGCCCGAGGTTGTTATCGAGGATCGTCGAAAACGTCTTCTCCAGCGTCTGGAGTTGTGTCGCGTCGAGTTCGCGCCGCAGCTGGCGCGCAATGTACCAGTCGGGGAAAAGACGCAGTTCCTTCTCGAGTAATTCTCTGTCGTAATCGGGCAGCGACCCGGGGCGGCTCGCCCGCTGAATCCGCAGCAGTGCGGCTAGCGCGTCTTCGTAGAGCCTTCCGGCGTTGTGTTCGTCGAGCGCATCCAGATAAGTCGTGTCGCCCAGATCCGAAAGCAGCAGAAACCCCTGTTCAAGGTCCTGTGCATGGATCGTTGGCACGTGCACGCCCGCTGCGGCGAACAGGTGCGCAACATGGACGAACGGAGCGCAGTTCTCCTTGTCGGGCGGGGCGTCCATCGCGACGAGCGACGCTTGCGCCGTGCCGCGTCGGATCCGGAAATAGCGCCGGAAGCTCGCGTCGTCGGAGGCGGGCGCGATGCTGAAATCGTCGCTCGCCAGGGTCACCACCAGCCATCGACGCAATTGCTCCGCGCGGTCCAAAAATCCTCCTGAAACAAAGAATTGCCTTCGCTGCAGATTTGTGCGATTTTAGCACCCGCCCCGAAATCCCAGGTCCAGGCTTCTCTGATATGTCTTGCTCACCTGCCCGCCGTGCGGCGTTGGCACTTTCGCTATCTTGCTCTGCAGCGGTGTACGCGCAGGGGCAGGGACTTCAGCTGCGGAATCCTTCCGAGCAACGATCCAAGACGGGCGCCTTGCCGATTATCCTGGACGCGGACCGCATCGAAGGCGTTGCAGGAAAGGACACGACCGCTCAGGGCAACGCGAGCTTGCGTCAAGGGGACTTGTCGATCCGCGCCGACTCGTTGACATATAACGAAGGAAACGAAAACGTCGAAGCCCACGGCAACGTGCGCCTTCAGCGCAACGGCGACACTTTGAAGGGCCCCGCGCTGAGGTATTCGATCAGGGATGCGACCGGACTATTCGAGAAGCCGGACTTTACTTTCACGCCGCGCGCGAAGACCGGTCAGCAACCCGTCTCGGCGCGCGGGCAGGCCGAGACGATTGAGTTCCTGGGCGAGAACCAGTACCGAATCAAGGACGGCTTCTTCACCTCCTGCAAGCCGGGCGACGACGGCTGGCTGGTCAAGGCCCACGAGCTGGAACTCGATTTTACGCGCGACGTCGGGACCGCCCGCGGCGCCAGCGTGTATTTCGAGGGACTGCGCATCATCGCGGCGCCTTCTTTTGACTTCTCTCTCAACAACCAGCGTAAATCGGGCTTTCTTCCGCCTTCGATCGGCGTTACCGGGAAGAGCGGCCCCGAGGTCGGAATTCCGTATTACCTGAATCTCGCGCCCAACTACGACCTCACGCTCGCGCCGCGTTACATGGAAAAGCGCGGATTGCAGCTCGCAGAGCAGTTCCGTTATTTGCAGAAGGACTACAAGGGCGAATTCAGCGCGGAGGTGCTCCCGCATGACCGTGCCGCGGATAGTCGCCGCTATGGCATGAATCTGGTTGGCAGCTACAACCGCGATGGCTCCCTCCTTGGCGGGCTCAATCTGAACAAAGTCTCGGACGACAGCTATTTCCGCGATCTTGCGACCCGCATCAACATCGCCTCGCAGGGCATACTGCCTCGTGAGGGCTTTTTGACCTACAACGGCAAGTGGTGGGACACGGGCAGCTACTCGACCACGGCGCGAGTCCAACGGTTCCAGGTCCTGCAGGATCCGGACAATCCGATCGTGGTCAGCCCTTACGGCCGCACCCCGCAGCTCACCTTGTCCACCCTGCGCCCGGACATCGGCGGCTTCGACTTCGGGGCCTCGGCCGAGTTCGTCGAGTTCAGCCATCCTTCGCTGGTGAACGGCAAGCGCTCGACGTTCTATCCGACCTTCAGCCTGCCGCTCATCACGCCGGGTCTCTTCCTCACACCGAAGGTCGGCGTGCACTACACGTACTATTCGCTTTATGAGATCCCACCGAGTGCGACCGTCCCGACCATCCCGGCGTTCCCGAATTCGATCAGCCGCTCGCTTCCCATTTTCAGCGTCGACAGCGGGCTGATCTACGAAAGAGAGAGCAACGCGCTCGGGCAAGCGGTCATACAGACGCTCGAACCGCGCTTCTACTACGTCTATATCCCGTTTCGCGACCAGAACCAAATTCCGCTGTTCGACACCGCGATCGCGGACTTCAACTACACCCAGATCTTTTCCGAAAACCTGTTTTCCGGCGGCGACCGCATCAACGACGCGCGCCAGCTCACTGCGGCAGTTACGTCCCGCATGCTTCTGGCTTCGAACGGGCAGGAAGTGCTGCGCGCCACGTTCGGTCAGCGCTACTATTTCAGGGACCAGCGGGTCACGCTCACTCCTGCCGACACGCCGCGCACTTACAACGCATCGAACTGGCTCGCCGCGCTGTCTGGGCGCGTGAGCCAGCACTGGACCCTCGAGGGCGCTTCCGAATACGATCAACGCGACTACCGCACCGAGCGCCTGACCGTGGCGGCGCGCTATCGGCCCGAGGGACTCAAGGCGCTCAACCTGAGCTACCGCTACCTGAGCGGGGACATTGCGCCGACGGGGCCGCTCAAGCAGGTGGACCTGTCGGCGCAGTGGCCGATAGCCGGGCGCTGGTACGGTGTCGGGCGCTTCAACTACTCGCTCATCGACAGCCGGATCGTCGAAGGCATAGGCGGACTCGAATACGGAGCCGACTGCTGGACAAGCCGCATCATCATGCAGCGATTCGCACTGCCCGGCGGCACTTCTTCGTCGAGCGTTTTCCTGCAGCTCGAGCTGAACGGCTTTTCGCGCCTCGGGTCCAATCCTCTCGAGGCCTTGAAACGCAACATTCCGGGTTATCAGCGGATCAACGCACCCTCAGCCGACAGGAAGCCTGGCGATCCATTTGATTTCTACGACTGACATCCGGCCTGAAATCCGGGAAAATTGAAACGATGAGATTTCTCCTTGCCATGCTGGCTCTGATCGCCTGGGGGGCGGCGCTCGCGCAGAGCCCTCGCCCCGAGCAGCCCGCGCAAGCCCGCGTCGACCTAATCGACCGGATCGTCGCGGTAGTCAACAAGGAGGTGATCACGCAGCACGAGCTGGCGGAGCGGATGAATCGCGTGGAGAAGGAGCTGCAGCGCCGCGGGACATCGCTGCCCGCTCGCGGCGAGATCGAGCGCCAGGTGCTGGAGCGCCTCATCATCGAAAAAGTTCAGCTGCAATACGCCCGGGAGACGGGGGTGCGCGTGGACGATTTGGAGCTCGACCGCACTGTCAGCCGCGTCGCCGAGGGGAACAAGCTCTCATTGACCGAATTCAGGCAGACGCTCGAGCGCGATGCGATCGGTTTCGACACATTTCGGGAAGAGCTGCGCAACGAGATTCTGATGAATCGCCTGCGGGACCGCGAAGTCACCGGCAGGATCACCGTCAGCGAAGGCGAGATCGAGAATCTGCTCCTCGAGCAGGGCGAAAGAAAGGACACTGCGACTGAATACAACATCGCGCACATCTTGGTCCGGGTACCCGAGCAGGCGACCCCCGAGCTGCTGGAAAGCCGGCGTGCCCGCGCCGAGGAGGTGGTCAAGCGGCTCAGGGAAGGCACGGAATTCGCCCGGCTCGCCGCCACCTACTCCGATGCACCGGATGCGCTGCAGGGAGGCCTGATGGGTTGGCGCAGTCAGCAGCGGCTGCCGGAATTGTACGTCGAGGCCCTCGCGGGGCTGAAGCCCGGAGGCATCAGCAACGTGTTTAGAAGCGCCGCCGGATTCCACGTGCTCAAGCTCCTCGAGCTGCGCGGCGCCGGTGCGCCGATCCTCGTGGAGCAGGCGCACGTGCGTCATATTCTGGCGCGCACCAACGATCTCGTTTCCGAGGACGAAGCAAAGAGGAAGCTGCTCAGCCTGCGGGAACGCATCGTAAACGGAGTGAACTTCGCCGAGCTCGCCCGCCTGAATTCGGACGACGGCTCGGCTTCTCGGGGTGGAGACCTTGGCTGGATCTATCCGGGCGATACCGTGCCGGAATTCGAGCGGGGTTTTGCGGAGCTGAAACCGATGGATGTAAGCCAGCCCGTCAAGACTCCGTTCGGATGGCATCTTATTCAGGTGCTCGAGCGGCGTACCGCGGACATGTCCTCCGAACGCAAGCGCATCGAGGCGCGGAAAGCTATTCTCGATAGAAAGGGTGACGAGGCCTATCAGGAATGGCTGCGCCAGCTGCGCGACCGCGCCTACGTTGAAATGCGGCTCGAAGAACGGTGAACGCTCGACTAGAAAAACCGTCCCGGGCAGGCGTTCCGTCGCGCCCGGATTCCGTTCCGGTCATAGCCGTGACCTCCGGGGAGCCGGCAGGCATCGGCCCAGATGTCTGTCTGGCGCTCGCGCGAAGCAGGTTTGCCGCGCGCGTTGTGATTCTAGGAGACCGGGAGATGCTCGAGAGCCGCGCCCGGCAGCTCGGGCTCGGCGTTCAGCTGCGCGATCCCGGCGCAGGCTTGACATCGGACTCGATCGCATGTCTGCATATTCCGCTCGCAACCCCCTGTCGGGCAGGCAAGCTTGATCCGCGCAACGCGCCCTACGTGATTTCCCTTATCGACCGCGCGATTGCAGGCTGCAGGGCTGGCGAGTTCGCCGCACTCACGACCGCACCCGTGCACAAGGGCGTCATCAACGACGGCGGCATCCCTTTCATCGGTCATACGGAGTATCTCGCCGAGCGCACCGGCGCCGCACAGGTGGTCATGGTGCTCGCGGGCGGGGGCCTGCGGGTCGCACTTGCGACCACGCACCTCGCCTTGAAGGACGTGCCGCGCGCGCTCACCCGCGAAGGCCTTGAACGGACCATCCGGATCCTCCACGCGGAGCTTATCCGCCGGTTCGGAATCTCCGCACCGCGGATTCTGGTCGCCGGTCTCAATCCGCATAGCGGCGAGGGCGGCTATTTCGGGCGAGAGGAAATCGAAGTGATCGGGCCGGTCCTCGAGAAATTGCGCGCGGAAGGACTGCGGCTCACCGGACCGTTGCCGGCGGATACGCTGTTTGTTCCGGACCGGCTCGCCGCGGCCGATTGCGTACTTGCGATGTATCACGATCAGGGCTTGCCCGTGCTCAAGTACGCGAGCTTCGGCAAGGGAGTCAACGTCACGCTCGGCTTGCCCATGGTCCGCACCTCGGTCGACCACGGCACCGCGATCGAGCTTGCCGGCAGCGGTCGGGCAGAACCCGACAGCCTCATCGAGGCGGTCGAAGCGGCGATCGAGATGGCGCAAGCTGAGGTGCGGACGGCCCGTTAGACAGTGACGACTGGTCGGCATGTCCCGCGAAAGAGATTCGGTCAGCACTTTCTCGTCGACCGGGGGATCATCGAGCGCATCGTCTCCGCAATCGATCCGCAGCGGGGCGAGCACTTCGTTGAAATCGGCCCCGGACTCGGTGCGCTGACGACCCCGCTGCTCGAGCGGGTCGAGCACCTCCACGTCGTAGAGCTCGACCGGGACCTGAGCGGGCGCCTGCGCGAACGTTATCCCGTCGACCGCCTGACGGTGCACCAGGCCGATGCGCTGCGCTTCGACTTTGCGACTCTGCCTGCGCCTCTTAGAGTCGTGGGCAATCTCCCTTACAATATTTCCACCTCCCTCCTGTTCCACGTCGCCGCCGCGGCAGCCCGGTGCACGGATTTCCATTTCATGCTTCAGCACGAGGTTGTTGAACGGATGATCGCGAAGCCGTCGCAACCCGAATACGGGCGGCTGTCGGTTTCGCTGCAATACCGCTTCCGCCTCGAGCGGCTCTTCGCGGTCGCCCCTGGTTCATTCCGGCCTGCGCCCAAAGTTCAGTCCGCCGTCGTGCGCCTCGTACCGCGTCCTTTGGCGGAGCTCGATGCCTTGAATGAAGCCGGCTTCTCCGGGATCGTCGCCCGGGCGTTTTCGATGCGGCGGAAAACTCTGAGAAACAACCTTTCGGGAGTGATTTCCCCTTCTGATCTCGCCGAACTGGGCATCGACCCGGGCAAGCGCGCGCAAAATCTACCGGTTGCGGCTTTTGTCACAATCGCCAACCGGCTTGCGCAGCGTCGCACCTAGACCACGCAAACGCCGGCTGGCAAAATAGTGTATAGATGTCGATCGAGAAATGCCGTACCAAAGCTAAACTGGGGGATGGCCATGGGCCTTCTTGACGACCTGAAAAAGCAGGCCGACTTGGTGAAGACCCAGCAGATTCTTCAGCAGAATCTGCAGGGGGACAAACTCAAGCTGGTCGAAGACAAGATGAAACAGACGTTCCAGTACATCCACGAGCTGCTCAAGCAGCTCGGGGTGGTCAAGCCCATCAGCCCCCTCGTGTACTCGATCCCCGGGGTAGCCGATTTCAGGAATCTCCTGTTTACCGAGTCGTTCATCGACTATCGGAAAAAGCGCATCAACGACAAGGAATACTTCGATACGACTCATTTCTTCGTCAAGTGGGCGGGCCCCGATACCGTGGTGATCGAGAAAGACATGCCCCCCGCGATGCAGCGGATCCGCGAATCCCTATGGCTCAGCAAGGTCAAATTCGTCGAAGAGGAGAAGAAGAACGCCAAGGGTTTCGTCATCGGCGCGAAGTTCACCGTTCCGGCCGCAGTCCTCACCGACATCGTCATCAAGGCGGACCACGAGCAAGGCAGGCTGCAGGTCCAGGCGACGCATCTCTTTGGCCTTGGGGTGGAGTACTTCTCCATTCCTGCGACGGAAGTCAGCGACGACATGCTCGAAGACTTCGCCAAGGCACTGATCGGGCAGCAGAGCGACATCCGCAAATACCGCGTTGCGGGCGCGCCCAGAACGTTTCGCTGAGCGCCCGCGCGCGAGTTCCCCGCCCGTGGAACTTCGTCGAGCCTATTTGCGCTCGATCAGTTCGATCTTGTAGGCGTCGGGATCCTCGATGAAGGCGATCACCGTTGTGCCGTGCTTCATCGGCCCGGCCTCGCGCGCGACCTTTCCCCCGCGCCGCTTCACTTCCTCGCAAGCCTTGTAGGCGTCGTCCACTGCCACGGCGATGTGGCCGAAGGCGTTGCCGAGCTCGTACTTGTCCACACCCCAGTTATGGGTCAGCTCGATCACAGCGGTATCGGTTTCGTCGCCGTAACCGACGAAAGCCAGGGTGAACTTGCCCTCCGGATAGTCCTTGCGGCGGAGCAGCCGCATGCCGAGAACCTCGGTGTAGAAGCGCAGCGACCGCTCCAGATCGGTTACTCGCAGCATGGTGTGGAGGATTCGCATCGATGCCTTCCCTATAGATCCGGCAGGGTCTGTGCGCGGGCGTTCAATTCGCGCCGCGCCGCCCGGTGGTCCGGATACAGAAGCGCGACGATACGCCAGAAGCGCGGTGAATGGTTGGGCTCGCGTAGGTGGGCGAGCTCATGCGCTGCCACGTAGTCGATGAGATGCGGCGGCAGCATCATCAGACGCCAGCTGAGTAGTATTCGCCCGTTACGGCTGCAACTGCCCCAGCGGGTCTGCGCGTTGGAAAGACCCACAAGCAAGACGCGAAGCCCGTGCGGGTGCGCCAACTCCGCGACGCGCACACGGAAAAACTCCAGCGCCTGCCCCCGCATCCAATCGAGCGCTCGCTCGCGCGGGCTCGCCCCGTCGGCGAGTCCGAGCTCGAGCCTGTCCTCCGAGAACCATACGCCGACCTCTCCGTGCCGCAGCGCCAAGGTCACAGTCCGCCCCAGCCACGGTAGTGTCGCCCCCGCCTCCCACACGAGCGGTCGCCGGCGCGGCTCGGCGAGCCGTCTGCGGATCCAGCGCTCCTTTTCCCGGATGAAGGCCTCGATATCGGCGATCGCGGCGCCGCGTGGGGCGCGCGCCTCGATTCCGTCTCCATCCACGAAGAGCGCGATGGTTCGCCTCTTGGCGCGCACAAGGCGGTATCCCAGTATGCCGCCCGCGAGCTGAAGCTGGCTCAACGCTGGGGACATAGACTCGCCATGCGGCCCTCGATCCACTCCTCGACCGACAGGTTCAGCGATTCCGGCGTGTGAGCGCGCGAATCGATCGGCGGTCCGACCTCCACCGTCACCGTTCCCGGACGCTTGAGAAAAGCGTTGCGACCCCAAAACAGGCCGGCGTTGTGGGCGACCGGCACGACCGACGCGCCGCATTTCACCGCAAGCCATGCGCCGCCTTCGTGATACTTGCCGCGTTCGCCCGGTTTCACGCGCGTGCCTTCCGGGAAGATTGCGATCCAGAACCCTTGAGCGAGCCGCTCGCGGCCGAGCTCGGCCATCCGGTTCAGCGCCCGGACGCCGCGGCTGCGGTCGATGGCGATCGGGCTCGTAAGCGCAAGGCCCCAGCCGAAGAAGGGAATCCACAGGAGCTCTCGCTTCAATACCAGCACTTGCGGTGGGAAAATGAGCTGGAAGGCCAAGGTCTCCCAGGCCGATTGATGCTTTGCCAGGATCACGCCGGGAGTCCGCGGCAGGTTCTCCATGCCGATCACTCGATAGCGGATACCGAGCACGCTCTTCGCAAGCCAGATCATCGCGCGCGACCAGCCGGATATGACGCGATAGCGTGCCAGCCGTGGCAAGGGAAAAGTGGCGAGCGCGACGATCGCGTAAGGCGGGGTGACGAGGATCTCGGCGATCAGGAAGACGAGCGAGCGCAGAAAGGTCATTGGCACAGCGCGTGCGCCACCGCGGCCAGATCCGGATAGACGGCGGTCCCTTCCGGAAGCTGTCCTGCAGAGCGTGTTTTCGCGCCTTTCCCGGAGAGCACCAGGATCGGATGGGCTCCAACCGCGGCTGCGGCCTGGAGGTCGCGCAGGCTGTCGCCCACGCAGGGCGCCCTGCCGAGCGCGACGTTGAGGCGCTCGGCGACGGCGAAGAACATTCCCGGATTGGGTTTGCGGCAGGGCGACTGAGACTCCGCCGTGTCGGGGCAATAGAACACCGCCTCGATGCGTCCACCTGCCTGGTTCACGGCCTTGTGCATCTTGGAGTTGATGGCATTCAGGCTCGCCATGTCCATGAGGCCGCGGCCGACCCCCGATTGGTTCGTGGCGACCACGACGCGCCAGCCATCCTGCGTCAGGCGAGCGATGGCATCGAGGCTTCCCGGGATCGGCCGCCATTCGTCGGGATGCTTGATGAACTCGGCGCTGTCGTAATTGATCACGCCGTCGCGGTCGAGGATGATGAGTTTCATGCTGCGAGCTTCGAGATATCCGAGAACCGATTCATCGCTTTGCGCATATCGGTGAGGAGCGCAAGGCGATTCTCGCGAAGCTCCTTGTCGTCTGTCATGACCATGACTGCGTCGAAGAACGAATCCACGGGACTCTTCAAGGAAGCAAAGGCTTTCAAATAGCCAGCGAAATCTCCAGAGTCAAACAGAGGCTTCGCCGAACGGGCCGCTGTCTGCAAGGCCTCGAAGAGCGAGATTTCGGCGGGCTCCTTGAGCGCTGAAACGTCGACATCGGCAAATGACTCACCCTTGCTTTCCGCCTGTCGCAGTATGTTGGCAATTCGCTTGTTTGCCGCCGCAAGGCTGGCGGCTTCTGGAAGCGCGGAAAACGCGCGAACCGCTTCGAGCTGCTTGGGAATGAGGGCTATCGCGACCGGATTCAGACTGAGAACCGCCTCGACCTCGTTCGCGGAATACCCGCGCTCAAGGAAGTAGCTTCGCATGCGTTCCGTGAAAAACATCTTGAGATCCGTTTGCGGCTTACCTCTGAAAGGCCCGAAAGCTGAGTCCACGAGATCCTTTAGGGACAAAGGAAGCTGATTTTCGACGACGATTCTGACGACTCCCAAAGCTGCGCGACGAAGTCCGAACGGGTCCTTGTCTCCGGTCGGCAGCTCCTTGATGCTGAACAAGCCCGCGAGCGAATCAAGCTTGTCGGCGAGCGCTACGGCACTGGCGAGCGGCCGTTCGGGAAGCTTGTCGCCTGCGAAGCGCGGGCGGTAGTGCTGCTCGATCGCATCTGCGACTTCACGCTGCTCGCCATCGTGCAACGCGTAGTAGCGTCCCATGACGCCCTGCAGTTCGGGAAATTCACCAACCATGCCTGTCAACAAGTCGGCTTTGCAAAGCTCGGCAGCGCGCTCGGCCACCATGGTGTCCACACCCAATGCCCGCGCGATCTCGCCGGCCAACAGCTTGATTCTCTCCGTGCGTTCGAGCTGGCTGCCCAGCTTGTTGTGGAATACAACCTTCGCCAACTGCGGAACCCGAGTATCGAGGCGGACCTTCCTATCCTGGTTGAAGAAGAAGCGCGCGTCCTCGAGCCTGGGCCGGACGACCCGCTCGTTGCCGCCGACGATAGGGCGCGGATCGTCGACGCCCAGGTTGGAGACGACGAGAAATTTCGGCAACAGCTTGCCCTCGCGTGCGAATAGCGGAAAGTATTTCTGGTTTTGACGCATCGTCAGGATCAGGCACTCCTGCGGTACGTCGAGGAACGAAGCGTCGAATGCACAAGCGTATACCGTGGGGAATTCGACGAGAGCCGTGACTTCGTCGAGCAATTCCAGATATTCGCCGAGAGTTGCGCCCTGCCGTCTAGCTTCGGCTTGCAGCTGTCTGTCGATCTCAGTCCTACGCGCGGCGAAATCGGCGATGACGTGGCCATGCGTGCGCAGCTTTGCCTCGTACTCCTCGGCGTCGCCTAGACGAATCGAGGCCGGCCCCATGAAGCGGTGCCCGCTTGTGGTGTTGCCGGCGGACAAGCCGAGCACGCTGCCTGGAACTACGCGTTTTCCGTGCATCATTACAAGTCCGTGAACGGGACGCACGAATTGCACTTCACCCGAACCCCAGCGCATCACCTTGGAAATTGGGAGAACCTTCAGCGCGGCTTCGACTTTCTGAGTGAGCACTTCGTCAAGCTGTGCGCCTTTCGTGGTGTAACTCGCGACATAAACTTCCCCCTTCGCAGTCGACACGCGTTTGAGCGCATCGACTGTAACGCCATGCTTCCTTGCAAAACCTTCCGCCGCCTTTGAGCCAGCTGCGACTGATGGCCCTGAGGTGTCGGAGTGCATGTCTGTGGCCTTGTTCACGACATTGTGTATCAATACTGCAAGGCGCCTTGGTGACGCAAAACAGCGCGCGGAATACGGAGATGACACCAATGAACTGCCATTCAGGCCAGACGCGAGGGCCTCGCGAAACACCTCGGCAAGGCGAAGGAGGGATTTCGGCGGCAGTTCCTCGGTAAGCAGTTCGACGAGCAGCGTGTCGACCGCAGGCGCCGTCGCTTTCTTACTCGCCATTATTCAAGCCTGGACTTTCTTCCTTATCAACTTCGGTTGTTTCAGCATCGGAAACCCGAGCTTCTCGCGCGAATCGAAGTAAGCCTGTGCGACAAGTTTTGCGAGCGCTCGCACGCGGCCTATGTAAGCCTGGCGTTCGGTTACCGAGATCGCCCCGCGTGCGTCGAGCAGGTTGAAGGTGTGCGAGCATTTCAGCACCATCTCGTAACCGGGGAGGGCGAGGCCCTCCCCGATCAAGCGCTTTGCCTGCGATTCGAAATCATTGAACTGCGATAGCAGCCAGTTGGCATCGCTCGCCTCGAAGTTGTACTTCGACTGCTCGACCTCGTTCTGGTGGTACACATCGCCATAAGTGACGCCGTCCACCCATGTGAGGTCGAAAACGCTTTCCTTGCCCTGCAGGTACATCGCGAGGCGTTCGAGTCCGTAGGTGAGTTCACCCAAGACCGGTTTGCAGTCGAGTCCGCCCACCTGCTGGAAGTAGGTGAACTGGGTGACCTCCATGCCGTTCAACCACACTTCCCATCCGAGACCCCAGGCGCCGAGCGTCGGGGATTCCCAGTCGTCTTCGACGAAACGAACGTCGTTCTTGCGCAGATCGATGCCGAGCGCCTTGAGCGAGCCGAGATAGAGATCCTGCAGATCATCGGGCGAAGGTTTCAGCACCACCTGATACTGGTAGTAGTGCTGCAGGCGGTTGGGGTTGTCGCCATAGCGCCCGTCCTTGGGTCGCCGCGAAGGTTGCACG
>Ga0137370_10000843_pt1 | contig 12103 bp, 11 predicted proteins | sample SagtaG_11_FD_104920 | JGI IMG/M metagenome (GOLD analysis project Ga0137370, IMG submission 104920) | Vadose zone soil microbial communities from Sagehorn Ranch, Mendocino, California, USA - Sage1_R_20_16 metaG | ecosystem: Environmental > Terrestrial > Soil > Vadose zone | place: USA... | reverse complement strand
ACTGCGGCGCGCATCGTCGAGCCAGTCGCCAGACCATCGTCGATCAGAATCACGGTGTGTCCTGTGACATCCGGCGCGGCTCTTCCTGCGCGGTACAGCTGCTCGCGTCGCTCCAGCTCTCGCTGTTCGACCGCCGTCACTCGCTCTATCGCGTCGTCGGGGACGCCGAACATCTGCACGAGCTGGTTGTCGATGATGCGCACGCCACCGGTCGCGATCGCGCCCATCGCGAGCTCCGGATGCCCCGGAAAACCGAGCTTGCGGACGAGGAACACATCGAGCGGTGCGTGGAGTGCGCGCGCAACTTCGTAGGCTACCGGCACCCCGCCGCGCGGCAGGGCAAGGATCAGCAGGTCAGACCGATCAGCATACGTGGAGAGCGCGGAGGCGAGATGCCTGCCGGCGTCATATCGATCCAGGAAGCGGGGCCGCATGATAGAATCTCTACCGCATTCCACCTGCCACGTCGTCCCTTTTTTGGAAGTTCGTACCTCTCATAGGCCTGCAGGAATCGCGGCCAGAGCCTGCCGAGCGCGAATAATCTCCAATCTTAGCTCGTACCAGCCATCACCCTGGTAGTACTGGACGCGCAGATCGTGGTGACCGCCGATCAGCGGGGCGGAGTCGATCGCGGATTCGTGCGGTTTCCAGTCGTAGATCACCAGCGTGCCGTCGACCCAGACTCGCACACCATCATCACTGATTGTGCGCAGCGTGTACTCTCCCGGCGCAAGATCTACGGAGCCGGTCGCCTCGAGCGCGAAATTCTCGCGCGGCAGTCCCGGTAGTGCGCGGTACCCTTCATAATCGAGTCTCGACAAGCGCAACGTGAGAATCGGCGGCGACCTCGTGAGTCCCGCGAATGCATCGGCGTTCTTGCGTGGATCATTCGTGCTGTCGGTCCACGCGTAGAAGCGCGCGGTCCAGTCGATGCGCGGCTCAAAATGACCGTACGAGAACGGGTACATAGCGCCGGCTTCGAACTGTTGCCCGCGAGGCGAGACGACCGCCTGTCCCGCGTACTCGAGCGTGATCTTCCAATCTCCGGCCGAGTCCGGCTTGGCAGTCACGGCGATCGTGTCCCCGACGCGGCCACTCATTTTCGACAGAGCCGCAACCCCGCGCTCTTCGCTGACGCGCCAGCGGCCAGGAGGACCAAGAACTCTGAGCCGCAGCGGCGTCTCTCTCGCGCTGTCTACCGGCCAGAGCTTTGGCGATCGAAAGTCGTACGGGCCCCAGTCGTCGACGATGATGGCTGAGCGCGGACGTTGAGCGAGTGCCGTGTCCGATCTCCGCGGCATCCAGCCGTTGCGAATTCGGGACGGCGCGAGCAGCGCAATTTCGCGCGGCAGGGCAGGGGGCAACGGAAGCGGCTTATTCTTCGGAGCGCTCTCGATCACGTTCCGCATGAAGGTGTAGCGGGTCGAGTCGTGGATCGCGGCAGTTGAATCCACTCCGAGAAACCGATTGGTCGCGACGGTGATTCCCATCGTTTGCGCCGCCCGCACTCCGACGCGATTGCCGATGAAGATGTTGTCCGTCACTTCGTAATCGCGGCTGCGCGTGTCGCGGTGCTTTGGATATCCCCAGTCCGACGGCTCGATCGGATCGCCCCACACTCGCACTGCGGTCGAATCCCGCAGAAAGACGTTCGACGCGATGAGGTTGCTCTGGCCATGCTCGATCGCGATCCCGGTGCGATTGCCGACAAAGGCGTTGCCGACGATCTTCGAGTCGAAGCTATATCCGCCCCAGAGTCCGTAGTCGTTTCCTTCGACGTGGTTGGCGACGAAGGTGTTTCGGCTGAACGTCGCCTCCATCCCATTCGCGGGCGCAAAACTGAAATCATTTCCCCAGAAAAGATTGTCGTTGGCGCCACCCTGCCCGGTATCCATGGTACTCTGGCCAGCCCATAAGAAGAGTCCGTCTCCGCCATGGGTCATGGAGTTGTATGCGACGACGTTCTTGCCGCTCTGCTCGTAGATCAGCAGGTCCGCGGCGTCCTGCCCGCGGCGGTAGAAGCCTTCGCTGTACCCGCGCACGTCGAAGTCCACGCGGTTATGCATGATCGTGTCGCCGCTCGAGCGGTAGAGGCCGATGCCGACTCCGGAGTTGAACGAGAAATTGTTGTTCCAGACTCGCACACCGTTCGTCCGCACCAGCATCAGACCATTCATTCCCTGGGTCGCGGTGTTATCGCGGATTTCGCCGGCCTCGACGTCGCTGAGGTATGCACCGGCACCGTAGCGGAGCCACTCGTCTTGTTCGTTGTGGTGGAACGACAACCAGTCGACCAGACTCTCGTGCTCGATCAAGCTGTAGAGCCGCGGCTTCCAGTTGTAGCTGAGGTCATTGCCGAGGAGCGAAAGATTCCGAGTGCCACGCGCAAGAATGCCGATCTTGTAACCGCGGATGCGTGCGCCGACGATTCGGACGTTGCGCCCGCCGTCCACCCAGATCGCGATCCCACGGGCGAGATCCGGATTCGAGTCGAGCGGCATTCCCTCCATCGTCGCGCCGCCGAAGTCGATCGTGATGTCGTCGCCGCGAACCGTGACTACAGCTCCGGAATCGATCGATCGCGGCGCGGCCAGGCGATAGACACGCGGAGCGATTCGCGCTGATCGCGTGATGACGAGACCGGAGCGCAGTTCGATCGTTGGCGCTGTAGCGGTGCGACCAGCTCCCTGCGCCAGCGCGGCCGACGGCGCGCCCGCGATCAGCGCCAATAAAAGGAGAGGGATACGCGAGCGCATCGTGCGAATATAGCCGCGGATGCAAGTGGCTACATCCGCTCGTCAGCACGGGTTTTGCGACCACTGACGATGCGATTCGCATAACGCTCAGCCGCGTGATGAAGGGACTCCAATTCGCGTGACCCCGCCCGCCAACACCAACACTGCCGAGATCGCCACACGCACCGTCGTGGTGCAAGCCGACGGAGTGGATCTCGAAGGCGACCTCGCCGTTCCTCATGGCGCTCGTGGCATCGTTCTCTTTGCGCACGGCAGTGGCAGCAGCCGACATTCGTCGCGGAACAGATTCGTCGCCGAAGAATTACGGCGAGGAGATCTCGGCACGCTCCTCTTCGACTTGCTCACTCCCGACGAAGAACGGGTCGACATGCGTACAGCGCACATTCGCTTTGACATCGGACTGTTGGCGGACCGGCTGATCGGAGCGATGCGATGGCTCGACGCGCAGGAGCAAACGCGCGGCCTGCCAGTCGGATTGTTCGGCGCCAGCACCGGCGGAGGTGCCGCGCTAGTTGCGGCGGCGCGCCGGCCCGATCGCGTCGATGCGGTGGTCTCGCGCGGCGGACGACCGGACCTCGCCGCGGAGGAGCTGCGGATGGTGCGAGCTCCAACGTTGTTGATCGTGGGCGGCCGCGATTCGGTCGTGATCGATTTGAACAAGCAGGCGATGAGACAGATGGTGGCACCCGTTCAACTGGAGATCGTTTCAGGGGCGACCCACCTGTTTGAAGAGTCAGGAACGCTCGAGCAGGTTGCCGAGCTTGCCCGAAACTGGTTCGTGACCTACCTCGGCCTGCAGAGCAACGCACCGCCCCCAGCCTAAAAAAAGGTCAGCAATTTTTTTTTTGGCAAACAATCCGTCAAGGAGCCTTACCGATGAGAGCAAAAGAGATCATGACCAAGAATCCCGAGTGCTGCGAGCCGGACGATACGGCCCGGGAAGCCGCGCGAGTGATGCGTGATTGCGACTGCGGCTGCGTCCCGATCATAGATCCGGATTCAAGGAGGGTCGTCGGTATCGTGACGGATCGCGACCTCGCCATCCGAGCGCTCGCTGAGGGTAAGAGCGCCGACACCAGGCTGCGAGATCTGATGACGTCGGTCGCTAGCTGCTGCGGGCCGGACGACGACCTGCGCGATGTCGAGCGGAGGATGGCCGACCTTCAGGTGCGGCGAATCCCGATCGTCGACGTTGGAGGCCGGTGCGTTGGAATCATCTCGCAGGCAGACATCGCCCGAGCGGCCCGGGACAACGCAGTTACGGAGCAGGAGATTGCGCTGGTCGTGGAGCAGATTTCGGAGGCGCCGCGTCGCAACGGGGGCAGTGGCGACCGATTCAAGGAATCGGGGGTGTCGCCGCAGTTCTAGGTCAACGGCCGTCGCACGAGTTGCAATTGATTTCTGCGTTCCGCTCTGAGCCCTCGCTCGTCCTCTAACAGGGAATCCGCCGCGCTGAGTAGCGCAACATTGGCGGATCGAAGAGGAGCACTGAGCGTGAAGACGTACTTGAAGAAGTATTGCAATTTTTGCGGTCAGCCGATGCAGCCGGAGGCGAAGGAGTGCGCGCAGTGCGGCTGGGACGTGTCGCGCAACGCACCCCCGTCGACGGACGCCGGCGACACCAAGGCGAGGATGGGCGTAGCAGCGGGGCTCGTCGTCGCCTATGGCGTGCTGTGGTTCATGATTCAAGGAACGCCGCTGCCCGCGCGAGCCGAATCGCCACGCGTTCAACCATATGCCTCAACGCCTGAGTTCGCCGCGGAGCCGGTGACTGCTCCTCCGATACAAATCGGGGCGCCGCCGTCTGCTTCCCCACCGACTGCCGGGGCTGCAACGAAACGATCCGCGCTGGTCAGTACCAAAGTCGCCGACACGAAGGGAACCACCATCCAGCCGCGTGACGCGCTCCAGTACGTCTTCGGAGTCCCGGACACCGATCAGAAATGCAGGCTTGTTGGATCGACAAAGGGTATTGGCGGATTCGGCGGCAACATCGAAGTGTTCCTGCTAACTGATGACGAGTACGTCTTCTGGAACGCCAACCCCGCCGCAATCGCGCAGTCGTCGTGGGGCACCTTCAGGGGATCGGAAAACACTCTCGACTACGAGCTGCCAGGGCCGGGTACGTATCACTTCATCGTGTCGAACGAAATGGCGTCCACGCCGAAGACAATGGCCGTCAAAGCGCAGCTGAAATGCGCTTCATAGCGCCCCGTCGTTCCGACACTCATTTGAATTGATCGCGCGATAGGCGCAGCGCACGACTGCCAATTCGTCAGTCGACCGATTTTTATTGCTCGCTTTCACGGACGTCCCTACCTTGGACGCCGTGATCAGCCACTACACGCTCACCAAGAAAACATTTCTCGCCGGCGCCCAGTGCCTCAAGCGTATGTGGTGGGAGATGTACGAGCCCGCGGCGCCGGAAACGCGTCTCGGCCTCGTCTCGAGATTCAGAATGGAAGAGGGCGCCAAAGTTGGCGTGCTCGCGCGACTCTACGTCCCGGGCGGGCGGCTGATCAAGCGCGGCGGCCGCAGCGTGAACGCCATTCTGGATGAAAGCAAAGCGGCTCTCGCGGACCCATCGGTGCCGGCCATCTACGAATGCGCGGTGATCGCCGACAACACCCTTGTGTTCGCCGACATTCTCGAGCGCGTCGACGGCGGCTTCGTGCTGATCGAGGTGAAGTCCAAGACCTCTGTGAGCGAGCAGAAGCACATTCCCGATGTGGCGATCCAGGCGCACGCACTACGCGCGGCGGGTGTTACGATCGTTCGCTGCGAGATCATGCACCTGAACCGCGATTGCGTGTATCCCGACCTGTCGAATCTGTTCGCCCGCGAAGACGTCACCGATCTGATCGAGGCCAGGATGGAGACTCTCGGCCGCGAGATCCGCGATCAGTTGATCACCGCGCGTCTACCGATTGCTCCAAACGTCGAGACTGGATCGCACTGCAAGCGACCGGATCCCTGTCCGTTCATGGACCGCTGCTGGCCCGTCGCGCCCACGGACCATATCAGCACCCTCTACCGAGTCAGCGAGAAGATGCTGGAGAGCTTCGCGGAATCCGGTTGGGAAACCATCCGCGATCTGCCGGACGATGTGAAGCTCAGCGCGATCGCGGCCCGTCAGCGGCGCGCTCTGCGCGAAGGTCACACGGTCGTCGAGCGAGAAGCCTTGCTCGAAGCAATGAAAACGCTGACCTACCCCGTCGCGCACATCGATTTCGAGACGATCCAGCCGGCCATTCCTCTTTGGAAGGGCTGCAGGCCCTACGATCAGATTCCGGTTCAATTGAGCTGCCACCTTGTGAACGCCGATCACAGCGAGAGCCACAGCCAGTGGCTCTTCGACGGCCGCGGCGATCCTCGGCCCGGCATGGCGCGCGCAATACTCGACGCGTGCGGACCGGCCGCGACCGTGACTGCCTACGGCGCGCAATTCGAGCGCGGCTGCATCGAGCGGCTCGCGGAGGCGTGTCCCGACGAGGCCACGCTGCTCAAGGGAATCGCGGACAGTCTCGTCGACCTGCAACCGATCGTCCGCGAAACCATTTACGACGAAAAGTTTGGAGGCAGCTTCAGCATCAAGAAGGTGGTGCCGGCGCTTGTGCCCGAGCTCCAGTACGACGACCTCCCGATCGCGGAGGCAGAGGTCGCCTCGGTGCAGCTGGCCCGTGTAATCCTCGGCGGACCGACGATTCACCCCGAAGAGAAAGAGGAGCTGCGCAAGTGGCTCCTCGAGTACTGCAAGCGGGACACGGCTGCCATGGTCGCGCTCTCGCAGAGGTTGACCGAGCTGGCCAGCTAAAGCAGCAGGCAGTTTTCAGTTGAGTTACTCCTCCTCGTCCGCCCGTCGAGGAAAATCGCGACCAACTGAACTGCGGAATCCTCCTTGCATGGACGCCCCTTGCCTGCACGTCCGCGAGAAGAAAGTGAACCGCATTCTGATCAAGTGCCCCAACACCGGAAAGATGATTTACACGGGTTTCTCGATGGACCCGCAGACGTTCGAAGCATCGCCGATCGAGGAAATGGATCCGATCGTGTGCCCAGCCTGTCACCAGACGCACCGCTGGACGAAGAGAGACGCGCGATTCGAGCGTGATCCGAACGAATGATCAGGAGAAATACTGACCCACCCGGCGGAAAAAGAATTCGCCTCAGCCGGCACGGCGCGGGACAATTCTTGCAGCGCACCAACGGTTTTAACCGGGCGCCGACCGTCCTATCGATGGATAACCAACGACGCAAAGAGGCGATCGCAGCCGCGCGCCATGAAATCGCGCGACGAATCGCGCGCTTTTGTACCTCGCTCTCGAGTGAGGAATTCGAGAATCTCCTTGACCGGATGGCCAACATCCACTGGAAGTACGACGTCCACCCCAACCTCTGCGAGCCAGAGACCACCCCGGACGACCGGCAACAATTGACCGAATAAAGAGGAGCGCCGATGGCTCTCTTCTTTGTGACGTTTCTTTTCGCCCGATGCGTCGTGTTCTTGGTAGGCCGCCAGTGCGGCCTTCACACATTCAGGAGCACACGCTTTTATGAAATTCAAAAATCAGATGCTCGCTGCGGCCGCGCTGTTTTTGGCCGCTGGAGTAGTTGCTTGCAGCACTGACCTGGCCGGCCCGCCAGCTCTGGACGACGCGCAGATAGATGCCGACGTCGCGACAATGTCGGGTGAGACCGTTGCTTCAGACGTCGCTGGCTTCGGTGACAACGTTGCTGCCGCCGGCTCGTTCACGATGGTCGCCCCCAACTACAGCGTCAGCGCGCCTGGTTACAACTCGGCCAGCCAGCCGAGCTTCGGTGCGATTTCGCCGACCTGCAGCTACGCCGCTGGCCGCTACAGCTGCTCGGCAACAACCGAGCAGGGTTTGAGCGTCACCAGATCTTTCGCGTTCTACAACGCACAAGGTCAGACGGTTCAGAACTGGGATGCGACAGTCGTCGAGTCAGTGAACTTCCAGGCTCAGATCGATGGAACTTTCTCGAAGGATCTCGTCTGGAATGCGACGGTGCATAGAACCGCGAACCTGACGGTCAGCGGCTTAATCAGTCTGGCGCCGCAACGCCTATGGAACGGCACTGGCACGGGCACTGAATCGATCTCGCACATCGGTCTCGACGGTGTCAGAAGCCTTGCTGGAACGTCAAGTGTGGCCATAGTGAATGTCCTAATGCCCGCGAAAGATGCGGCGAGTCAGAACCCGCTCAGCGGCACCATCACTATGGATGTTCAGTACACCGCGTCGCTCGAGGGCGCGACGGGTACGGTTAGCAAGGATGTATCGAGACATGTTGTGGTAACCTTTAATGGTAGCGCCTCGCCGGCACTGCAGATCGGATTGCTACACTGCGTGCTGCACCTCGACACTCACAGCGTCGACAGCTGCCAATAGTTCTCTGACTTTTTGGTTGGAAAACGCCGCGGGTTTTTTGCCCGCGGCGTTTTTTGTCCCGAAGCGAAGCGGTTTACCGTTTGGTCGTCGAGTGACGAGAGGCTAGCAGGGCCCGAATCTGATTCACCGCGTCGTCGACCTTGTATTGAAGAAGAACATTTCCGAGCGCAGCCGATGCTTTCGTCGGATCTCCGTCGACGCCCGTTCGCGCGGTTTGCGATCCCACGCTCGATGCCAGCTTGTCGCCGCGGATCCAGCGGTGCTGACCGTCGAGCGCCATCAACTCCGATGTGTCATCCGTGCCTGCGTGGACGTCATGCGTCGGAAGTCCATGCGATGCCTCGTACGCATGCGCCTGCTCCTTCTCCTTGAAGTAAACGTCCGGCACGTAGTACACGCGCACGTCACGCGATCTCCACTCTGCATCGAGCTGCCGCGCGACGGCGCCGAGGATATCCTGGCCGTCACCATGATCGCCCATGATGAACACGTTTCTGAACCCCGCGTCGATCGCACTCAGTGCGAGGTCGTGAACCACCGAACGATATGTCTGCGGAAGGAGCGTCACCGACCCGGGAAATCGCATGTGCCCCGTCCGCTTTATCGCGTCGCCCGTCGGCGCGAACGGCAGGGTCGGATACACGAGCGCGTCCCCAAGCTTGATCGCAACCGCACCTGCCACCCAGCGCGCGATGAAATTGTGCTTGCCGATCGCCATGTGCGGGCCGTTCTGCTCGGTGCTTCCAATGTAGATGATCGCGTTGTTCCTGCCCGCTGCGATCGCGCTCTGGACCTCTGGCCAGGTGAGATCCTCGATGTACACGGAGCGTTGGCCGAGGGCCGATGACGGTGCGCTCATCAAGGCGGCCAGCAAGGCCATCCGACAGAGAAGCGGGACGCGGGAAGCGTCTGTAATTGTTATTCGTTCACAACAATCTGCGCGCACTTGCTCTACCTCATATTGCCGGTATGACCAAGCGAATATCTGCCCGGCTGCGGCCAGACAGCGAGACCGTGCGGCTCTCGGCCAACCGGAATGCGGTGCGTGAGTCTGCCGGTCGAGGTATCGAACACGTAAACCTCGTCGTCGTAACGGCCCGAAACCCACAGCTCCTTTCCATCCGCCGTGACATCGCCCATATCGGGACTACCGCCGCCAGGAACCGGCCAGGTCGCGACGACATCGTCCTTGTCGGGATCGACCACGCTGATCGAACCGGGCCCACGACGTCCGCCGGCGATCGTGTTCCAGCCGCGATTCGTCACGTATAGGTACTTGCCGTCCCTGCTCGGATAAATTCCGTGCGCGCCCTTTCCCGTCTCGATGAATCCGATGCGCTCGAATTTCTGTGGGTCGACGACGAAGACGCCGTCCTCCTTCATGTCAGCAACATAAAACTTGCTGCCGTCGGCGGCCGAGCGAATGTCTTGCGGCATCGATGGAAGATTCATCAGCTCCGCCATGACGGCGTTGCCGCGCCTGCGACGGTTCAGGAATCTGGAGATCTGCCTGGGGATGTAGTTCGTCCACTTGTCGGGATCGAGCGTCAGATAGCCCACCACTGTTTGTGAGTCGACGTCGATTTTTACCAGCTGACCGGAAAACTCGCACGTCGCGATCGCGTACCGATTATCGGCGGTGAACTCCACGTGATCGAGCCCCTTGCACAGGACGCGCAGCGATTTCACCAGCTTCATGTCGTGCGGATTCCGGAAGTCGATCCTGCGCCGCGCCTCGGCGATCACCATCGCGTACTTGCCGTCCGGCGTGAAGTACATGTTGTAGGGATCGTCGACCCTTACGGTCTTTCCTTCCTTGCCGGTCAGGGGATCGATTGGCGTAAGACTGTTCGACGAATTGTTGGCGACCCAGAGCGTCGAGAGATCGTAGGACGGGACGACGTGCTGCGGCACCCGGCCAGTGGGAAACGTGCGGACGACTTCGTAGGTGCGTGGGTCGATCTCGGTCACGGTCCCGCCGCGCGAATTCGGGACATACACCATCGGCAGCGCCTTGGCGGCGGCAGGCGCGAGCTCGTTCGCGCCAGTTTCCGCGTAGATATTGATCGCCCCTGCGTTCGTGCGATATGCAGCGGACGCCACTGCCGTTCCCTTTGCTTTCGACCTGTCGCGGCAATCGGTGAACAATACCGCGACCAGCGCCATCGTCAGGAGCGATCTCGCCCACATCACGTACCGACGCGAATTGAGCATTCCTTTGCGTGTCGTGTGGTCTAGTTCCGAACTATCGCCTAGCTCGCGAAGATCGGCCGCCCACGAATCTTGTAGAGCGCGGACTCCATGATGAGAGCCGCCGTGTTGAGGCTTGGAATCCCCGTCGGTCTGAGAGTTCGCTCGGTGACGCCAGCGCCCCATCCGCCGCCGGTCCGAGCTGGCCCTACGGTTTTCAGCAGCAGCTGCGTGTAGCTGTTCGGCATCACCGCGTTCCAACCAAACGCCGCCTTGGTGCTTACCCAGCGCGGGCTGTCGATGATCTTGCTATCGCCCGGAGGCTCGACGACGAAGGGCCGTCCCCGATGCCACACGCTATAGTAGTAGAAGTAGTCCGGTGGATCAGGAAGCGCGTCCTCGGTCACCGCCGTTACGATGCCGGTTTTTTGATAACGCGCGTTCTGTGCGGCCAGTACCTGCGCCGCCTGGTGCGAAAGCTCGCGCGAGCGATACCCAAGCTCGAGGCCGAGCATGATGAAGGGCTCGCTCATGACTCTGTCGTTGCCGCGCCTGTCGGTGAGCACGCTGACGCCATAGATGTCGATGGCCGATACGTTGTCGCGCACATCCAAAGCGCTGTTGTCTACTTTCGCGCCCCACATCGAAAATCCAGCGAGTGCGTATTGCTGGTATCCGATTTCGGTTTCGAGGAACGTCCTACGTGCTCGCGTCACGGGATCGACGTCCATAGCCTGCAGCAATCCCCCGTTCAGCAGCTTCGACATGTCGAGGCGGCGCACGATCTGCGTGGCAAGCGGCGCGTACTTGGGCTGCTTGACGGAGAGAATCCGCAGCCACACCAACAGTCGGCCGATGTCAACCGACGAATAGCCTGCGCCGATGTTGGATATCTTTTCCGCGTTGTCGACCAGACGTCTCGTCTTCGCATCGTAAATGCGATTGAACGCGACTTTGTCGAAGAGGTCGATGGTCGAGAGAGTAGCGAGTATCCGCGAGATGTGGGAATCGTAGGTGGCGTCGTTGATGAAACCGAGCTCGTGCGCGACGTAGTTTGCGGCGATGGCGCCGGTCATGTCCCACACGGTCACGTACGAATAATCGGCGTGGGCGCGCGCCAATCCGGTCGACGGCTCCGTTATTCGGTTGACCAGGTTCCACGACGTACGCGCCGCGTCGAGATAGAGTTGCCGCTCCGGCGCGCTGAGTGTCGCGCCGAGCGCGCTATCGTCCGTAAAATGGGCGGAGCTATTTGCGGCCGGCGATGCGTCCTGCTGCGCCTTTGAGCACCCGGCAATTGCGGGTTCTGCGGCCGTCGCCGCTACGATCGTTGCAACAAGTGTCTGCCTGAAGTGCATGAGTCGCGTGCTGGTTGGAGTCGGCGCCGGGCCAGGTTCGCGTACTTGGGCGGAGTGTCTCGCCCTCACCTGTCGGCAGAATGACAGTTCTGCGTTGCTTTTGTGCGCTGGGGGTATCGTACGCCACTCGCGCGCGCGACATAATAAAGCAACTTGCGTGCTCCGATTCGCACCGTTCGTTGCTGGCTGAGCTTTAGGTTTCGCCAACGGCGTACCCCTATCCAATTTTTTCGAGAGGACGAGAGATGCGTCGATCGATTCTGCTGATGTCTATGGTCATTGGACCATCCCTGGCCGCCCAATCATATGGTATCACCCACACTTACCCGCTCGGCGGTGACGGTGGATGGGATTACGTGATTCCAGACGCGCCCAACCACCGGCTGTT
>Ga0137370_10000840_pt1 | contig 12119 bp, 7 predicted proteins | sample SagtaG_11_FD_104920 | JGI IMG/M metagenome (GOLD analysis project Ga0137370, IMG submission 104920) | Vadose zone soil microbial communities from Sagehorn Ranch, Mendocino, California, USA - Sage1_R_20_16 metaG | ecosystem: Environmental > Terrestrial > Soil > Vadose zone | place: USA... | reverse complement strand
GGTACGCATACATCAGAAACTCCATCGCATGGAACTGGTGGCCCTCATCTCCCATGTGAGTGACGGAAGCATTGCGGCTCGCCGCAACCGACGCCAAGTTGGAATTGATATCCTCGTCCCAGAGCCCAAGCTGAGCAAAGATGTGAGAGGGCATGTGCAGAGCGTGCGGTGCCCCAGGAGCAATCTGCGCATAACGGCGTGCGGCGGGCAACCCGAGCTCAGCCAAGTCCGGCTTGTCATAGGCGTGGATCAGGTAATGAGCTACCCCGGGGTGATTTGGCTCAACGGCGAACAGCGGCTCTAAGAGCGCCGCTGCCTGTCTTCGTTTTGCGTGCGCTGGGTCATCGTCTCGGTCAGCGCCGATCAGCGCAAAAGCGTAGAACGCCGTCGCTTCATGATCGCTAGGATAATCTCGGTGAAGCTGTTGCATTTGCTTGAGGTATTGGTCCCACCTCTCCTCGTCTTTTTGTTCCGGTCTTTTATAGAGAGCGGCGACAGCAGAGATGTACTCCCTCTCTCTCTTGCTCCGAGCGTGCAAGGACTTTGCGACCTTGACCTCGCCCCAGCCATGCTTACGTATGGCAGCGTCGGGTGTATCCCATCGCCAAAAACTCCTAGCAATCCCCCAATGCGCCATCGCACAGTGAGGGTCATCCTGCGCGACCTGGCGGAAGATGTGCTCCGCGGTCTCGAACGCGAACGAATGCAGCAGTGCAACGCCGCGTTCAAAGCTCTTCTGAACGCTTGGTGCGCAGGAGATTGAGAAGTGGACCGTACCTAACTGCTGCTCAGAGAGTTCGTCGTGATGGCGGCTGTCGTCGGCAAGCGCGGGAAGGGCCAGCGCCACGAAAGTAAGCAGGAATGCAATGGACCGAACCATGGCCTTCTCCGACCAGAGTCTATCGCCCAGTGTCGAGGGGGTCAATTTCGAGCTGGGGGGAGAAACCGATTCTGAGCAGATAGTCGCCGACTCCGAACCTATCCGGAAACGGCGTTCGAGGACATTGGGTCGCGAGCAATATTCAATCAGCGCATTACCCCTCCGACCGGGACTCGTTTCGCCGAATTTCACGTCACCGCGTTAACCGACAGAGATACTTTTGTCATTCCCCACTAACTCATTCACGCTTGGCGCATTGTGCTTGGAGTTCAGCCGGGGAAGAGTACGTAATGGCTCCGACAAAAAGCATAAGAGAGAAAAGTGAGTGCTCACTAAAGAAGGGAAAACTGATGACCAAGATTTACTTGAGTTTAGGTCTGCTGTTCGCGTGCTCTCTATTCGTTCCGTCAGCCTGTGCTGAGTTTCGCACTGCCAAAGACATGCAAAAAGAGTGCCGCATCGCTTTGAAAGTCTTCAAAGGTACGGCAGCGAAAAGCTCCAAAAACGTTCGGTTCGCTGGCGAATGTGTGGGTTATATCCAAGGTGCAAGCGACGCCTCTCTGCTTCCTCTATCAAAAAAGGGACTCTATCGCGTATGTAGCCCAGATAATATTTCAACGAACGATTTGATTCAGCGATTCATTGCGTTCGTTGACGCAAATCCGAACGACACGCTGGCTTCCACTGCGGTGCAGGCGATGCTTGGGCCAGACTATGGCAGCTGCAAGAAGAATGCCAACCGTGGCTTCCCTCCTCACCCGCTATCGGTTGTTCCAGCTGTCAAAGGCTTGGACAGGAAACAAAAAAGACTCGACATGAACAAGAATGGGCTCGATATTAACGGCCAAGCGTGTCGGCACGCCAACCTCGGCGCAGGCAGAGACATCCGCGGAAGCCGCCGCTCGTTGAGAAGTCAACAGGAGTGGATCGACTCCGGGCCTTGGTACGCGAAATTGATTCTTGCGTAGGTCTCAGGACGAGGGCCCACCCATGTCGTCTGATCCTCGACGACATCAAGCGTCGAGACGATACCATTTCCAAGATGCGAACTCGTCGTGGTTGAACAAGTCGGATTGCCGGACATCTGCTGAGGCATCTCGCGAGGGATCTTCCGGTAAATGCTCGTTTCGCTGGATCCGCATCGACACGGGATGCGTTAATCAAGGATTGAGATCGTCAGCTGGTCTGGAAATTCTGTTACTACCAGGAACCGATTCCTCACGGAGCAGGACGCCGTTGTTTTTTCTGAGGACCAGGCAGCCCGCGATCAAGTCATGAAGCGACTGCTTGCTTGGCGTCAGACCGACGCAAATGCAATCCAGGCTGAAGTAAAGGACTCCGCAGTAAGGGACATGGACCAAGAAGCGTCCTGCGAGGAAACGACGGCTTGTGCGCATGAACGTCGGTGGATCACCTTGCGTATCGGCCACATAAAGACCAAAGAGCTTCTTTCCAATCGTTCCTTGCCAAGGGGAACTTTCCAGCAGGGCAAAATAAAGCCATCCGCTGAGAACAAAGAAGAGAAGAATCAAAAATAAAGAAGGTTTTCCGAAGGCTGAGATTATTGCGCTCGGCGGCTCCCCAGGATGAAGTTCCAAAAAGGCGAGTGGGATTCCCTTGGCTACTGCCAAGAAAGAAACGAAGACAGAGAGCGGAATGGCCAAGACTATCAGGTCCACTATTGCCGCGAAGACTCGAACCCAAAAACCGGCGTAGCACAGAGCAGCGGGACTAGTCACGAATTGATACCCACCGATCTTGGAGAAATCAAGTCTTGGTAGTACGGAGAGTTCAAACCCAAGGGTTGCATCTCGCCATATTGTTGCGTGTTTTCGTCCCTATGGGATAGCAGGCGATAGATCCCGCACCACCAACAGTCGTAGCGCGCCGTGTCGGGTAAACAATCGAGCAAGTAGGACATAATTTCTAGTCGTAGCGCAGGGCGATCATGGGATCGACGCGTGCGGCGCGGCGGGCGGGGATGTAGCAAGCGGTCAAGCCGACGAGCGCAATAAGCGTTACCACTGCGGCGAACGTCCATGGATCGGTGACCGATACACCCCAAATCTGGCTGGCGAGGAATCTCGTCAGGGCATAACTGGCGGAGAGGCCGATGACAATTCCTGCCGCGATCAGCTGCGCGCCTTTCGCGAGGATCATCTTCAAGATGCTCGCCTGCCGCCCGCCCAGCGCCATGCGGACACCGATTTCGTGGGTCTGAAGCGAGACCGTGTATGCCATTACGCTGAAGACGCCGATCACAACGAGGGCCAATCCGATCCCTGCAAAAGCGCCCGTCGCGATCAAATCGAACTCAGGCTCCATAAGGAAAGACTCCTTCAAGAGAGTCTTGAGTGATCCGGTCTCGGCGACCGCCACGTTCGAATCCACTGCCCAGATTTCCCGGCGAACGCTCGCGAGGAGCGAGTCGGGCGCCACCGTAGTCCTCGCCAAGATATCGCGATCGTCCAAGCCTGAGACCGTGTAAGGCAGAATCGCTTCAGGCATTGCTGCGTTTTGCAAACTCGTGTTCCTGAAATCCGTGACGACTCCAACGATTTCAAAGTAGGCATCATGCACCGTATGTGGAAGCCTATCGAAGCCATTGAATTTAATTCTTCGGCCAAGGGGATCTTCATTTGCAAAGAACTGGCGTGCCAACGTGTCATTTACCACGGTTACCTGCCGCGCGGAATCAACATCAAGTTGTGAGAGGAACCGGCCACGCAACAAACGAAGTCCCAGTGTTTGAAAATAGCCGTCACTTACCAGAGCTAATTGGGCATACCAGCGCTCAGAATGCGTTTTTCCTGGTACCGTCACGTCGCTGACTGCTCCTTGAACAGCAGGCAAAGTATAGGCTTCCGTCACAGCGACCACGCCGGGCAGTGCCTTCACCCGGTCAAGAACCTGCTGAAAAAATAGCCTCTTCTGTTCTGCGGTGTCGTACGGACCATCTGGAAACCCCAGTCGGGCATATAGGATATTTGTCGGGTTGAAACCCAGGTCCACGTGTGACAGCGCGAAAAAGCTGCGTGCCATCAAGCCTGCGCCTACGAGGAGCGCTACGGAAAGTGCGACTTCTGCGATAACCAAAGCCCCGCGAAATCTCCCATGACATAGGCCTCCGTTCACGCCTTGGCTGGTGCTCATGAGACTGTCCCGGAAGTTCCCGCGCACTGCTTGGAGGGCGGGTGCGAGACCAAAGATGAGCGTTGTCAAGACGGAAATGGCAAGAGCAAACGACAAAACTACCGGATCGAGCCCGACTATCGCTTCGCCTGGTAGGCGGTCCTGCGGAATCGCTGCCATGATCCCTTTCAATCCAAGGTAGGTGAAAGCGCAGCCTGTCAAACAAGCTGCGAGGGCAAGGACGAGGCTTTCCACCAAAAGCTGCCGCATCAGCCGGCCCGGGCTCGCACCTATTGCAGCCCTAACGGCAAGTTCACGTGCGCGAATTGTCGCCCGGGCCAGCAACAAGTTCGCGACGTTGCTGCATGCGATCAACAGCAACATCACTACAGCGCCGAGCAAGGCGTAGAGCATCAACCGGAATTGTCCCATGCTCGCTTCGACGACCTTCTGTACACTGACCGTAAATTGCTCTGGAAAACCATTCGGGTGGACCTTCGCTAGCCTTCTGGCTATGACGGCGGAGTCAGCTCTAGCGGCCTCAAGTGTCGTGCCGTCGTTGAGACGCCCAATTGCGAAAACCGACGCAGGTAGGCTGCCGAGAAAAGTTGTGCCCGCGGCCCCACGGCGAAGAGGAAGTGGCAACCACACGCGCGCGCTGTAAGCCTGGAACCTTGGAGGCATGATACCGACGAGGGTTCTCGGCGTTCCATTCATTTTGAAGCTCTTACCGAGGACCGCCGGATCGCCATTAAATTCGGCTTTCCACAATTTGCAATTCATCACAAAAACCGGTGCCGCGCCAGGCTCTCCATCTTCCGGTTCAATTCCCCGGCCTATGAGTGGCGAGACACCATAGAACTCAAAGGAATTTGTGGTCACGAACGCACCCGGCCATCGGCGCGTTCCTTTGCCATCGCTGTAGAGAACATCGAGGCTGTTATAACCGACCATGTCTTCGAAGACCCGATTATGCTGTTGATACTCGATAAAATCTGGGATGGAGAAGTCTCTAACGGCGCCTGGTCCGCCCTTTTGGGCGTTGTGGATGCTTACCAGCATCAAGCGGTCGGCTGCTCTGTAGGGAAAAGGATTGAAAAGAAGGTTGTAGACAACGCTAAACATCACAGTTGTCGCGCCGACACCGAGTGCGAGAGTGAGGACGGCAACGGCGGCGAAGCCTGGATTCTTGCGGAGTTGTCGAACACCGTAGCGGCAATCGAAGATCACTGAATGGAGCCAATTGCCAATCCGTTCTTCGCGCACCTGTTCTTTCACCTGTTCGATACCGCCAAGCTCGATCCGCGCGGCACGTTGTGCCTCTCCAGGCGGCATGCCCGCGCGAATGTTTTCCTCTATCAGCATTTCGAGGTGGGAATCGACTTCTTGATCGAGGTCAGTGTCCACACGTTCAGAGGAGAAGAGATTACGCAGGAAACTTCGGCCTTTTGCAAAGAGTGGCATGCAAAACTCCTCTCTACCGTTGTTCCGACCGAACTGCCAAGCTTATTCATAATGCAGCGCAACAATGGGATCGACACGGGAGGCGCGGCGAGCTGGAATGAAGCTTGCGAGTAATGCCACAGAACAAAGGAGGAGCGTGACGCCGGCAAAAGTGAACGGATCAGTGCTAGCAACTCCAAAGAGCAGGCTTTTCATTACACGCGTCGCCGCGTAGGCTCCGACGAGACCAAACAAGACCCCCAGCAACGTCAATGCCATGCTTTCACCGAAAATTAGTCGGAGGATGTCTACGCGGCGTGCTCCCAGCGCCATTCGGACGCCAATCTCACCCGTACGTCGGCTAACTGTGTAGGCCATCACGCCGTAAATTCCGATCGCCGAAAGCAGCAAGGCAATGCCGGCAAAGCTCCCGATAAGAAAAGTGCGAAATCGAGGTTGCGCTGTAGACGCTTCCTTCAGCTCATCCATCGTGGCAACGCGAGCCACAGGCTGCTCTGGGTCGAGCGCCGCGACTTCGTGTCTAATTAGCGCGGCAAGACTCATCGGATCGTTCTCTGCACGTACCACAAGGGTCTGCCATGGCATGCTCTCCTGCGTATAAGGAATGTATATCCCCGGAGCGGGTTCATCGCCCAAGTTCGTCTGTCGAATGTCTCCAACAACACCCACGATTTCACAGCGACCAGCACCGAACGCTCCCATCTGAATGGAGCGACCTACGGGATCTTCGTTAGGCCAGTAGCGGTGGGCCAGAGTTTCGTTAATGACAGCGACGTGAGGCGAATCTTTCGTGTCATATTCGGAGAAAAAACGGCCCCTTCGCAAAGGAATCTTCATTACGTTAAAATAATTGTTGGAGACAATGCGTGTGTCGGCGTGTGGCTGTTCAGATAAACGCCCGAATGGGCGACCGTCGATCTTAAAGCTGATGTTCCAAACACGCCCCTGAATGGGCAACGCAAGCGTCGCACCCGCGGAATCCACTCCCGGCAGCGCCTGAATGCGAGCGAGTAGCTGTTGATAAAAGCCTGTCCAATTCCTCCAATTGGCATCTTTACCTTCATCGGATATGGAGCGGTAGATCTCAACCGTTAGCAGATGATCGGCACGAAAACCAGGATCGACTTGGATTAGAAGAAGCAGGCTCTTTCCCAACAGGCCGGCAGCCGTGAGTAAAACTAAGGACAGCGCGAATTCAACAACCACCATAACTTGGGTAAGAGGTTTGCGCCCTTCCAGGCTTCGCCCGGTCTGTTTCAGAGATGCATTGGGATCTCCGTGCGAAATCTGCCAAGCTGGCGCGAGACCAAAGAATATTCCAGCCAACAACGAGATCAGGCCGGTAAAAACGAGCACCGGTACATCAATATGTGCGGAGGATATCCTGGGAATGTCCCTCGGCGCCCAAGCGAGCAAGACATCCATGAGCGAGAAGGCAAAGAGCGCTCCGAGTGCGCCGCCGGCGAGCGCCAGCAGGAGACTCTCGGTCAGCAATTGCGCGATGATTCTGCGCCGACTCGCTCCCAACGAAGAACGAATCGCAATTTCTCGTTGCCGCCCGGCGGCGCGTGCGAGAAGCAAGGTGCCGATGTTTGAGCATGCAATCAAAAGCACAAGAGCAGCCGAGCCCATTAAGATAAGGAGTGCTGGTCGAAACTTTCCCACCATGTCTTCCTGCAAAGGTACGAGTCTCACTCCGAGGTCTCGATTTGATTCCGGATACTTCTGTTCCAGGCCGCTCGCAATTACCGTCATCCCGGCTTGCGCCTGAGACAAATTTACGTTGGCGTCGAGGCGGCCAATGACAGAGAACCCGAGATTACCCCGTGCGGCGATCTCCTCGCGCAAATCGGGACGGACGGGGGTGATCAAAACCCACAGTTCCGCTTCTGGATCAGGAAACTGAAAGCCGCGCGGCATGACTCCGATCACCTCGTAACTGTGGCCATCCAGAGCGATCGACCTGCCGATGGTACGTGGATCGGAGCCGAAGGAGCGCGACCACAGTGAGTAGCTTAGTACTACCGCTTGCTGATTCCGCGCACCTGCAAACGACCGGCCCTGGAAGGGCTGGATGCCAAGGATTTCGAAGAAATCGGACGACGCGACTTCACCCCTGACATGTTCCGGTTGATGGGTTCCGGAAAGATTAAACGTCTTGGCTTCGTACGCTGCGAGGTGGTCGAAGAAATGGTTTTGTTCGCTCCAATCCATGAAGTCTGGATAGGATGTCTTGCCGTAGAGATCCCCAGATTTTAGATCATAAACGTCAGCTTTCACGAGCCGTAGGGCATTGGGATAAGGCAGTGGCCGAATTAACACTGCATCCAGAATACTAAACACAGCGGTGTTGGCACCGATGCCGAGAGCGAGAATGATGACCGCTGCAGCGGTGAAGCCCGGGTTCCTGCGGAGTTTGCGGAGACCGTAGCGGCAATCATAGATCACGGAGTGCAACCAATTGCCAATCCGTTCTTCGCGAACCCGTTCTTTCACCTGTTCGATGCCGCCAAGTTCCATCCGCGCGGTACGTTGCGCTTCCTCCGGGGGCATGCCTGCACGGATGTTTTCTTCAATCAGCATTGCGAGGTGAGAGTGAACTTCCTGGTCGAGGTCTGTATCCACACGATCAGTTAGGAGGAGATTTCGCAGGAAACTTCGAGCTTTCACAAAAAGCGGCATGCTGGACACCTCTCTACGAAGCTTCCCAAGCTTTGAGTGATCGCAAAAAAAACCGGGCTGCGATTCTCGCATTCTATTCATACCTCAGAGCAATCATGGGATCGACACGCGTGGCGCGGTGGGCGGGAATGAAGCAGGCGACAATGCCGAGGAAGAGGGCGAGGCACGCTACCGCGGCGAAAGTGGAAGGGTCGGTTGTGGAGACGCCCCAGACCTGACTGGAGAGGAAACGCGTCAGGAAATAACTGGCGAACAGCCCGATCAGAATGCCGGAGAGGATGATCCGCATGCCGTTTTTCACAACGAGGCTGAGGATTTGCGAGGCTTGGGCCCCGAGGGCCATGCGAATGCCGATTTCGTGTGTCTGCGTGGCAACGGTGTAGGAGATGACGCTGAAGACACCAACGGAGACGAGAAGGAGAGCGATCGCGGCGAAGGTGCACAGGGTTATGAGGAGAAAGCGGGGCCGGGCGTAGTAATCGTGCTCGAGACGATTGGCAATCGTTCCGGTTTCTCCGATCGCCACATTGGGATTGACCGCGGAAATTTCGGCGCGAACTTGCCGGAGAGTCGTGGACGGATTACCGGTAGTGCTGACCATGATGCCGCGCGGCGGGGCGCTCGCCAACGTGCCGGGAAGATAGATTTCGGGCCTGGGCGGATCCTGTAAGCCTGTATTTTTGGCGTCGGCGACGACGCCGATGATTTCGAAGTAGGGATCATGAGGCCAATCGGGCCAGGTTTCGTAGTCGCTGAACCTGACGTGGTGGCCGATGGGGTTTTCTTGGCCGAAACGATCCCGCACGAATGCTTGGTTGACAATGACTACGTGACGAGCGGAATCGACGTCATTTTGGGAGAAAAGAGTTCCCCGAAGCAGGGGCAGGCCTAGAGTTTGAAAGTAACCCTCGGTGCACAAAATGGATGCGGTGTTCCTGTCTTTTGGCGGTGTTTTTCCGGCTATCACGACAGTTGTCCAACCAAACGTGTAGGGCGGGAAATTGGTAGTTTCCGTGGCGGCCAGGACACCGGGGACTTGGGTAATGCGATCCAGAACCTTTCGGAAGAAAAGATGCTTTCGCTGCACGCTGTCGTCTTGCCCTTCGGGCCAAGAAATATCCGCATAAACAACCTTCGAAGGATTGAAACCCAGATTGACGTTTTGGAGCGCGAAGAGGCTGCGCAGGATCAAGCCGGAACAGATTGACAGAACAATTGAGAGAGCGACCTCTGCGACGACCAGGGAGTGACGAAGCTTGCCGTGGCGAGAGTCGGCGCTCACTCCCCTTCCGGTGCTGGCCAGCGCGTTTTGCGCATCGTTGCGAAGGGCATGAAGAACAGGGGCTAATCCACAGATTACAGAGGTCACGATTGTCGCGCAGAGAGAAAAAAGCAGAGCGGCTGGACTAAGCGTGATGACTGCTTCGGGGGGAATGGTGTCGGGTGGGATCACGGCAACCATTGCTTTCAATCCGAGATAGGCGAACAGGCAACCGAGACCGCAACTGGCCAGGGCCAGCGAGAAACTCTCAATCAGCAATTGGCGAGTCACGCGGAGACGACTTGCACCTAAAGCGGAGCGAATGCCGAATTCGCCTTCTCGCGTTGTGGCGCGAGCGAGGAGGAGGTTAGCGACATTGCTGCAGGCGATTAGCAGCAACATGGCGACCGCGGCTATTAGGGCAAAGAGGCCGAACTTGAAGTCGCGACCGACAGACTGGCTGTTGAAGGTGTTGACTACAATCTTGAAGTTAGGGGGAAAGTAGATGGGGTCGTCTTTTTGAAACGGCGTGGCGATGAGTTGGAGATCCGCGCCAGCCGTTTCGGGGCTGACGCCGGGCTTGAGATGGCCGACGGTCCAGATTTCGTTGGACACAATTCCAGCGCCGGGCACAAAGGTATCCTTGGTGATATTCAGAGGCAGCCAGAGATCGAAACCGCCAATTTGAAAGCGCGGGGGCATGATGCCGACTAGGGTCATGCGAGTAGCGTTGAGCGTGTGGGTGCTGCCGAGGATGTTCGGGTCGCGATGGAAGAGCTTGGTCCACAGTCTGTAACTGATCACGAAAACGGGAGGGGCGCCGGGCTTTGCGTCTTCGTCGGTGAGAGACCGTCCAAAGAGGGGCGGTATGCCCAGGGATTCGAATGTGCCGGAGGTGACCGAGGCGCCGGTAAGTTCCTCGGTGCCATTGATGCGAGTGAGATGGACCTTGCGGTAGACCAGGCCGAATATGTCGTCGAAGGTGTGGTTCTGTTGTTTGAACTCAACGAATGCCGCGGCGGGAAAGCGCCATGCTCGGAATTGTTCGGCGGAAAAAACAGCGAAAGTCGCGAGGCGTTCGGCATTTTTGTAAGGATAGGGCTTAAGCAGAACGCCATCGATGACGCTGAAGATGGCTGTGGTGGAGCCAATGCCGAGAGCGAGAGTTAGAACGGCGACGGTGGTGAAGCCGGGATTCTTGCGGAGTTGTCGAATGCCGTAGCGGCAATCCGAGAGGACTGAATGGAGCCAGTTGCCAATGAACTGTTCGCGGACCTGTTCTTTTACCTGTTCAATACCGCCAAGTTCGATCCATGCGGCATGTTGTGCTTCTTTCGGCGACATGCCTGCGCGAATGTTTTCCTCGATCAGCATTTCGAGGTGGGAACGAACCTCCTGGTCGAGGTCTGCCTCCACACGACGAGATGAGAAGAGATTTCGCAGGAAACTTCGAGCTCTCACAAAAAGCGGCATGCTAATTATCTCTCTACGACGTTTCCAATGCCTGACCGATCGCCCAGGAAATGCGCCCCCATCGCTTGGTTTCGACTTCGAGTTGTTTTCGTCCCGCCTTGCTCAGGCGGTAGTATTTCGCGCGGCGATTGTTTTCGGAGTCTCCCCAAAAAGAGGAAATCCAGCCCTCTTCTTCCATTCGATGTAGAGCGGGAAAGAGCGAGCCTGGCTTAACAACGAAAGTGCCGCCCGTGATCTGCTGGATTCTCCGCGAGACCCCCAGTCCGTGCATTTCGCCAACGACAAGCGATTTCAAGATCAGCATGTCCAAAGTACCCTGCAAAAGGTTTGTTGGCTCAGAGTTCAACATATGTCTCCTATTGGTATTCTATAGGATAATATGATCCACATATAGAGTGTCAATAGGAGGCGAACCATCAAACGGCCGACACTGGCCAGAACGGCGTTCGCGGAGATCGGAGTCCCTAGCTGCTGATTTCCTCATCCGCATCAATCTCGTCCCAACGGGTGGGACGTCAGAACTATTCGGAACAGACCCATCGCGCTCTCCGACAATCGGAAATCCGATAGTGATGGAGGCTCCCGTGGCGTGTCGAAAGACACGTGACCGAGAGACCGGCGATGGAAGTGCGTCCGGGAAAGCAGCCGGCGAAGATGGTCGGGAAGAGAAAGGGCCCGACAACGTCCTCGCATTGCGTTGATCGGCAAGCTGCGAGACCCGACGCACCGCATCGCTCAATTCAGCTGGGGATGAGTTGGAAACGGCGGCAGGAGCTCCTAATCGAGTTTGAGCGGCATGAACATGCCAACCTTCATGATGCCAATGCGGATTAACGCCCGTGAAAATGCACGATGAACGTCGCTTCCTGGGTGTTTGGATTGCCATCGCACACAGCAGGCGTGAATACCCATTGCTGAACCAGAGCCAACGCTTCGGCTCCTAAATCAGGGTGCTCCGCGCTCTGCACCACGGCTTCATGGACTTTTCCGTCTGTCGAGATGATTCCTCGAATGGCGACATCGATATTTCTGCCGCCCTTCCCTGCCTTGGGCTGCGGCATGGACGTTCCGATCGCACGCCGATAGGTTTTGCAAAAATTGCGGATCTGGGCCTCGGGCGGCGCAGCGAGGACGTTATCGCTCGTTTCAGTAAGCTCCGTCATGGTCTGCGAAATCTCTAGCTTGCGAACGCCGGCAAACGAGTAGGCAATTTTGGCAGGCACAAGC
>Ga0137370_10000832_pt1 | contig 12167 bp, 12 predicted proteins | sample SagtaG_11_FD_104920 | JGI IMG/M metagenome (GOLD analysis project Ga0137370, IMG submission 104920) | Vadose zone soil microbial communities from Sagehorn Ranch, Mendocino, California, USA - Sage1_R_20_16 metaG | ecosystem: Environmental > Terrestrial > Soil > Vadose zone | place: USA... | reverse complement strand
GTTCCGTGATGCCAATGGGCTCGACGTTTTGTCGGAATGGCTTCGGCGTTGAGTCCGGCTGCGATCGACCGATAACTCCGGCCGGCCCGCCAGAGATCCAGGATCCTGCGCACGACCTGCAGCTCCTCGCGGATCGGCTCCATTGGAGTCCGCTTGCCGACCGCTCGGAAGCCCAAGGGCGGGTGAGACGTCGGCAACCCGTTCTCGCGTTTCCACGCGAGCGCGCCACGCGTCCGCTCTGCGATCAGTTCGCGCTCCATTTGTGCCAGCCCGCCGAACAGCGTGAGGACGAAGCGGCCATGCGGTGTTGCGGTGTCCAAGCTCTCGCTCACCGAGTGCATCTCGATGCCGCGATCGAGGAAGAGATCTTCGACCAGGCTGAGCAGGTGACGCGTGCGGCGGGTCAAGCGATCCAACTTCCAAACAATCACGTGAGAGACGTGGCCGCGCGCACACACATCCAGGAGCTGGCGCAGGCCAGGACGATCGAGCTCTTTGCCTGAGATGCCCTCGTCGGCGTAAATGGTGATCAAGTGCAGGCCCTTGGCTGTGGCATACGCCACGATCCGCGCTCTTTGCACGTCGATGCTAACGCCGTCGCGCGACTGCTCTTCGCGGGAAACGCGTAGATAGCCGACTGCAAACTGTGTCGGCGGCCCTCTCACGCAGATCTCGCGGGGGAAGTCGCGGGGGAAAGTCGCGGGGGCCAACGCCTATCGCCTCTGTCCGTGCAACACGCGGCCACCCACTTGACCAGCTCATCGTAGGGCACCGCGTTGATCTGTTCCTTCTTCAACCCCAACTTTTTCCCCAGCCGCAACCCGGCGTGGTCGGTGTCGCGAAAGCCCAGGAACGACGCGATCTGCGCCGGCGTGCGTCCGTCCTCCCGCAGCCGTGCGGCCCAGACCAACCGCATTAACGCCAAGAGATCCTTCGGTGCGCGTCCGATCCGCCGCTGGAAGCCCCGCGTCAGCTCGGTCCGATTGCGCCCGATCTCGGCGCCTAGGTCGCTCATCGTCCGGTGCGCACAGAAGCTGGGATGCAACCTCGAGCCAGGCATGTGCGAGTGGATTGCGCCAGCTCGCCGCTGAGGCTACCGGCATCTCGCGCAGCCCTGGTGTTCGCCAGGAACGCGCTATCGCAGGTATAGGTGCAGGAGCTTGCTCAGAGGCGACCGAATAGCATGTGACGAGCATGCCGTCCTAGGGACTTCATCGCTGGCGTGAAGCGAGCAAGAGCCCTGCTAGCCCAGGGAGGTCTCATTGACTCTAATCAGGTGGTGCAGCGCTATATCGTGACTGAAGTCAACGACGTCGGAGCTCACGTCCTTGGTGAAGTAGTATGGGGCACCTTGGGAAGGGTCGTAGGGCGAAGCGTCGGCTCGTCCGTACGGCCACGCCTTCACGAGCGCGCTACAGTTTAGGTCTTGAGTGTGCGCGAGGAGCACATGTAGGTGCAAGCGACATGCTGCTCCCCGCTCCAGAGCGACGAACCAGCCCACGCCTCGCTGCGCTCGCTGCTCAAGACGGCGAATCCAGCGTCGGAACTGGACGAATGCGCCGGCTTCCGTCGGTTCGCGACGAACGTGACGGCTCCGCCGGAGGAGCCAGTTCTCCTCGCGCTGCCGGAGAGCGAAGGTCAGGGTAACGACGTGATGCCAGACGAAGCCTCGGGCGAGCCACTCGCCGAGTGCGCGACGGCTGTGCGATACGAGACGGAACCTCTCGACTTCGTCGCGGCTCAGAAATTTGGAGATCGCCCAGTTACGGGCAAGTGGAAGTGAGGTCATGTGTCTGCTCCTCCGGGGAACGGGCCTTTTCTATGGAAGGTGATGGTCGGCCCGTCGTCCCATGCGAAGGCTTGGGCAAGCCATGCGACCCATGCACTGCGAATCTGCGATGCGATGTGGTGCTGATGGCCCTCGTCGTCCTGCGCAAGTGTGAGGCTGTGCGCGATATCATTGAATGCGGTCGCGCTCACGTGATGTGTCCTCCGACAGGGTGCAAACGGTGTAATTCGATACAAGGGGCCGGAGCCTGGTCGCTCGGTCCCGCGGGGGAGCAGGAAGCCAATTACGGGGAGTCGCTGACCAACGCGTGGGGCCCTGTAGAACTGGCTTTGGGCTCCGGACGGCGCGGTCGATCGCCGCCGCCGGCCGGAGCACCTAATGTGTCTGCAGTAAGTCGTCGGTTTGGAGTGCCCGGCGCAGAATGGTGTGCGTGTTCCGTTGTCACCGAGGAGCGCACAGAGTGCGCCTACCCGACTTGCTTCAAGTGGTAGGCCGTGTAAGAGGGACCCTCTAAAACCCCAAAACCTGACAGTGTGAGTGCCGGAGGCGGGTTAGTGACCTGCCTTGAAGAGGGCAACGGGGGGGATTTAGTCTGGCTGTCAACCTCGATCTGAATTGCACACTTTCGCCGAGCAGGGTTGCACACTCGGGGGGGAGCGGCCAACCCGCGATTGCTCATCCACTCGTCCCGAGTACACGACTTGGTGTGACGTCCGCCTAGCGTCCGCGATCCCTCCCGGTCGGCCAGCGCCGCCGGTTCGTACCACTTCGCGGCCTGGGCTACCGCGCGTCCCGAGACCCTCGGGGGCAGCAGACTCTCATGCCTTGGGATCAGGAGTGCTCGGTATGAAGGGTGGATTTTGAAGCGAGCAAAGCCAGGCAGTACGCGGTAACCAGGACGACTTCGTTGATTTGGTCGGATACTGTGCTGCGAGCCATTCCTGACCGCGCCTGATCCCAAGCTCCCGGTCCCGTGATTCCCACCTCGCCTCGTGGGGTGCCCGCCTGCTACGGCAAACAGTGCGACAAAGCGCCTAGCAACCTCCTGTTAGGGCAACGCCTAGCGCCGCGTTGGGTATCGCTAGTCCGCGGTGCGTTCGCACCGCCACCGAAGAAGTTCGTACCTGCGCGCGATCCGAGTGTGCGCACCTTGCGAGCGGAGCCTCCCACCTTATCGTAGTTAGATGGCCGCGATGGTCCCCATAAACCCAGCCGCCCCTTCGGGATTTCTCCCAAAGGGGCAGGTCCTCGACCGTCGCGCCCCGTTGTGGAGCGCCTGGGAGTTGCCAATGATAAGAGAGCGGGCCGCGGGTCTCTCTCCCTTCTCCTCGAGGCGAGCCCAATGACTTCGCTGGTCGCCTGGGCCGGCGTGGATTCCCGTGGTCCGGCCTCAATATACCTGGTCAGCGACAGCCGGATAAGCTGGGGCACTGTCGACTCATGGGACTTCGGCCGTAAGCTGTTTGCTTCAGTGTCGCATCCAGACGTTTTCGGCTACTGCGGCGACGTACTCTTCCCCTCTCAGCTACTAGGTCAGTTCACTCAACTGGCTGACGCCGGCGCGTACTTCTCTCCCGCCGCGCCCTCACAAGAACGTCATGCCGCTCTTTTCCACGCAGCCACCGCCTCGTTTGCCGGCGTTCCTGTCGATCAGCAGCGTGCGTTTACAATCCTCCACTGCGGTCGGGACGGCGTGGGCCTTCCCTCTCGCTTTCGCGTCTGGCAGCTCGACTGGATGCAAGGGTCAGGCTGGTCAGATCGCGAACTCCCCGTGCCGACCGAGTCCGTTCTCCTCTGTGCAGTAGGGTCCGGCGAACGCAATGTGGTTACACACGATGCTTCCTGGCGTCGCAGTTCCGTCGGGCGAACAAGCCGCGCCGTATTCTCTGCCTTCTGCGACGCTCTCCGATCCGGCGCTGACCCCTATAGCGGCGGCGCTCCACAACTCGTGGGCCTCTACAGGCAAGGTGCTGGAGCCGTCTTCGGTGTACTGTTCGATGGGTTGAGGTTCCTTCTAGGCCTTCAGGTGCCCGCAGCTCCGCACCTAGAGATTGTCCAGTGGCGGAACGAACTCTTCGAACGGTGTGACCCCATTTCCATGCAGTTGCTCCCGGGCGCTCAGAGACAGCCGAGGCCACCTGAGCTGAGGCCATTGTAGTCGCCAAGCATTTCTCGGCCGCCTAACAAGCGCTTGAAGGTGAGGGCGCTCTGCGGTCAGGGTAGAATTCCATGTGTGACCGACAACCTTTAGACGCCGCAGCGGAAGCGCGGGCCGTTAGGTGCCGAAGGGAGGCTTCCTGACTTTGGCAGACGAGTTACGGCGGATTGTGGAGCGCATGCGTCTCTACGCCCCCATCCGAGAGGGCGGCACCAAGCAGCAGAAGGAACTGGGCGCCCTGCGCGATCTCCTCGAGTCGATGGCCAGGGGCGGGGACTCACCCTATCTCGACCCCAGGGTATGGCAGGACGACCCGCCAGACTGCATTGCCGAAACGACGTGTGGTGCGCTAGTGGCCTTTGAGGTCACGGAGTTCGTCTCGCAAGAAGCCATTGCCCTTAGCGAGAAGGCGAGGCCCGGCCGCAAAGCCGCCCCCAAAAACGACAGGATGGTCTACCGAGGTTGGGACCGGGCAGGCTTCCTCGAGCGAATCGCAGCGATCCTCAAGGAAAAGGACTGCAAGACCTTCAAGGGCGGCCCCTATGCCGAGATGGTCGTTCTCATACATACTGATGAACCACTCTTGCTTCGCCACGATTGCGAATCCTGGCTTTCGGATCGTCAGTTCGGGCCTTTCCAGAGGCTGACAAGCGCGTACTTCCTGTGTCCATACGAGCCGCACGTCGGGTATCCATTCGTGCGCGTTCGTTTTGGCGGCGTTCAACCTGCATCCGCAGATTCCCGCCAGGGCAGAAAGCTTTAGCGTGAACCTCAAGAGGCGCCTTGCCATCCGCAGCGTCGCTAAGTCACTCCTCGTCGTCTATTACTGCTGCGCGACTATCGTCCTCGCGTGGTTCCTTGGTTCAGTCCTAAGAGGTGAGCAATCAGCGTGGATCGTGGCGGAACTGCACACGCAAAACCGACTCTTCGGCCCAGATCGCACAAACCAGCTTGTGACAATTGGGCTCTACACGCTGTTCTACTCCGCCCTCGCCCTTGTGCCATACGCCGTCCTCGGATTGCCGTTTCTCAAGACCGGCAAGACGCCTGCGGCGACGCTTCCGCGTCAAGTAAGATGGTGCACATCGCTTTGGGTGGCCGTCTCCGTCTTGCTCTTTGTTAGACCACTTTCCGCATTCGTTCGCGCTCTGCCTTCCGGTACTCTGTACGAGTGGCTCTTTCTTCTGTGGCTCATTGGCACTGCCGGAGTATCGTTCTCATGGTGGGTACTATACCGTCATCCCAGTTAGCCAGATGCTGCACTAACATGGGCCCACGAGCGCGCCCGCAGTTTGAGCGGGGTCCGCAAGGCGACCACACCAGGGAGCGACCACCGGCCATGAGACGTCCAACGCGCCTGCTACTCGGGGCTGGACTCGTCCTTGAGCTTACCATAGGGCTCTTTCCGCCGATGCACGTAACGATACCAAATGGCGCATACCCAATCCACGCGTCGAGGCATTTCTTCGTTTTCAGACATCTCTACGGCGGTTGGACGATTGACCCAGGTCGGCTTCTTGCCTACGTCCTCATAATTGCAGTCGCAACTGCCTTGCCGTGGCAATCGAAGTCTGGTTGAACGGGCAGACCTCGCATGCCAACTCCTCCGAGTTGACTCAACTTTCCCCGCTTCTTGCTGCGTTCAAGAGGATCGCCAAATACCTGTTGAGCTCATCATTCCTGACGGCAACAATGCGTTCGCTTGACCATCGGGCACCGCGAGCGCAGCGGATTGGTCATCCGTTGCGCGGAGGTAAACCACTCTGCGTACTATGAGTGGAAGGTGCTTTGCCAAAATGTTTGCCGCAGGAACTAGACCCCCGGTACTTGCATCAGACGGTTCGAATGTGGCAACCACCCACCGAATGGACTGCGCCGCGGTCTAGACCCTTCTCGGCCGGTGTCGATTTCCACCGTCCCCATTGCTCGCCAGCTCGTGGCGATAGCAGCGTTGCCACCCTTGTGCATGTTGCTCAAAGGGTCGTACCTGCGAGCCGCGAGACCGTCGATCTGTTCGCGCCTGAATGCGAGACGCGCGACGGCCTCCGAGCCGGCCACGACGCGCAGTTCTGACGCGGACCTGAACGTGACAACTCGGTTACGCCCCTCACGAGCGGTGTACACGACCTGACGGAAAGCGTCCGTTCTTGGGACGGCCAATCCCAAAATCGCTCAGAGCGCGAATCGACCTGCCCATGACCCAGCACCCTAAGTGATTGCTGGTACGGCTATTCCATAGACGACCAGGTGGCACGATGCGTGCCCAGTGAGCGGGACCGGAGTCATTAAACGCAGCCTGGGGGTCGGTCTGGACATTCCGCGCGTGTCTGGGGCAAAGCGTCGCCGATACATGCAAGGTGGCATCGCCGCTGCCGTGGTGGTGTTGGCTACGGTCTTCCTCACGAGCTTGAAACCCGCCGCCCCTACGGTGGACCGCGCGACGCTCTGGGTGGATTCGGTACGCCGAGGCGAAATGGTCCGGGAGGTACGGGGACCAGGCACCCTTGTCCCGGAGCATGTCCGCTTCATCACCGCGCTCGCCGCTGGTCGAGTCGATCGCGTCTTCGCGCAGCCCGGGCAGCATGTGAAGGCTGGAACCGTGTTACTTGAGTTGTCCAACCCAGACGTCCAGATCCAGGCTCTTCAGGCTGAGCAACAGTTGACGGCAGCCCGCGCCGAGCTCGTCAATCAGCGAACCACGCTTGAGAATCAGCGCCTCACTCAGACCGGTGTCGTGGCTACGATACGCGCCGACTATTCTAGAGCGCGGCGCGAAGCCGAGGTCGCGGAGTCGTTAGGAGCGCGCGGTGGCATGTCGCGCAACGAGGTGGCCGACGCGAGGGACAAGGCGGCGGAGCTCGACACACGCCACCGCGTCGAGCAGGAGAGGCTTGCCTTGGTGACCCAGACCATCGACTCGCAGCTGGCTGTGCAACAGTCCCAGGTGGAGCGCCTGCGCGCCGTTGCGGAATTCCAGCGGAACGTGGTTCGATCTCTCGAGGTGCGCGCCGCCGACTCGGGTGTTGTCTCAGACTTGACGCTTCAGCTCGGCCAATATGTCCTTGCTGGCACCCTGCTCGCCAAAGTCGTGCAGGCCGGTAAGCTCAAGGCTGTGCTCCAGATTCCGGAGACGCAGGCGAAGGACGTGGTGATCGGCCAGAAAGCCGCGATCGACACGCGCAACGGCGTTGTCCGGGGTCAGGTGATTCGCATCGACCCAAACGCGACCAACGGCAGCGTGGCTGTGGACGTCCTTCTCGAGGGGACGGCTCCAGGAGCGCGGCCCGATCTGAATGTTGACGGCAGGATCGAGATCGAGCAGCTCGATGACGTCGCCTACGTGGGCCGACCCGCTCAGAGCCAGCCCAATAGCAAGATAAGTCTCTTCAAGCTCTCTGACGACGGCAACTACGCGACACGAGTCTTGGTCGAGGTGGGGCGAGGTTCGGTCAACACGATTGAGATCCTGCGTGGGTTGCAGGTTCGCGATTCAGTGATTCTGTCAGACATGTCTCAGTGGGATAACGTGGACAGAGTGCGAATAAGACGATAGGCGTTCGGCATCGCAGTCTGCCCCATTTGCTAGCATGCAATACGCCTGCCCTCGACACTCGCCGAAAGGAGAATCGGTGTCCAGCAACGGTTCGCCGGTTATTCAGCTTCAAGGGATCAGGAAGGTCTTCTATACAGAGGATTTGGAGACCCACGCTCTGTCGGACCTCAACCTAGAGATTCGGGAGGGCGAGTATGTGTGTATAGCGGGACCATCGGGGTGTGGCAAAACCACGCTCCTCTCCATTCTCGGGCTCCTCGACACGGCGACACACGGTACCTACGTCTTCGAAGGCCAAGCTGTGTCGAGCTTGTCACCCGCCGTACGCGCGCGCATCCGCAACCGTCGGATTGGTTTCGTATTCCAAGCGTTCAACCTCATCGGCGACCTCAGTGTCCACGAGAACGTGGAACTGCCGCTCACATACCGCTCAGTGACGTCAGCTGAGCGCAAGAGGCGTGCGCAGGAGGCGCTCGACAAGGTCGGCATGTCCCACCGCGCGAAGCACTACCCGTCGCAGCTCTCAGGCGGTCAGCAACAGCGTGTCGCAGTGGCGCGTGCCATCGTGGGGGACCCCGCGATCCTGCTGGCGGACGAGCCGACCGGAAACCTGGATTCAGCGAACAGCCGAACGGTGATGGACTTGCTGCGTGAGCTCCACCAAGGCGGTGTGACCATCTGTGTTGTAACGCACGATCCTCGATATGCCAAGTACGCCGAGCGGACAGTCGAGTTGTCCGACGGACAGATCGTCGAGGACCGCATGGGCTCCGGCGTGGCCTGATTCGCCGAATTCGAGGGCACCAATGGCCCAGATGATACTAGGTATCGCGCTTGCAGTGCGGCGACTCTGCCGAGCACCGGCGTTCTCCGCGGCTACCGTTGCGACACTGGGGCTCGGGATCGGGGCTACGTCCGCGACCTTCGCACTGATCCACGCCGTGCTGCTCGAACCGCTGCCGTATGTCGATGCTGATCGCCTCGTCGCGGTCCGCCACGCCGCTCCGGGCTGGGGTGTTGCGGATGGAGGGCAGTCCGAAGGCACATACCTGCACTATCGAATGAACAACAGGTCCTTTGACGATTTCGGCGTATACGTGGAGAACGTCGTGACCATCACGGACGGTGAGACTCCGGAGCGCATCCCGGTCGCCCTAGCCTCGGCAAGCCTCTTCTCAGTGCTCGACGTGCGCCCGGCCATCGGACGCACCTTCACGCCTAGCGATGACGAGCCCGGTGCTCCCCCTATAGTAGTAATCAGCAACGGACTCTGGGTTCGCCGGTACGGGGCGGATCCGGGCGTCCTTGGCAGAACGATCGAGCTCAATCGCCTGACGTTCCAGATCGCAGGCGTCATGCCACCCGGATTCGACTTTCCAAGACCCGAGACGCAGGTGTGGTACAACATGTCTCCTAACGCAGCGAACGCTAGGGTTCGCACTCTCGATCTGGCCGGTGTCGCTAAACTCAAACGAGGCGTTACGCCCAAGCAGGCGGCGATCGATTTACAGCGGCTCGTCCCCTCCCTCGAGGATGCGTACCCGGAGGCGCGTGACGTGCTTCGAGACGCACAGCTGCGAGCACTCGTCATACCGCTGAAGACGGCAATCGTTGCCGATGCGCGACCTGGACTCGTGATTCTCTTCTGTACGGCGAGCGTTGTCCTGCTGGTCGCGTGGGCGAACCTAGCGACCCTGTTCCTGGTCCGGGCCGAGCGGCAGCGAAAGGACGTCGCGGTGGAACGAGCGCTGGGAGCCGCAGGTGTCGATCTTGCTCGCCGGATCCTGAGCGAACCGTTAGTGCTCGCGGTGCTTGGCAGCGCCCTTGGACTTGCATGTGCGTACGCGGGGGTGGTATCCCGTTTTGGATTTGACGCCGGTCAGATTCCCCGTCTCGACCGGATTCAAGTCAATGGTCCGGTCATCGCGTTTACGGCGACCTTGCTGATGGTCAGCGGTGTCGTGCTGGGTGTGGCGTCGCTCCGGAAAGCGGGCAATGTCGAGTTGATGGCCGCACTCAAGGGCACGCTCGGTCGGATGACCGCTGACCACAGATGGCACACCGCACAACACCTGCTGGTTGGAGGCCAGATTGCCCTCGCCCTTCCTTTGCTGATAGGATCGGCCGTTATGGTCCGGAGTATGTGGCGGCTGAATCACGTCGACTTGGGGTTCGACCCTCGCGGAACCCTGACGTTCGAGGTTTCCCTACCCTTTCGCCCTTATCCAACCTACCAGGCGGCGGCGCGTTTCCACGACCGGATGCTGGAACGCCTCCGGGCGATCCCCGGAGTCGCTGCGGCGGAGGCCGTCATGGGCCTTCCTTTGACGCCCCTTCCATCGGTCGTGCACCAACCAGTCACCGTAACAGACGGCGGGGACGACGCCGACCGGTCTTCCCCGGTGGCGGTCGTGAACCTGGTCACGCCGGGATTCTTCAGCGCAATGCATATCCCTCTGATAGCCGGACGCTGGTTTGAGGCAGGCGACGTCGGCAGTCACGCTGTACCAACGATTATCAGCGCCGCGCTGGCGCGAGCTTTGTTCGGTCAGCAGGAGGCGATCGGCCGCGCGATCCGGTTCGTGAAATACTCGAAGTATCCGTCCTACGTCGTTGTCGGCGTCGTTGGCAACATCCAGGGGGAAGGGATTGCCGTCGAACCGTCGAGAGTGCTGTACTTTCCGGTTCTGGCTGGCGTCACAGGTGATCCGCAGGGGCGGGTACCCATTCCGTTCTTTCCATTTGATATGTCGGTGATTGTCCGGACGAGCTTGCCACCTACATCGATAGCCTCGTCAGCACGTGGCGTCGTTCACGACTTGGATTCGAAGGTGCCCCTTTCCCGGTTCCGTGGGATGGATGCTGTCGTGGACGCGTCCACGGCGCGCACACGCCTCACTACGGTTCTCGTGCTTTTGGCGGGGGGCGCAGCCTTGTTCCTCGCCGTGATCGGAGCCTACGGCGTCGTGTCGTACGGGGTCAGTCAACGGACATCGGAGTTCGGCATCCGCCTTGCGCTCGGCGCCTCCCCGGAGGCAGTGACTCGGATGGTCCTGTTGGAGAGTAGTCGGGTTGGGCTAATCGGCGTCGGCGTAGGCTTGCTGCTAGCCTTTGCGCTGACGCGATTCCTGAGCGGGGTGGTCTTCGGCGTGAGCCCAGTCGACCCGGTGTCCTTTGCAATGATGTCGCTCCTCCTGCTCTCGACAACCGTGGCCGCCAGCTACTTACCCGCCTATCGCGCGGGCCGGCTCGACCCCACGACGGCGATCAGGTCCGAATGACCCGGTCGCTCCTCTTTTTGATCGTGCTCTCGGCCGTCGTGTCGACTCGCCGAGCTCAGGCGCAGGGCGCTTCCGCTCTGCCGTACCCTCAGGTGGCGCCGGGCGTCTACCTCATTGCTGAACCCACAGCGAACATGCTGGTTATGGTGGGTGCGGACGGGCCTCTCGTCGTCGGCCCGCCGGCCCATTCCCTTCTGACGAAGGCGCGTGAACTGCTCTCGTCCTTGCACTCCCCGAAGCCCAAGTACGCTCTCATCACCTCGGGAGATAGCGCCGTCGAACGCCGGGATGGCGGATGGACTAAGGAGGGGGTCATCACCGTCGCCCACGAAGGGATCCGGAACAAGCTCCGCTGGCTCGCCCGATCTGACTCAAGCATCCGGGAGCATGTCCCCACGTTAGGGTTTTCAGAAGTCTTCCAAATCGCTGTCGACAGCGACGAGGTGCATGCCGTGCACCATCCGGCCGGGTTCAGCGACGCCGATCTTGTTGTACACTTTGAAGTCCGGCACTTCCTGTATTTGGGCAACTTGTTTACGACAGATGGTTATCCCGCCCTGGATCTTGCCAGGGGCGGCTCGATAGCAGGTCTGATCAGCACGGCCAAGGAACTGTTAGACCAATTTGGAGGTCATCCGCAGCTCGTCGAGCCCATCGTGCCCGGACGTGGCCCGCTCGGCACGATGCGCGATTTGCGTGACTACTACAGCATGCTCGTTACCCTACGGGGACGCATCGACTCGCTCGTAGTCACCGGCAAGACTCTCGAGGAGGTCATCGGGTCGCGGCCCACGACGGACTTCGATGCCCGCTGGGGGCACGGGGTGATCGCGTCCGATCGTTTCACGGCGCTGCTCTACCACTCGCTGACCGATCAAAAGAGCGGGGGACGCAAGTAGCCAAAAGGACTAACGATAGCTCGCAGCCTGCATTTCGAAGAGCTCTGCATAGAGACCTTGGCGTGCTACCAGTTCGTTGTGCGTCCCCGACTCCATCACCGAACCATTAGCGAGTACTAAGATGCGGTCAGCCATGCGCACAGTGGAAAAGCGATGGCTAATCAGTACGGTCATCTGACCGCGGGTCAGCTCGGCGAACCGTCGGAAGACCTCGTACTCGGCGCGGGCGTCCAGCCCCGCAGTGGGCTCGTCCAGGACCAGTACTCCTCCATCGCGCACGTACGCTCTTGCGAGGGCGACTCGCTGCCATTCTCCGCCAGAGAGATCGACGCCACCGTCGAATCGCCGACCGAGCATTTGACGGAAGCCCGTAGGAAAGCGGGGCAGCAGCGTGTGGGCAAGGGACTTCTCCGCAGCGGCGCGGATCGACGCAGGAGGAGGGACTACGGCACCTCCCCTGGCCCGGCCGTGGACAGTATGCAGAAAG
>Ga0137370_10000830_pt1 | contig 12203 bp, 11 predicted proteins | sample SagtaG_11_FD_104920 | JGI IMG/M metagenome (GOLD analysis project Ga0137370, IMG submission 104920) | Vadose zone soil microbial communities from Sagehorn Ranch, Mendocino, California, USA - Sage1_R_20_16 metaG | ecosystem: Environmental > Terrestrial > Soil > Vadose zone | place: USA... | reverse complement strand
TGGACGCGCCTCACCGAGCCTGGTGTGGACCGCGGGTACCGGCTCGTGGCCCTCTACTGGGCGGGGCGCGCGCGGGCCCAGCAGGGCGACGCCGAGGGCGCCGAACGGTTCTTCGCCCGGGTGCTCGCCGAGACGCCGCGCACCTACTACGGCGTGCTCGCCGCCACCCGGCTGCCCGGGCGGACGCCGACCGGCGCCAAGGCGCCGGTGGCGCTGCCGGTCGAGCCGTCCCGGGCCCTCGCGGCCGATCCGGGCTGGGCACGGTTCGAGCTGCTCCGGCGCATCGGCCTCGTCGAGGAGGCGGTCGCCGAGCTGGAGGACGTCGCCGAGCGCGCGTCGAGCGACCCCGTGCGCCTCTACGCGGTTTCGAGCGCCTACGTGAGGGAGGAGCGCTACCACCTGGCGCTCCGGATCTTCCGCCGCTCCCTCATCCCCCTTGCGGTCACCGGGGATCCCGCGCTGCCACAGGCGTTCTGGGAGACGTTTTACCCGTTCGGCTGGCGCTCGGAGGTGATGGAGGCCGCCGCGCGGTCGGGGCTGGATCCCTACCTCATTGCCGCCGTCGTGCGGGAGGAGTCGAGCTACTATCCGCGCGCCCTCTCACGCGCGGGTGCCCGCGGGCTCATGCAGCTGATGCCGGAGACAGGGCTGCCGATGCTGCCGGGGAAGGGCGCGCGCGAGGAGCATCTGGACGACCCCGTGCAGAATCTCCGGCTGGGCACGCGCTTCCTCGCGGCCCTCCTGCGCGAGTTCCGCGACCCGCGCGTGGCGCTCGCCGCCTACAACGCGGGGCCGAAGCGCGTGCGCCAGTGGTGGAGCGCCAGGCGCACGGACGACGTCGAGGCGTGGGTGGAGCTGATCCCCTACGACGAGACGCGCCACTACGTGAGGCGCGTCATGCTCGCCTGGGACGAGTACCGGCGGATCTACGCGGGACGCTGAGAGGCGTCGAAGGAAGCCTGGGCGGCCCCCTCCGAGCCTCCCCGGAACAGATCGCGCCGGGAAGGCGGCACGCGAATCGCGGCTACTTCTGACCGCCGGCGACCGGCCCGGCACCCGGTAGTGGCTCAGTTCAAGCCCGTCTGAGGGCCCGAGCTATGTAAATCAAGGACGCGACCACAAGCAGAACATCTGGCCAGATCGCATCGGATGGCAGCGAGCGCTTGAACGGATTCGATCCGTGCACGAGGCGACGAACGCAGTGTGGACGGCAATGACGACGAGGAGAATCACCCCGACGATCAGCATCCGCCTCATTGTTTGGCCTACCCCGGCCTTGTGATTTGCTCGAACGACGCAGCCGTTTCCGATAAAGAAAATGGGTGCCAGGGCCGAAACTGAGACACGCCCCGGCACCCGGCGGACTGGACGAAACGGTCGTCACGCGGTACTGATTGAGGCCATGACATTCAAGCCGCTCGGGCTCGATCACGTGGTGCTGCGGGTGCGTGACCAGGCGCGCTCCCGGCGATTCTACGAGGAGGTCCTCGGCTGCACCCTCGACCGCGTGAACCCGAAGCTCTCGCTCGTGCAGCTCCGCTTCGGCGACCATCTCATCGACCTGCTGCCCGCCGACGCGGACGCGCCGCCCGGGGGGCTCGATCACTTCTGCCTCTCGATCGACTGCGACGATCTCGAGGCGGTGGCGCGCGCGCTCGCCCAGAGCGGTGTCGCGCTGGAGGGAGGCGTCGTCCACCGCTCCGGCGCCTACGGCGACGGGCCCTCCCTCTACCTGCGCGATCCCGACGGGTACAAGATCGAGCTCAAACCGCGGGCTTGACGCTCAGGCTGAGGGCACCTGGCGCCGCTCGGCCCGTTTCCGGACCGCCGCCCGACGAGATACGCCGACCCCCACGTAAATATCCCGCCCGCGCCCGGCGTCCAACCGTCCAGAAGCGGATACGGAGGAGCCATGGGTGCGGTCGTGAAATTCGCGCTGGTGCTGTACCTGGTGACCCACGGTGTGCCGGTTTCGGGCGACGTGGATCCGAGGAGCCTCACAGCCATCTTCATCCACGGCCTGCTCGCTCAGTTCCGGCTCCTCCGGTAGCGTTTCACACCCGCCTCCCCGCGGGGTCACAGGAGCGGAGGTGGATCATGGCAAAGCGGATCCTGGTTCCCCTGAGCGGACGTGAGGGCGCGGAGGCCGTGCTGGCCCTGGTCGCCGATGCGGGACGGAGCGGGGGCGCCACGGTGCGCTTGCTGCGCGTCGCGGCCTATCCCCGGATGCGAACCGGCCCCGACGGTCGCGTCATCGCGTATGTCGATCAGGAGACCAACCGCCTCGAAGGGGAGTCCCAGCGTTATCTCCGCGACGTCGAGGCCCGGCTCGACGGCGTGGCCGTCGAGCGCCGGGTGGCGTTCGGCGATCCGGCGGACGAGATCGTGCGCGAGGCCGAGGCGTTTGACGCCGACCTGATCGCGATGGCGACGCCGCGGCCGCGCTGGCTCACGCGCCGGTTCTCCGGCAAGGTGGCGCGGCGGGTGTTCCGGAGGGCGTCCGCCCCCGTGATGCTGCTCCGCGCCTGAGCGCGCCCGGCAAGGGGGGAAGGCCCCCTCCGATTTACATCATGCCGCGGATCGCGGCGGCGATGTCCTGCTGGCTTGGAATGGTCGCGCGCTCGAGCGAGTCGTTGTAGGGCATCGGCACATTGCGCGCGGCGACCCGCACGATCGGCGCGACGAGGACGTCGATCGTGCGCTCGGCGACGAGCGCGGCCAGCTCGGCGCCCCACCCCCCGCGCTTGACCGCCTCGTGGGCGATGACGAGCCGGCCAGTCTTCGCGACCGACGCCAGGATCGTCGCCTCGTCGAGCGGGACGAGCGTCCGCGGGTCGATCACCTCGACGCTGACGCCCTCCTTCTCGAGGTCGGCGGCGGCGGCGAGCGCGCGCAACACCATCGCCTGGGTCGCCACCAGGGTGACGTCGGTGCCCGCGCGCTTCACGTCGGCCTTCCCCAGCGGGATCGCGTAGACCTCCTGCGGCACCGCGCCCTTCGTCGCGTAGAGGGCCTTGTGCTCGAGGAAGATCACCGGGTTGTCGTCGCGAATCGCCGAGGCGAGCAGCCCCTTCGCGTCGTGGGGCGTCGAGGGCGCGACGACGACGAGCCCGGGCACGTGGGCGAACCACGCCTCGAGGCTCTGCGAGTGCTGGGCGGCGAGGCGGATGCCGCCGCCCTGGGGCCCGCGGATCACGAGCGGCACCGTGGGCCGGCCGCCGAGCATGTAGCGGAACTTCGCCGCCTGGTTGACGAGCTGGTCCATCGTGAGCGCGACGAAGTCGAAGATCTGGATCTCGACGACCGGTCGGAGCCCGGCGATCGCCGCGCCGACGCCGGCGCCGACGAACGTCGCCTCCGAGATCGGCGTGTCGCGCACACGGTCCTCGCCGAAGCGCTCGCGGAGCCCGCGGGTCACGCCGAAGATGCCGCCGATCAGACCGACGTCCTCGCCCATGACGAAGACACGCTTGTCGCGCTCCATCTCGCCGTGGAGCGCCTCGTTGAGGGCCTCGGCCATCGTGATCTCGCGCCCGCCGCCCCGCGCGGGCTCGCCGACCTCGAGGTGGGGGGCGTACACGGACGACTCCATCAGCTCCACGGTGGGCTCGGGGCTCGCCTTCGCGAACTCGACCGCGCGGTCGAGCTCGAGCTCGACCGCCTCCTCGAGCTCCTTGAGCCGCATCGGCGTCGCGCGCGTGTGGTCCACCAGATTGACCCGGAGGCGCGCGATGGGGTCGCGCTCCATCCACTCGCGTTCCTCCTCTTTGGTCCGGTACTCGGGGAGGTTCGCGCGCATCGAATGGCCGCCCCAGCGGTACGTCACCGCCTCCACGAGCGTGGGCCCTTCGCCCCGCCGGGCGCGCGTCACGGCCTCACGCACGGCCTCGTAGACGGCGAGGACGTCGTTGCCGTCGACACGGACGCCCGGGATCTCGTACGCGGCGGCGCGGGCGGCGATCGACTCGCCCGCCGTCGTCCGCGCCGTCGCCGTCGAGAGCGCGTACTGATTGTTCTCGCAGAGGTAGACGATGGGCAGTTTCCACACGGCGGCGAGGTTCAGCGCCTCGTGGACCACGCCCTGATTGGCGCCGCCGTCGCCGAAGAAGGCGATGACCACGCTGTCGGTCTTCGCGAGCCGCGTCGCGAGCGCCGCGCCCGTGCCGATCGGGAGCCCCGCCGCGACGATCCCGTTGCATCCCAGGACGTTCAGGTCGAGGGCGGCGATGTGCATCGAGCCGCCGAGGCCACGGCAGTAGCCGTCCTGGCGGCCCATGAGCTCGGCCATCATGCGGTCCACGCGTGCGCCCTTGGCGATGCAGTGGCCGTGGCCCCGGTGGGTGCCGACGATATAGTCGCCCTCGCGGAGGTTCGCGCAGGCGCCGGCCGCCACCGCCTCCTCGCCGACGTAGCTGTGCGCCGTGCCCTTGACGAGCCCGGCGTGGAAGAGCTCCGCGGTCTTCTCGTCGAAGCGGCGGATCCGAACCATCGTGGTGTAGAAGCTCTCGAGCTGCTCGCCGCTGAGCTTCATCGTGCCCCCTCCGTGACCATCGCGTCGCCGATCGGTTACGAGAGCTTAGACCACGGCTCGGTGGTCCGAGTCAAGCAGGGCCACGCGCGCCGCGGCTTGACACGAACGGGTGCGCCTTGCTAGGTATCCGGTCGCAAGGGAGGCGCCGCCGTGACCCTGCTCGCCCGCGGTCTCTCGATCGTCCTCGCCGCCCTGGTCCTCGTCACCGGCGGCAGCGGCCTCGCGCTCGCCCAGAAGGCGAAGTTCCGCGTCTGGCTCCTCCGCACCTACGTGCCGGACGCCAACCGCGCGCTCGAGGACTCGATCAAGCGCTGGGCGGCGTCGAAGAACGTCGAGCCCGTGATCGAGTACTTCACGTTCGACGACATCGAGACGAAGTACGTCGCCGCGATCGAGACGAACGCGCTCCCCGACGTCGGCCAGCTCCAGACGATCGGCCCCGCGCGCTACCGCGGTATGGGCCGGCTCACGGACCTGACGGATCTGGCGGACGAGCTGGTGCGCGCCAACGGCCCGATCCTCGAGTCGGCGCTGCCGGTCGTGCGCGCGCCCAACGGCCGCTTCCACGCGGTGCCCTTCAACTACATCACCGATATGCAATTCGTCCGCGCAGACATCCTCCGGAAGGCGGGGACGAAGATCCCGACGACGTGGGAGGAGGTGCGCGAAGCCAGCCGGCTCATCAAGGCCAAGGGCGTGATGGACTACCCCCTCGGTCAGAGCTGGAACCGCAGCGCAGACGGCTACGGCGTGTTTCAGGCGCTCCTGTACTCGTACGGCGGCGGATGGGCGGACGAGAGCGGCGGCTACCAGTCGATCGTCAACGACACGTGGCGGACGGTCGTCCGCTGGGCGAGCGAGATTTACCTGAACGACAAGACGGTGCCGCCCGATGCGATGTCGTGGACGGGCTTCGGCAACAACGAGGCGTTTCTCACGGGCAAGATCGCGATCACCTTCAACGGCCCGAGCATCTACTACGTCCTCGAGAAAGAGAACCGCCCGATCCTGAAAGACACGCTCATGACGATCAAGCCGGCGGGACCCGCGGGGCGGAACCACGACGTGCTCCTCCTGTCGTTCACGGTGTTCAACACCTCGAGGCAGCCCGAGCTGGCCAAGGACCTGATCCGGTTCATCATGTCCGGCGACGAGGCGAAGAAGTACATGCACAGCTCGTGGGGTCAGATGGTGCCGGCGTTCGCGCGGCTGCGCGCGGACCCGTACTGGCAGAAGAACGAATCGTACCGGGCCGTGCTCGAGGCGCCGAAGTACGCGCGCACGCCGGGCTGGCCCGGCCCGCTGACGGCCGCCGCCGCCGAGGTCGTCGCGACCCACGTTCTCACGGACCTCTGCGCGCGCGTCATCGTGGACGGTTGGGACATCGACCGCGCGCTCGGGGAGGCCGACACCCGCATCAGGGACATCTACGCGAACGTCCCGTCGCGCTGACGCGCTCGTCGGCTACCTCTTCGTCCTGCCGCTCGGCGTTCTCGTCCTCGGGCTCGTCGCCTATCCCCTGGGCAACGCCGTCTGGATCAGCCTCACCGACAAGTACGTCGGCTACGCGCCGCGCTTTGTGGGCCTCGCGAACTACGCGGCCCTGACGCGGGACCCGATCTTCCACAAGGTTGTCTGGAACAGCGCGGTCTTCACCCTGGGCTCGGTCGGCGTGAAGGTCGTGCTCGGGATGCTCATGGCCCTGGCGCTTCAGCAGGCCCTCGTCGCCCGGTCGCTCGTGCGCGCCCTGCTGCTGGTGCCGTGGGTGATTCCGACGGTCATCACGGCACTCACGTGGCACTGGATGTTCAACGCGCTCTGGGGCGTCGTCAACGTGACCCTCCAGCGCGTGGGGCTCCAGCGCGAGCCGATCGCCTGGCTCGGGCAGCCGGCGACCGCGATGGCCGCGGTCATCACGGCCAACATCTGGCGCGGCTTCCCGTTCTTCGGCGTCTCTCTGCTGGCCGGCATGCAGGCGATTCCGCGCGACCTCTACGAGGCGGCGGCCGTGGACGGCGCGTCGCCCGGTCAACGCTTCTGGCACATCACGCTGCCGGGCCTCCGCCTCGTCCTGATCGTGACGACGCTCATCTCGCTCATCTTCACGCTCAACGACTTCAACATCGTCTACGTCCTGACGCGAGGCGGGCCCGGCACCGCGACCCATGTGCTGGCGACCTACACGTACGAGGTCGGCTTCCAGGCGCTACGATGGGGCAAGGCGGTCGCCGTGTCGATGTACCTGATGCCCGTGATCGCGGTGATGATCGTGATCGTCACGCGCTACCTCACGCGGGAGGAGTAGGTGGCCGGGCGTGACGCGCTCGCCTACAGCGTCATCGGCGTCCTGCTCCTCGTGGTCGGGGTGCCCTTCTACTGGATGGTGAACACCTCGCTGAAGACGTCGGCGCAGCTCCAGAGCCTGGCACCGTACTACTACCCGAGCCCGGCGACGCTCGGCAACTACGCGGCGCTCCTCGGCACGACGAACTTCCCGACCTGGATGCGGAACAGCGCGCTCGTCGCCGTCGGCACCACGCTCACGACCGTGCTCGTGGCGAGCCTCGCCGGCTACAGCCTCACGCGCATCCGGTATCCCGGTCGGCGACTCCTGGCGACGACCGTGCTCATCGTCTACCTCGTTCCGCCCACCCTGCTCTTCATCCCGCTCTACACGATCCTCAGGACCTTCGACCTGGTGAACAGCCTCTGGGCGCTGCTCGTCGCGTACCCGACGTTCACGGTCCCCTTCTGCACCTGGCTCCTGATGGGCTTCTTCCGGTCGATCCCGCGCGACCTCGAGGAGGCGGCGATGGTGGACGGCGCCACGCGGCTCGGCGCGTTCAGACGCGTCATCCTCCCGCTCACGACGCCGGGCATCCTGGCGGCCTCGCTCTTCGCGTTCACGCTCGCCTGGAACGAGTTCCTCTACGCGCTCGTCTTCGTGCACGACACCGAGCTGAAGACGATCCCCGTCGGCCTGAACGACCTGATGTTCGGCGACATCTTTCTGTGGGGCGAGCTGATGGCGGCGTCCGTCCTGACCACGGGGCCCGTGATCGGGCTCTACACCTACCTGCAGCGCTACATGGTCGAAGGCCTCACGGCGGGCGCCGTCAAGGGCTAGACACGCTGGCGCGGGCGCCAGACCCAGCGCAGGAGCCGGCGAACGAGCGAGCGCCCTCGGCGGAGAACGACGGTCGACGACGGCGCCGTGCCCGGCCCGGCGATTGAGCGCGCGAAGGCTAGAATTTCCCGACTCACGTGCGCCGGGACTTCCAGGAGCAGCATGTGTCCGGCCCCCTCGACGAGGTGGAGGCGTGATCGGGGGATGAGATCGCTGAGGCGCCGGGAGAGCTCGGGGGGAGTGAGTCGGTCCCGGCTCCCGCACATGATGAGGGTGGGGGCATCGACCCGCGTTGCCGCCTGGGTCAGGTCCATGGCCTTCGCGGCGTGGAGGTCGTTCAGGATCGTCTCCGGTCGGCAGGACCGGAGCTCCTGCATGCCGAGGCTCACCGCGCGACTCTCCACCCCGGGCGCGAAAAGCAGCTTCTGCGCCATCGAAAAGAAGAGGAGCTTGCGGAGGGGGCCCGGGAAATACGGCAGGAACCGCCCCCAGACGCTCTCGACCTCCGGAAGCTTCGCGCAGCTCGAGAGGAGAACGAGGCCGATCACCCGGTCAGGCCGCCGCGCGGCGAGTGAAATGGCGACCGCGCCACCCAGCGAATGCCCGACGACGATGACCGGACCGGTTCCCAGAACCTCGAGAACCTTGGCGACGGCCTCCGCGTACTGCTCCACGCTCGCCGTGTGAATCGGATCGGACTTCCCGTGTCCGGGCAGATCGATCGCCACCACCCGTGCCGCCTCGCGCAGGTCACGAAGCTGGTTGATCCAGTAGCGTGCGCTCACGCCCGACCCGTGGACCAGCACGATGGCCAGGAGAGCCGCCGGGTCCCCCGCCGCCAGGTACGAGATCTGGCGCCCGGCCAACTCGACGAAGAGACGGGCGATCTCGGCGTCGTCAGGCTCTCCGTCCCGATCGCTATCGACTCTCGCTGATCCGTCCGTCGTCATCCGGCAAGTCCTCCGCGATTCCGCGGCCGATTACGAGCAACTTCGATGCCACGCGCGCAGGCGGGCCACGGCGCGGGTCTTCCGAGAAGGCAGCGCCCCCTCGGGCGCAGCGCACGCGGTGCCGACCGATCCCCCCATGACACTGTCAGGACATGTTGACGGTGTCGGCGCGCTTCGCTGAAGGTCGACCGCGCTCGCAGTATCATCGTTCGCGCTGACTGAAAGGAGGGAGCCCGCATGGCTCGGGAGGTGACGTCGGTCCGCTGCTGCATCGCCGGTGGCGGCCCGGCGGGGATGATGCTGGGGCTGTTGCTGGCCCGCGCGGGTGTCGACGTCGTCGACCTGGAGAAGCACTCGGACTATCCCCGCGACTTCCGAGGCGACACGATCCACCCCTCCACGCTCGAGCTCCTGCACGAGCTGGGCGTGCTGCAGGACTTCTTGAAGCTCCCCCACCAGGAGGTGCACGAGATCAACGCGCAGATCGGTGACGTGTCGCTGCCCGTCGCGGACTTTCGCCACTTGCCGACCCGCTGCAAGTTCATTGCGTTCATGCCGCAGTGGGACTTCCTGAACTTCCTCGCCGCGCTGGCGGGCCGCTACCCCTCCTTCGATCTGCGGATGCGCGCGGAGGTGACCGGGTTGATCGAGGAGGCGGGGCGCACGGTGGGCGTTCGCGTGACCACACCGGAGGGCCCACTGGCGATCCGCGCGGACCTGATCGTGGGCGCCGATGGTCGGTCCTCGGTGGTCCGGGAGAAGGCCCTCCTCCATAGTCTGGAGCTCGGCGCACCCATGGACGTCTTGTGGTTCCGCCTCTCCCGGCGACCCGCCGATCCCGCACAGACCATGGGGCGCTTCGACATCGGCCGGATCTTCATCATGATCAACCGCGGCGAGTACTGGCAGTGCGGCTACGTCATCCCCAAAGGATCCGTCGAGACGATCCAGGCGCGCGGCCTCGAGACATTCCGGAGCGGAGTGGCGAAGCTGGCGCCGTTCGCCGCCGACCGTGTGGGAGAGATTCGCGGCTGGGAGGACGTGAAGCTGCTCACCGTCCGCGTCGACCGGCTTCCCCGGTGGTACCGGCCGGGCCTGCTGTGCATCGGGGACGCCGCCCACGCGATGTCCCCGATCGGCGGCGTCGGCATCAACCTCGCGATCCAGGATGCGGTCGCCGCCGCCAACCTGCTCGCCGAGCCGCTCCGCGTGCGGCGGCTCACCACGGGCCATCTGCGCCGAGTGCAGCGGCGCCGCCAGCTGCCCACGCGCGTCACCCAACGGCTTCAGCTCCTGATCCAGGAACGGGTCATCACGCGAGTCCTCGAGGGCACAGGCCGGCTGGCGCCTCCGCTGCTGCTCTGGCTGCTCGCTCGTGTCCCCCTCTTGCGCCGGCTTCCTGCCCGGTTGATCGGCGTCGGCGTCCGCCCCGAGCACCTGCGGGCGCCGGTCGCACCGACCGACGCGCGCGCCTGATCGGCCCGCGGCAGGCCCGCCCGTCGGAAGCTACGCGATGTCGAAGGCGAGACGCGCGTGGGCGCAGCGGAGCGCCTGCTCGACCTCCTCCGGCGCATCGCTGCGCGCGAAAATGAACCCCAGGTACTGCCAGCCCTCGGGCAACGGTACGAGCTCCTGGCCCAGGTGGGCGGTGATCGCGATCTCCTCGACGCCAGGCACCGCCTCGGCCGCGTCCTTGCCGCGCACGGCCACCAGACGTCCGGCGCGGGGGATCGGGATCATCATCACGCCGGCCGCGCGCTGCTCGCGATCGAACGAGTCGATCTTCCAGCCGAGGGCGTGGCGCAGGATCAGCTCCTCCAGCGTCATGCCGGTGCCGAAGCGGAGGATGCGCGAGCAGAGGCCGCCGATCGAGCGTGCGGCGCCCTCGATGACCCACGCGCCCGCGTCGTTGACGCGGAGCTCGGCGTGAACGGGCCCCTCCGTGAGCCCGAGCGCCGCGCACGCGCGTAGCGTCGCCTCGGCGATGCGCGTCTGCGTCTCCGCGGGAAGACGCGACGGCGTCACGTAGATCGTCTCCTCGAAGAAGGGCCCGTCGAGCGGGTCAGGCTTGTCGAAGAGGGCGAGCGTCTGGAGCCCGCCCGCCATGAGCAGCCCCTCCAGGGCGAACTCCCGTCCCGGGATGAACGCCTCCACGAGGAGCGCCTCTCGGACCTCGCCGTGGAGGCCGACATCGTCGCGCGCGAGGAGGACGGCGATCCGCCGGAACGCGGCGACGAAGCCGTCGGGGTCGTCGGCGCGGATCACGCCGCGGCTCGCCGAGAGCGCCAGGGGCTTCAGCACGCAGGGGTACTCCACCAAGCGCGCCACGCGCGCGGGGTCCTCGGAGAGCGCGACTTGACGGAACCGCGGCGCCGCCACGCCGGCGGCCTCGAGCCGCCGCCGCATCTCGTGCTTGTTGCGAGCCGCGGACGCCGCGGCGACCGGGTTCTGCCGGAGGCCGAGCCGCGTGGCGATGGCGGCGGCGACGACCGTCGTGAGGTCGTCCACGGCGACGACCGCATCGATCGGCCGGCGGCGGGCGAAGCGCGCGACGGTCTCCACCGCACCGTCCGGGTCGGCGAAGTCGACGGTGATCAGATTGTCGGGCGCACGCTCCTCGAGCGTGCTGGGGCGCTCGGAGGCGCAGACCAGATCGACGCCGAGCTTGGAGGCGGCGTCGACAAAGGCCTGCGTGCGGTAGGTGGTCGTCGGCAAGAGCAACAGGAGCCGCGCCATGGAGCTCGGCATGGCATCTCCGGCCGACGGGCCGGCGTCCTGGCTAGGCTTTGCCCGGCGTGTAGTAGGGGTTGGCGCCCGCGGCGTGGTCGGTCGTGTCCAGAACCTCGAGCACGTCGGGGAGCTCTTCCTTGATGAGCCGCTCGATGCCCGCCTTCAGGGTGACGTCGGCGGCGCCGCACCCCTGGCACCCCCCGCCCATCTGGAGGTAGACCCGGTTATCCTGCACGTCGATCAGCTCGACATAGCCGCCGTGGCCGGCGACTGCCGGGTTGATCGTGGTGTCGATCAACTCCTGGACCCTCGTCTTCAGATCGTCGCTCATGGCTACACCTCTCAGACCGCTACTGTACCCGAAATCCCCTTGAGGGCCAACTGGCCCTCGGTGGGCTCCGCTCAGCAGAACCACGGCTCGGTCAGGCGCGGGGGGCGTCGCCGCTCGGCCGGCAGCACCGCGTCGGGGCGCGGCGGCGCGCCGGCGGCGGCATCGGCCAGCCTGGCGACCCGGTTGAACGTGCCGGCCGCGTCCTCCCGCGCATCGGCCGCCTGGGCGACCAGCGCCGCGACGTCCGCGGAGAGCCGCTCCATCCGCGGGTCCGGGTGGGTCCAGCGGTAGTAGAAGGCGTCCTCGACGAGCGGGCCCACGAACGGGCGCATCGCAGGGCTCTCGAGGAGGAGGGAGCCTGGCGGGACGAGCAGGCGGATCGAGTACTGGACGGGATCGATCGCGTCGATCAGCGCATGGGCCTCGACGAAGTGAAGGAGCTCGCGGTAGTCGTCGGACGTCGTCCACGGCGTGAAGGGTACCCACGTCGGGCGCAGGGCGATCCCGGCGCCGCGCACCGCGTGCAGCGCCGCG
>Ga0137370_10000825_pt1 | contig 12237 bp, 10 predicted proteins | sample SagtaG_11_FD_104920 | JGI IMG/M metagenome (GOLD analysis project Ga0137370, IMG submission 104920) | Vadose zone soil microbial communities from Sagehorn Ranch, Mendocino, California, USA - Sage1_R_20_16 metaG | ecosystem: Environmental > Terrestrial > Soil > Vadose zone | place: USA... | reverse complement strand
GCGCAAACAAATCCTCGAACGTTCAGTTGATAGTTTTGGTCTGAAGCTTGCCCGGATAGTGGTGGACGAGCTGCTAGGCGCGTCCAAGTAGAACGTGTCGGAACTAAATTGATGGAGAATTCAGTTCGATCTCAGAGTTAACAAAATGCAATTGAGCCGCGGCGGTTCTGTCGCCGGACGTTGCCAACGGTAGTTGACCGCCGCCGGCTCCAATCGCACCTTAGACCGTTAAGACGAAACTTCGAATGAGTCTCGTCTTATGCGTACACCCGCCTCGGATCGACAAACTGCCTGAGGCTGTTCGCCGCCAAGATCTTGCATACCTCAGTCGATTCGCGTCAGCTTCCACGTTGTCGGATTCTCTACTGGCTTCCCGTCGAATCCGCGTTCCTGCGTGATCGTAAGCGTCTTACCATCCAACTTGTAGGCGGCGGTGCTAAACGCGCCCGACGCCATCGGGGCATTAGCTTTTGCAACTAGCGCGCGCGTCGTGAGTTTCCCACCGGCCGCTTCGTATGTGCCGGATTGGGCTGATAAGGCATCAAATCCATACACTGCCAACAACTGAGCAGCAGTTGCCGACGACTCCTGGTCCCTGGTCAAGTCCGGGCGTGTGTTCGTCGCGTTTATACGGACGATGCTGTAATGTTGTGCCGTGAAGATGTACTGGCTCGGTTGGGGGCTGCTGTTCGTGGAAGCATTCGGGCCCGTCCTCGTTACCTCCGTGACTCGCCAGACGCCCTGAATGGTTGACTGCGAAGCCGCTCCCGACTGAGCGAACAGCGGAGCACCTACCAGCGCCATTAATCCAGCGACGGCCATCGCGGCGACCGCTAACGTTAGTTTCTTGTTCATGAGATCCTCCTTGTCGAAGTCTTTATGCACAACTCTGTTGAAAATCTGCAACATCTTACCGTCTCTCCTAGCAATATCTCATAGCACATCACATCCTTCCCACTGCCAGGCGATTTGCTCCCCGGAAAAGGCAGTTTTAAAAAAGCCAGTACGCCCCGGCGATAAATCGCATAACGGGCGAGGGTTGTTGCACGATGGTGTGGCCAGCGCGAGCATCATCTACACTGACTGGCGAGGGATTGCTGTCTAATAGTGAACAACTTTTAAAAAAACACCAAACTTCCTTTAAAGCAGATTTGATTTAAGATTGGTCGCTAAAAGAGGTTGGTAGGCTGCTCACTTACTGGCACTGGCTGGAGGACGTATGAGCCGCCTTCTCAGCCGGATTTTTTTCTCAGTGTCGGCTCTATTTGTTTTGCGACTCGCTGTGGCCTTTATCGGTGGAGGCGACAGGGGCCTAGATTCGCCATGATTGGATTGAACGACGCTTCAGTATCATCTACCTGACGCTATTAACTTGGTTCTCCCACCGGCGTTCCTGCATGATCTCCGTGAGGCCGATGCTCAAAGGTAGCAAGAGCACCGAAATTCCGAGCGCGACGGCGCCGTGCCAGCCGTAAGCGCTGTAAGCGTAGCCGCAAGCGGTGATGCCCGCTCCGCCTCCTGTGTAATAGCAGAGAACGTACAGCGAATTCGCTCGCCCGCGACTGGAGGTGAGTCTACGGTTGAGTAATCCTACTGCGGCGGCGTGGATGGAAAAGAAACCGGCGCAAATTGCGACAAGGCTCGCGGCGATTGCGACGAGAGATTGAATGAGCGTGGCGGCGATGGCGGCGGCAAATACCAAAGATCCGAGCACCATCGTTGCGCCGCTTCCCAGCCGATTGCTGAGCCTTCCTGAAGCGGGTCCCATGACGATGCCGATCAAATACGCAAGGTACATGAGAGTGATCACCTCCGTGCGCGCAGAAAACGGTGGTTTGGAAAGATAGAAGGGCAGATAATTGAATGTCGACGAGAAAACGAAGAACGCGCCGAAGGCTACGACGAACATGCGCAGCAGGCCCGGCTGCGCGAGCAGCTCGATGAAGCCGGCGTGCGGCGATTCGATCTTACGTTTCGGATTCTCTGCGGGAAGCCAACGGAAGGCGGCGATTGTCGCCGTCATCAACAAGACGGACGCGCTCACGAACGCGTAACGCCAGTGGAGCGGTGGATGGATCCAGCCGCCGAGGAGCCGCCCGCCTAAGCCTCCGGCCACCGTCGCTGAGACGTACGATCCCATCACCACGTTGAGGCGCGCGGCGGGCAGGCTCTGCGCCAGATAGGCGGCGATGCACGTGGTCAGTGCCGGAATAAAAAGACCTTGGATAAAACGCGCCGCGATTAGAACAGCAATGCTATGCGTGATCGCGCAGACAAGACTCGTTGCGGCGACGACCGCTCCACCCGTTAGAACAATGGGCTTGACCGGATACCGGTCGGCGAGCATCCCGAAAGGAAGATTCGCCAGGGCGACGCCGAAGATGACCATCGAAACCGAGAGCGACGCGGTTCGCGCATTGACGCCGAATTCATTCTCGATGACGGGCAGCACCGGTTGGGTGATGTAGACGGTGGTGAACGCAGTGGCGACCAAAAAGAAGACGAGCGCTTGCGTTGGAACCTGGGAGTGGGTTTCCATTGATGCGAGATGAGTGACAGCGGCATTGTATCATGTCACCGCACACGCGACAGCGGCCAGGAACGATTCGCTTTGGTGGAATTTCACCGCGCCTGGCAGATCCGTGACAAATCTAGTTAAACAAGAATCCTGGTTTTGCTGAGAGCTCGCCCAAGCTTAGATTCGCGGGAGTGTTTGACTGCGGATGTCTATGTGGCGACGGGATCTTTTCTGATTCTCTCTCCCCTGAAGACTGTGTTGTAATTGATGAAGAGAGCTGGAGTAAGGGGGTAAGCAGATTTGGGCGCCTCGTTTGGTTCTTCTCTGTCGTGTTCTGTGTCACGCCGGAAATGACAAGTGGTTATTGCAAAGCCCCGACCTTAGGCCGCCACTCATCGAACGCTGCCCGGTGCTGACTCCCCGTATCAGTTGGGCGGAAGCGGTTATATGCGAGAGTTCAATCTTTCCTGATGTTGTTTCGGAGAATGAAGATGTCTGTTGAGCGTCCGAATTTTGGTTATCTGAACTCCCTATGGCGTTGCATTTCTGAGACACCCCTTGGAACTCAGGACCCAGACTTATTTATTCTTCAGAGTTGACAGTTTCGACTGCATCGGAAAGAATTTCTCTGCTTGGCAGGCGTGTGATCGATTGGAGGGAACGTATGGCGCTGTTGCAGAGCAAGGTCAAAGACAGCGGATCGCCGCTAAGAGTATCGTCGATTCCCTGGCCTTTGGCGGTCGACTCAATTCGGTTGAACTAACGGTTGTCCTCGCAAGCGGTGAGTCCCGGGTGCTAATCGGCGCGATCGCCGCGGTAATCATAACCCACGCGCCAATAAAAGTATCCGACCGTATCTCCGTTCCTTTCGATGGACTCCCGGAAAACATCGCTGATGCGAGAAAAATAACGGGCTAAGAGAGGATTCGATAGCGTGTCATGCCTGAAGTCGATCATGACCATCGTTCTGCCGACCTCTGCCGAGCTTGGGAACCAATATTCCCACATCAGACTTCGGCCACCGAACAGGTGAGGGCCGCCCGCGTTTTGAAATCTATCCAGATCGAGCGGATCGTCGTAGAAGGCCAGCTCGCTGGATATGAAATATTTGTCCATCCCGAAGATTAATGGTTGGGATCCCGTCTCGTTTTCCATTTTTCTCTCGATGACATCCACCTTTTCCCCCATGCTCTTCCATGGGCCAAAAAGCCGCTTCGATGACATCGGTCCAATGCCAGGCAGCCCGAGCGCAAGATAATAGAACCATAGGCCGATAATCAGTAGGAGCGCGGCAGCCGTCGGCACCCAGACTCGCTCCATGAATGAGAATAGTGTGCGGGCTGTTTGATGCGCCGGCATAGCCATGTCTTGAGCGACCCAGGGGAGGCATGCAAGCCAGACCGGTCCCGTCCAGTTGAGCTTTGGGTCGTGCTGCAGGCTATAAATAACAAAAAGCGAAAGGGGGACTAACGTGAACACTAAAGCGAATAGTCGTTGCCGGCGCTCGCCGGTCGGTGGCGAGAAAGGCGTTGAGAGCGCCCTTGGCGAGTGGAAAAGCGTTTGAACCACTCCGGCGGCACCCACCGGAGTGAGCAGCAATAGAATCGAGCCGATCAACACAGGCAGGGAAAACGCTGCAGGGCTGGCCCATCTGTCGGACCCTTGAAAGATGAACGATGCCCAGCCGTTTTTCGCGTTCCACAACAGTACCGGAAAAAAAAGGGCCAACGACAGCAAGGCTGCAAAGTAAGGCTCGCCGCGACGCCACCACGTCCGTGACCGCTGGTCGAGCAGGAGGTAAAACCCCGTGCTCAGGCCCAGCAGTACAATAGTGTACTTCGACAGCATGCCCAGCCCCATGCATAGACCGACACCCAACCACGCGCGGCCTTTTTGAGTCACCAGGGCCTGGTGGAGATAGTAGAGGCAACCCGCCCAAGCAGCGAAAAGTGGCGCGTCGGGCGTCATAAAAAAACCGAACCCAAAATAGATGGGCAGAAGGGTGAGCAATAACAGACAGCAGCATGCTGTTACCCTGGAGAAAAGGGAGCGGGTCCATTGAAACATGAACGCGGCGGCAACGGCCCAGGAGATCAGCGACGGAAGACGAACCGAGAGCTCCGACTTGCCCAGAAGATAGGTGGAAAGCCATATGAGCCAGGCGACCATCGGCGGATGATCCAGATAGCTCCAGTCCAGATGCTGTGAGTAGTTCCAATAATACGCTTCTTCAGGGATCAGATTAATCGGGCCCATGCACGCCAGCCTTAAAAGGACGGTGTAGGCAACGGCGGCTATGGCGAGCACCTGCCAACGGGACGGGGACGGACGCAGCCACGAGCCCGGGACAAATACGATCAGCCCTAATCCGATCGACTGGGCGAGTTGGCCCACGAAGGCGGCGAGAAAGATCGCGACTTGGGGCGACCAGTTCCAGGCTCCCGTCAACTGAGCAAGCAAAGCACCTTGGAGCAGCAGCACAAGCACTGAGGTGATCAGCGCGCGGCCAACGATGGTACGCTTCGACGGAACATCGGAGTCGAATGAAACCGGTGCGCTTCGCATGAGCAACATGAAGGCCAACGCGGCTCCAAGTGAAAAGCCGAATACATTTGCCGTCAAGATGTTTAAACGAGCTGTGAATAACCCTTGAAAGACCAAAAGGTTCAGGAGGTAACTTAGTATTCCGACGGACGACAAACGCGCCCAATCGGACGCCGCCCTTCCGTCAAAGTTCCAGTTGGTTCGATTCATGCGAACGCCTCGCGCTCGAGATTGATGCAGCTTCGTTGGTCGTTAATAAATCGCCCGTAGCATCTCTCGCCACCGACAAGGGTCACGGCGAAATTTAAAACATGTATCATCTCTCTTGATATTCTTCCACCACCGCAGACCGGGCGTCGGGTTCAGCGAAGGACGCGGAGACAATCCGGCATGCGTTTCGGCGATTGATGTTGTCTACTCGGAGTGAGACGATTAGCCTGCTTGACAGGCGTGTATTGAAACGGAGATTGTATGGCGTTGTTGCAAAGTAAAGTCGTGCCGAAAAATTCCGGTGCGGCCTTTGAGATGAGAGGGGGACAGAGGCTGCGGGTCGCCGGCAAGAGCATCGTCGACTTCGTGGCCTTTAACCTTCACGATTTAAACGAGCGATTCGATCAAGCGAGAACAAAGACGAATCAAGTGAAAATCTTCATCAGCACCGGTGACACGTTATTCTCGAAGCGGAACAATCCAATGCTGACGATCGTTGAAGATACCTTCACGGAAGGGCGGCACGATCTGCAGAAGGGGATGTGCAGCCGGAAGCGCTTCGAAATGGTGGCGCACGGGACGGCCAAGCGGGTGTTTGCCGAGGGAGTCGATATCAATCCCAAAAAGCCGGAGGAAATCCCCGATCACGGCTGCTGGGAGAATCTCAGCGAGGCGGTGAAGCCATGGAACATCTCGCCGGACGATGTGCCGAGCCCGTTTAATATCTTTCAGTGCATGCGCATCGATCCCGAGACGGGCATGATGTACGACACGATGATTCGTCCGAAGGATGAAGCGCACGTAGATCTCCGAGCGGAGATGGATTGTCTCGTGGCGGTCAGCGCTTGTCCGGAATCGGGAAGAGGACAGGCGATTAGAGTCGAGATATTTGACGAATAGTGTCTCACGTCGTTATCTGCTACAGCTTGAGCGAAAAGTAAGTCACGTCATGCCCACGAAAAGCGAGCATCCAGGGTCGTTCTGGACAATCCAAGAACACAAAGACTGGATTCCCGCTGGCGTGATAATGACGGAAGGATAGGTAGATCGGCTCTCCATTAAACATTTTTGAAATCGCACGGCTTGAAGCCGGGGAGAGTGGGATAGTTGTCAAAGAGCCTTGGGGATGTTCCCTACGCCAAGCGTAGTTGCCAATTTTTTTAATTCGGTCCACGCTCCTTCGTCAACCTCTACGCCTTCTTTAATTTGTCGCGCCTCGTTTTTTCGCCCCTGCTCGCCCGGCAAAAGAATTTCTTTGACTCCTGGAGCTGTCTTTCGCGATTTTACGAAGGAAACGAGTTCATCGATTCGATCCAGAAATTCATCAAGCGGCTGGAATTCCTCTACGGCGATCGCTTGAAGAAAGACTCCGTTGATGCCGTGGCCGCCTTTTTTCCACCAATTTTTGGCCAAGCCGTTGCCTGACAGTAGACCGCCAAGAATCTCGGTGATCAGGGCGACGCCTGAACCTTTGTAGCCGCCAAAGGGTAAAAAGACGCCGCGCGGCGGACCACGGAAAGCTTTGAAATCGTTTGTCGGGTTGCCGCGCCCGTCGAGCATGACGCCGTCGGGAATGGTTTCTTTTCTCGCCACCTGTTTTTGGATCTCGCCCATGCTCATGGACGCTGTGGCAAAATCGAGGATGATATGCCGGCCGTTTCTCGCGGGTATGCCGAAGGCCATCGGATTGGTCCCGACGATGCGTTCCATGCCGCCGTAAAGAGTGGTCGTGCCTGAGCCGACGCTTACGGCGCCCATTCCGATCAGGCCTGCTTCGGTCGCCATCTCCATGTAGTCTGCGAGCCGTCCGGTATGGCTGGCGCGGCGAAGAGAGACAACTCCGACGCCGTGTTCTTTGGCTTTTGCAATTGCCAATCCCATTCCCATTCGAGCAACAACCTGGCCTATGTAATGATTGCCATCGATCACGGCCGTTGTTTTGCCGTCGCGCAGGACCTTGGGTTTTTCACGGATGTTTATGGTGCTATTCTGAATAAACGATAAATACTGGGGAATGCGAGTCACTCCATGGCCTGGATACCCACGCAACTCTGCTTTGACGAGAAGCTCGGCGACGAGCTTCGAGTCATCTTGCGGCATGCCGCCAGTTGAGAGCAGTTGTTCGCTAAAGCTTAGTAGTTCGTTGTGATCGAGTCTGGGCACGGAACAATCCTTCAACGAGATTATTTCTGATAGCGGTCCAATTTGATTTCGACAACGCGGCTATGGTATGGGCAAGCCCCCGTGCTTGCCCGTTTTGGGCGACCACAGGGGGTCGCCCCGACAATTTTCGCGAAACTGAACCCCTAACCTATTTCTGGACAGGGAAGTAGCGCGCCAGCCACTCGGAGACGATGCGCGTTAAACGCGGATTTTCTTCGTTGAACGTGAAGTGGTCGACGTCGGACAGCAAGTGCAGTTCGGCCGGCTGTCCCGCGCGCCTGAACATTTCGATCGATTCATAGGTGGGGGTTACCGAATCGTTGGCGCTGTGCAACAGCAGCAGCGGCCGGGGTGAAATGTTACCGACCTGATCGTCGGCGCGAAAATCGTTCATGCTCTGCGCCGTCTCGGCGGGAAATTCCATGATGGAGCCTGCGCTCATATTGCGGCGCAGCCGTTCGGGAATGGGCACGATGTCGTAGCGCGGCACCATCAGCGACTTGCCCGTGCGCTCGCGGTGGCGTTTCCCTTCTTCCAACATGTTAGTGAAGCGAGCCCACGCCTCGGGCGTCGGATGCTGGCCGCGAAACTTGCGTTCGCCGTTTCCCCAACCGCCACACGAAATCACGGCAGCGACGCGCTGATCCGCGCCTCCGGTGAATACGGCGACCGCGGCGCCGAAGCTGCTGCCTACCAAAGCGATGCGATTGGAATCGACTTCGGGTCGAATCGCGAGATAGGTGATGGCGTTGCGCGTGTCGGCCACCTGATCGAGGCAGATAATTAGGCCGTGCTCGCCTTCGCTTCCGCCGCAGCCCCTGAAATCGATCCGCAGCGTGACGTAGCCCCACTGGGTGAGTTGCTTGGTTACGACGCTCTGACCTTGACCGTCTTTGTTGCCGCCGAAGCCGTGCAGCACGATAAACGCCGGCCGGCGCTCGCCGGGACGGAGGTCCTCCGGAGTGTTCACTATGCCAGCCAGCTTTAGTCCATCTGATTGAAAATTAATTTTTTCTTCCATCGCCGTCGCTCCTTAGCTCTTTTTTTCTTTCAGCAGAAGGTCGCCGCCCCAGATCTCTTTCAGGAAGCCACTTTTCTCCAGGTTTTCCGCAAAACTATTATCGTAGACTTCTTGGGGTTTTCTTCTTATCTGGGTTCCCGCCTGGCGCTCCGCCTCCACCGCCTCTGCCACGGCGTCTCCCGGCACTACCATGCGGCGATTTACCAGGGATTTGGCGTAGGCTTCATAGGCGGACTGCAGGACCTCCTGATCATTCAAGTTGAGGACCTTCGCCAAGGCGGCCTTGCCTTTCTCCGGATTCTTCTCGACGAAGTTAACGGACTCTGCCAGGGCTGCGACAAAACGCTGGACTAAGACCGGCCGCTCTTTCAAGCTTTTGAAGTTCGTAAATATCGAGCTGTAGACGGCCGGGGCATTCAGCTCGTTGAGGTTGTAGATTATAGCGAAACCGTCTCTTTTCGCATGAACATCCAAGGGAGGCGTGAGAAGGACGGCCTGGACCAGACCCTGCAACATGGCGTTGTAGGGCTCGAGTTGGCCCGTGCCGCCAATGTGAACGAGCTTGACGTCCTGCGTCGTCAGATTGAATTTTTTTAGCACTGCTTTGGCGAGTTGGTCCGTCAGCCCTCCGGGGCGGGCGACCGCGATGCTTTTACCCTTCAGGTCCAGGGGTCTTTTAATATCTTTACGCCCCACTAGCACCCATGGGAGGCCTACCAGCGGCGATCCCACGAGCTTAGCCTCGGCGCCCGCAGCCACGCGGGGAATCATGGCATCGGCGGAGCAATAGACGAACTGTATTTCGTCGGCGGCCAGGGCCGCGAGGCTTACAATTCCGCCTCGAAGCACAACGTACTCGACTTTGATGCCGTATTTGTCGAACAGGCCGTTGAACAACGCGCTGTAAAAGTGAATGAAGCCGCCGGTGATCGCGCAGGTGCCGACGCGCGCTGCTAGCGGCGCTTCACCGGCTTTGGGAAGATAGGGATTGGCCCCGGCCGATCCTGCCGTAAGTGACAGGGTTATGGCGAAAATCCAAGTGTACCCAGGCGTTTTTTTCATTCCGTCGTTAGGCTGAAGTCAGAGCGACCCAGGTTCCGACACTTAAGCTGCATGATTCAACGCGCAATCTGAAACTGAATAATCTCCCGTGGCGCTTTCTGGTAGACCTCGAGCCCGCTATCCTCGCTCATGTCTCCTTCGATGGACAACATGCGCGCGCGCACAGAGACCCGCAGGGGCGAGACGTCGAACGGATACGGATCGAAGCGCACCGCGTTGCCATCAGGAACAATGCGCAGCTCAACTTCCTCGGCGTGGTCGTAAGCGACGCGCACCGGCGCGATGGTATACTCCTTGAACTGGCTGTCCGATGCGTAACCGTCACAGCAAAAGTAGAGCGACAACAGATCGAAGATCTGTAGCGCGCGGTAGTTGTACGCCAGCTCGTTTTCAAAGCCGGGATTGCCCGCGGCGAGCTCCTGCTTGTACTCCTCTTGTTTTCTCTCCAGCTCTTTTTTGACGGCTTGCACTTGAGGACTTCGTTCCCGAAGCCTCATGGACGGTTGAGTAAAGACGTTGTAACGATTTTGCCAGAGTCCGGTTCGGTGCATGGAAACCAGCAAGCCGGCATACGGATCGTGCGAGCGCACCCAATCGACGTTCCTCGTGTAGGCTTCGAGCTCGATGGCCTCAAACGACGGCACCTCCTCACGGTGCGCGTAGGGCCGGCCTTTTTGGACGTTGATCGGCGGGTTGCCTTCAAATTCCCGGTAGCCGCTGTCGTGAAACGTCGTCGCGAACACCATGGTCTTGTAAGGACGTAATTGTGAAAAGCGCTCGTTCCCCCAATGCGCTGCCAATTGCGCCGAAAGCTCCGCGTGATCTTCTTGCGTGCTGACAAAGCAGCGCCCGTCTTTTAATTCTCGTACGACCATTTTGCTCCCTCCTATGTTGAAACTGCTCCATCCGAACTCTCGCATTTACTTAAAACCCAAAACTCGGAACGCGAAACCATTTTCCTTATCCCCACGGGCCCAGGAAAGGTTCACCCATGTAAGCATTCGAATCCCCATCAAGCAGTTCCGGCCAATCCTTCAGGCTCCGCGGCTTTCTTGACTCCTTCGGTCGCGGCTTTCCCTCCCAGCCGATCTGTTCCATCGCGTAATAGAGTTGAATGCAGTGACCGTCCGGGTCAAAAGCATGGGCCGCATAGTCGATGCCCGGATGAAGCTCGGGCGGTATCGCGTCCGTGACTTTCACGTCGTGCTCTTGCAAAAACTTTACGGCTTCCCGCAGTTGTCGGTAGTTGGCGAGCTGCAGTCCAAACGCGGCGCATTTCGAATGAGAGCTGAGACCGAGAACTTCCCGGAGCGCGAGCGGGAAAAGCGCCAATGAGTGATGCTCCGTGTTGCAGCGCAGGAACAAGCAGCGGTGCCCGTTCCAGATGATTTCCTCGGTCAGCGTGAAGCCCAAGGTGTCACGGTAAAATACTTCGGCGGCTTCGAGATTCTCCACGAACAGATTGACCGGCCCGAGGCGCACAGTCTTGAAGGGACGCGGCAGCAAAATGCCATCTACATCGTACCTCGCCGGAAGCCGCTCAAGATGGCGGTAGCCTGATTGCAAATCTACGTTCTTGGCCAGCGCATCTTGGACTTCCTGTTGTTCCGAGATCTGTGGTAGCGGGGGCGGCTCATTGAAACCCCGGTCGTACATGACCCTCGGCTTACTGTGGCCGTTCCAGCCGATTTGCTCGATACCATAATACAGCTCGTTCTGGTGGCCGTCCGGATCAAAAAGGTAGGTGTGCCAGTTAGATCCGGGCATGTCGCGGCCCGACCGCTGAATTTTGATGTTGCGTTCCCGGAACCATTGGATGCCTTCACCGACCTCCCGCAAGCTTCCGACCTGCCAGGTGATTTGATTGACGGTGATACCGGGCTTTTCACTTCGGCCCAGTGCATCGCGCACCCGCTTGGGGAACAACACCATCGCATGGTGATCCGTGCCGTATCGGGTGAAGTAACCGTTAGGATCTCCCAGACCCGCGACCTGGTCGGGACTCTTTGCGCGCTTTGAATAGTCCATCACGTCGGAGATGCGAAATCCCAGGAGATCGACGTAGAAACGCACGCCTTCATCCATATTGACGAGATTGAACCCGAAATGACCCAGGCGACGAATCTTGAAGGGCTGACGCAGAAGAACTCCGCCGACATTGAACGCGCCGTTCGAGGCTGGCATGTCGCACCTCCTGAAAGGACAAGTCGGGTTTCATATATAACGTTTCGAGACGGTCAACAACAGCGGCAAGAAGAAATGGGGTAATGGAGTAACGGCTGGAGTGTTGGAGTAATGGAGTAATGGTCACCCCAACACTCCAGTACTCCACTACTTCATTTCGGTCCTAGCGAAAGAGAAAGCGAATTTTTTTCCGGATGCCTCGGCCCAGCCGCTTTTTTGCCTCGAACCAGATGCGCAGCAACCAGTTCCGCGAAAACCAAGCGAAGGATGTCGAGGTGCTGATCCACTGGTGGTCGAACTCGAAGTCGGCTTTGAATTTTCTGATATGAAGGGTCTTGCCAAACTTTCTCTTGAAGATCGCTTTGACGCTCACAGCGTTTCGCGACTCGACGAAAACGGTGATGGTTTCCACCGGCAGAAGATCGCGCACCCGTGAGAGTTTTTGTGCTAATGCCTGCTCATTGGAGGCGCTCACTTCGAAGATATTGTTCAAGAGGTCCTGATCTTGCAGCGTTTGGTTGACAATTTCTCTGCG
>Ga0137370_10000823_pt1 | contig 12243 bp, 11 predicted proteins | sample SagtaG_11_FD_104920 | JGI IMG/M metagenome (GOLD analysis project Ga0137370, IMG submission 104920) | Vadose zone soil microbial communities from Sagehorn Ranch, Mendocino, California, USA - Sage1_R_20_16 metaG | ecosystem: Environmental > Terrestrial > Soil > Vadose zone | place: USA... | reverse complement strand
CGACGTGGACGGTTTCGTCGCCGAGGGCTCGGGCGAGAATCTCTTCATCGTCAAGGACGGCAAGCTCCACGAACCCGAGCTGACCTCGGCGCTTTCCGGGATCACGCGTGCCTCGGTGATCACGCTCGCGAACGAACTCGGTTATGAAGTGATCTCCAGGCGCCTTACGCGCGACGACATCTATATCGCCGACGAAGCCTTCTTCACCGGCACAGCGGCCGAAGTCACGCCCATCCGCGAGCTCGACGGGCGGGTGATCGGCGCGGGCACGCGCGGACCGGTCACCACCAAGATCCAGAAACTCTTCTTCGACGTGGTCGCCGGCAAGGTCGCCAAGCACAAGGACTGGCTTTCGCCGGTCCACGAAAAGGTTCCGCCTCGACTCTCCAAAGAAAAAGCCTGATGGGCGCGAACGAGCCGGCGAGCCGCGTCGTCGAGGTCACCGAGACGGATCTTCCCCTGCATTGCCCCACGCCCAAGACGCCGATGTGGTCCCTGCATCCACGGGTGTTCCTCGACGTCGCCCAGTTGGGCCAGGTGCTCTGCCCCTACTGCGGCACGCGTTACGTCTACAAGGGCCGCAAGCTCAAGGGCCACTAGCGCCCGGTGCCGAAGATCCTCATCGTCGCGCCGAACTGGATCGGCGACGCGCTGCTCGCCCAACCGCTCTTCGCGCGGCTGCGGAAAAAACTTCCCGGCGTCGTCATCGACGCGCTCGCGCCGCCTTGGACCGCGCCGGTCCTGCGCCGCATGCCGGAAATCGACGATGTCGCCGAAGCGCCCTTCGATCACGGCGAGCTCGCGCTCGTCGCGCGCTGGCGCCTGGGCCGGCGCCTGCGTTCGCGCCGCTACGACGAGGCGATCGTGCTGCCCAATACCTTCAAGGCCGCTCTCGTCCCCTACTTCGCGGGTATCCCCCTTCGCGCCGGGTTCGTCGGCGAATCACGCCACGGCCTGCTCAACGTGGTGCACCAGCTCGACGAAAAGCGCACGCCGCTGATGGCCGAGCGCTACGCTCAGCTCGCGGAAAAACCCGGGACGAAGGCCGCGCTGCCCTTGCCGGAAACGAGGCTCAGGATCGACGAGGCGAATCTCGTCATCGATCTCAGCCGCCTGCGGCTTTCGCGCGCGAAGCCCGTCGTCGCCCTGTGCCCGGGCGCGGAGTACGGTCCGTCCAAGCGCTGGCCGGCCAGGCATTTCGCCGCGCTCGCGCGCAAGCTCGGCGCGCTGGGCTACGCCGTCTGGCTGTTCGGCTCGGGAAAGGAGCGCACCATCGGCGAGGAGATCGCGGCCGCCAGCGAAGGCGCCGCTAGCAATCTGTGCGGCAGGACCGATCTCGCGAGTGCGATCGATCTGCTTTCCCTCGCCGAAGTCGTGGTGAGCAACGACTCGGGACTCATGCACGTCGCCGCCGGCGTCGGGCGTCCGCTGGTGGCGCTGTACGGCTCTTCCAGCCACGAGCACACGCCGCCGCTCGCGCGCGGCTTCCGCATCGTCAGGACCGGGATCGAATGCAGCCCGTGCTTCGCGCGCGAATGTCCGCTCGGACACTTCAAGTGCATGAACGATCTCGCGCCCGAGCGCGTGATGGCGGAGATCGCAGCGGTGCAACGAGCCCGCGCGAACGCTAAGGCGCCGTGAACACGTTGTTGACTCTGAAGTCGATGCTCGCGGTCGCGCCGACAGCCCCGCCAGAGGTGGGCACGAGCACGCCCCATGCCAATTGCTTCTGCGGCGAATTCGCCGCCTTTACGAAAGGCGCGGCCACGTTCATGCGGGCGTTGGTTGTCGTGGGATCCACCACGACGGGCGTTCCGCTATCCACCTGAAAGGTGAAGGCGTGCGTCACCGGGTTCCAGCTCATGCTGAGCGTGTGGGTGCTGCCCGTGACCGCGCCGTTCTTGGGGACGGTGTTGTTGGTGGTACTGGACAGCAGCGATCCCCCAACTGTCGTGTTGAAGCGAATGATTTCGAAAATCGCCTGGTCCGTCACGCAATCCAGCATCAGGAACGCCCGGATGTCGCCCACCGGGCTGTTGGGCTGGTTGGTATTGGGCGGCGTCGATCCGGCAAAGCCATCGTTGTAGAAGTTTCCCTGCAGCTGTACGCGATTGGACGCGCCGCCGCTTGCGAAGGAGTTGCTGCACGCCGAAACCGTCACGTCGGCCTGCAAGGTATTGAGGGCGGCCGGATTGTTGAACGTGAGCGCCTGAAAGTTGCTGATGCCGTTGGTGCTGAAGCTGGTGGCCTGCGCGTGTCCGACCAGGCTGCCCGCGGACAAGGCCATCGAGGCCTTGCTCGGTGAGCCCCCGGCTGCGCTCCACTTGAGCCCTCTCAGCTCCGTCGGACCGCTGTTTGTGCCCGTTCCGCTGAAATCGTCCCAGAGAATGGCCGCCGCATTGTTGAAACCTACCTGCACATTCCCGAAGCTCGCGCCCATGCTGGCGTCGGAGCCGGCGAGCGCCGAATTGTCGGCGGACTGCGTTCTCAGGAACGCGACAAGGAATCCGGCGCCTGCCAGAGGGTTGGCTCCCATCGCCGTCCAGTTGGCGTTTCCCGCCAGGTAGGCGCTGGGATCGGCCGTACCCGAGACCCCCGCGCCGAACGTGCCGCCCGCGATGGACCAGGTGAACACTCCGGTGGATTCGTCCAGCGAGACGCCTACCGTGTAGGTGGTATCGTAGGCTGCGGCAGCTTCGGCATCGAATCCGTTCGGCGTGAAACCGGCCGGGTCCACAAAGGCGATGCCGGTGGTGGAGCGGTTCGTGCTACTCGGGTTGTCGTTATGCAGCACGCGGCGGTACGCCCGCAAGCCGCTGCCCGAGTCGACCAGCCCCATCTGGACGAACACCGCGTCCAGGTTCCCTCCGGGGAAATTCAATCGATTGGCAGGCGGCTGGTACGACAGCTGCACGTGGGCCCGGATCTGGGCATTGCCCGTGCGCGAGGCCGTCGCGGGCACGGTGAGGTCCGCCTTCAGCGTCGTGACGCGTTGCGCGCCCGCGTTGACGTTGGCTGTAGTCGCGTAGACCCTGCCCTGGATCGTCCGCGATTCCATGTTGGATACCTGCGTGCTGAGCACCATCGCGCCGTTCGTGACGCCGTAGCTGAACAAGGGCGTTTGCCACTTGGTGCCATCCAGCGCGCTTCCGCCCAGCGAGTCGTACAGGGTCAGCCCGGTCGGCCCGGTCGGCCTATTCTCGCCGTCGCCCGAGGAGCTGCCGCAGGCGGCGAGAAAAACGAGCGCGGCCCCGAACAGGGCCGCAAGTCCGATGCGATAAGCCATTTTGGTCTCCCTTGAGTTGCCTGGGTGCTCATAGACCCGTCACCCTTCAGCTAAAACGCAAACGCTCGATCTCCCGTCTTTATTCCCGAATCGAGGAAAATCATGCAGCCACCGAGGGCGGCAAGTCAAGCGCGCAACCAATATGGGGTACAAGAGGATGCCTCTCAGGGCTTCAACGCGCGGTAGAGAAACGGCAGGCTCAGGTCCATGCGGTAATCGACGTCGGAGTGGTCGTCGTCGAATTCCTCGTAGCGGTGCCGGATGCCGGCTTGGGAGAGGCGCGCCGACAGGATGCGCGTGCCGTAGTGGATGTGGTACTGGTCGCGCCAGCCGCAGTCGATATAGATCCCGCGCAGGGACTTCAGGTTGTCGCGGTATCTCGCGACGAGGTTGATCGGATCGTGCTTGCGCCACTTCCGCCAGCGCTCTTCGATCGCCTCGCCCGATTCGAGGTTGAACGGCACGCGAAAGCCGTTGGGCGCGCGCGGATCCGGATCGTAGGTCGCAGCCATGCAAACGTTCATGATGCAGAGGGTCTCCTTGCCCGTGAGCTTTTCCTTTTTCCACACGTGCGCGAGAAAGCGTTTGATGCGCCCGTCGTCCTTGCCTTGGGCGAGTTCCTTGCGCTGCGACTCGCGCAGCGCGTCGTAAGCGCCGGCCCTGCGCTTGGGCGCGCGGTGCTTCGCCAGCTCGTTCAGCGTATTCGGCCAGTCGTGCCAGTAGACGAAATCGAAATACGCGTCGCCGGAATGATCTGCGATCGCGCCCCAGGTCTTCGCGTACTTCATCGCGTGGAGGATCGCGCCGTAGCCGCCCGAGGATTTTCCGAAGCAGCCGCGGTGCTCGCGGGAGGCGAGCGTCCTGAACTCGCGATCGACGAAGGGAACGATCTCGCGCGGGAGGTAGTCGGCGTAATCGCCGATCGCGGAGGAGTTCACGTACTGGTTGCCGCCGAGCGCAGTGAAGCAGTCCGGGAACACGAAGATCGCCGCTCCCATTTTTCCCTCGCGGATAAGCCGCGCTGCGCGCTCCGGGACGTTGTCGCCGAAAGGTCTCCAGTTGGTGTGCGAAAGGCCGGAACCGGTGAAGCCGACCAAGTCGTAGAGCACGGGGAAGCGCCTGTTTCCGCCGTGGTCGTATTGCGGCGGCAGCCACACGCCGAGCTTGCGCAAGTGCGGATCGCCGAGCGGATTGCCTTTGAGGATGGCGGAGTTGTGCTGCAGCACGAGCAGCGTGCCCGAGGAGCCTTTGGGTCGTTTGAGGGTCATGGTGGGTGCCTTTAGCGGGCGGCGCCTTTTAGGACAATCTGCTCGAACAGGCGGGTCGATTTTTCCTGCTCGTCGAGCAGGATCGCGGCGTCGAGGAATTTGAGCTTGACGCCTTTGACCGGCGATTCGATTTTCGCGTGGGTCGGGACATAGCCTATTCTCGCCAGGATGCGCTGCCCTTCCGCGCCGATTAAGTGGTCGTAGAAGAGCAAGGCGGCGTGCGGATGCGGCGCGCGCCGGGCGACGCCGATCGCGTTGGGGATGCTGACCGCGGGCTCGATCACGAACCATTCGATCGGCGAGCCCTTCTTCTTGGCCTGCTCGACGCTGTATTGATAGACCGTCAGCGCGAGCGGCACCTCGCCCGAGGCGACCAGGTTCGTCAACAGCGGATGGCCGCTGCGGACCGAGAGCCCGTTTTTCGCGACCAGCTCGCGGAAGAACCTGACGCCCTCGGCCTCGCCTATGTCCGCGATCACCGACGACAGCCATTCGTGATCGTCGCCCTCGATCGCGAGCCTGCCTTTCCACTTCGGCGCGAGCAGATCGTGCCAGGTCCTGGGCAGGTCTTCCTTCCTGACCTTGTCGGTGTTGTAGGCGTGCACGAACACGTGCTGGAGCTGCGCGACCCACTGGCGGTGCGCGGGCACCGCCGAGCGCGCGAGCTCCGCGTGGTGCCGGGAGCGGATCTCCTGCATCAGGTTCTCGCGCCTGATTGCTTCCGCAGCCGGGGCGAAGACGCTGATCACGTCGACGTTCGCGTTGCCGGCGCGCGCTTCGGTGAGCACTTTCTGCAGCACGATCTCCGAGCGCGCGCGCCAGACGTTCACCTTGACGCCGTATCGGGCCGCAAACGGCTGGATCAGCCGATCGGCGTACTCGGTCGGGATGGTCGTGTAGAAAACGAGCAAGCCTTCCTTCTTCGCCCCTTCGATCAGGCGCTGCTCGCGGTCTTCGCCCGCGTAGGTTGCGAGCGTGGGCAGAGTCTGCGAGTGCGCCGGGTGCGCGAAGACCGTCGCGAGCGCCAGCGCGGCGAAGACGCGCTTCATCGCGCGGCCCTCTTGAGTATCACCTCCTCGAAGGACCTGCGCCACTTGTCCCCCTCGTCCAGCGCGACCGCCGGATCGACCAGCGTGAAGCGCCGCCCGGCGAACGGCGAGAGCACCTGCGCGTTCGTCGGCACGTAATCCAGCGACAGCAGCACCTTCTGCGCCTCGAGCGACAGCATGAAATCGTAGAACAGCAGCGCGGCGTTCGGATGCGGCGCGTGGCGCGCGATGCCTACGCCGCTCATGCGCGCGACCGCGGGCTCCAGAATGAACCAGTCGACCGCCGCGCCCTTGCGCTTGGCGGCTTCGGCGAGAAACTGGTACATCGTGAGCGCGAGCGGCACCTCGCCGGCGGCGACCATGTTGTTGAGCAGCGAGTGCCCCGAGCGCACCGAGATGCCGTTGCGCGCCACGAGGTCGCGGAAGAAGCGGATGCCGTGCTCCTCGCCCATGTGCAAGGCGACGGTCGCGTACCACTCCGGGATGTTGCCCTCGATGCCGAGCTTGCCCTTCCACTTCGGGTCCAGCAGGTCCTGGAAGATCCGGGGCAGGTCCGCCTTCGCGATCAGCCTGGTGTTGTACGCCTGCACCCAGATCGAGAGGTAGGTCGCGATCCACTCGCCGTGGGGCCGCAGCGCGCCCGCTATCAACTCGACCGAGCGCGGCGCGCCGACCGGCTGCAGGATCTTTTCGCGGTGCAACGCCTCCATCTCCAGCGCGGAGGAGTGGACCGCATCGACCTCGTAGCGCCTGGCCGCCGCTTCGGCGAGGGTTCGCTGCAGCACCTTCTCGGACCCGGCGCGCCAGACTTTGACCTTGACGCCGTACTTCTTTTCGAAAGCGGCGGTCAGGGGCGGCAGGTCCTTTTCGGCAAAGCTCGTATAGAGCGCGAACGAGCCTTCTCTTTGCGCGGCAGCGGCGAGCTTCAGGGTCCGATCAGGGCCGTCGAACTGCGCAACGGACGCGTCTTGTGCGAAGCCGGGCAGGACCGTTGCGAGCGCCGCGAATGAGAGAATTCTTGCGGCCAGGCGAACGCTTGAGGTTGGCATTACACTAATCTAACAGTCAGCCCGACGGGGAGGCAATCATGATCAGAGCTTCGTCCTGCATCGCAGCCGGCGTTTTCGCAACGACCGCCGTTGCGCAGATCGCAGATTTCCGGCCGGTCACCGACGCAATATTGGCCGAACCGGATCCCGCCGACTGGCTCATGATCAGCCGCACCTTCGATCAGCAGCGCTACAGCCCGCTCAAGCAGATCGACAAGGGCAACGTCGGCCAGCTGCGCATGGCCTGGGCGCGGGGTCTGCCGAACGGCACGCAGGAATCGACGCCGATCGTCTATCGCGGCGTCATGTACGTAAATGCGCCCGGCGCCTCGATCCAGGCAGTCGACGCTACCAACGGCGATCTGATCTGGGAATACCAGCGCGACTACCCGAGGACTGTCACGCCGGCGGCCGCACGCGCGAAGAGCCTCGGAATCTACGAGGACATGATCTATTTCGCGGCACCGGACGGATTTCTGCTGGCGCTCGATGCGAAGACGGGCAAGCTGCGCTGGGAGACCAAGGTCGACAACGGCGGCCAGACCGCCGGCGGCTTGCTGGTCGCCGATGGCAAGGTCATCTCGAACCGCACCTGCGAACAAAGCCAGCGCGAGAACTGCTTTATCGCGGCCCATGATGCAAGGACCGGCAAGGAAGTCTGGAGGTTCTACACGACCGCCGCGCCGGGCGAGCCCGGCGGCGACACCTGGGCCGATATGCCGGTGGCAGAGCGCGCCGCGGGCCCCTGGGGCCTGCCCGGCTCCTACGATCCGAAACGCAAAGTCCTGTACTGGGGTGTCGCCAACCCGAATCCCTATACGCGGCTCACGCGCCACGGCCGAGCCGATGCGGTATCGCTCTTTGCGCCCGCCAATCTCTACAGCAATTCGACCGTTGCGCTCCAGATCGAGACGGGCAAGCTCATCTGGTACTACCAGCAGCTTCCCGGCGACGATTGGGATGCCGATCACAACCAGGAGCGCATCCTGGTGCGCACGCGCTTGAACCCCGACGCCAGGCACGCGAAGTGGATCAACCCCGCCATCGTGCCGGGCGAGGAGCGCGACGTCGTGGTGACGGTCGCCGAGGGCGGCGGCATGTTCGTCGTCGAGCGCTCGAGCGGCCGCTTCCTGTGGGCGAGGCCCTTCCCCTACGACGATCCCAACATCAACATGAACCACATCGACGTGAAGACCGGCAGGACGCGCGTCAACCCCGACAAGCTCTTCCGCAAGGACGGCGACAAGATCCTGGGGTGCTACCACAATACGCGCAGCCTGTGGGCGATCGCCTATCATCCGGGGAGGAATTCGCTCTACGTCCCGTTCCAGGATCAGTGCCTGACGATGACCGCGAACACCAAGGCGAAGGCCGGCTGGGGGCCGCGCGCGGGCGTCATCCGCCCGGGCTCTGACCCGAACAAATACATGAACATCGGCAAGATCGACCTGGCGACGGGCGAGCTGCGCGTGCTCTACTCGCAGCCGCAGGCGAGCGCAGGCTCGGCGCTCGTCACCGCGGGTGATCTCGTCTTCTGGGGAGACCAGAACCGGCGCCTCCGCGCGTTCGACGCCGACGACGGCAAGATTCTCTGGGAAGCGGTGGTCGGCGGCATGGTCATGGGGAGCACCATCAGCTACGCGGTGAACGGGAAGCAGTACGTGATGGTGTACACCGGCGAAGGCCAGTCGGTCACCGCGGGGCCGCTGGGACTCACGCAGAAATCCATGCCGAGGGCGGTGCGCGGGCACAACTCCATCTTCGTTTTCGCCTTGCCCTAGGATGCAGGCGAGCCTGAGAACAAGCCTTGTTCTCTGCGCGCTAGCGGCTGCACACGGCGCATCGGCGCAGGATCGATCGCCGATCGCAGCCGGGGCGGAGGTCTATCAAACCCATTGCGCGACCTGTCACGGAGAAAGACTGGTGAACCCCGGCTCGACCTTCGATCTGAGACGGCTGCGCGCCGACGAGCGGCCTCGTTTCGACAAGGCCACCAAGGAGGGCAAGGGCCAAATGCCGGCGTGGGGCGGCGTGCTCAGCGCGGAGGAATTCGATCAGCTGTGGGCCTACGTAAGGTCCAAGGCCGACGATTAGAAAAAGCGCATGCGGCCGGGCGGGACATCGCGGGCCGTCATTCGACCTTGATGCCGGCGTCCTTCACGACCTTGCGCCAGAGCTCGATCTCTTTCTTGATCCTCGCCAGGAACTGCTCCGGCGTTCCGCCGGCAGGCGACAGGCCGTCGTTCTGGAGCTGTTCCTCCACTTCCCTGGCCTTAAGGGCCGTCGTCACTTCGCCGTTGATGCGGTCGACGATCGCGCGCGGCAGACCTTTGGGGCCGCCCAGGCCGTACCAGACGACGACTTCGTAATCCGGCATCCCGGATTCGGCGATGGTCGGAACCTCCGGGGCGGCGGGAACGCGCCGGGCCGTCGTTACGGCGATCGCGCGCAGCCTGCCCGACCTCACGTGCGGGAGCGCGGCCGCGATACCGCTGAAGTACAAGTCCGCGTGGCCGGCGATGGTGTCGGCGAGCGCAGGGCCGGTCCCCTTGTAGGGCACGTGATTCAGCTTGATCCCCGCCATGCTCGCGAACAACTCGGTGGCGAGCTGCAGCGTGGTGCCCTGCCCGGGGGAGACGAAGTTGAGCGTCCCCGGACTAGCCCTTGCGAGCGCGATCAGGTCCTGCGTCGTTTTCACCGGCAGCGAAGGATGCACGACGACCAGCAGCGGGCCCTGGGAGATCTGGATGATCGGCGTGAGGTCCTCGATCGGGTCGAACTTGAGCTTGTAGATGCTCGGGTACGCCGTGTAGCTCGACGGGATCAGCGTGAGCGTGTAGCCGTCGGGCGGGGATTTGATCCCGGCCTCGACGCCGATGACGCCGCCGGCGCCGGCCCTGTTCTCGACGAAGACCTGCTGCCCGAGCGCCGCGGTGAGCCGCTGCGCCATGAAGCGCCCGATGACGTCGCTGCCGCCCCCGGGCGCGAAGGGCACGATGAGCCTGACGGGCTTGGCCGGGTATTGCTGGGCAGGGGCCGGAGGAGATGCGGCGAGAACCGCTGCGGCGACGAGCAGTGACAGGGTGCCATGCAGTCCGACCATGAAAACCTCCCGTGCCCTTGAGGTTGGCACCACACTAATCTAACATCGTGATGTTCCGCGCGCCGGTCGCCCTGGGGCGCGCTCTGAAACGGAGGAGAGATCCAATGACCATGCAGGCACCCGATCAGCACGACATCACGCGCGCCGGCGCCAAGGCGACGGCGAAGAAGCCCTCATTCTTCAAGCTGCGCGCCCAGCTGCTCGAAAAGGGGCGCAGCAACACCGCGCTCGCCAGGACCGACAACATGTGGGCGACGCTCAAGGTCTACGCCTCCGGCGGCGAGAACGGGCTGCACACGCATCCCAACGAGGACCACACTTTCTTCGTTCTGCAGGGCAGCGCGCGCTATTACGACGCTGACGGCGGCCATACGGACGTCGGCAAGCACGAGGGGATCATGCTGCCCGCCGGCGCATACTACTGGTTCGAGGCCACCAGCAAGGAGCCGCTGGTGCTGGTGCGGGTCGGCTGCCGGGTGGGGCCTCGCGACGCTTCCGGCCGGCTGAACATCCGCGGCGAGCCTATGCCCGGCGATTCGAAGGAGAACAAGCAGGTGCCGGTGGTGGTCCGCGACGGCGAGTTCTTCGAGTAGCCGGTCGAGCAGGGCAAGAATATGGCGGCGAAAGACACTCAAGGCCGGGGGATCGACGGGATCATCATCTCGGCGGATTCCCATGTGATGGAGCCGGTCGACCTCTGGAAGAAGGGCGTTCCGGAAAAATATCGCGAGGCGGCGCCGCTCTTTCCTCCCCACAAGCTCGGCGAAGGATTCCAGCGGCGCGAGGGCGGACAGGATCCGAACGCGAGGATCAAGGAGATGGAAGTCGACGGCCTCGCCGCCGAGGTGCTCTATCCGACGCTGCTCTTGAGTCTCTATGCTCTCGAGGATTCCGGACTGCAGGAAGCCTGCTTTCGCCTCTACAACGATTGGCTGATCGAATATTGCAGCGTCGCCAAGAACCGCCTCATCGGCATTCCGGCCATCTCCGTCTACAACGTCGACAACGCCGTCAAGGAGCTGGAACGCTGCCACAGGGCGGGGCTCAGAGGCGCTTTGATCTGGCAGGCGCCCCATCCGGATCTGCCTTTTCATTCCCCTCACTACGACAAATTCTGGGCGGCGGCCCAGGACTTGGATGCGCCGATCAGCATGCACATCCTCACCGGCCACAGCTACCACAGCAAGGAAAGAAAAGGCGTCGAGCGTTACCGCGGCAGCGTCAACCTGAAGCTCGCGGACGTCGCCAACGCGCTTTTCGATTTCATTTTCTACGGCGTGCTGGAGCGCTACCCGAAACTCAGGCTCGTGTCCGTGGAAAACGAATCCGGCTGGCTGCCCTTCATGGTCCAGCAATGGGATTACTACTTTCGCCGCTTCCGCGGCGAGAATCCGCCGCCGTTCACCAAGGACCCGAGCGAGCACGTCCGCAACCAAGTCTACTCCTGCTTCTTCAACGATTCGGTCTGCGGCCGCAATCTGGAATGGTGGGGCGAGGACAACGTCATGTGGTCGAACGATTTTCCCCATCCCAACTCGACCTGGCCGAATTCGATCCAGGTCATCCGCCGCGATCTGGGCCACCTGCCCGTAGCGACGCAGACGAAAGTGCTGGCGGCGAACGCCTGCAGGCTGTACGGCCTCGACATGGCTGAGCTCCCGGCGGGGATTTCCCGGGCGGCGCAGGCAGCGCAAGCCGCAGCTTGATCCGCCGGCTGATCTGCGCGTTTCTGCTGGCGGTCGCGGCGCCGCTCGCTCAAGCGCAATCATTCGCCGAGCTCGCCTCCGACGGCGGCCCCTTGCGCCATGAACGCCTGGTCGCGGCGGCGCGAAAAGAAGGCTCGCTCACCTTCTACACCTCCAACGCCGCGGACACGCTCAAGGTCCTGATCGCCGATTTCGAGAAGCGCTACGGCGTGCGCGTCAACGCGTGGCGGGCTTCATCGGTCAAGGTGCTGCAGCGCATGACAGCGGAAAAAACGGCGAACCGCTGGGACTTCGACGCGGTCGGCGTTTCCTCGCCGGAGCTCGAAGCGCTCTACCGCGAGAAGCTCCTGCAGGAAGTCGATTCCGGCTGGCACAAGGAGCTGCTGGAAGGCACCCTGCCCGCCCATCGCGGCTGGGCGCCGCAGTTCATCAACGTTTTCGTGCAGGCGTACAACACCAACGCGGTCAGGAAAGAGGACCTCCCGAAGCGCTGGGCCGACCTGCTCGAGCCCCGATGGAAAGGCCGGCTGGGCATGGAGGCCAAGGCCGGCGAATGGTATTGCGGCCTGCTCAAGAACCTGGGCGAGGAAAAAGGCGCGGAGCTCTTCCGCGGGATCGCGGCGCGCAACGGCTGGTCGGTGCGCAGCGGCAATTCGCTTCTGGCAAACATGGTCGTATCGGGCGAGGTGCCGCTCGCGCTCGCCGTCTACAGCCACATGATCGATCAGGCGAAGCAGCAGGGCGCGCCCGTCGACTGGTTTGCGATCGAGCCGATTATCGGG
>Ga0137370_10000822_pt1 | contig 12244 bp, 15 predicted proteins | sample SagtaG_11_FD_104920 | JGI IMG/M metagenome (GOLD analysis project Ga0137370, IMG submission 104920) | Vadose zone soil microbial communities from Sagehorn Ranch, Mendocino, California, USA - Sage1_R_20_16 metaG | ecosystem: Environmental > Terrestrial > Soil > Vadose zone | place: USA... | reverse complement strand
TTGGTTCGCTACCGAATGTTAATCGGCCAAAATTTAGCAGTCAGCGAAAATTCAAGTCGCTGAAATAATGGGGTTTGGCTCCCCGGGCTAGATTCGAACTAGCAACCCTTCGGTTAACAGCCGAATGCTCTACCGTTGAGCTACCGGGGAGTTGCGCAACGCCACTGTTTTCATTCTATTACAGCAAACAGATTCATGCCATGACCATTCGGAACGACGTCCAAAATGCTTTAGCCGCTGAGCTACCAGGCATCATCCTCATCTTGTGATAGTTACGCGGGCCTTTCAAGCGGAGGCTTCGGGACTTTGGGGACATCATTTTTCGGCGCGGATAAATCAGGAGGGCAGACCGCGCAGAAACCAAAATGCCTGCCTGTCATGCAGGAGGTCGCGGGGTTCGAGTCCCGTCGCGCCCGGCATTCGTTCCAAGAGAATTGAACGGATTGGACTGGAATCAACGAGGGCGCAAAACGCCTCAAGCGCCTGCTTCGCCGCGTCCGGCCAAACACCGATATGCGGGCAAGGTGTGCATGGTGATAGCATGCGTTACCACCATGACCGATGATAGCTCCATATCTCACTCCCGATATTCCTGTCACCAGCCAGACGCCGCCTACGTTTTTGCTGCAGGCTGAGGATGACACGTGGACAACGTAGACGACTCGCTGGCTAACTACATTGCGCTGAAGAAGGCCGGGGTTCCAGTGGAGATGCATTTGTACGCCCAGGGCGGACATGCGTTTGGGCTGCGGCGCACAAAGTTTCCGATAACCGGATGGCCTCAGTTGGTGGAGACGTGGCTGGGGACGATCGGGATGATTTCGGAGTAGGTGCTCGGGGATCGCATACGACAACATTTAAGTGCCAACGGGAGTGATTGGAGGGTCTCTTCCGCGCGTCGCCTGCCAGGTCTTGCCGTTAACGCGACTGGGCGAAGGAGCGCAGAGTCATTGGACGTGGAGTAGACGTACCGGCGGAACTCTGGTCACTGTCGCCGCGTGACCTCGATTAGAAACATCTGTTCCAGGTTCTCAGGATCATTTTGTTGTCTGAGGGCTGCGAACCTTGGCGTAACTTGGTTTGATGACGGAGTAGATGAAATCGCAACGCTGGTCATAAGGAAGGAAGGCACTCTTCATCGCGTTGATAGTAATCTTTTCGAAATCTTCCAGGGACAGACCGAAGGCATCCCCAGCAGCCTCAAATTCTTTGGTCAAGGTCGTGTCGCTCATCAACCGGTTGTCGGTGTTCAGGGTGACACGAAATTTCTCCTGATGCAAAATCTTAAAGGGATGCTCGGAAAGGCTGCGTGCAGCTCCTGTATGGACGTTGCTGAGCAGGCAAATTTCCAACGGAATCCTTTTGTCGAGAACGTATTGCGCGAGGTCGCCCAATTTCACTGCCTTGCCGTCCGCTACGGCAATATCATCGATTAATCGTGTCCCGTGTCCGATACGGTGCGCTCCGCAGTACTGAATGGCCTGCCAAATCGATTCCTTTCCAAACCCCTCGCCGGCGTGAATCGTGATGTTGAAATTCTGCCGCTGAATATAGTGAAAAGCTTCCACGTGCTTTTTGGGAGGATAGCCGCCTTCCTCTCCGGCCAGGTCGAATCCCACAACTCCCCGCTCGCGAAAGTCAACGGCGAGTTCAGCCATTTCAAGGGACACATCCATATTGCGCATCGCGCAGATGAGTAACCCTGAAGAAATTCCAAAGTCTTTTCGGCCCCGCGCTAAACCCTTCAGCACGGCGGAGACCACTTGTTGGTAGTTCAATTCCTTTCGAGTGTGAAAAATCGGAGCAAAGCGAGTCTCAAAATAAACGACGCCATCCAGACTCAAGTCTTGCGCTTGTTCATAGGCCACTCGTTCGAGTGCCTCTTCCGTTTGCATCACAGCAATTGTGTGTGCAAAGCCTTCCAGATATTTCGGCACCGTGCGCCGCGAGTTCGACAATGTGGGCACGCTGGTTGGGGTCTGCGAAGAGGGCGGCTTCCTCCGCGACGGGAAACTTCCGCGCGCGAGCCGCGCATTGCTCGCGGACGCTTTCGGAACGCTGTTCGGCGCCCTAACCGGTACATCTACAGTCACCAGTTACATCGAAAGCGCCGCGGGAGTTGCCGCCGGAGCACGGACGGGACTTGGCAATGTCGTCATCGCCGCGCTCTTCCTCGTCGCGATGTTTTGCGTGCCGCTGGTCGCGGCCATTCCCGCTTACGCCACCGCTCCTGCCCTCATCCTCGTTGGTGCGCTCATGTGCAACGCGGTCGCCCGCGTCAACTGGGGTGATTTCAGCGAGGCCTTCCCTGCCTTCCTCACCCTTGTGGCCACGCCGCTAACCTTCAGCATCGCCACCGGCCTCAGCCTTGGCCTCCTCTCCTTCACCTTTGTCAAGCTCGGGACCGGAAGACCCGGAAGACACCGCGAAATCAGCCCTCTCATCTGGGTCCTCAGCGTGCTCTTCCTCCTCCGCTATGCCTTTCTCGGCGCGGAATAAGTCGAGCCCAGCACGCAGAAAGCAGCTGCCGCTTGCTAACGTATATACATTTGTGTATATATATCTAGGAGGCGAATCATGGCCATCGCTCGCGTATTTAAGTCCGGGAACAGCCAAGCTGTGAGGCTACCGAAAAAGTTTCGGGTCAAAAGCGCGGAAGTTGAGATTTTCCGCCGTGGCGACGAAATCGTATTACGAGAGAAAGCCGGCGGAATGGTCCGCGTGCTGGATTTGCTGGCCGAGTTGCCAGCGGACATGTTCCCAAAGAAGCGCAAGGATCCGCAGCCACAGCCCCGCAAAGGCCTATGATGAGCGCCCGGTATATGCTCGACACCAATATTTGCATCTACTTGCGAAAGAACCGGCCTCCAGAAGTGACTGCACGATTCCGCCAAATGCAACATGGCGATGCCGTTTTGTCGGTGATTACGTATGGCGAGTTGCTCTACGGCGCGGAGCGAAGCCAGCAACGCAGTCGCGCACTGGAATCTCTCGCGCGGCTTGTTTCTCTCTTGTCCGTGGTTCCTTTGCCGGAGGAAGCGGCGGCAGCCTACGGCGAGATCCGCGCGGCGCTCGAGGCCCGCGGTCAGAGGATCGGCGGTAATGATCTCTGGATTGCTGCTCACGCCAAATCAGCTGGGCTCACTCTCGTCACCAACAATGAACGCGAATTCAAGCGCGTTCCCGGCCTCAAGCTCCAGAACTGGACCAGCCGCCATCCTTGATGTTTCAATCGTGTGCCTCACTGAAGGGGTGCAGTCGGAAAGGCTGGGGACATTGTGGGGACAAGAAATGGATATTTGGGGATGGTCCCGAAGCTGTTAACTGACGCCAGAGAAACGAGTTATTGGATTTGAAGTTCTCGGTTAACAGCCGAATGCTCTACCGTTGAGCTACCGGGGAACTGGCCAACGCCTTTGTTTTCACCCACTTTCATCATATTACATCGAGCAGATTCACGCCATGACCTTTCGGTAGCACGCAGAATGCTCGCAACAATTGAGCCGCTGGGAAGTATCCCGTTTTGTGATGGTTAGGTAGCGTCTTTGAGCAGTGGCTTGGGGACATTGGAGACATGATTTATCGGGGCTACATTGTCGGCAATTTGCAAGGCAGTTCGAATCGGGACACGCGCAGGCCACCCGTGTTGAAAGGGCGCTTTTCGTCCAAGTGGATTGCCTAGGCCTGTCCCGCGGAGGCCGGGAGTTCGAGTCTTGTCGCTCCTGTCCACCTGAACCGGATCCGATGCGGGGCGCACATCAGATTTAGGGAAGTCATGCAGCCACCTGCTTTCGCTCTGAGCGGCGTTCCCAGAATCCTGGAAGCGTCCGCTGAGCTTGCCGCAGCGCAGGGCGATGATGGCGGTGGCACCCTTGACTGTCCCTAATGAAAATGTCATCCGGCGCGACCGTCTTTGAAATCAGCGATATTCAAGAAGATGAAGCCGGGCGGTGTCATTCGCCAAAACTCCGCAAGAGAAATGTTCCTCCATGTAACAAGTTACACAGCCTTCATTTCAAAATCTGCTTGTAATTTTGGCGAGGCACAGGAGCCAGCAGTGGCGAGTGGAGTTCGAGAAACTTGCGCTGGCGCCCTGGGCCAGCCGTCGGCGTCGGAGAGATGCCCGATATTCGTCCGCTTTGTCGGCAGCCTTTCTCACAGTCTGATGGCGTGCAGAAAAGCGCTTTGCTCGGCATTCAAACTCGCTGGCACCAAAGCGTTCGGGCTGGTCGGCAATGCGGAAACTTGATTGTTACCGCCGGTGGACCATTGCCAGCCGTAAAGCCGGGCTTTAATGGGCAGCGGCGACTTTGGATTTCATACGAAAGCGCGCGGGCGGTGAGGCAAATTCGCGCTTGAATGCGCGGTTGAACGCCGGCTCGGATTCGTAGCCGACTTCAGCAGCGATCTGCGCGATGCTGTGACTGGTCGACATGAGCAGTTGCGCACCCAACTGCATTCGCCAACGTGTGACGTAGGCCATGGGGGGCAGGCCAAGGAAATGGCGGAAGCGCTCTGCTAGCACAGAGCGTGAGACTCCCACCCGCCTGGCCAGCTCCGCGATGGTCCACGGGTCGGCCGGCTCTCGATGCACGAGCGCGAGCGCGTTGCCAACATCAGGGTCGCGTGCCCCGGCGAGCCATCCGGTCTGGCCCGGCGGTAAGAGCTCCACGTAGCGTCGCAAGGTTTCCGCGAACAGCGCTTCGGACAGCTTTGCAACCACGATTTCGCTTCCTGACTGTGAGTCGCCTGCTTGCCCGACCGAGTAACGGATGGAGTTCCCCAGCCATTGTCCGGAGCTGTCGTTGCCAATGCTGACCTTGAATATGGGCGGCAGCCCACCCAAAAAAGCCTTGCTGAGATGAGGATCGCAGACAAGATAGCCGCAAACGAATCGGGTGATTTCGCCACCACCCCCCATGCGCGCCAGCTTAAGGCCCTGCGAGAAGATCTCTTCAAGGATTTTGGCATTGTCCTTCGGCTCGACATCGCGGCCGTTTCCCATGATGTGCGAATCGCCGTGGGGAAAGACAACAATGTCCCCGGCAGAGAGCGCAATTCGCTGCCCTTCCTCGACGTTCGCATAAGCCCGCCCATGCGTGAGTAAGTGATATATGATCACATGCCTGGGCTCCGGCGACACGTACGGCGCCACGAGGCACGAGGGCGGCGAGCGAAAGCTCCACGGTGCGGAAAACTCGGCGTTGTAAAACATCGCGCCTTCGAGTTTCACCGTCTTCAGCACTGTCGATAGGACATCCATTCGGCTTCTCACACGATTGTCCGGACTGTGGGCAAAGTCACCCGGACGCTTGGTCAACTCAGTCACATAGTACCGCGCCGCAGGTAAGAGAACCAGACGCGCGGGTAAGTCCGGATAGCCAATGCGGCACATCATAGCTCTAGTCGAAGCGCCAACAGATGCGACAAGGGCTTCAAATCAATTCGAAATGAGAGGGAGAAAACGTATGCGATTGAAACATCGCAATTACACTCACAAGGGCGTTCTGAGTCTGAGTATGGTCGTGCTCGGTCTGTTTCTGTGCGGCGTGGTCACCGCACAGGATCATTCGGCCCACACTCAAACGAAGCCAGCGACTCTGATGCAGGGTTATGGCGATCTGCATCACCCGGTATCAACCGACAAGGCACAAGCGCAGCAATTTTTTGATCAGGGATTGCGTCAAATTTACGCTTTCAACCACGACGAAGCAGCACGCTCGTTTCAGCGTGCCGCAAGTCTTGATTCCCAATTGGCCATGGCTTATTGGGGAGTGGCCGAGGCGGTAGGGCCCAACTATAACGATTCCGCCAGCGACGACCGTTTCGCAGCGGCCCATACAGCCATCCAGAAGGCGTTGGATCTTTCGGGTAGCGCTTCGCCCGCTGAACAGGCATACATCAAGGCCATGGCGCTGCGTTTTCCGGCCGATCCCAAGGCGGATCGACGGCAGGCGGCCGAGGCGTATCACGCCGCCATGCGCGAAGTGGTCAAGCAGTTTCCTGACGATCTCGATGCGGCTACACTGTTCGCCGAATCCGGCATGAACCTTCATCCCTGGGGATTGTGGATGCTGGATGGAAGCCCACGCGAGGGCACAGAAGAAATCGTCGCGACGCTCGAATCGGTGATCAAACGAGATCCCAACCATTTGGGCGCGATCCACTACTACATTCACTCGGTGGAAGCGTCGAAGTCTCCGGAGCGAGCTCTAGCCGGCGCCAACCGGCTGGCGGCCATGGCGCCAGCGGCAGGACACATCGTTCACATGCCGGCTCATGTCTACATACGCACGGGCGATTACGCGGCGGCGGTTAAAACCAACCAGGAAGCGGCGGCGGTCGATCAGGCCTACATCAAGGCGAGCGGCGCGCAGGGCATCTACCCACTGATGTACTACAGTCACAATTTGCACTTCGTCGCCATGTGTTCAGCCATGAATGGCGACTACGCGGAAGCCGACAAGAATGCCGCCCTGCTGGCCGCTCACGTGGCACCGCATGTCAAGGACATGCCACCGCTGGAAGGCTTCATGACCATCCCCATCGCGGTGGATGTGCGCTTCCACAAGTGGGACAAAATCCTCAAGATGCCCAAGCCCGATCCGGAAATGAAGATTGTGACCGTGTTCTGGCATTTCGCGCGCGGCATGGCCCTGGCGGCTAAAGGTAGTGTGAATGAAGCCGATGCCGAGTATCAGGCCGTGTCGGATGCGGAGAAGAATACGCCGGAGGACGCGGTTTTTGCCATGCCGGTATACAACAAGGCGAAAGACGTCTTGAAGATCGCAAGGGACGTGTTGGGTGCGAAAATTGCTTTGGCGAAGAAAGACAAAGCGGGCACTGTCGCTCTGTTGCAAAGCGCCGTGGCCGCACAGGACACTCTCAAATATGCCGAGCCGGAAGACTGGTTCTTTCCGGTGCGCGAGTCACTCGGTGCGGCGCTTCTGATGAACGGAGACAATGCAGGCGCGGAGAAGGTTTTCCGCGAAGACTTAGACCGCCACCCGCGCAACCCGCGCTCGCTGTTCGGCCTACAACAGGCGCTCAAGGCCCAGGGCAAGGAATACGACGCCGGCTTTGTGCAAAAGCAGCTCCAGGCCTCGTGGAAAGGTGGAAGCACGCAATTGAAGCTGGATGATCTAGTCTGAGTCTGCAGACTTGCAGTGGGAAGGCAACAATCCTTCGCCGCTAATTTTCGCAGATTCACGCGGATCAAACCAGAATCATGGCTAATCCGCGTCAATCCGTGGTCCGGCGACGCTTCGCCTGCGCCCTAGACGATCATGGTTATCGCGGCCGCATGGGGCTCCAAGCAAGCATGCCCACGCTCGGCTATATCGTCGGCTGGTCGCTTGCAGCCGCTGCTTTTGTGATCGCGAGTACGTGGTGAAGGTGCGATGGAACATCATTTTAGAGAGTTATCAATCGTGAGAATTTCATCGTTAGATTCCGGATCTTCGGACATCGTGGTGGTCGGAGGGGGAATTGCGGGGGCAACCATTGCGCTGGTGCTTGCGCGAGCAGGGCTGGCTGTCACGGTGCTGGAGCAGCAGCTGTCGTACCGCGACCGTGTTCGGGGCGAGTACCCGCAGCCTTGGGGAGTCGCCGAGGCTCAGCGTCTCGGCATCAGCGAGATCCTCGTTCGGGCGGGCGGCTTTTTCGCACGCCGCATCATTCCCTATGATGAAATCAATCCCCCGCATGCAGCAGAGGCGGCGGCGCGCGCACTCGATGAGCTTGTGCCAGGCGTTCCCGGAGCACTATGCGTCTCTCATCCAGCGGCCTGCCTTGCGCTCAGTCAGGCCGCGGAGACCGCAGGAGCGACGGTCATCAGGGGGATCGGACGGCTAGTGGTGGCGCCAGGGCTCGAGCCTGCGGTTACGTTCGAACTGGACGGGGTTGAACATCGGCTGTCGTGCCGGCTCATTGTCGGCGCGGATGGGCGGTCGTCGACAGTACGTACGCAGGCCGGGATCCGCCTGTTGCGTGACGAGCCGACGCACTTGATGTCCGGGATGCTTGTGGATCACGTGCCTGAGTGGCCACAGGGGGACATCGCCATCGGCACGGGGGGTGAGGTGAATTTCTTTGTCTTCCCGCAGGGTGGGCAGAAGCTCCGCCTGTACACTTGCACGGCTCTTGACCAGCGCGCCCGCTACACCGGCCCGGCCGGTCCCCGTCGGTTTCTGAATGACTTTCGTGGCCTGTCTTGTGTCCCGTTTCATGAAGCGCTGGGACGGGCGACACCGATTGGCCCATGCGCAACGATGGGTGGCGAGGACACGTGGACGGAGATTCCGTTTGTAGAGGGCATCGTTTTAGTCGGCGACGCCGGCGGGTACAACGACCCTATAATCGGCGAGGGGCTTTCTCTAGCACTACGCGACGTGCGGCTGCTCTCCGAAATCCTGCTCGAGGAGCAAGAATGGGCACCGGCTCACCTGAAGCATTACGGGGAGGGGCGCCGCGAGGGTTTCCGCCGGATGCGCATGGTGGCTGCATTACGCGCCGCGCTCTCGGCGCAGTTTGGTCCTGAGGCAGCGGCTGGACGTGCGCACTTCCGCGACCGTGTGCGTGAGGATCCGAATCTCGGAGTCCTGGCCGTAGTCACCCACTTGGGGCCGGATCGAGCGCCAGCGTGGGTGTTCGACGAGACGATGCATGGCGCGGTGCTGAATGCAGATCAAGTGGTTGCCGTGTGACCACCTGCGATGATCGCCTATAAGGAAGTTGTGGGCGTGCGCGTTTTGTTGCTAGTCAACATCTTCATCTTCGCAAATTTCCAACTGCCTGGTTAGTGGTAATCATGTGCCTGTAATTGGAAACGTTAGTGCTTTACCGGAGGCGCGTTCTGGCTGAGGAGTGCACGGGGGCAAGGAGTTCCGCGCGCGTTCGGTAAAGCCGTTTGGACGTGGCCGCCCGTGGGTGCGGCGGGCGCGGGCCTATGCAAATTCAATCGTGGGACTGACGCACATCCGCGGTGGCGGGAAGGGAACGGACACCGCGACGGGCGCCATGACGCGACTAGCGTTCCAGGCCGATATGGGTTTCAGCCAAGGCAAATTCATCGGTACGGACGGCCAACAACACAGAGGCACCTTCGCCTTTGTATGACTTGATCTGTATACCGGTCCAGTTGGATCGGCCAGCCTGTTCCAACAGATTCATGACTACAACGTGCACGTTGACCGGACTTACGTATTCTGGATGATCCCGGTCAGGCACGACGCTGTCGAAGTTGACTTCGACGGCTCACGAGCCCGCCTGCGTGTGCGTGACCTAAGCGCCTTCGACGACCACGATCTAGCCAATTACCTTACACAGGGACTGGGGCTTCCTGCCAATCCCGCCGCCATGCCGCCCACTCCGGCCATCCCAGGGATGTTCCCGGTTCACGCGAAGGTTTCCTTCGACGTGGAATGGAACGGGGTTTTGGCGATGGCAGATATTGAAAACAAGACCCAAATGTTCAAAGGCAGTTTCTTAAGCACCGAAGCCACGATTAGTTGGTCTGCCGAGCAAGCTGGCTTTCGATTCGAGTCGGACATGCCGCCAGACCCGAAAGCGAACTTGATTTCGGTGCTAGGACGGGAGCAAAACGGCGTTTTCTTCTCTTGATGCTTCCTTGCGCAGAGCGCGAGGGAACACGCAAAACCGAGATTTTGACCGCGCGCGGAATTTGATGTCCCGCTCGCCATCTTCCTCGGCTAAGAGAACCCCTGGGCCGATTGCTACCGAGCAGGGGACAGCGGGGCGCTGTAAGTGGTGCCAGAAACTGTTACGGAGTGAGATGCTGACGCGGACGTGACTCGGCAGCTAAGGGCGAGGCTTATATGGCGCCCGCAGGGTGCCCGTTTCCAAGTATGGCTCCGGTTTCTGGCGATCAGTGATTTGGTGGCAGTCGACTGGTTTCGGCCAGTTGGCTCGACCCCGTTGGAGAGTTTCATAAAACCGATTCGCAACCGGGCCGAGTCCGTCGAACTTCACTTTTGGGAGATCGACGATATGGCAAAGCAACCTGGCAAGCGAAAGAAGGATGTAGCGAAAGCAGATGCAACCGAGGGGCTTCCACCACTGAATCTGCATGCGGCGGGGATTGACGTAGGAAGTGCGGAACACTACGTGGCGGTACCGCCGGACCGGGATGAAGAACCGGTGAGAAAGTTCGGCAGTTTCACAGCTGACCTCCATCGGATGGCGCACTGGCTGAGGGACTGTCGAATCAAGACGGTAGTCATGCAGTCGACCGGAGTCTATTGGATGGCGCTATATGACGTCTAGCTGCACACCTTTGGCCTCCTGAACAACTCTTTCCGCCCACCCGAGGAGACGGGTCCCTTTACGAACTGCAGTGACATGGGCATAGAAGCGTGAGGAGTACGTCTCAGCATCTTTCATCGCGTGGCGCTTCACGGGTCTGAATGCGCTAGTGCCTCCGTCGCCGGTGTCGACTTGAGAATCTCCAATGCCCTCATGACTTCGTGCCACTCCTTCGACTTCTTCTTGGTTGCATAGTGCTTTTCGAGATCTCCGTAGTAGGAAAGAATGTCTTGTCGCAGGGAGCTTGAAACCGGTTTGCGGTCTAGTCTTTTCAGCAACTCCGCGTAGGTATCATCCGCGAGTCCATAGTCTGCCCCCGTGGTTTCTGCTCCGGTGTCCAGGTTGTCATTGGGCAGTCGAAGCTGGTCTTGCCGTTGTGCAAGGAGCAGTTTTTCAAAGCGCTCCAGCGCCTGGTTGAAACTGTCCATATAGAGATGTTCTACAGCGGGTGTGGGTGGATGAAAGGCCAGCCCGCTCATAGGGCCAACCTTAGGTAACAGACGCAGGAAGAATGCCTTCAGGCGCGCGAAGAACCCCGGCTTTTCATAGATATGGCCCCATTCCTTGCGGTACTCGGAATTGGAGATATGGTAGACAAATTTGCTCTTCGTCTCGCTCGGATCGCTGTGTTGAATCTCATCCTTCTTGAGATGCCAAGCGACTTTGGTCATGCCCGGAACGACGTTGGAAACGGCATGCCGATAGCTGGCAAGGGCCAGATCCACGGAGAAAAAGACGCTCGAGAGCTCCAGCGAGTAGGTTTTTGCAAAGGCTCTTTCCAGGACCGGCTTGGAGACTTCAAAGCCAATAAAGTCGTGATAGGCTTGGGGTGCGTAGTGTCCTTTGGCTACCTGATCCACGTCGAAGCCATACTCCACCTTCATATGTGCCGAGGGTTTATCTTCATAAGTGACGGTGGGCCCATATTTCTTCGCCAGTCCAGGATAAGTCAGGGCGACCGCAAGGTTGGTGGCTAACCGATGCCCCGCATTGTCCGCTGCGTAGTGCGCCAGCGCGCCCAGCGCAAACGCGTATTCATTTATATCGCGAGATTCCTCGATTAAGGCGAGAATGAAGTCACCGCTTCGCACATAGTGCGTGAGATCACTGAAGAAACGGTTGCCAAAGGGGTAGTAACCTAGGTCCTGGATGATGGCGCCCCCATAAAGATAAGCATGGGCCTGGAGCAAATCCTCTGGACTCGCCTTGGGGAATCGCTGCAAGAGCAGCGGCTCAATGCCGTCTTTCCAGGCCGCGTCGATAAGCGCCTCATGGGTAAGAATGGAGTAGCCGTCACAAGGGTGGACGCAAGATACCACTAAGAGAAGTCCCAGGATAAGGCCCCTCAGTGTTGGAAACGAACTAGATCGACCACCCGCCAACATCGCGTCCCGCTCTCAATCTAGGAAGTAACGATACAACCTACTACGGACGTCGAAAATCCTGGCACTCGGATCAGTGGAAGGGCTGCTCAGTGCCGACTATTTCTTAGGTGTGTGGTTCTTGAGCAACTTTCCAACACCCTGGCCCATGTTCGTTTGCGTCTTGCCCTTCAGCATCTGTCAGATTTGACAGTACGGCGGCATGGCTCGGTTCACGACAGTAATCTCTGAACCCGCTTTCGCGCATGCCGAGGGGTGGAACGGACGGAAGCAATGTTGGGGAAATCGTGGGGACAAGAAAAAGGTGTTGGGGATGGTCCCGAAGCTGTTAACTGACGCCAGAGAAACGAGTTATGTGATTTGAAGTTCTCTGTTAACAGCCGAATGCTCTACCGTCGAGCAACCACCATCCTATCATAGGCTTGCAGCCATTTCTGGCGGGGCCAAAACTTCGGTTTTCGGTCCATTCGGTCCAAAACGACAATTTTGTTGCCGAAGTTGAACCAACTTTCGGTTCTGGACTGGCTTGAACCCGCGCG
>Ga0137370_10000821_pt1 | contig 12249 bp, 7 predicted proteins | sample SagtaG_11_FD_104920 | JGI IMG/M metagenome (GOLD analysis project Ga0137370, IMG submission 104920) | Vadose zone soil microbial communities from Sagehorn Ranch, Mendocino, California, USA - Sage1_R_20_16 metaG | ecosystem: Environmental > Terrestrial > Soil > Vadose zone | place: USA... | reverse complement strand
TTCTTTCTTGCAGCCGGTGTTTGGGCCGGTTTCGCCACGCCGTCGTTCATTGTCGTTATCGCTGCGTTGAACGGCGTTGCCATGGGCTTCGACATGCCGGCGCGACAGGCGTTCACAGTCGAAATGACAAGCCGCGAAGATTTGCTAAACGCGATCTCCCTCAACAGCTCGATCGTGAATGGCGCCCGTGTCGTCGGTCCATCGGTGGCCGGTTTACTAATCGGTTGGGTTGGCGTCGCAATGTGTTTTTTTCTGAATGGTCTCACGTTTGTTGCGGTGATATCCGGTTTGCTGATGATGCGCCTGGCGCCCTTTCAACGGCCGGCACACGTCGTGTCTGCCAGCGAACACGCCTGGAACGGCATCGTATATTCACTGAAACATCAGCGAGTGCGGACGATTTTGCTGCTCTTCCTCGCGGTGGGTGTCTTCGGTTGGTCATACGGTGTGCTAATGCCGGCTTTCGCGCGCGATGTACTCGGTCGGAGTGCGAACGGTTACGGCGTTTTGATGTCGGCGAGTGGGACAGGCGCTCTCATCGGTGCCCTCATCGTGGCAACTTATGGGCATCTGTTCACGCCAAGAAGACTCGCGCTCGGTGGCATCTGGTTGTTTTCGGCTGCGCTATTCGCCCTTTCACTGAGCCGAAACTTTTATGTCGCACTCGTGTTCCTTCTCATTGCCGGATTTGGAATGCTCCTATTTTTCTCTACATCCAACACCGTGCTGCAAACAATCGTCCCGGATGAAATGCGAGGGCGCGTCATGGGTGTGTGGTCGCTTGTTTTCGGCGCGATGATTCCACTGGGTAGTCTTGAAGCAGGAGCGGTGGCGCATTGGATGGGCACATCGTTCGCGCTCGCGTTTGGCGCGATTATTTGCGCAGCTTCGGCGGCGGTAACGCTGCTTGTAATTCGGAGACGCGAGGCTGCAACCTCGAGATAATGAATGAATGACCGGAACTTCGTGCGGAGGCTTTTGCTTTGTGGATACCCTCGGCGCGCTCGGCGATCGCGCCCTACCGTTTCGTCCGTTTCTATCGATTTATAATGTGAAGCGCGCGTTTCTCCACGTTTAACGCGGCTTCCCTGACGGCTTCGCTCAGCGTAGGATGCGAATGACAGGTCCGACCGATATCCTCGGAGCTGCCGCCGAATTCAATCACCGAAACGGCTTCAGCGATCAGTTCCGAAGCGGCATGATGCAAAATGTGTCCGCCAAGAATGCGATCGGTCTTTGCGTCGGCGACGAACTTGACCATTCCTTCCACATCATCACTGCAAAGGGCACGGCTGTTAGCTCGGAATGGAAATTTACCGATGCGCACATCGATACCCTTCTCTTTCGCTTGGTCTTCAGTGAGACCAACGCCAGCCAGCTCGGGATTTGTGTAGATGATGCCCGCAATGGCCTCATAGTTCACATGCCCGGCCTTGCCTGCGATGATTTCAACGCAGGCGATCCCTTCGTCTTCGGCCTTATGTGCCAGCATCGGCCCTGCGATGACATCGCCGATAGCATAAATGCCTTCGACATTCGTGCGGAAATGCTCGTCCACTTTGATGCGCTTCTTTTCATCAAATTCCACGCCAACTTTTTCTCCGCCCAAGCCATCCGAGAACGGGCGACGTCCGACTGAGACAAGCACCTTATCGGCTTCGAATTTCAGTTCTTCCTTGTCTTTGGTCGCAATTACGGTCGCGCGACCGTTGTCGAGCTTCACAGCGCTGACCTTTGCTTCGAGGTGGAACGTCATCCCTTGAGCAGCGAGCAAACGCTGAAGCAGGTTCGACAGCTCAAGATCGAAGCCAAGTGCGATCCGGGGAAGAAATTCCAAAATCGTCACTTCCGAACCGAGCCGGTTCCAAACGGAGCCCAGCTCGAGCCCTATCGCGCCCGCGCCGATTACGACGAGCTTCTTTGGAGCTTCGCTGAAGGTAAGCGCTTCGGTGCTGCTTACGATTGTTTTCCCGTCAAATTTTGCGAAAGGCAGTTCCGCCGGCGCGCTGCCAGTGGCGATTACGATGTTTTTTGTCTCGATCTCCTGCGTCTCGCCCTTGCAGGATTTAATGGAGACTTTTCCAGGCGCGGTAATCGTGGCAGTGCCTTCCAAGACGGTGACCTTGTTCGTCTTCATCAGCGAACGCACTCCGCTGTTAAATGTCTTCACAACCTTGTCCTTGCGCTGCTGCATCTTCGCTAGATCAGCATGCGCGCCGTCGATTACGATGCCGTGCTTGGCTGCCTCCTTTTTGACGAACATGTAATGATCGCTCGAAGTCAGGAGCGCCTTGCTCGGGATGCAACCCACGTTCAGGCAAGTGCCCCCCAGTTCCTTGTCCTTTTCGATGAGGGCAGTTTTCAGACCCAGCTGGCCTGAGCGGATGGCAGCAATGTAACCGCCCGGCCCCGAACCAATGATAACAACATCAAATTTTTCCATGGCGACATGAGCAATCGCCGAAAACGTGCAACACGCAACTGCTGCTTCATTAACACCGTGGCTTTAGCCCGGTGTCGTTATGTGCAAACAGTGGTCGAGCGCGCGCACGATAAAGAACATCTGGCTAAAGCCAGGTGTTAATAGGAACTGATGCTCGTGATCAAGTGCTCTAAAAATCCAGCGGCAGTTTTTTTGGATCCTCGATGCAATCCTTCACTTTGATGAGAAAAGTTACGGCTTCTTTTCCGTCGATTGCGCGGTGATCGTAGCTCAGTGCGAGATACATCATCGGACGGACTTCCACTTTCCCATCCACCGCAACTGCTCGCGGCATGATCTTGTGCATGCCCAGGATACCGCTTTGCGGCGGATTCAAAATCGGGGTCGCAAATAGCGATCCATACACTCCCCCGTTTGTGATCGTGAACGTGCCGCCCTGCAGGTCTTCGATTTTTAGTTTCCCGTCGCGTGCCCTGCCGGCGTAATCGGCGATGTTACGCTCCAGACCCGCAAAGCTTTTCTTGTCCGCATCGCGCACAATGGGCACCACGAGTCCGCGCTCCGTGCCCACCGCCACGCCTATATCATAGAAATTGTTTTGGATGAAGTCCTCGCCCTCGATATGACCATTAACTACCGGCACGGCCTTGAGCGCTTCCACGCAGGCTTTAACAAAGAACGACATCAGACCCAGTTTGACTCCGTTCTTTTTCGTGAACTCATCTTGTTTGTTCCGGCGCAATTCCTGGATGGCGCTCATGTCGCATTCGTTGAAAGTCGTCAGGATCGCCGCGGTATGCTGCGCCATTACGAGTTGCTGCGCGATCTTACGGCGTAGAGGGGACATCTTTTTGCGTGTGAATCGCCCGTCACCGGAAGGTTCAACTTCTTTACTGGACGGCGCTTCGGTCACTACAGGCTCCGTCTTGCCCCGCGCCTCTGCCGCAGCCAACACATCACCCTTTGTTAGGCGACCTCCCTCGCCAGTCCCGCGAATTTTTTCCGGGTCAAGCTTCTCTTCTTCGATAATCCGACGAACTGCGGGGGAAAAAGCCGCTCTGTCGCGGTCAACGCCTGCGGCTACAGCTTCCTTCTCTTCCACAGATTTCTTCTCCGTTTTAGCTTCCTTCTTCTCCTGTGGTTCCTTCTTTTTTTCAGCAGGCTTCTCAGACTTCTTTACGTCGGGAATTTTCCTTTCCTCTGGTGGCTGTTTTGAATCGTCGATGATGGCAACTACCTCGCCAATCTTCACTTCCTGACCTTCTGGTACCTTCGTTTCCAGCACGCCAGCTTTCTCCGCGACGATTTCGGTGGAAACCTTGTCAGTCTCGAGGGTAAAGAGCGCTTCGCCTGCGTCGACAAACGCGCCGGATTTTTTGTGCCATGCAGAGACAACTCCGCTGGTGATTGATTCACCAATGGCGGGAATTTTTACTTCAATAGCCATGCGTAAATGAGCGTCGCGGTCGAGATGCGTTTCGTCAATAGTTATGGCGCATATGTGCCATCAACGAATGCGACAGATGAGGCGGATACGGCGTTCTCAAACCGCAAACGCGTCAGCCACCAAGCGGGCTTGCTCGCGTTTGTGACGAACCAGCGCGCCAACGGCGGGACTGGAGCTGGCTTCGCGGCCAGCGTAGGCAATTTCGGTGCAGAAAATTGTGCGCAAACGAGGCTCGATGAAAGTCCACGCGCCCATGTTTTCCGATTCTTCCTGGCACCAGACGTACTTCGCGGTCTTTGGAAATGGCTTGAGCATTTCGCGCAGTTTCTTTTCGGCCAACGGGTAAAGCTGCTCGATGCGAACGATCGCTGCGTCGTCGATGTTGCGCTGGGTTCGGTAATTGAGCAGGTCGTAATAAACTTTGCCCGAGCAAAAGATAATTCGCTTCACTTTTTCAACGGAACCCGCCTCGGGCGAACCGAGGATTTCTTCGAACCGGTCATGGATAAATTCTTCGGCAGGCGAGGAAGCAATCTTCGCTCGCAACAGACTCTTAGGCGTCATGATGATCAGCGGCTTAATGAAGTCGCGTTTCATCTGGCGCCGCAAGACGTGAAAATATTGCGCTGCGGTGGTCAGATTGCAGACCTGGATATTGTCCTCGGCGCAAGCTTGCAGAAACCGCTCCAGTCGGGCGCTGGAGTGCTCCGGGCCCTGGCCCTCATAACCATGTGGAAGCAGCAAAACAATCCCACTGGGCCGCTGCCATTTCGATTCTGCTGAAACAATGAATTGATCGATAATGGTCTGCGCGCCGTTGGAGAAATCGCCAAACTGCGCTTCCCACAAACAAAGCATCTTCGGGTAATCCAGCGAGTACCCATAATCGAACCCAAGCACAGCAGCCTCCGAGAGCGGGCTGTTGTAAATACAAATGCGCCCTTGTTTCCTGGCGAGATGCATCAGTGGCAGGTAGGGCTTCCCCGTCTTCGCGTCGTAAAGCACCGAGTGCCGTGTGCTAAACGTGCCGCGCGAACTATCCTGACCTGACAATCGAATCGGGATTCCATCCAACAGCAACGATCCAAACGCGAGCGCTTCGGCGTAATGCCATTCATAAGGACCACCCTCCTCAAAGACCTTGCGCTGATGATCGATAACGATGCGCTTGATCTTCGGCTGAATCTCGAAACCTTCCGGAACGCGAGTGAGACCATCGACAACGGTTTTCAGTGTCTTCTCGCTGATCGCAGTCGGCTCGGATTCATCGCTGTATTCCGGCTGAAAAATCGCAGTCGATTCTCTGAACTTCGCTTTCTCGCTGGCCCTGCGCCTTTCGATGGAATCAACTTCATCGCGCGTCATTTCGAGTCGCAAACCGAACTCGGTTTCAACCGATGCGGCGTCGTCTTCGCTCAGCGTTCCGGCCTCGAGCAACTCACGCCTGTAAAGTTGCGTCACCGATGGGCGCTTCTCGATTTTTGCGTACAGATCAGGCTGAGTGAATGAGGGCTCGTCGCCTTCGTTATGTCCGTAGCGGCGATAGCAATACATGTCGATCACCACGTCGCGCCCGAATCGCTGGCGAAAATCGAATGCCATATCGCTAACAAACTTAACCGCCAGCGGATCGTCGCCATTTACATGGAAAATCGGCGCCTCAATCATCTTCGCGATGTCGGTGGAATACGTTGATGACCGCGCATCCTTGGGAAGTGTAGTGAACCCAATCTGGTTGTTCACGACGATGTGGATGGTGCCGCCAGTGCTGTAACCGTGCAGTTGTGACAAATTGAGCGTCTCAGCCACGATTCCCTGTGCGATGAAAGCAGCGTCGCCATGTACCAGCAGCGGCAAAACTTTGCGCCTGTGTTCGGTGTCTCCGCGAATTCGTTGTCTGGCGCGTGCTTGTCCTTCGACCACAGGATCGACCGCTTCCAAATGGCTCGGATTCGATGAAAGCCGGATCTCGACCTCCGCGCCGGAGGCGAGTTTGCGCACCGAGTGATAGCCGAGGTGATATTTCACATCGCCATCGCCAGCGACCAGTTCGGGAATGTAATTCTCGGTAAACTCAGTAAAGATGATCTGGAGCGATTTACGCAGAAAATTTGCCAGGACATTGAGCCGGCCCCGGTGCGCCATGCCCATGCAAATTTCCTCGACACCTCCTTCCGGACATTTGTGCAGAATCGTGTCGAGAATCACCATGAGCGATTCCGATCCTTGGAGTGAGAACCTTTTCTGCCCTACATAGCGAGTATGCAGAAACGTCTCGAAAGACTCCGCTTCAAGCAGCGCCCGCAAGAGAGCGACCTGCACCGCGGCCGGAGTCGAATGCTTGAGCGGTCGCGTCTCCAATCGCTTGCGAATCCATTCGCGCACTCGTGGATCCTGGATGTGCATGAATTCCGAACCGATGGAGTCGGCATAAATCCTCTCCAGACCGGAGACCATCTCGCGTAACGTCATGGCGCGGTTGTCGAGGAAAAATTTTGACGAAACACGAAGATCGAGATCTGCATCGCCAAAGCCGAACTCACGCAGACTCAGCAATGGGTTTTGCGGGCGCGTCTCTGCCAGAGGATCGACACGAGCAATTGTGTGACCAAGCGAGCAATACGCGTAAACGAGACCATCGACACGAGTTTGTAACGCTGCTTCGCGAGCCTCGGCGGCCGCCGCGCCGTCGTGCTGCGGCAAATTTCCAAGCTCGAATCCTTCGAAGAAGGCAGACCATCCGGAGTCAACCGACACAGGATCTCGCTGCCAACGGCGATAATTCTCTTCGATTAGCTCCAGATTTGCGCGAGCACCAATTGAAGTGCGCATAGGGAATTTAATCTCGGACGATTACGCGGAGCGGCAAGTTGACAGTACACAGGCAGCCTCGTTACTTGCTGCGCGTGGTTCCGACAGGGATCGTAAAACAATTGGGACCGATCTGCGGATGAAGACGAATTCATATCGAAAGCTGTTTGTTGCGCTACTGATTCTGGCCCAAGCAGAAGCTTGTTTTGGCCAAGCCGATCCGGCTTCGGAGCCCGCCGTTCTGGCTGTAGCGAAAGTCTTACCGGCAGTGGTGAATATTAACACCGAGCGCGTAGTGAGGCGCACGGTGCGCGATCCGTTTGAGGATTTTTACGCTCAATTCTTCGGCTATAATCGCGCCCGGCCACGTGAAATTCGCCAGACGCTGCAAAGTCTTGGTTCGGGTTTTATTATCGATCCGAAAGGCTACATCGTTACCAACCAGCACGTGGTTGAGCGCGCCGCCGACTTGAAAATTCATGTTACGACAAACGACGGCAAAACCTACAGCGCTCACTACATTACCGGCGATGACAAGACCGATTTGGCATTCATTAAGATCGACGCCGAGACTGCATTCCCTTTTATCAATCTTGATAATATTTCTCCAAACCTGCTCGGCCAGACTGTAATCGTAGTAGGAAATGCGGTTGGATATGGTAGCTCGATCAGCCGCGGAGTTCTTAGCGCGGTCAAGCGCGATATTACTGTGGACGAGACAGAGTACAAGGGCCTGGTACAGACCGACGCGGCGATTAATCCAGGTAATAGCGGCGGACCGGTGATCGATCTCTCTGGCCGTTTGGTCGGCATCAGCTCTGCAAAAATGGCGTTCACGCCCCAAGGCGTTCCGACTCAGGGAATGGGTTTCGCAATTCCGGCGGATGTCGTGCGTGATAATGTGAACCAATTTAAGAAAGTCGCGCAGAAACAAGCCAAACCAAAAAATCAGCCTGCGGCCGAGCCCGATACATCCGTGTCGAATTCGGAAAAGTTATTTGGCCTGCAGCTACAAGATTTGAGTCAAGAACTAAGCGATGCGCTCGGTTACATCCGCCGAGGTGTCTTGATTACTGCGGTCGAACCCGATAGCCCCGCAGCTGATGCGGGACTCGAGCGCGGGTTGGTGATCTATCGCGCGGGCAAATCCGAAACGAACTCCGTCAAACAAATGGAGGAAGTGCTTCGAGAGGTGCCGAGCGGCACGACACTCGAATTCACGGTTGGCGTAATCCGCACCGGGAGACAAAGCCGACAACTTGCTAGTGTGAGCATGACGGCGCGGTAAAAAAATCGGCAACACAATCGGAGTTCAGTTGTCTCATGGAAATGTTGCGAAATGATTAAGGTCGAGAATCTGACAAAACGTTACGCTGGCCAGCCCGCCATCCGGGACTTGAATTTCGAGGTCAGCCGGGGTGAAATTATGGGTTTCCTGGGACCCAACGGCGCGGGCAAAACCACCACGATGCGCATTTTGGCGAGCTTCATGCCGCCTACCTCTGGCCGCGCCACGATCGCGGGATTCGATGTTTTCGAACAATCCCTCCAGGCACGTGCGCATCTCGGCTATATGCCAGAAAACGTGCCACTCTACAGCGATATGCGGGTCACAGAGTACCTGCGTTATCGCGCGGCCCTTAAGGGCGTCCAACATCGTCGCGTCACCGAGCGTGTTGGTGATGTAAACGAACTTTGCGGTCTCAAGGGCGTTGAGAACAAGCTGATCGGAGCGCTTTCAAAAGGATACCGCCAGAGGGTCGGACTCGCAGACGCGCTAGTCGCCGAACCGGACCTGCTGATTCTGGATGAGCCGACAATAGGGCTCGATCCAAACCAAATCCGGCAGGTGCGCGAACTGATCAAAAACCTGGGCGAACAGCATACTATCCTGCTATCGACCCACATCCTGCCCGAAGTGGAGATGACCTGCAGCCGGGTGATCATCATTCACAAAGGACGAATCGAAGCGTGCGATACTCCGGAGAATTTACTCGGAAAAATCAGACAGGCCGGAGGCGTTGTTCTTGAAGCAAAGGTCGGAAAAGATATCGGCGCGGATGAGCTAAAGAAAATTTCGGGTGTCCGAGAAGTGATCACCGATGGGGAAGACGATTGGACAAGGTTTTCACTCCGAGTGGAATCAGGAGTCGACGTGCGCGAAGAAGTTTTTCGCCTCGCCACCGAGCGTCACTGGGCTGTACGCGAGCTGACTCAGCGTCGGGCGACACTCGAGGATGTGTTCGTGGAAATCACGCACTCAGACGCAGTCTAACCATGGAGCGGCGGTGGAGTAATGAATTACGAGACTGAACTTCGGAACAAGGATCGCGGCCTATGAGAAAATTTTACGCTCTCCTTTCGCGGGAAGTACGCAGCTATTTCCATTCCCCGATCGCCTACATCGTGCTCATCTTTTTCCTGATAATCAGCGGGATCGATTTTTATTTCCAGGTCTCCTTCATGAACCAGCGCCAGGCACAATACACGGTGCAGGAGGCATTCTTTAACTCTGTCTTCTTCTGGTTTGCCTTTGTTCTGATTTTTCCCCTCATCACGATGCGCCTGTTTGCTGAAGAATTTAAACTCGGCACGATCGAACCCCTGACAACTGTCCCTGTGCGCGACTGGCAGGTGGTACTCGCCAAATTTTTCGGGGCGTTGGCCTTCTACGTGATTCTCTGGATCCCAACGCTGCTTTACTTTGTTATCTTTCTCAAGGTTACGAATGAGCCGGCTGCGCATTCTGTCGGGGCATACGCCGGGTCTTATCTGATGCTTTTGTTGCTCGGAATGTTTTATCTCTCGATTGGTTGTCTAACCTCGGTTCTGACCCGAAACCAGATCATCGCGGCGATCATTTCCTTCTGTGCGATCACGCTGCTGTTTTTCCTCGGCCTGGTTCAATTCATCCTGCTCGATGTAAGCTCAGAGACACGCGATTTGCTGGGGTATTTCTCTGCGATCGAACATATGGGGACGTTCTCTCGTGGCGTGATTGATACGCGGCCAATCGTTCTCTACGTGAGCATGACCATCGTGATGCTGACGCTCACCCACCAAGCGTTTCAATCCCGCAAATGGAGACTTTGAGCGGTGCCTAACGAAACAAACCAGTGCCCAAAACGTGCCGGGAGAAAAATCGGCCGGATTCGGATCGGTTTCAACGTTCTCGTGCAAATCGTGCTCGTCTTGTTTCTGGCTGCGATGGTGAACGCGATCGCTTTCAAACACTACGCACGTTGGGATTTTTCACGCGACCAAAAATATGCGCTCTCAGATAAAACGAAACGTTTCCTGGGCACACTGAAGGGCAAGATGCGCATCACAGTTTTCTTCCCACCAACCACGCCCATTACCACGGATGTTCAGAACTTGCTGACGGAATATCAGTATGCCGGTAAAGGAAAGGTCGATATCGAACATATTGATCCGGAGCGTAATCTTTCCCGGGCGAAGGAGTTGTTCGACAAATACAAAGTCGTTACCGACGAGCCTCTTTTAATCGTCGATTACGAAGGACGCAACAAGACGGTTAAGGCCTCCGAGATGGCTGACATCGATCAGAGCGGAATGGCACTTGGCGAAGGCCCCCGAATAGCCGCATTCAAAGGCGAACAAGCCATCACGGGCGCGATGATCGATCTTGTCGAGGGAAAAAAGAAGATCCTTGGCTACGTCCTCGGTCACAAGGAACCACCACTCAAGGAAGGTAGCGCGATCTCCGTTCTGAAGACCTTTATCGAAAACGAAAATATCCAGTTCAAAGAGCTGAACCTTCTCGACGTGGATGCGATTCCCGAAGACGTAAAAACCGTCATGATCATAGGGCCGCAATACGATTTCTCGGAACGCGAAATGAAAGTGCTGCGCAATTTCTGGGACAAACAGGGACGAATTTTGCTTCTCCTCGATCGAGCGGCGAAAACCCCGAAGCTTGACGCGTTTGTCAACGAGCTGGGCATAAAGGTAAACGACGACAGACTGATGGTTTTTTTACGAACCGGGATCCAGGAGCTGGCACTTACAAGAGATGTGCAAGCGCATTTCCTCGGCGACAGCCCAATCACAAAGCGACTCGCCGACGTCCGGGCGCTCTTTTTGGGCGGCACTTCTTCGCTCACGCTTGAGGCCGACCGTGTCCGCGCTGCCAACATCCGGCTTGAGCCGCTGGTCCAGGCGGAAAAAGGCTATTTTGCCGAAACCGATTATAACACAGACGATCAAGCAAAAATGCAGGCTGACGCAAAGCGAGAGAGTAACACGCCACTAACAATAGGCGCAGCCATTGAAAAAGGCGGCAGCGCCGATGAGCGGGTACAGGTGAACTCGTCGCGCCTGGTAGTCGTTAGCAACGCGTCATTCATTCAAGATAATGCGATTACACAGGACCAACAGGGACTCGATTTCATTTCCGGTAGTGTGAACTGGCTCCTGAGCCGCGAGCAGCTAATCGGTATCGCGCCAAAAGTTTCAAAACCTTTAACTTTCAGTCTGAATGAAGAGGCCTTGGCTCGTTTGCGCTGGATTCTTCTGATTTTCATGCCGTTGGTTCCCGCCGTGATCGGGACCGTGGTTTGGTGGCAACGGCGCGTTTAATCCTGGCTGTCATGTTCAGCCCTTCGATTTCACTCAGGACGGGCTTCGCGAAACATCTCTTGCTACTGTTTGGATGCGCCGCGCGGGAAACGCCTCGAGATTCTTCTCTCGCGGCTGTGGGATCGGAATGACAAGAGACGAATCATGAATTGGAGAACTACCCTAATCCTCGCTGTCGTTGTGCTCGGCGTGTTCGCTTATCTCAGATTCTTTGAGATGAAACAGCCGAGTACGGAGGAGGCCAGGCGGCAGGCACAGAACGTGGTCAACTTCGATCGAAGCAAAGTCGACGGTATCATCATTCAAAATGGCGACGAAAAGATAGAAATACGGCGCCGGGACAACAAATGGCGGCTCGAAACGCCAATCAAGGATCAGGCAGACGGTGCATTGATTGAGAATTTGTTGTCGGACCTGGAGACCTGGCAAAAGGAGGGAACGATTCCGTCAAAGGATATTGAGGCTGATAAGAGTAAACTAAATGAATACGGCCTGAACCGACCAAAGCTTAAACTCAAATTGATCGGCCCCGACCGACCACCGGAAATCTTGTTTGGGAAGGACGCCGCGTTGGAAGGCAGGATGTATCTCCGCTTTGACAATTCGAAGGAGGCGTTTCTCGCCAAACAATCGGTCAAGAAGGACATCGACAAAAAAGCGGAGGAATTCCGCGACAAAAAATTAACTGACCTCACCACTGCGCAGGTGCGCCGAATCGCGCTGAAGACACCTGTGGGTGAAATGGAGTTAGAGAAAACAGGTGATCACTGGGACATCGTCAAACCATTGCGTGCGCGGGCGGACGACGAGAAAGTCGGCGATTTGATTGCGCAAATCACGACGGCCCACATTCAACAATTTGTGGCCGATGATCACGGGGACCTGCGACCTTATGGGCTGGCAGAACCACGCGGGTCGATCACGTTATTTAGCCAGGAAGGGAAAAAAG
>Ga0137370_10000813_pt1 | contig 12289 bp, 15 predicted proteins | sample SagtaG_11_FD_104920 | JGI IMG/M metagenome (GOLD analysis project Ga0137370, IMG submission 104920) | Vadose zone soil microbial communities from Sagehorn Ranch, Mendocino, California, USA - Sage1_R_20_16 metaG | ecosystem: Environmental > Terrestrial > Soil > Vadose zone | place: USA... | reverse complement strand
TACAGGCCGTAGCAGCCGACATCGAAGCGATGGGGGAGATCCGCTAGAGCGTGCGAGCGTCTCTTCGTTCCGCATTGGGCCTGACAGCCGAGCTATCCGGCGTATACGTTAGCGTTCCATTCTGGACTTGAGTCTTGCTGACTTTGGGAAACCTGCCAGTCAAGTGCCAGGTCTCGATGGTTGCTATCACCGAGCCGCTGAACGTGATTCCGTCGGGATAGACTCCGCTGAAGTTGCCAGTCAGTGCGGCTGACATACAATTCTGCTGAGTCGCGAAGGTGCAAGTCACCGGAGCGTAGGCGCTTAGAGTCCCGGTGAAGTTGCTGGCCGCGAACACAATCTGACTTAACAGGTCGCTTTTCACGATGCTGCCGTTTTGGAAAGCTCCCGTTCCGTCAGGACCTGCCAGGATGTGAAACGACAACGTGCCGTCGACATCCCCGTTCTCGTTGATCGTCTGGATCGTGGCGCAGTTGTAGCCCTTGTCGATTTGCTGGCCGTCGAAGTAGCCGAACAACGAACAGAAGGTTCCCGAGTACGGCTGCAAGCTTTCCGTGGTCTGCGCGTTCAGGATGGAAGCTAGCGTGAGTTGTAAGAAGAGCAGAAGTGCTGCCGAGCCTAGTCTTTTCATTTCATATGATTTTGGATGGTCTCTTCGAGTTTCACAAGCTCTTGGTAGAGCACCTGTTCCATACGCATAAACACCCGGTGCAGTTCCTCGTGTTCTTTTACCGCCGGGTTTTCGAGGATCCCCTTGATGTGGGATAGCAGCGCGCTGACCACCTCCTTGCGGACTTCCGCCCGGATCGCGTGCTCGAGTTCGTGGTAGTCGGCGATAACGGCGTGACCGTTCTGGCGGTTTTTTTCCTCGATCTCATAAAGCGCTTTCCGTACTCGCGCGGCGATACGCGCTTCGGGCGTGGTTGCGGCTTTGTAGCGTGTTCCGTTCATGGACTCCGATGTTTCCACAGGTAGAGAATACCGCAAGACGACATCTGGACTAGGGTGATTTGCTTAGGACGAAGGGGCAAAGGGCTTACTGGTCTTTTTTCTTTTTCCCAAACTCTAAATGCTTGGCCAGCAGTTGCAGGCGGGTTTGCACGCCGAACTCGTGATAGATCCGCATTTCGTGATACTTGACCGACGACTCGCTCATCTCGAGTTGTGCCGCTATCTCCTTACGGCTGATGCCCGTCAGAAGCAGGCCGTAGATTTGCTGTCGCTTTGAACGATTCGTGAATGAGGATCCCATGCCCTTAATGGGCGTGGGTCAACGCCCCAACTGGATGCTAGCACAGCTCGAGCGCGCCGTCGGCCCACCGGTGCGTGACCGGATCGCCCGAATTAACCACGCGAACCAGACGGACGGTGACCGAGTGGGCTTGCATGGAGCCACTGCTCCATCTCGTAATCCCTGATCTCGGCCGCGTAACTCACTTCTTCCTCGACTCATTCCTGATCTTGCGCGCCAGGCGGCATATCGCGAAATGATTGATCGAGCGCTCCTGGACGGCGCCGCTCGTGTGGTCCCGGATCTCGAGAACCGAAATTGGCGTTCGCAATCCGGTTGAGTTATACCAGAATTGCACCGGCTCGTCGCAGCCCGAGCAGAAGCCGTCGCTCTCGTACACATAGCCCGCGTCCTCAAGAGCCCGCCTCGTTTCCGGCAACAATTCCGTCACCATTCGTCGTCGGCGCGGCCGTAACCGTAGGTCCCGTCCTTGCGTTGGATCTTCTTGCGGCGGCGGTCGGCGTACTTCATCTCGGCAAGCGTCGAGATGCAGTAAATCATGCCGAAGAAATTGGAGTACTCGAATTTGTTCACTAATGCGAAAAACACGAACGCCAGCACCACTGCGACGTTGAAGACCTCGATCAGCAGTTTCATCGGAGAACGGTAGGGCGGGCTAACGGTAGATGCGGCTGAACCTCTCGCCCACAAACCACGCGGCGACACTCGCGAGCATGCCGGCGCGTACTCCGAGTCCCAGCGAGTGCCAGGCATTCAGGAACGACCAGACAAACCCTGCTATCCCGACCGCCCGCAAGGCGTAGTCCAGATACACGGTTTCCGTGAGCTTGCCGAGGAAACTCTCCTTCGCCGCCGGTGATACGGTTGCCATAGAACCTGTCTCCTTTTTACTGTTTGGGCGTCACGACCCGTGCGCCGGAATCGAGTCAATGCGTCAGGTCACCCGCGCCGGTGTCTCCCGGACCGTGCGACGCGAACTGGTAGTGCCGCAGCGGAGCACACCCCGTCAGCGACAGTGCCCCGAGCCACAAACCAAGCCAGCACCAACGCCCGCGCCGATGCCGAGGTATTCGAGCGCCCTGACCGTGCGTTGCCATAGCGTTCCTCCCTTTGCCGCGGTGCGGTAGCCGTCCCTTTGCTTCGTGATCGACTCGATCTGCTGCTTGGCCAGTTGGATCTGTTTTTCGCGGTCGGCGAGGTCAGACTGAATCTTCGGGAGTTGCGTCTTGCAGGTTTCGCACTCGAGCACGTAGGCTTTGACTTGCGGCGCTTCAGACAGCGACACCTGCGCGATGGGCTGCGGGTTGGGGTTCCCGGACGTCGCCGGCGGCGTCACGATCTGGACGGGGGTCTTCAGCCCCATGAGTTGCGAGACGAGTTGCGCGATTTGCTGAGGCGAGGCGGCCGTCTGGATTCGGGCGTTGAGCGTCGAGACTTCCTTCTGGTAGGCCGCGTCGCGGTCGGACATCTTTCGCTCGAGCGCGGCTATCTCGGCCGCCACTTGCTTCTGGTAGGTCGCCTGCGCCGCTTCGGTCGCGGCGGCGACGGCCTGCTCCCGTACCTTGGCATCGTGCTCGTGGAGTCCGATGGCGGCCACGAGGACGACCGCTGCGACTCCCGCGAGGTGTAGTTTGTCGATAATCACGGCGTCACATCCGCCGGCGGGACGAGCGGCAGTTCCTTCTGGATGCCCGGGAGCACGATGGCGATGAACTTATCCCAGAAGGCATCGGAAAGAACGCCAAAACCAAGCGCCAGGCCCAGGTGCTGCGGCAGGCTTTGCATAAAACGATCCAGGTTGATGACGTTCGTGTTCTCCCACACCACGAGGAACATGGCCACGCACGCGGTCCAGCGAACGAACAGAGGAATCGAGCGCAGTTTCAAGTATTGCTTGATCGAATGGAGGGCGTTGAGTTCCGAGCGCGTCGCAAGGTGAGCTCCGGCCAGCACGTTCGCGAACAGCCCCACGTGGTAGAAGCACAATTCCAAGCCGTAATGTAAAACCGGATGAATTCCCAGGTTGACCATTGCTTAACCCATTATTTAGACATCCTCCTCTGCTGACAAGTCCTCTCTAGGCTTAACTTTCCAGAAGCGCAACCTGCCCACGTTCAGCGTGTTGACCCACTCGGCCTCGTTTCCCCAACTCTTCGGGAAGCTGATCGAAGTATCGAAGTAGTGCGTCGCCCCGTCGGTCGGATCGGGAATCTCTTCGTTCATCACCGTCTCGGCGACGTGTTGACACTGCTCCCAGTCCGGTCCTTCGACCGGCCACTTCGTCGCGTTCGGATCGTTCGCGTTGAACGCAGAGTACTGGAAAGGCTTCAAAATTACAGAGTGCCAGTCGCGGCCCCACCAGCCGGGCTTCTGCACGCGGTTCTTGACCGACCAGCACTGCGCGAGTTTGCCCTCGAGCGGCTCGCCGCGGGCTTCGCGCCAGCAGCACAGTGCGAGCAACTCGGACTGGCCTAGCTCATCGTAAGGACGTGGTTCCACGATTTCTCCCTTGGGCATCAGTTAGGAGTAAACGTCAACGAGACATCGTCGAACATTACCGTCCATCCATACCCAACAAAGGAAATTTTCAGATGAGCATTATGATCAGCTGGAGCGGGACCGCCTGCAAACCCATCAGGGAAAATCTTGTCGTAAACTAGATAGCCGGGAGACGGACAAACAAATGTGACTGCTGTGGTGTGCCATGTTGCCCACCCATCAGTTGAGCATAATTCTTGCGCCCCGATAGAAAGCTTCGCCTCATAGTACCCGGGATAAACAGTGAAGTAATTGGCAACGGAAAAGTTCATTACAAAAATGCCGTCGCGGGATACTGCTTCTAAGTCCGAAGGCTTTACCCCAAGATCCTGAGAAAAGGTTCCGCCATATCCGGCATAAGCAACCGTCACGCCATCCGAGGGCAGCGCGATCAAACAAGCATTCGGATTGTCCGGCTGAAACACTCCGGTACTAGGTCCAAACTGCCACTCTGGCACGTAACCGCCGATGCCACACCGTATGTTCGGATAGCCTATAAGTGGAATAGACGACTCAAACGATGGGTTCTGGATCGGTATGGCTATAGGTTGCCCGCCGCCTTGCAGCAACAGGCTAAGAAGAAGTGACGGTAGTAATCGCGTCATGGGTTGAGCACTGATTGCAGAACATAACTGACTGACACATTTACCGGAGGAGTTGCGCAGGTATTCGCGCCTATGCTAATCGTTAACGTAGTCCCTGAAGCAAACACACTGTTCACTGTCGAGGCATCCACGGCGCTGCTCCATTGCGTCTTGCCGGTCGTCATCGTCAAGGTTGCCGTGCGTGTGCCATCAGACAACGTAATAACCGGAGCAACTGTACAACTTGAGTTAGTCGGTGTTGTGCCGCCTGATTGTGCAGTGATGTTCAGTACTTGGTAGTTTTGGTCGTTCAGAAAAGTGCATATATTCTGAGCCGTGGCAAGCAGGTTCCCTGTGACGGCATAACAGGTGTTCGGCGTATGCGTGACGGTAGCCTTCGGAACGATGCCGCCGCCAAAGCCAACCGTTCCGTAATTGGCTGCGGTTATGGGAAGACAAGTGCCGCTTACGCAGTTAATGTATTTGTTTCCACCAGCATCTACGAAGGTAGCTCCCGCCGGACCGCTCACGATGAGTCCAGATGCTCCATTGCTCCGCAGCGTAGAGCCGGTCGCCTCCAAGAATCCACCAGACGCTATCGTTGCGCAGTTAGCGTTGTTCGCCACATTACCGTATTGGCCGCAGTTCACGTTCGCGAGCCATACTTGCGACGTGCCGTCGATGTTCATGGCGCTGCGTCCGGAGCTGCCAACACCGATCCAGCCGCCAAAGAACTGCGCTCCGCCATTGGTCTGGAACACATAGCAGTCGGCGCTCGAAGATCCGCATTCATCGAATATCGAGTTGAAGAACGTCGGTACGTTGTCGCCAAAAACCGAACGGATGCCATTACCGGTAAAGAATCCGTTTTGATTGTGATTCGAACAGGTCAAAGTTCGAAAAACTACGCCATTCGTCCCATTGAATCCACAAGCGAAATCTGTTGAAGTACCATTGCCACCCTGGACAAGTACATTAGACACTACTCCGCTGCTGGAACCCAAAAAATCCAGCGTGCCGCGGTTTCCAGTCGTTGCAACGTCAAAAATGGACACATCTTCCATCTTGAAACCAGTGTCCGCGTTGAACTGCACTATGGGATGACTAAAAGAAGTGCCGAATTGTAATCCCTCGACGCTGAAGCCACTCATTACGGAGTTGCTGCTGTTGTAAGAACTCATGAGCACCGCGAAGCCGTCGTTTGGATCAGTTATCCCTGGGATCATGTAGAGTATGCATTTGTTTCTACCCTCGCCAATGAAAGCGGTGGCGAGCGACGACCCGCTGCCGATGAAATTGAAAATCCTGCTACCCACAGCATATCCACCGGCTGGACAATAGACCGTTCCCGACGGCGTTCCGAGAACAGGACCGAGTCCTACTGAGTTTTGCGCTCCGGCAGCCAGCGCTGCATTTTGGGCAGCTACAAACTTCGATGCGTCGTCTTGTGTGTACCAAATGCATCTCAAGTTAGAGGAGGTGCCTGCCGCCGAAGCGGTAGTTGTGACAACGGTATCCGATGTGACGGCGGTAATCGGAGTAATGGCCATGATCGGCGTAGAATTTCCGGAGGCTGCACAGACGATCTTTTGGCCTACCTTGGCATTCGTCTGAAAATGTGCGGTGACGCTCGTCACAGTATTGACGGTAACTGTGGTCGAACCATCAGCAATGTAGTTGGCATCTCCCACCGCTCCATACCCTTTGACGTTGAAGACTGGGCCGGGACCGTTCTGTGAGTTGATGCCGCTGCTCGCCCACGTACAAGTGTTCCCGCTAACCGCCGTACAGTTCCTCGGCGAGTTGCCCGGAAGGTTGTAGTAGCTGAAGCCAACCCAGCCGCCGACAATCTCGGAATCGGCATACGCGCTGATCGGAGGGATGCCCGCTTGCGGCGTCGTGGGAACGGTGAACCTCGGCGAAGGCGGCGTCAGGTTCAAGACCGTGCTCGCCGAAGTGATGGTCCGGTTGATGAAAAAGCAACCGGAAACCGCGGGCAGCACCGCCGGGCAAACCTTGATGTTCCAACTCGAGTCGGTCGGCGTAATCTGCGAGTTGTCGGGCACGCTCACGCTGTAGGTGCCGGTCGCGGATAGCGTCGCGGTGATCGGCGTGTTGGGGTTGAGCGTTCCGCCCGTCCAGCGGTAGGAGGTTCCCTGCGGACCGAAGAAGGTGAAACTGATCGTGCCGTTGTTCCAGGTCTGGTTGTCGGGCGTATCGGTGACCGTTCCGGTCAGGCTCACGCTCTGAGCGGCGGCGTTCGAAGCGAAGCACAACAGGATCGGGAGTAAGAATTTTCTCATTTACGTCCCCAGGTACTCAAGTTTGACGTGAATCGCGTACTGCATCGTCGCCGCCGGATTTGAAGCATATCCAGTCGTCCCATACTGGATGGCGGTCGATGCCTTGGCGTTGATGATTATGGTTCCACCGTTTGCCCCTGCCGCACCAGCATTGGCTGAGTTGGTAGTCGCTACCGTATTGGAGCTATTCTGAACGGTAAACTGGCACCCTGCGCCGCACACAGCAACCCCAGCATCCACGTCGGTAGCCTGGAAGATGCAGGATGGCATGGTCGAAGAAGTTCCCGCCGCCGTCGTCACCACCACGTAGCAGGAAAGCCGGTACATCCCACCTTGCGCGGCTGGGACGGTGTAGAGTGTGGCCAGTGCGATGTTGGCAGTTTGCGCAGTCTGATCGGCTTTAGCGACAATCACTGGGATGAGCTGGCTCGCCCAGGTCAAGTTGTCGTTGGTGTCTTTGTTCAAAAATAAGTCTTGGGTGTTGGCGGCATTGCGCCACGCAATGGAGTCCGTTTTGTTGAGTCGCAGGGTACCGACGGAAGCGGGAGAACTGCTAAGAGAACTTGAAATAAACTGGCTAACGATGCCGCCGGAATTGAAGGACCCCGGCCAGGTGAGTTGATCGCTGGAGTTATGGCCCAGCGCAAGGTCAGCGTTGTTGGCATTGTTGCGCCACGTAATGGTGTCACTAGAGGCTAACCGATGCTGACCAGAAGCCGAGACGTTCGCGCTAGTTGTTTGAAAGACGGCTGTCTGTATACCGGCGCCACCGAAATTAAGAAAATCACTGGTGTTCTTGGAGAGTCCAACGTCACCGCTGTTCGCGTTGTTTCTCCACTCAATTGCATCGACGTTGCTGGCAAGACGTAGAGTGCCAGTGGCAGCCACGTTGGCCGAGTTCGACACGAAGGCGGTGGCTATGATGTTGTTAGGCCAATTCAAATTGTCGCTGGAGTTTTTGGACAGAAGCAAATCCGCGTTGTTGGCGTTGTTCCGCCAGCCTATCGAATCGGCGCTTGCGAGACGGTACTGACCAGAAGCGGCCACGTTGGCTGTGGTGGTCTGGAATATGGCTGTCTGGATCCCGGCCCCGCCGAAGTTGAAGAAGTCGCTGGCGTTCTTGGAAATGCCCACATCGCCGCTGTTGGCGTTATTCCGCCACTCAATCGCGTCTACGTTGCTCGCCAGTCGCAGGGTTCCGCTCAAAGCCGGAGTCGCCGAGTCGGTCTGGAAAAAGTGCCCTTGGATTCCACCGGTCGCACTGCCATAAACCAAGACATCGCTCGTGTTTTTGCTAAGGCCCACGTCGCCGTTGTTGGCATTGTTGCGCCACTCGATGGCGTCGACGTTGCTGGCCAAACGCAACGTTCCGCTAGAAGCTGGATTCGCCGAAGAGGAGATAAAGGCAGGAGAGGTTAGAGATGTCGAGAAAGTTTTTGCCCCCGGGATGCTCGCGGCCAAGGTCGTCGCCACGGTGCCGGAGGTGGTCACATCGCCAGTCAAATCAGCGTTCGTAAGCGAAGTTGCGCCCGACCACTTCGCCAAGTTGCCGGAGGCAGGAGCGCCGGTAGGCGTGAGCGTCCCGCTGCTAGTTCCACACGCACCTCCGGCGGAGGTCAGCAACCCACCGGTAGTAGCCTGAACGCAGTTCCCAACGGTCAACCCCGTATCAAGGACCGCTCCGGCGGTCAACTGCGTCATGTTGGAGTTGCCCGTGACGTACACCGACATATTCCCGTTCGCGTCACAGGCGACGGTTTTCGGGGTGTAGTGGTCATTCACGCAATTCGCCGAGCCGCCGACCAGTTGGTGCATCCCGTAAATGTGGAGCGACGCTTGTCCGGAGCCGGGATTCGGCATGTCCAGGCAGTAGGCCGTCGAACCGGCCTTATCGTTGCAGGTCAAGCCGTAAAATTCGATGGGTCCGGCAGTGCTTCCGGAAGAAATGTTCGCGGTCGTGTTGTCGGAGTTGTTTCCTTCGGAATAGGTGTTATAAAAATGCACCCCGTTCCCATTCCCGATAGCCGAAAGAACGATCGCGTTTCTCCCCGGGCCGGGGTGGTTGGCCGAAAGGTTGTAGAAAGCGATGGCCACAGGCCCGGGAGCTCCGCCGATAATCTGCACAGGAATCGAGTTCGCGACGTGGTTGGCGTTGGAAGTCACATTCGTGAAAGTCGTTCCGCAGCAGACCAGCGCGTGGACATTGAGTCCAACCGTCCCGTAGCTCGCAACCGTAACGTCCCTGAACTCGCTGTCATCGAACGTCGCCTGGACGTTCATCGCGCCGTTCGTCATCGTTGCGCCGTTCGGGTTGTAGAGGAGGAAGCCTTCAGCGCGAACGTAGGAACCATTGCCGACTGGAGCCGCTTCGGTACAGTAGAGCGAGTCCAGGTTGTTCGTGTTGGCTCCGCCGTGAATCACCATGGCGCTCGATCCGGCGGTTCCCGGCCCCAGGATGCTCGACTGGCTGAATTGCTTGATCGCGCAACTCGTCCCGTTCGTGATTCCGCTTACCGTCCAGGTGGCTGCTTGCGGCAACAACAGCGTGACGGGGACCTGCGCATGGTTGCCCACGTCGATCTCGCTCGTGATGTTGAAAGAACCCATGCCGCGCGCATCCACGGTGCCGCCGCCCACAGCTATCGCCGCCGCAATCGCCGCCTGTAGCCCGGCAGTAGAAAACGGATAGGTCACGCCGTCGACATAGAAAACGTTGTTGATCTTAGGAAACGTGTTGTTTCCGGTGAAGGCGTTGTTGCCTGTCAGGGAAGCGGGATTGCTAACGACCGGGAGAGTCGGCGGAGGGGCAGCGGCGATTTGCGCGCTGATGTCCTGGTTCGAAGTCAACGCCAGCGGCCCGACGCTGAAGCATACGTTCCCGAAATTCGCGAGCGGCGCGGAGCAGAAGGTGAACAGCCACTTCGGGTTTGATGGTTGCTGGTCGATTGCCGCCGTGGAAGTTAGCGACACGCTGAAGTGCCCGAAGGCGTCGAGGGCGGAAATCAGCACGGGCGACTGCGAACCGGGGACGGGGTTGGTGATCCCGGTCGTGAACTGTACGTTCGTGGGCGTGAGGATTACCCTGCCGCTGCCGTTGACAAAGGCATTCCCCTGCGCGTCCTTGACCGTCCCGGTGATCGTGACGGTCTGGGCGACGAGCGGCGCAGGGACGAGCAAGAGCGCGAGTTTGAGGACGTTCTTCACTCTCGCCTCTATTGAATGTTTATTCCCGCGTTGGTGCCATCTCCCTCAACGATGATGCCCGTGCTTGAGTTTAGGCCGTAACTGAGCGCCATTCCAATTCTCCTTTATCTAGAAGAAATCGTAAGGTCTGCGGTTCCAGACGTGATTATGCAAATCCCGTTATTTGTCTGGATGTCGTAAGAAATCGTCTGTCCAATGGTCGCCAGGGTTCCAGTGATGGCTACGGTTGTGCCTCCCGTGCAGTTTGCGGCCGAGGTGTCGACAATCGTAGCCGTGCCCGCTGGCGTATTTACCGTGATGTTATGCAACGTTCCGCCGGCGGATTTTACCTGCGTGTTGGTCGCGGTCGTGATGTGCGTATAGTTGAACCCTGAACTCCCCGCGAGTTGCGCCTCGACGGGCCGGTTCTGCCATAGCATCAAGAGCACGACGAGCAAGATCAGCACGTCGACAATCAGACTCCAGTTCCACTTCTTCATCGCCGGTATCCTCTCTTGTAGCGCTGGTAGGCTTTCCCGCGGAGCGTCACCCGCTTGCCGCCCCGCGTCACGCGCTTCCCGCGTCTACCGCCCCGGTGCCCGCCCTTGGGCGTCAGGCGATTCCTGCGCTGCATGGACCAACTGATGGCATACGCTTGCTCGGGCGTGTCGCCTTCGCGAATCAGTTCGGAAGTCTTCTTGCGCACGCCGGACGGAACCTTGCGCTTGCGTTTGGCCATTTTATCTCCTTTTTGCCCCTCGCCCCGTGCGCCTCTTCGGACGCCCGTGCTCTAAGAAGCTACGGCGCAGGATGGGTTCCAGTCCGCCGCCGTAAGTCTCAAGTTTTCCTTGCCTTGCGATGTACTCGCGCCGCTTCTCGGGATCCGAGATCTTGGCCGCCGCCCTTCCGCGCTCTTTCGATACCTCGGCCGACTCGCGCGGGTCGGCTAGCATGGAGCGCGGCTGCTTCTCGAATAGCGCGCGGTAAGCCCGTTTTCCCACTCCGTTGCTCATTGGGGTTCTCCTGGTTTTTGGCCTTCTTCGCGCTGGACTTCCTCGCTGACGCCCTGCATGACGCGCACGGCGGTGTCGAGCGAACGCGGGATCTGGCGAATGGCGTAGAGCACCTTGCGGGCATGCTTCGGGTGCGCGAGCGCCTTGCTCAGAATCCACTCGTATTCCTCGACGCCCGCGCCGAAGCGAAAGAGTTTCCAGATGCTCAGTTCTGGGGCCGGGGACATCGGACTCACCCGTTCCATGGCCTGCCCGATTTCGCGCAGCACTTCGTAAGTCTGTTTACCCTTCGGATCGCTGAAGAGTGCCTGTAGAGTTTCTGGCGGGGTAGTGCGCAAGTTCTCGGCGAGGTTCAGCATGGGTTCGCTTTTCACCTGTCCGCCCACCCGCGTCACGAGACTCGCAGCGGGAGCCTCGAGCAGCACATCCCTCACGTAGCGCTCGCGCACCTGGTTCCAGGCATCGGTCGCCTGCACCCTTTGCGCGTGCGTGCCAAACTTGACGTTGTAGCGCTCGAGCGCGGTCTTGACCATGTTCACGTCTTCCGGGGTCTTGAGCGCGCGCACCACGAGCGAGGGTTGCTGATCGACGAGTTTCTGAATCAGCCCGTCGCTGAAAATCTCCCCTCCGTCGCGCCAGAACGACCGCGCCGCATTCCAAGCGTCAACCGCGCGCTTCCCTTGCAGTCCCGCCCCGGCCTTCTCCATGAGGTCGGTCACCATGCCGGCGGCTTTCTTGGCCATGCCCTTACCGACCGTCGGCATCATTTCGGTCATTTCCGGCCCGATCGAGAGCAGGCGCTTCCTGAGTTCGTGCGCGACGCTGAAGGGCACGAGTTGCGCCGAACTGGCCGCATCCTTGAGGATGGCTTGCTCCGCTGCGGTGAACTTCGCCATCTTCGGCCACTGCGCGGCAGCCTGCCCCGCCGGGCCGGCAAGCACGCCTTGCGCCCAGTCCTTGAGCGGCTGCATGTTGACGAGCACGCCCGCGCCTTCGCGATCCACGTCTTCGTACAGGCGACGACCGTACTGGTGGAAAATCTCGTTAGAATCTTTCAGCGCGGTCTGTAGGTTCTGACCGGCAGCCAGGGCCGAAGTGGGAGCGGAGAGTTGCCGCAGCGCGTCATCCGTCGCGCGTTCGGCGGCCGTGAAGGTGCGCTGCTTCGCGGTTTGCATGGTCGAGCGGCCGAGGATCGAGGTTTCCGCGCTCTTTTGCAGCGATTCCTGGACGCCGCGCTTCTCGATTTCGGACGGGGTCAGCCGCAAGCCGTACTTGTCGCTGATTTCCTTGACGGCAATGTCTTCAGGATGCGTCAGCACTTTGCTCCCCTGCCCGAAGACTTTGGCCAGAGGGCGCTCCATCGTCCTACCGCCCATTTCGGCAAACAGTTGCTCGAGTCCGGCAGTGCCCATCTCG
>Ga0137370_10000807_pt1 | contig 12321 bp, 10 predicted proteins | sample SagtaG_11_FD_104920 | JGI IMG/M metagenome (GOLD analysis project Ga0137370, IMG submission 104920) | Vadose zone soil microbial communities from Sagehorn Ranch, Mendocino, California, USA - Sage1_R_20_16 metaG | ecosystem: Environmental > Terrestrial > Soil > Vadose zone | place: USA... | reverse complement strand
TGTCGGCTACAGTTTCAGAAGGTCAAGTCCCAGCCCACCAAAACCCTCCACGTCCTAGCCCGTGTTTGATGCCAAGGCCCGGTATGTCCGGACCCTATTCTCAAACGTCCCGTTAGAATACGACATTCTCCTGAGTCTTCTCTCCTTCGCCCAAGACAGGCGATGGCGAGCCTACGTCGTCAAGAGCGCCAGACCTTTAGGCCATGAACGCATACTTGACGTGGCCACCGGGACGGGGCTCCTAGCAGCCGATTTCGCAAGGACCGTCTCCCACAACGGGTTCGTTGTTGGCGTAGACCTCACCCTATCCATGCTGAAGACTGCAAGGTCGAGACTAGAAGCAAGGAACGTCGGGGAAAGAGTTGACTGGGTCCTGGCCCGAGCTGAGAACCTCCCCTTTCGAGATGATTCCTTCGGTTCTGCTTCTATCAGTCTCGGGCTCAGAAATGTTTCCAGTGCCAAGTTGACTTTTCGCGAGATGTCTCGTACCACCGTCCCGGGCGGAGTTGTGATATCACTAGACTTTGCCCGCCCACGAAACCGTCTCCTCCAGCTGTTCTACTACGACTATCTACTCGGTCTCTTCCCCATCTTCGGCCGAATGGTCTCAGAAGCCTGGGGCAGAACACTATCCTACCTAGGTCGATCTATCTTGAGAGCGAGAACAGGAGAACAGATTTCAACCCTGATGAGAGAGGAAGGCCTCGTTGACGCGGTGTCTGTTCCCTTAACCGCTGGAATCGTTTGTGCCGTCTACGGACGGAGACAATAGTACAAGACAGCATGTAAGGATGGCACGGAAACAGTCAGTCGATCTTTGAGAAGGTCAGCCGTCAGGTTGTGCCTGTCAGCGCAGAAAGAATTCCACTTGCGAAGAAGATGAGTCCGAAGGAAAGAAGAACGACTCCCGCTATCAGATCCAACAACCATCTAGGTACTCGCATCAGATAGTCATAAGAGACTGCCGAGACGACTATCAGAACAGCGAGGCTTACGACTGCACCAATCAGCGTCCACTGAATATTGAAAGCCCCCGCCGCAGCTAAGACGAGGCTCGCTTCGAAACCTTCAGTGAGTGTGATAGTAAGGACTGGCAACGAATTCGGAATGGAGAAGCGGATCGGTTGAGACGGGTCCGTTGCTCCCTCGCGCAGGAGGTCCTTGTCAATGACCTCTTGTCCCATTCGGGCCATTTTCTCTCTGAATGACTTGTGCCTGAACGCATATTTGACGAAGCCGCGGAGGAACCGACTTGAGAAGTAAAAGAGGACAATTGCAGTTGCAAAGTCAATGATGATTGCTGGGAGCAAAAGGAAGATCCGCCATACGACGAGAAAGGTGACTATGGAGCCTAGTCCCCCAGCAATTACTCCAAACAGAATGTTATTCCTACCGAGTTGCTTTATCGTGGCAAGGGAGAGAATAGCGACTTCGCTTCCTTCAATCAGGATGGCCTTGAATGCGAGGAGAAAGGATCCGATGATGACGACCATTGGATCAGTCATACTTCTTTCGATCCATGTTATCCGTCGGATGTCGTGGGTCCGACCCAAGAACGTCCGTCTTTAGTGTTTCTTCAGCTGCGGAAGTGACGGTTCGGCTCGTTGCTCGTCTCAAGGTTAAAGCCTCGTTTCCGATCTAGAGTCGAAAACAGTTGCCGAAAGTATCTCCTGCCAAATTGAAGATTGCAGTTGACTTGGACGGAGTCTTGGCTGAGTCAATGCTTGTCTGGTGTGAGCGAGCGAACAAAGAGTTCGGTACACGATTGAGTATGGAGGATATTGACAGTTGGTCTTGGTGGAAGAGGACTCCAATCTCGAAAGACGATTTCTACCGAATACTGGACGAATCATGGGACGAATGGTCGGCGATTCCTCCGACAGAGCCCCAGATTGCTGAGAAGGTTGCGCGGATCGAGAAGTTTGGCGATCTAGACATCGTAACTGGTCGGAGCAAGAGAACTGTTAAGGCTGCTAGAGATTGGGTTGACAGTCAGAAAGTTCGATATCGCAGTTTCGTCAGAGTCTTTGGCTGGAGAGACAAAATTCTCCTGGACTATGATGTCTACATCGATGATGCGCCTGACCTCATGCCTCTGATCTCACATAGCCCAACCGCATGGGGAGTGCTCTACGAGAGGCCATGGAACCGAAGCGTGGGAAACTTGCCGAGAGTACTCAAGGCGAAGAACTGGAGGCAAGTGCCCGCACTTTTGAAGCGGATTCAGGCGAGTAAGAGTTAGACGGATAGGTCGTCCCATGATGAGCCCAGACTATTATACGGGACACGTTAAAACCTAGAAACTCCGTGTATAGACCTTGAAGGGCGAGTTTCAGACCCCTGCAGAGTTCTACTACACGAAAGAGCACGAATGGGTCCGTATTGAAGGCGCTAATTGTCGAATAGGCGTCACTGACTACGCGCAAAACTCGCTGCACGAGATCGTGTACGTTGATCTTCCAAAGGTCGGAGCCAAGGTAGCTCAAATGCAGAGTCTCGGGACGGTAGAGTCCGTGAAAGCGGTCGCCGATGTGTACTCTCCCGTCTCAGGTGTTGTCCTTGAAGTGAATGGCGAACTATCTGATGCTCCCGAACTTGTCAACAAGAGTCCCTATGAGAAGGGATGGATTACAATAATCAGACCGGACGATCTGAAGAAGGAGCTTAGTACGTTAATGCGACCTGAAGACTACCGAGATTTTGTAAAGAAGATTACCGACAAGAAATAGACATGAGTTTTGTGAGAGCCTAGGATTACGATATTCAGACCTGATCGAGGGTGGGCTCTTCGGGTAGGCACCCCACCGTACTTTTTGTCACCTAGGGAGTTTATCTTCCAGAGAAGATACTACTAGTTTCTCCGACTAGGAGTCTTAGCTATTTGCCAGAAGCCTTTGCTCTGCTATCCCCCTCGTTGAAGAGTCTTCTCCAGGAGACTGGAATTTCCAAGCCCACACCGCCGCAGGCTGAGGCAATTCCGTTAGTGGCTCAGGGCGAGAACGTCCTGATAATCGCGCCGACAGGATCAGGAAAGACTGAGGCCGCTCTGCTGCCCCTCATCGACAAGATGGTGCGGGACGAGGCTCGGCAAGGAATCTCGCTGCTCTACATCACACCCCTCAGAGCCCTGAACCGGGACTTGCTCAAGCGACTCCAAGTCTGGTCAGCCAAGCTAGGGTTCTCGGTTGAAATTAGGCACGGGGACACTCCCGCAGCTGATCGCAGACGCATGGCGGGAAGGCCACCAGACCTTCTCATCACGACTCCTGAAACATTACAGGCTATCCTGCCCGGGAAGAGGATGAGAACACATCTTCGTCACGTCAAGTCAATCGTGATTGATGAGATCCATGAACTGGCAGGTGATCGACGAGGCGTTCAACTCACCGTTGGCCTGGAGCGGCTGGAAGAGATTTGTCCCGCGAGTTTTCAGAGGGTAGGGTTGTCCGCCACGGTCGGGAACCCGGAGGAGATCGCGAAGTTTCTGGGAGGCATCAACCGAGTTAGGATCGTCCAGATTCCACTTAACCGGGATACTCGATACAAGATCGAGTATCCGCCCCCGGGCGAAGAGGATCAAGAACTGGCGCGACGTCTGTATACAGCGCCTGAAGCGGCAGCCCGGCTGGCTCTCGTCTCGGATCTAGTTGAAGCTCATGATTCTACTCTAATCTTCGTCAACAGTCGCGTCAACGCGGAGATGCTCGGTTCAAAGTTCAACATGATGGAGCAGAAGATAATGGTCCATCACGGCTCACTTCCCAAAGAAGAGCGAGTCCGAGCCGAGGAAGCATTCAAGGACCGCCAGATCAAAGGACTAGTCTGCACAAGTACACTCGAGCTGGGAATTGACATCGGTTCTGTGGATCTTGCTGTCCAGTACATGTCTCCACGACAGGTCAATAGTCTCGTTCAGCGGGTAGGACGATCAGGACACAGTCTCACCCGGACCTCGCAAGGAGTACTCGTAGCTGTTTCAACGGAAGACCTCTTGGAGTCGATAGGAGTCATCGACCTAGCCAGAGAAGGCCGGCTCGAACCAACGGTCATTCACCACAGAGCGCTTGATGTCTTGGCACATCAGATCGCCGGCTTATTGATGGACTCGGAAGGTAGCGTTCCACTCTTCCAAATCAAGCAAGTTCTGAGGCGAGCCTTTCCCTACTCTAACCTTGAGGATGCGGAGCTAGAGAAGGTTGTCGAATTCATGGGGAAGATGGGATATCTCAAGCGAGACGATGAGACGATCTACCGGACTTCCCGGACAAGGATCTACTACTACGAGAACCTGAGCATGATACCGGACGAGCGACGCTATTCTGTAATTGATCTCACCGACCAGCAATCGGTTGGCATACTCGGCGAAGAGTTCATGCTCACAATGGCCCATGTCGGCCTGAACTTTATCGTTAAGGGACGAGTCTGGCAGATCAAACAGATCACCGATGACGGGAAGGTGTACGTCCTCCCAATCAATGATCCTACAGCGGCCATTCCGGGATGGGACGGACAGATACTCCCAGTTCCAGGTGAACTCGCAATCCGAGTGGGAGAATATCGCAAACAGATCGATAGGTTGTTGGACGAGCATAAGACTCGCGCCCCGGTTGTCGAGAAGTTCTCGCGAATATGGCCCGCAGACCCGTACGGAGTACGCAAGACTGTCGAAGAGATAGAGACTCACAAGGCAACCGGCGCACCCGTCCCGACCAACGATCGAGTACTCATCGAGGGGTTTGATCGCTACATCATAATCCACACCCACTTCGGGGACCGTCTCAACTTCACCTTGGGCGAGGTGATCGAGGAACTCTTGAGGCGCCAGGGCCTAGTGCGAATGTGGTGGTGGGACTCCTACCGAATACTCTACGAGATGACAGCGGACACTTCCGACCTGGACCTCGAAGATCTTTTCCTCAAACAGGTCTTCGGGGTCGACGAGCCCGTCTTAGGAGGCGCCTGTCACGGGGTTCTGCACAGGCACTTTCCCTGGGAGCTGCAGATGAAACAGATCGCCGAGAGGTTTGGAGCGTTGAGCCGCGGCCGGCTCATGTACGGCGGAGCTATGAAAGAATTACAGGTGAGGTTCCGGCTAACTCCGATCTACGACGAGACGATTCGGCAAGCCCAGGTCGAACTCGCGGACTTTGAAGGGGTCAAGAAGATCTTCAAACAGGTCAAAGAACGGAATATGGACGTTAGATTCTTCCGATCAAAGGACAAACCTACGCCTCTAGCTTACCACATCCTCTACCGGCATGTGGACGTTCCGGAACTCATCGCTCCAGAGAACGTTGCAGCTGACAACATGGCCCGACTGCGGATTTCGATCGAAGGCCGAGCAATCGACCTTCTATGCTTTGACTGCGCCAGTCTCGCGACTGGAGTATCTGTAGGAGGTCTTTCTGACCATCCTTCTTGTCAGAATTGTGGGTCCAAGCTCTTGGCTCCTGTGTTCTGGTCTACCGGTTATGTGGCGAGTGTTCTCCGGAAGAAGCGGGACAGGCAGTCTCTGGACGAGAACGAACAGAAGGCGTTGACGAGGGCACGCCGTTCCGCCGACCTCGTAATTGCCTATGGGAGGAGGGCGGTTATTGCTCAGTCCGTCTATGGCATTGGTCCGCAGACCGCCAGCAGGGTCCTATCGAAAATGCATGAAGACGACGATGAGTTCTACAAGGATCTCTTGGAAGCCAAGCTGCAATTCATAACGACCCGACCCTACTGGAATAACTGATTGTATCTATGCCACTATGAATGAGCGATGACTTGTCTTCGGGAGACAGATGGGCGAGGCTTCTTCGATTCATGTCTCAACCGGAACTCGACCTTTGAGTCGGGCTGATGGCCACTCAGTTTTTGTCTAATGATTTTTTTCAGTCTTCGGTCAATCTCGTAACCCCAACTATTGCGGCCCAGTTCTCGGGCAACTTTCATGGTCGTACCCGATCCCAAGAACGGGTCAAGAACAGTCTCGCCATGAAAGCTGAAGAGTTTGATCAGACGTTTCGGAATCTCTTCCGGGAATGCCGCAATGCCCTTCTCGAGTCTGAGTCCGAGGGGGAGAACATTGGTGATGTTCCATACTGTCAGATGCCATTCATCACCGTTGTAGTCCTTTAGAGGAATCCTAGATTTTTCCAGAAGCCTCAATGACAGATCTCGGACGTATGAGTAGTCAAACCTGCCCTTCTGGAAGATCAGAATGCTTTCCTGAATATTGTCAGGATAGTAATACATCGGATAAGGGTGTTGAATAACGACGCCGCTTCTACGGCTTATTCTCACGTAACCTTTGGGTTTGACCCATACTATGCGATCTCGATATCGGAACCCTGCTTGCAGCATGAGCCTGGTGATGTCGGCCACGACAGGATACTTCTGGCCCTTCACGAGCATATCGTCGGTGATGAAGCAGACTATTCTGCCAGCTGCTGAGACGCGATAGAGATCATGACAGACATCCTGAATCAAGGTGAGAAATTCGTTGTAGTCGCTGAACAAGTCCGGATAGTCGAAGGGTGCATTGTAGTAGGGTGGGCTTGTGATCGTCAGCTGGATGGACTGGTCCGGAATCTCCTTCATCGTTCGACAGTCGCCGAACACGACACGGTGGACCGTGGCCATGTGATTCGCTCAGACAAGCTGAGCTCAGTGAGCTTAAGGTTTCATGCAGTGACTTCTGACCGTCATCCTGCCTCTTTGATTCTGGCGAATGCGCAGGATTAAGGATTAAGCTACAAGTCCCGCTTTGAGAAACACGGAGCAGGAACCGGCTTTCCGGAGATATTTTCCGTCTTCCCGACGAATATGGATATGAGAAAGCGTTTTCTACGAGATGAAGTGTCTCGACACAAGAGCCCGGTTGCCGCTTCTTTTTCCGCTAACCTGCACACGAGAGAGAATGCCAAGTAACCAGGTTCAACACCATTCTAGTAATCGTCACTCACGAAGGTATCGTTCTTGTAAACGAGAGAGTCACCTGCATCTCTCGAAAGAGAGTCTCGCAGAAAAGAAGATACAGTACGTTTTGGGCGCGATCCTTCTATTCCTAATTTTTTCCCTAGCTTCTCTCGATGTCAACCCTACTTCTACGAAGCCGACTGCAAGAGCAAGCAGTTCCGCTTCTATCACTGGAGGCCCCTCTTTCAGTTACGCATCGCAATGGGGCTCTTACGGCGGCCCTATGACTCCCAACGGGATCGCAGTGGACTCCTCAGGCAACGTATACGTCGCCGATGCCAAGAACTACGCAATAGACAAACTGGCAAGAGACGGGTCTTTCCTAACTGGTTGGGGATCCCAAGGATCTGGGCCGGGCCATTTCAACAGTCCTCAAGGAGTTGCTCTAGATAGTTCGGGGAACGTCTACGTTTCCGATTCTGTGAACAATAACATTCAGAAGTTTACCAGCTCTGGCACTTTCATCATTTCTTGGAATTCTTGGAATAACACAAACGTACTCAAGAATCCTCTTGGGCTGAGTGTTAACGCGAGCGGGTTCGTCTATGTAGTAGACCGGGGAGATCAACGGGTCCAGATCTTCAGGAATAATGGAATCTACGTAGGTTCAATCGGTGGCCCAGGTGCGACACTTGGCAAATTCTTGACGCCCTTTGGTGTGGCTGTCGATTCGTCTGGGTTCGTGTATGTAAGTGACATTGCACCGAATTCGGGAAACATTACCAAATTTACGAAAACTGGCGGTTTTGTTCTCGCTTGGGGAGGTATCAATTCAGGTGGCACTCTCGCAGCACCTGCGATGATGGCCGTCGACAATGCATCCAATATTTACGTCACTGATCTCTCCTTTAATCGTGTTCAAAAGTTCGGGACAGGCACTGGGAATCTTCTCCTCACATGGGGGTCCGCGGGCTCGTCCCCAGGGCAGTTCAATAGTCCCGTCGGCGTCGCGCTGGATGGCCCGTTGAACGTGTTGGTTGGGGACTCAAACAACTATAGGGTTCAGAAATTCTCAACTAATACAGGAAACTACCTTTCAAGTCTCGCTTATCCAAGACCTGGATTTTTCGCCAGCCCTTATGATGTTGCTCTGGACAGTTCTGGCCACATCTACGTCGTCGACCAGGGGAACAATAGGATTCAAAGGTTTTCCGTCGCGGGAGCATTTCAACTGGCCTGGGGAACAACTGGCTCAGGAAACGGGCAGTTCGATGGTCCATTTGGTATAGCTATCGATCACAGTGGGAACGTGTACGTCACTGACTCGGATCCCAATGATCGAGTCGAAAAATTCCTTCCTAACGGTTCGTTCATCAGAGCCTGGGGGTCCTTTGGGATAGGCAATGGGCAATTCTACAATCCGTACGGTGTTGCGATCGACGGTTCAAACAACGTGTACGTGACGGACTACTTCAACGATCGGGTTCAGAAGTTCGACAGCTCAGGAAACTTTCTCTTGAAATGGGGATCATCTGGTCCAGGCAACGGCCAGTTCAGCAATCCAACGGGCATAGCTGTGGACGCTTCGGGCAACGTGTATGTGAGCGACTCGTCCAACAATCGGATTGAGAAATTCACTAACTCCGGAACGTTTCTAACTGCGTGGGGGACCGCCGGTCCGGGAAGTGGGCAATTCAACGTCCCCGGCCATCTAGGTCTAGATTCAGCGGGCAATCTCTACGTAGCGGACACTTTCAACAACCGAGTCCAAGAGTTCGCCAGCAACGGCACGTTTCTGACGTCCTTCGGGACAACGGGGTCGGGAAACGGACAAGTCGTCGACCCAAACGGCCTCGCCGTCGACAGCTCAGGGAGCATCTACGTCGCGGACACTGGTGACCCTTCGGGGACCGGCAATAATCGGGTTGAGGTCTTCGCTCCTACGGTTATCTCCCAACCAACCGGCGGGGGTGGGCGCCGACCGTTGCCTATGTGATGCCAAAACTGATTGGAGCCAGTTTGTGCCACAGCTATTAGTCTGAGGCTCCGTTTCATGCGCCTTTTGAGACAGATAAGTTCGCCTTTAGCCCGAAGGCAATCCATTTGAAGCCTTTGACGCGTACTGTAGACTCGTCCCTTTTTTTGGTGATTTGTCTCAATCCGAGTCTCTAGGGGAGCCTGTCGGTCTCTAAGAAGAGAGAAAAAAGAGAAAGGGGTTTTGGGAGGACTTGCCTCCCAAGTTTGATCTAGCCTATGCTGCTGCTAAGTCTACTATCAGTTGGTCGACGATGGGGGTGCCGATGCCTGATGCGAGGTCGTAGCCCGTTCCTGCCGAGAAGCCAACGGAAGAGCCGACTAGCTGGTCGTTGCCGAGAGTAATGTCGTGGAAGTCTGTAGCATAGCGCGCGCTGTGGTAGATGCTGTAAAGGACTGGGTTCAGGTCGCCGATTGGACCCTTGCCTAGGCTAGCGCGAGCCTGGTTTGCTAAAGCTGCGATGCCAGCCCATTGTGGTGAGCCTGCGCTGGTTCCTCCGACTATGAACAGAACTGGGCTTCCGAAACCGCCGTAAACCACTAGGACTCCACCGTCAATGGCTGCGTTGTAGTCTACGTCCGGGCCCCTAGCCGATAGGCCGAGGCCGGTCTGGTATGATGGGACGCCGAAGATTATGCTGGGGGCTCCGCCTGTGGCAGCTCCGAAGCTGGGTTCGTTCCAGACTTGTTCGCCGCCATAGCCGTCAGGTATGCAGTTGGGCGGGACGGTGCGACCGAGCACGCAGGGTCCGTGATAGCTGGAGAGTCCTGATGTGCATGAGAAGGGCGTAGAGGTCGGGCATGGAGTGAGGGTTCCAGTTGCATTGTATGGAAATCCCTGTGTCCCTGTTACTGCCGTGTTGTGGAGGTTTGAAGCTGGGAAGTTGGACATGGCCGTACCAAAGCCGAAGTCTGCGCCGGTATCGCCCGCGGAAGCGAAGAACGTGTCACCCACGGCAACTCCGTTCGCATAATTAGCTTGGGCTTGCATTATCTGTCCATTGTTGGCTGTCAGAAATATCTCAGGGATGCCGAAGCTTTGTGAGAAGATGGCGCCAGGGAAGGCGGCGATGGCGGCAGCTTCTGCCTCGTTGATAGCGTTTCCTGATGAGGTCGCTGCTACGTCTAAGACGATGTTGGCTCCTGGGGCCATTGCATGTGCGTATTGTACATCGAGGCTTGTCTCGATTGTCCATGAGAACACTCCGTGCATCGGATTCGTATTGATGTTGACATGTGGACATGTACTAGTGTCAAAGGGTGTGGGGGAGTTGCCGCAGAATATTGTGAACGATGGCGGAGCGGGGATTCCGAAAGCAGAGTCAAATAATGCCAAGTCGCTTGCAACGGTGGGGCTCCCGAAGGCGTCAACGATCACGATCGTCTGTCCCGTACCGTCAAGGGTGGCGGTTGAAGGGTACTCGTATGCTTTCTTGATGAAAGACGGCGTGTAACAAACAATGTTACCAAGGGAGGTACTCTTGCAGAGAGGAATTCCCTGTGGAAGAGTCGTTAATGGCCCGAGCTGAACGTAGCTCAGGTTCGGTGCATAGTTGAAGTTGAACAGGCTTGTGACGGGGCCGATGCCCATTGGGGTTAGCATTAAGGCAGCAATTGCTAGAGTTGATATTGCGAGTATTTTCTTCATGGTCAAAGTTTGAATCCACTATCAATATAAGTTCTTGGCTTCTCGAAGATAGACACGGATACCTACGAGCTGAAATCCCTAGCTCCAGCTATTCCAAATTGTCTGTTCTCGGAAGGAAAATGTTCGCTTTGCGAACTCGCAAAAACGGTTCTAGCGTGTTCTGAGCCTCAAACTGGAAAACAAACCTGGTCTCAACTCGTTCAAAGCTCTCCTTTATTGGTGGTCCATTGTGAAAGATGGTTGTAACTCTTATTGGACCGCGACCCGCTGCAGCTTTTTGGATCTTCATGGCGAAGATACATACTATTGTGGTGGGCAACTTGCAGACGAACTGCTACATCCTTCAATCTCGAGCTGAAGCAATAATTATCGATCCAGGAGGCGAGCCCGAAAGAATCCTGAGGTTCATCAAAGATATCAACGCCGCGCCAACTCGAATTGTCGCGACGCACACCCACTTTGATCACGTGCTCGGCGTTGATGGAGTCCGAAAGGCAACGAAGACTTCATTCCTGATCCATTCAGATGACCTGCTAATGTTACAGTCGATGCAGTTACGTGTACGCGAGTTCATGGGCTTCGAGGTCCCACCACCGCCTAAAGTTGACGGCTACGTCAAGGATGGTGATCTTCTAAAATTGGGAGACGAGACGATTAGAGTTCTTCACACTCCCGGTCACTCGCCAGGCAGCATAAGCCTTTCCGGTGATGGTTACGTCTTGACTGGTGATGCTCTCTTCAACCAGTCCATCGGCCGAACCGATCTTCCTGGGGGAGACCTTGAGACCCTTATTCGCTCGATCAGGGAGCGACTCTTCAAACTGGACGATGAGACAATTGTCTATCCCGGCCACGGACCTGAGACCACGATTGGTGACGAGAGGCTAGCAAATCCGTTTGTAGGAAAGGCCGCAAGGTTGCAGATAGGCTAATCACATTATCTGTCCCGACGATGTATCTCGAAACGCGAAACATCATTATCCAGCCTAGACTCGATTATCAAGAATTTCTAAGCAAAGCCGGCACGCACACCAAAGAAGTGTACAGTCAGAATCCCCTTACGGCGAGCGAGGTGATCGAGATGGCGAACAGTCGGGTCCTAACTCTTGCAGCTACCGTGAGACCTGATGGCCGACCTCACCTCTCCCCTACGGACTTTGTGGCTGTTGACGGAATCTTCTATCTCGGAGTAGACGAGGCGACTGCTCGGTATCGGAACCTCAGAGAGAATCCCGCGATCACAATAATGCTGGCCGACGGCTCGAAGCGCCAGGCAATACTCGAAGGAATCACCAAGTTTCTCGACCTGAAGAGCGGAACCGCAAAACGGGTCCTAGAGGCTCAGAAGAAAAAGTACGGCTGGGTCACAGATGCACTGGCAGAGTTCCAAATAGTCAAAGCGTTCACGTGGAAAGCAAAATAGCCCCCAGGGCGAAATATTCCACGAGAACAATAAATCGTTCAGAATCAGCCCTGTTCCCTGATCTGGGAGGGTGTTCCCATAACATCCCGAGTTTACGCCGGGATGATGCCGTCATTACGCTAATTGAAAATTGTGGATGCGGCTGTTCTGCGTGGCAAATCGAAGATTTAGCTTGGAAACGTTTCAGACAGCGAGCAGCCCTCTTCTAGAATTTAGAAAATAAAAAATTCCCGCGACACAAAACAGCCCTTTTCAGAACTCTCTGGGATTTGTTATCTTTTCTTTTCTACTAACTATTTCTCGACCCCCCCGG
>Ga0137370_10000803_pt1 | contig 12344 bp, 10 predicted proteins | sample SagtaG_11_FD_104920 | JGI IMG/M metagenome (GOLD analysis project Ga0137370, IMG submission 104920) | Vadose zone soil microbial communities from Sagehorn Ranch, Mendocino, California, USA - Sage1_R_20_16 metaG | ecosystem: Environmental > Terrestrial > Soil > Vadose zone | place: USA... | reverse complement strand
TGCAGCGAAGCAGCGCGACATATCACGGGACAGGTAATTGTGGTGGACGGCGGACTGATGCTGGCTTAGATTGCGGCGCGTGAATAACCTCTTAAAAGCCAAGTACTTGGTCGTTCTCGCCGCCGTCGCCTGCGGACCGAAGAAAGCCTCGCAGCCTCCCCCCCCCGAACCTACTGCTCCACTTCCGACGGCTGGCATTGCCGGGCAAAAAGTCGCCCTGACTCCGCTCGCGTTGGTGGCAGCCGAGGACTCGCTGCACTGGGACACGTTGATCGCGGCCCGGCGAGCCACATTGGACAAGAGCGACAGTATCATCACGACGCTGCTCTCGGCGCGGGCGCCCGAAGTGACATGGGTAGGCCCCCCCGAGCTGCGCCGCATTGCGCGGCGGGCGCCGGGCATCGTCACCGATCCCGATCAGATGGGCACGCCGTTTCTGCGCGCCAGCAACATCATCGACGTTCCCGATCCCTTGCGCTATCAGCTTCGCACGCTGGTGGGCTTGGTCGGTGGCAGGTTCGCGATGGTGCCGGCTGGATTGGTGTTTCGTAAGCCGGCCGTCGGGCCGTCCGGCCGTCCGGCCGTCGCAACCGCCGAGCTCTCCGTTGTCCTGATCGACACCCGCACCGGCAAGATCGGCTGGCGCACGATTGCGCGGGGAGAAGGCGACGACCCCTGGACCGCGCTCACCCGGGCGGTGAAGAGTCTGACGCCGGGAGTGCCGTGACACGCCGCGAGGCGACACTGATCCGGGGCGACGGCATCGGACCCGAGATCACGCAGGCGACATTGCAGGTCTTGGACGCGTTGGGGATGCAGTTCGACTGGGACGAGCAATACGGTGGGATGGCCGCGGTAGAAAACGCCGGCACACCGCTCCCCAACGCCACGCTCGACTCGATCCGCCGCACGCGGCTCTGCCTCAAAGGACCGCTGACGACGCCTGTCGGCGGCGGCTATCGCTCGGTCAACGTCGCGCTGCGCCAGGAATTCGATCTCTATGCCAACGTCCGGCCGACGAAGACGATCGTGCCGGGCGGCCGATACGAGCATGTCGATCTCGTGATCATTCGCGAGAATACCGAAGGCCTGTACGTGGGGGTTGATTACACCTTCAAGATTGGCGGCGATCGGCGCGCGCTCGCGCAGGCGATGTCGATCGTGACGCGCGAGGGCAGCGAGCGCATCGCCAAGTACGCCTTCGAGTACGCCAGGCTGCACGGCCGCAAGAAAGTGACGATCGTCCATAAGGCCAACATCCTGAAGGCGACATCGGGGTTGTTTCTCGAGGTGGCAAAGCGAGTCGCGGAGCAATACGCCGGTCAGATCGCGTCGGACGACAAGATCGTGGACAACACGGCGATGCAGCTTGTCATCAAGCCGGAGCAATTTGATGTGATCGTCACGACGAACCTGTTCGGCGACATCCTCTCGGACGAAGCAGCGGGGTTGGTCGGCGGACTGGGGCTCGCGCCGGGGGCCAACATCGGGACGCACGCGGCGATCTTCGAGCCGGTGCACGGCTCGGCGCCGGACATCGCGGGGCAGGGAATCGCCAATCCGTCGGCGCAGCTGCTCGCCGCCGCGATGATGCTGGATCATGTCGGCGAGCTGAAGGCGGCACAGTCGCTGCGGCGCGCCGTGGAAACGACGATCGTCCAGGACAACGTTCGGACCGCAGACTTGGGGGGACGTGCTACTACGGCCGAGTACGCCCGCGCCGTGGTTAAGCGGGTTAGGGCCTAGCCATCCGTGCGCGAAGTGCGGCGAGTTCGTCGCCGGGATCGCAATCGGGGGGCTGTGCGCAAACTGCGCGCGACTGCTGCAGCGGCGCGCCGCGCGGATCGCTCGGCTCGTGGCGATCGGCACGACTCTGCCGCTTGCGGTGTACGTGACGGTGTCGCTGCCGCACGATCGCACGGCCCGTCTGGTTGCTGCTGCGAGTGTGTTGCTCTGGTACGCGTTGACGTTTCTTATCGCGAAACGAGTCGCCTGGGAGTGGCTGAAATGAGGCTATTGGCTATCGGCTATCAGCTATTGGCTGTTCTGGTGCTGCTTGGAACTCCGCTCGCTGCGCAATCATCGCTTTCTATCTATAGAGATGGCCGTGTCGTCGTGCGGCGAGCACTGCCGCAAGCGCTGCAGCAGGGCCGCAATACCCTCACCTTGAGGCTCGAAGGGCTCGACCCCGCGACGCTGTTCTCTCCGGACAGCGCTGTTTCGGTCAGCTCGGCGACGGTGCGCTATCCGAGCACGTCGAACGACGCGCTGGCGCGCGCGATTGGACAAACGCTGCCGTTTGTGCGCAGCGTGGGCGATACGGTTCGCGCGACGGTGGTGCGCGTGGATCCGCCACAATACAAGCTCGCCAACGGACGTCTCCTATTGAGCCTGCCGGGTGAGCCGCTCTTTCCCACCGAGCTCGTCCGAACGAGCACCGAGGCGCAGATCGTCCTCGATGCGGCGCGCGCTCGCCAGCGGACCGATCTCGCCTACGTGGCGCAGGGCATGTCGTGGGAGGCGTTATACCAGGTGATTGTGACAGGTGCTCGGGGTCAGATATCAGGGACTGCGACGATCACGTCGCAGGGGCTGCGTGCCGACAGTGCGGAGGTGCAGCTCGTGGCTGCTGCGATCCGTCGCACGCGCCCGCCTGCGGCACCGGCGCCCATGATGGATGCCATGGTGCTGCGAGCACAGACCGCGGGGGTCGAGGCAAAGACGGCTCAGGAAGAGTCGGTCGGAGAGACACATGTCTACCAGCTTCCCGGCCAGCTGACGATCGAACCGAACGTGCCCGTGAGCACCGCGCTGTTTCCGCGCAGCACCGCCCCCGTGACGCAGGAGCTGATCGTCCCCGGCATCCTGCCGTGGCGCGGGTGGATTGGCCAGTCGCCCGAACCCAATCGCGTGCCGGTGCAGGTGTGGTACACGATCAAGCGCGCAGTGAAGACGCCGTTCGGTGACCGGCCATTGCCCGCCGGGACCGTGCAGCTCTATCAAGCGGACTCGAGCGGCCGCGTGCAACTCATCGGTGAGGCATCGAACGATCACACCGCGCCGGGTCGCGATCTCCGCGTACAATCGGGCGACGCGTTCGATGTCACGGCGGAGCGCGTACAAACCGACTTCAATCAGGAGCAGCTGGTGCCGGCCCGGCGGGGGCTGCCGCCGCGCCAGCGCGTGACCGCCGCCTATCGCGTCACGATCTCGAACGCCAAAGCCGAGCCTGTGACTATCGATGTGCGAGAAGCGCGCTTCGGCGACTGGAAGATCACCGAGAGCAGCGTGCCGCCCGAGAAGCTGTCGTCCACGGAGCAGCGCTTCCGCGTGGCGGTGCCGGCGAATGGTCAAGCAACTTTGACCTACACCGTGCAGTTCGAGTCATGACGGTTCAGATCGCACATATCGGCGACATGCACTTCGGCGGGCTGGCCAACGTGCCGGTCGTCGAAGCGCTCGAGCGCATCCTGCCCGACCTCCGTCCCGACGCGGTCGTGATCGGTGGCGACTGCTCGCAGCGCGCGCGACACGGGGAGTTCCAGCGCGGCCGCGCATTCGCGAATCTCGCCGTCGAAACCGCGCCCGTCCTCGTGATCCCCGGAAACCACGACGTCCAGTGGTGGTGGCGCCCCTTCATTCCATTCGGCAAGGACCGACTCTACGAGAAGTATCGCCGCTATTTCGGTCCCGAGCTCACGCCCACGCTCACCGTCCCCGGAAGCGCGGTGATTGCCTCGGCGTTGACAGCCCACGGCGTCGCCTGGGGTTCGCTCACGACGCGGTTGCGCGATATCGCCGTGAAAGGCCATCTGTCGAAGCGCGAAATGCAGCGGGTCGAGTCGATCTTTGCGCAGGCGGAGCCCGGGCTCGCGCGCGTTCTCGTCGTGCACCACAACGTGCTGCGCGGCGAGATGTCGCAACGCATGGGATTGGCGCGCTGGCGCACCGCGCAGCGGCGCATCGTCGCGGCCGGCACCGACGTCGTGCTCTGCGGCCACGACCATCAGGAAGGCGCGGACCTGCTCGACGGCAAGGTCGTCGTCTCGACCGCCGGCACGCTGTCGACGCGTTCGCGCGGTGAGCGCCCCGTGTCTTTCAATTTCGTGACGATCGACCCCAGCGCCGTTCAAGTCACGTTCTTCCGCTGGGAAGCAGCAAAGAACCGGTTCCAACCATCCGATACCGCTGCCTTTGCCCGCAAGAAAGCTCCAAGCCTGGAGCCGCAAGTCGCCCAGTGAAGTTGCAAGACGCCAAGTTGCAAAGTGGCTTCAAGCTGCCAGCTTGAAGCTGGGCTGTGTAGCTTGTTGCTGCGCCACTTGGAGCCACTTGTAGCTTCGGCGTCTGCGCAACTCTTCTGGGGACTGGTGACTGATGGCTTCGAAGTTTCAAGGTGTGGATTTTTACGACGCTGACCGCCTCTTAACTGAAGAAGAGCGTGCAATCCGCGACACGGTGCGCGACTGGGTCGACGAAAACCTCATGCCGGTCATCGGCGAAGCGTACGTCGCCGGCAAATTCCCCAAGCAGCTCGTTCCGCAGATGGCCGAGTTGGGCCTGTTCGGCGCGAATCTCCCGGAAGAGTACGGCTGTGCCGGCCTGAACAACGTCGCCTACGGGCTGATCATGCAGGAGCTCGAGCGCGGGGACTCGGGCGTGCGCTCGTTCGCGTCGGTGCAGGGCGCACTCGTCATGTATCCGATCTACGCGTTTGGCTCCGAGGAACAAAAAAAGGAATGGCTGCCGCAGATGGCGAGCGGCAAGGTGATCGGCTGCTTCGGGCTCACCGAGCCTGATTATGGCTCAAACCCCGCGGGGATGATCACCGTCGCGAAAGAGACCGCGGACGGCTGGGTCCTGAATGGGGCGAAGATGTGGATTACGAACGGCTCGACCGCGCAGGCGGCAATCATCTGGGCGAAGACCGGCCCGCTCGACGATCCCGACTCGATTCGCGGCTTCATCGTGCCGACCGATGTGAAGGGGTTCTCCGCCAAGGACCAGAAGGGCAAGCTGTCGTTGCGGGCCAGCGACACGAGCGAGCTGGTGCTGCAGGACGTGCGCGTGCCGAAGCACGCGCTGCTCCCAAAATCGGGCGGGCTCAAGTCTCCGCTCATGTGCCTCACTGCCGCTCGCTATGGCATCGCGTGGGGAGCGGTCGGTGCGGCGATGGCTTGCTACGACGAGGCGGTGAGCTACGCCAAGGCGCGCGTGATGTTCGGCAAGCCGGTCGGCGGCTTCCAGCTGCAGCAGGCGAGGCTCGCCGATATGCTCACAGAGATCACGAAAGCGCAACTGCTCTGCGTGCAACTCGGAAGATTGAAGGATGGAGGAAACGCCACGCCCCAGCAGGTCTCGCTGGCCAAGCGAAACAACGTCAGCATGGCGACCGACGTCGCGCGGGAGACGCGCCGGCTGCTCGGCGCGAACGGCATCCTGGCCGAATACCAGGCGATGCGCCACCTCGCAAACCTCGAATCGGTGTATACCTACGAGGGCACGCACGACATTCACACGCTGATTCTGGGTCAGGAGATTACGGGCCTCTCCGCCTTTAATTAGAAACCCCGGTTCGAGCCGCCCCGTTAGGACTGCCATGATTCTGCCGCTTTTGCTCGCCCTCCAAGCCCAAGTCCTTGTCAACATCCAAGATCTATCGCCCCAGGAGCACCGCAGCGCCGCGTTCGCCTTGAGCGCCCCGCAGGAGATCCGGATCACCGCGATTGGCGCGGAGCCATGGCCGGAGCAATACCGCACGCGCGATGAACGCGACTGGCAGGACGACGAACAGACCACGTGGCCGGCGGCCGCGTGGATTCTCGATGCACAGACGCGCGCTGTGGTGTGGGATCTACGCTCGGCGGAGACGGAGCGAGCGTCCAACGGCCTGCGGCGGTTCTCGGGCACGGTCAAGTTGCCGGCCGGCATCTACGAAGTGCACTTCGCGTTTTATGCCGCGTCCGGTTTCTCCTTCGGCAATATGAGCGGGAAAAGCTTCAATCTGCGCGAGCTGGTGCGCCTCGGTCGCCGGGTGACGGTGCAGGGCCATTACATGCAGGACAGTCTCTACAAGAAACTGGGAATCAGCATTGACGGAGCCGGCCGCGTGGCGAGCGCGGATGAAGTCACCTCGGCGCGTGAGACATTCACGAGTACGGCCATCGTGACGCTGCCTGCCCAACACAACACCACTACACGGAAGAGCTTCGCCCTGACCGCCCCCGCGCAAGTCGAGATCTATACGCTTGGTGAGATCCGGCGCGATGGGGTCTTCGATTACGGCTGGATCGTAAATGCGGACACGCGCGCGCAGGTTTGGGCGATGACGTATGACAATTCGGAGCCCGCGGGCGGCGCGTCGAAGAATCGCATGGTACACGAAACGTTGAAGCTCAAGCCGGGACGCTACGTCGTGTACTACGCGAGCGACGATTCACACAATCCCGACGACTGGAACGCCGTCCCGCCCGTCGATCCCGAGTTCTGGGGGATCACCTTACGGATCAAGGACGCCGCGGCACGCGCCGCGGTGCGGCCGTTCGACTATGAGCCGGTGCCGGCGGGGCAAACGCTTGTCTCGCTGATCGGCATCGGCGACGACGCGACGCGCTCCGAAGGGTTCACGCTGCGGCGCCCGCTGGACCTACGCATCTACGCGCTGGGTGAGGGCAGCGACCACGACATGGTGGACTACGCCTGGATCGTGGATGCCGCGTCGCACAAACGGGTTTGGACGATGCGGTACAAGGATACCGAGCATGCCGGCGGGGCCGAGAAGAATCGGTTGTTCGACGGCCGGCTGCACCTCGATGGGGGCAGCTACCTGGTGTACTTCCGGACCGACGGCTCGCACGCCTACGACGATTGGAACGCCGCGCCACCCGCGGAGGCGAAGTACTGGGGCGTGAGCGTGTTCCCCGCGAGCGGCCGGCTGAATCCCGCCGACGTGGCGCCGTTCGAGCGTTCCTCGAGCGGAGCGCGCGATCCGATCGCGCAGCTGGTGCACATGAGAAATGACGAGGACGCACGCACCACCTTCCGTCTCGGACGCCGGACACTGGTACGTGTGTACGCGCTGGGCGAAGGGTCGCGCGACGAACTTGTCGATCACGGCTGGATCGCCGATTCGACCGGCCGTGTCGTGTGGGAGATGAAGTACGACACGACCGAGCCGGCCGGCGGCGCGGACAAGAATCGGGTGTTCGACGGCGTGCTCACGCTCCCGGCGGGCAGCTACGAACTGCGCTATCGGTCGGACGGCTCTCACGCGTACGGGGATTGGAACGATGATCCACCCGACGATCCCGAGAGCTGGGGCATCTCGGTGTTCCGATTGGAGAGACGCTAGCCCCGAAGCCTTGATGATGGGAAGCGGTTTCATGCGGCCGGAGAGCAGGTTACCTTTCCGGCCGCTGCCTGTTCTGGCAACCGTACCGACACTCGATCCCCGACGCCGACACCCTGATGAAGATCGCCGTGTGCATCAAGCGTGTTCCCGATTCGGAAACGCGCGTGAAGATCGCTCCTGACGGCAAGAGCCTGGACGAGGCCGGCGTCAAGTTCGTCGTGAATCCCTATGACGAGTTCGCCGTCGAAGAGGCGTTGCGGCGCAAGGAGAAAGCCGGCGCCGGCGAAGTCGTCGTGCTCTGCCTCGGGCCGGCGGCCGCGCAGGAGTCAATCCGCACCGCGCTCGCGATGGGCGCGGATCGCGGTGTGTTGCTCCAGACCGACAAGATTCCCGTCGACGGGTTCGAGACGGCGAAGCTCCTCGCCGCAGAGCTCAAGACGGGTACGTGGGATCTGATTCTCTTCGGCAAGATGGCGATCGACGATTACAGTCATCAGGTGGGAGCGCTGGTCGCCGAGCAGCTGGGATTGCCCTGCGTGACTGCCGTGTCGCATCTCGATATCGATGGTACAGCCGGCGTCGCGGAGCGTGAGGTGGAAGGCGGGATCGAGGTCGTCGAGTTTCCGTTGCCCGCGGTAATTACAGCGGACAAGGGACTCAACGAGCCCCGGTATCCAGCGCTCAAGGGTATCATGGCGGCCAAGAAAAAGCCGCTGGAAGTGAAGCCGGTCCAGCCGGGCGCAGGCACCATGGAGGTCGTCGCGCTCATGCCGCCTCCCGAACGGAAGGAAGGGAGAATCGTGGGCGAAGGAGTGGGCGCAGTGCCAGAGCTCGTACGCTTGCTGCGGGAAGAGGCGAAGGTGCTATGACCAGCGCGTTGGCAGTTCTGGAGCAACGCGACGGCACGCTGCGGAAGATTTCGCACGAAGTGGTGACCGCCGCGCAGCGGCTCGGTGGCACGGTCGAAGCGCTGGTATGTGCGAGTGGACCGGTGCAAGGCGCCGATCAGCTCGGCAAATTCGGCGCCGACAAAATCGTGACGCTCACCAATCCAGTGTTTGGCAGGTACGCACCCGAGGGCTACGCGCAGGCGATCGCCGAGCGCGCTAAATCGGGCGGGTATGACATCGTCGTAATCGCCGCCAGCGCGACGGGGAAGGACCTTGCTCCCCGAATCGCGGCCAAGCTCGCTGTTGGCGTGGCGGCAGACGTCACGGACATCGCCGCCGACGCCGGCGCCATCGTCGTCACGCGTCCGGTGTACGCCGGCAAAGCGCTGCTCAGGGTGAAGGTGAAGGGCCGGCCGGCGGTGTTGTCTCTGCGGCCGAACGTTTTCACGCCGGTCGAGCGACCGAAAGCCGGAGCGAGTGAAACCGTGGCCGTGTCGCTGCCCGCGGGGCGGGTCACAGTGCGCGAGATCAAGGCCGCGCCCGCCGGAACGCTCGATGTGGCGGAAGCCCAAATCATCATCTCGGGCGGACGCGGGCTGAAGGAGCCCGCGAACTTCAAGGTGCTCGAGGAGCTGGCGCAGGCGTTTGGCGGCCGGGCCGCGGTGGGCGCATCGCGCGCGGTCGTTGATGCCGGCTGGCGGGCGCACGCGGATCAGGTGGGGCAGACCGGCAAGACGGTGAGCCCGTCGCTCTACATCGCAGTCGGAATCTCCGGCGCTATTCAGCATCTCGCCGGGATGCGCACCTCGAAAGTGATCGTCGCGATCAACAAGGACAAAGACGCGCCGATCTTCAAGGTCGCCGACTACGGCGTGGTGGGAGATCTGTTCGAGGTGGTGCCGCGCTTGACGGAAGAGATTCGGAAACTGCATGGCTGAGGGGCAGTTCGTACCGGCGCAGTACCAACCGGCGTTGCCACTGGACAAGCTGATACTCGAGGACGGTGTCGAGGGCGCGGGGGACCGCATGGAGCTCGACGTCCTCATCGTGGGCGCCGGGCCGGCGGGTCTCGCCTGCGCGATCACGCTCGCGCAGCTCGCCAAAGCCGACGACACCGAGCTCAATATCGGCGTGCTCGAGAAGGCGGAAGCACTCGGCGAGCACTCGCTGTCGGGCGCCGTCGTCAACCCGCGCGCATTACGCGAGCTCTTTCCGGACCTCAAGGATGCCGATTTCCCATTTCGATCGACGGTCACGAAAGAGGCGGTGTATCTCCTGACCGAGCGCGGCAAGCTCCGTCTTCCCACGCCGCCGACGATGCACAACAAGCAGTACTTCATCGCCTCGCTGTGCGAGCTCGTGCGCTGGCTCGGCGCCAAAGCCGAAGCGCTCGGAGTCAACATTTTCACGGGATTTCCCGCGGCACACCTCCTCGTCCGCGGCCAGGCCGTCACGGGTGTGCGCACGGCACCCGCGGGCCTCGATCGCGAGGGGAATCTCGCAGCCGGCGGAAGCGCTCCGAACGATCTCGCTGCGAAGTTCACAGCGCTGGCCGAAGGCAGCCGCGGTCTGCTGGCGCAGGCGTGGTACCAATGGCAGGGCATTGACTCGGAGAATCCGCAGCTCTTCGCGCTCGGCGTCAAAGAGCTGTGGGAGACGAAGCAACCGCTCGATCGCGTGATGCATACGCTGGGTTGGCCGCTGCCGCGCGATGCGTTCGGCGGGAGCTTCGTGTACCCGCTCGAGCCCAATCTCGTCGCGCTCGGACTCGTCGTCGGTCTCGATTACCGGGACGCCGATCTGGACGTCCACGTTCTGCTGCAACGGTTCAAGCAGCATCCGCTGCTGCGCGCGCTGCTCGCCGGCGGTGAGATGGTGGAGTGGGGAGCGAAGACGATTCCGGAAGGCGGCTACCACTCACTGCCCCAGCGGCGCGCAGGCGCAGGGGTGGTCGTGCTCGGCGATGCGGCGGGATTTGTGGATGTGCCCTCACTCAAGGGCATTCACTATGCGATGCAATCGGGGATGTTCGCGGCGCGCGCGATCTATCGTGCGCACCAGGGTGGCGCGGCGCTGAGCGATTACGATCGCATGGTGAACGAGTCCTTCATCGCCGCCGATCTCTACCGCACGCGCAACATGCGGCTCGCCTTCCGCGACGGATTTTACCTGGGCGGGGTCCAGGCTGCACTGATGACGCTCACGGGCGGACGGTTTCCAGGCGGAAAGTATCGGATGCCCGCCGATGCCGATGTTCCGCGCCGCTTCCATGCGGGCGGCGACCGGACGGGTGTGTCGCAACCCTCTGACGGGAAGCTCACGTTCAGCAAGGTCGATGCGGTGTTCAAGTCTGGGAATTCAACACGAGACACGATTCCCAGTCACCTCATCGCGCGCGAGCGTGTGCCGGCTGAGGTGGCGCGGTTCTACGCGCATATGTGTCCGGCCGGCGTGTACGAGGCGACGGGTCAACCGGGCGTGCGAGTCAATGCTCCGAACTGCGTCGACTGCAAGGCGACGGACGTCCTGGGCCCGCGTTGGACGCCGCGCGAGGGCGGCAGCGGGCCCAGGTACAAACGGATGTAACTGTTGCTAGGATCGGTTTTCCTGGAAATAGCGGCGCGCTTGTTCGACCAGGCGCGCGGTCGATAGCGGCAGATTGCGTTTGACCCACAACATCGAGCGTTGGCCGCTGGGGAAGCGGCGCGCCCCGTCCTGCTTGCTGACCCCCGCCATTTGTGACAGCGAGATCCCGAAGATTTCCTTGCTCGCGCGATCCAGCGCGACGCCGAAGCGCTCGTCGTCGTCCGTTCCCAAAATGTCCGAATGCGTGTGGCCCAACGCTTCGAGCGGGCCGGCGTACGATTCCTCGCACTGCGTATCGAGCGTGTAGCCGCAGTAGATAGAGATGTTGTGCGTCTGGCCCAGCGCGTTCCACAACTCTTCCAGTCTGATCGCCGCTTCGGTATTGCCTTCCTGCCACAGGATATTGGCCATCTCGGTATACAGGCGGATGCCACGCCCGAACGGCTGGACGCGAGCCAGGATCGCGCCGACCAGGTTGCGGAAACGCCCCGCATCCGGTGTGCCCTTCAATATCAGTTTCCCGACGAGGGCAGCCGCCTCCACCACGTCGAGCTGGCCGGCGCTCTGCAGTGCTTGCGGATGGAAGTTGCCGGCGCTCAGCCGGGCGAGAAACTGCGCGGCATGATCGGCGCCGGCGATGACCACCACGCTGTTGCCGCGCCGCAGACCGCCTTCGAGGAATCGCTGGACGGATTCCGCGAGCGTATCGCTGTCGCGATGAATCTGGGCGAAGTGCCGCCCGGCCGGGGCTTCAGCCAGTAAGGACGTCGAGTGACTTGTCAAACGTGTGCGGCCTTACTGCAGCGAGGCCTCGTAGTAGCGGCGCGCCCGGTCCAACACCGCGGCCGCGGCAGACGGCAGGTTGCGCTTCACCCACAGCATGGTGCGTTGGCCGCTTGGGAAGCGGCGCTCGCCGTCCTGATGGTGCGAGAATCCCACCATCTGAGAGAGCGGGATGCCGAACACGTCGCGGCTCGCCGCATCGAGCGCCAGGTGAAACCGCTCATCCTCGGCCGTGCCAATCAGGTCAGAGTGCGTGCGGCCGATGTCCTCCAGCGGGGCGTGGTAGGCGTGATCCTGATGCAGGTCGACCATGTAACTGCAGAACAGGGAGAATGGATAGAGACGCGCGAGCTCATTCCAGTACTCCTCGACGCGAATGGCGGCGTCGTGCTTCCCTTCCTGCCACAGCACATTCACCATCTCCCCATACGCCCGCGTCGTACCGCGCCCGAACGCCCGCACTCGCTCGAAGACGGCGCCCATCGCCTGGCGAAAATCCGACCAGTCCGGCATGTCGTGGCGCATGCACTTCCGCAGCATCAGCTCGGCATCGTGCAGTTCGAGCTGCCCCGACTTGAGATACTTGGCGGGGTCGAGATCGTTCTGTCGGATGCGCGCCAGGAATCCCTCGGTGTGCTCCGGCGTGGCGATGACGACCACGCCGTTGCCGCGTCGCAGGCCTGTCTCCAAATACAACGTGACGGCATCCGTGAGGGCCTGCGGGTCGCGATGCAGCT
>Ga0137370_10000802_pt1 | contig 12349 bp, 8 predicted proteins | sample SagtaG_11_FD_104920 | JGI IMG/M metagenome (GOLD analysis project Ga0137370, IMG submission 104920) | Vadose zone soil microbial communities from Sagehorn Ranch, Mendocino, California, USA - Sage1_R_20_16 metaG | ecosystem: Environmental > Terrestrial > Soil > Vadose zone | place: USA... | reverse complement strand
GCGGTCGCGCCATCGCGAACTGGGCGGTTAGCCAGGCGTCGATGCCTGAGGTGGAGACGCTCGTGATATCGGCATGGCTGTAGCCGATGGCGGACTGCGACAGGAACCGCGAGGCCTGTGTGCTGGACAATACGAGCGGCGGTGTGCCGCCGCCAGAGGAGCCGCTACCACCACCGCAGGCTTCAAGGGCAAGCGCGCCAGTGGCCGCAAGTCCCAGTTTGGCGAGCGCTGCGCCGGCGTCCGCCTCCGCAGCCGCTGTTTCCTGGGCGACGCTTGCAGCCTGTGGTTCGCGTGTCGCAACCATCCGTTTGCTCATGATCACGTGGCGACTCCCCTCCCTTGATTCGCAAACGCGCGGTACGGTAGCCGGTTGACACGGTGGTCAAGCGGCATTCCGACTGGCAAGGCCTTTCGACCGGCGAGTTAACAGGTCAGGTCTCGCACCAGCGTTACATATTTTTACTTTGCGGACACATTCTAATTACCTGCGACTGCGAATCTCCTATCTCAACTACAACGGGCATTTTCACGTCGCGCATCAAGTTTAATGAACGGGGAGCAGCAATGAGATTAAGAAATCCGGTAGCGATGTTATTGGCAGTCGCACTGGGTTTAGCGGCCTGCCAAACCGGAATGCAGCGCCCAAATTCTCAGACGGGTTCCAACTCGCCTTCCACCGACAAGTGCACCTCTGATTCGGATTGCATGAGCGGAAACTGCGAATTTGGCACGTGTTCTCCATTCAAGAAGTTTAATGGGTGCAGATTTGACTTTGACTGTTCCAGACTAGAGCAATGTCTCGGCGGTTCATGTTCTAAGAGGATTGGGGCCTGTGATTTTGACTCAGACTGCAGTTATGGAGAAGAGTGCAGGGGCTCGTCCTGCTGGCGAAAAACGAATGCATGTAGCTTTGATTCGGATTGCACCAGCGGGAAGTGCATGGCCGGATCATGCATGTAAATCAATACCACCCATTTCGACTCCCTTAGCGATGCCGGTGTGCAGAGCGCGTTAAGAGGTTTCGACGGGAGAGCCGCAAGTTGCGAATGGAAGCGGTCGCGTCGATTTACGATGGCGACCCGTGTCAAGGAGCGCGCTTTGCACGACGGTATTTGGCCCGAAGGGACCGGCGGATGTACTTCCGGCGGTTGCTAGATCGGACGGCCCCTCGATACAACCCAGCAGACCGCTCATTGCCGACGCTTTAGCGTCGGCCGATCAACCCGCGCCGAGGTTCTCGCCTACTGGACAAACACTGGACAGGTGGCGCGCGAACGGTGTGTAGGCCAAGGATAAGCGCGGTTGCTATTGCACCTGCAGCGTGTAGTCGGTGTTCGGGCCCCAGATCGTCCTCTCGGCGGCATCGACGTAGTAGGTGCCGCTCGACGGTGCCGTCCAGGTGATCACGTTCTTCTTGCCGCCCTGGGCGGAGCTGCCGAAAGCGAGTGCCCCTGATCCGGTCGTATCGTACAGCGTCAAGAACACGTTCGCCGCGCTTCCGACGTTCGCTCCGGTGATCGTGTACTGGGTGCCTCCCACGGCATTGAACGACACCCAGTCGTGCCCATCCGCGCAGTGATTGTGCGACTGCGCCGCAGCGCCCACCGCGATCGGCTTCGCCGCCGTGTAGGTATCGTCGTCCTCGTACGCATCCTGAGTGCACTGGATCGTCTGCAGCGTGTACGCCGTGCCCGAGCCGCTAGCGATCGGTTGCACCTTGAGATAGTAGGTACTGCCGGCGGTCGCCATCCACGAGCGCAGCGAGTAGAAGTAGCTGTCCTTCAGCGTCGTCGGCGTCGTCGCATCGCTCTGGTACACCGCGATCGAGGGTCCGAAGTTGCCGCTGGTCGCGACGTACGCACCGCTGACGGCGGGAGTGAAGCTGACCCAGTCGACGCTGTCGTCGCAGTGGTTGCGCGCTTGCGAGCTGCCCGCGGTGATGGCCTTCGCGGTTGCAGGCGTGTCGTCATCCTCGTAGGCGTCGACGGCACAAGGCGGCGCGACCACGGTGACGGCGATCGGCGCGCTCCTGTTATTGGTCTCGATCAGTTCCGTCACGGAATTCGACGGATCGGCGATTGCGCCGAGGTAATAGGTCCCCGGTGTCGTGGTGTACGCAATATGCGCGCCGTACCATGCCTGGTCGGTGTAGGCGGCGCCGGCACCCTGCGCCGCGAGGCCTGCGACGTTGCGGCTGGCGATCAGCGAGTCCGCGCCCGTGATGATGTTGTCGGCCGAGAGATAGGCGCCGACCGTGAACGTGCCGGCCGCCGTAAAGCCGACATTGGTGACCGTATCGGTGACGTTGATGAAGTCGCCCGCCACCACCGTAGTCGAGGACTGCGTGGCGAAGCTCTCGGTCAAGTCCGGCAGCGCCAGATTCACTGCGATCGTATAGTCCCTCGCAGCGCCCATGTTGTCGCTCGCGAGGAGGTAGTAGGTCCCGTCCGCGGGTGCGGTCCAGTTGATCGCGGTCGTGGTGCCGCTCGCGGGCGCGAGGAGCGTCGTGCCGTTGGTGTCGTACAGCTTCACCGTCGGGTTGGCGCTGCCGCCGACCGGGACGACGCGGATCGCGTAGCTCGCGCCGGCAGCAGCGGTGAACTTGACCCAGTCGGTCGTGTCGAGGCAGTGGGTGTGCGACTGCGGCGCAGCGCCGACCGCGATCGGATTGGCAACTGAAAAGGTGCTGTCGGACTCGTAGCTGTCGTCGGTGCAGTTTGCGCTGACGACGCTGATCGGCTTCGCGGCGGATACGTTGTTCGCGGTCGAGTATTCGCTCGCGACGCCGGTCGGATTGACGACCGCGAGGATGTAGTATTGGCCGGGCGGCCAGGCCGGGAGTGTGACCGACTGCAGCCCATAGGGGGAGTAGGAGCCTACGCTGAGGCCGCCGGTCACAGTCTGCGTACCCAGCAAAGCGTCCCCGGCGTCGAAGGCGGCATCGACCGAGAGGTAATAGGCGATATCGAAGTTTCCGACGAGGCCTGCGAAGCCCTGGTTGCGCACCGTCGCCGAAACGCTGATCGCGCCGCCCGACACGCCGTTGGTCGGCGGGAAGAAACTCGTCACGATCAGATCGGGCCTCAGGTCCCCAAGGTTGACCGCGTAATCGGTTCCCCCGCCGGAACTGAGCGTGCCCATCATCGGCGCGACGCGCACATAGAAGGTTCCGGTCTTGGTCGCGACCCAGGTGAGCCGCGAGTCGCTGAAGTCGAGGCCCGTCGAGCCGCTCGCGAGCACCGTAGCGCCGTCGGTGTCGTAGAGAACGATGTTCGTCCAGGCGTTGTAGCCGACCTGACTGGTGGAAAGCGCGTACGTCGTTCCCTGCACCGCGCTGAACCTGAGCCAGTCGGAGGTTCCCTCGCAGTGGTTGTGCGATTGCGGCAAGCCGAACGAGAGCGTGCCGGCTGCCGCCGGGCTATTGTCGGGCTCGTGCGTGTCGGACGCGCACGTGGTCCCGCCGCTCAGAGCGAACGCCTGCGCGGTGGTGTTGTTCGCCTTGGTCACTTCCGGGCCGTAAGGAACGATCGCGCCGATGTAGTAGCTGCCGTTCGCCGCGCCGCTCGGCAGGGTGGCCGTCACCGAGAGCACCGTCGACTGGCCCGGCCCGAGTATGGCGAAGCTCGTGCCCAGCCCGATCATGCCGAAGTCCGTCGCGATGTCGGAGGTCGGCGCGAGCGCGATGATGGCGCTCACCCCGCCCGCGGTAACTGAGCCGACGTTGGCCACGGTCACGTTGACCGTGTAGTCGTTGCCCGCAACGCCGGCGGTGGGTGCGCTGAAACTTGTGATCGCCAGGTCGGGCAGCCCGCTCCCTGTCGTCCCACCCCCGCCGTCGCCGCCGCCTCCGCCGCCACAAGACGAAAGCACGAGGAGCGCGAGACTGAACGCCAGGATTTTCGTGTAGGCGAACCTGCGGAGAACTGACATGGATTCCCTCCCCGATTCCACGTTAAGTGACGATGGAGTATGAAAAGCAACAATCACGCCAGGATCGGCGTGAAGTATTGCACGGGAGTTCACGAAACTTGTTGCCGGTGAGTTTCAGCCTGCTCTTCTGCAATGAGAGAGAGCGGTGACCGAAACGTCCGGGACGGTTCTAGGAAATCCGCCTTCAACGTATGGGTAGGAGTATGGATAAGCGACAACTGAACCGACTCTCGGCAAGAACCGTGGCAACCGCGAAGCGTCCCGGGCTCTACTGCGGCTAAGCGCTTTTGCACTTAACCGCTTGAAGTATCTGGCGCGCCCGGCAGGAATTGAACCCACGACCCCCTGGTTCGTAGCCAGGTACTCTATCCAACTGAGCTACGGGCGCGAAACGAGGTGCTGATTATAGCGGGTCTCGAATCGCTGGGTCCATCATAATTCGTGTCTCACGCGGCGATTTACCGGAGGGGACGTGGCCAAATTAGAGTTGAGCCTGGGTTGCTGTGACTACGATCGCACCCGCGCTGTCCTCGATGGGAGGGCTCCTATCGAAGGTTGCAAGGTCATCGGGACGGCGATAGAGCCCGAAGAAGCTTTTCACCGCGCGTTTCGATTCAACGAGTTTGACGTCTCGGAACTCTCTCTTAGCAGCCACACGCTGCTGACGTCCCGCGGCCAAAATCAGTATGTCGGCACTCCAGCCTTTGTCTCACGTCTTTTCCGCCATTCGGGGATATATATCCGGACGGATCGAGACATCAACCGCCCCGAAGACCTCAAGGGAAAAACCGTCGGACTGCCCGAATATCAGATTACGGCGAACGTGTGGATCCGCGGCATCTTAAAAGACGACTTTGGCGTCGACGCCTCCGATGTGCATTGGCGCAGCGGCGGCCTCGAACAGCCGGGGAGGGGCGAACGCGCGCCTTTGTCGCTTCCTTCCAATATCGATCTTCAGCAAATTCCCGACGACCGAACTCTGTCGCAGATGCTCGAGTCCGGCGAGGTCGATGCAGTGATCAGCGCCAGAGCGCCCTCCTGCTTTAGCCGGGGAGCGAAAAATGTCGCCCGGCTTTTCCGGGATTACAGGCGCGCCGAGGCCGACTACTTCAAGCGCACCGCGATTTTCCCGATCATGCATATCATCGGGATCCGAAAATCCTTGGTCGAACGCCATCCGTGGCTGCCGTCAAGCGTTTTCAAGGCGTTCATGCAGGCGAAAGAGCTGGCCATGTACGAATTGGGCCAGATCGGGCATCTTTTTGTGAGCCTCCCCTGGGGCGTTGCGGAGTACGAGGAGGCAAAAAAACTGCTCGGTGACGACTACTGGAGTTACGATTTTGACCGCAATCGGCACGTCCTGGAAACTTTCACCCGGTATCATCACGAGCAGGGCTTGTCTTCGCGGCGCGTAGCGCCCGAGGAGCTCTTTTTCGAGTCGACCCTCGATCTGGCGAAAATTTGAAAGTCATGCTGAGACTCGCGCCCTTTGTCGCTTGCATGTTTATCGGCATATTGTCTGCGCAGCCGGCCGCCGCGCAGACCGCCGGTTATCCGAGCAGGCCGCTCCACGTGCTGGTACCGTTCCCGGCGGGCGGCGCCGCCGACGTACTGGCGCGCCTTATCGGGGAAAAGCTCGCCGAATCTTGGCGGGTGCCGGTACTCGTCGAGAATCGCAGCGGCGCCGGCGGCACGATCGGGATGGCAGCGGCGCGGCAAATGCCCTCGGACGGCTACAATTTTTCCCTGATGAGCAACAGCATCGCTGTCAGCCAGGCTCTATACTCCAAGCTGCCCTATGACATTCAGAAGGACTTCCTTCCCGTCTACCTGATCGGCGACTCACCGATCGTGATCGCAGCGCACCCGCGTACCGGGATAACGAGCATCGCGCACCTTCTGACAGAGGCGAAGCGAGAGCCTGGAAGAATGTCCTATGCCTCGTGCGGCGTAGGCACGGCCCATCACCTGGCAATGGAAATCTTCAAGGCCCGCTCCGGAGCATCGATTCTGCACGTTCCCTACCGCGGCTGCGCCCCCGCCGCGAGCGACGCCGCGGGCGGGCAGGTCGATCTCGTCGTCAGCTCGGCGCCCTCCATCTTGCCGTATGCCTCAACGGGGCGCTTGCGCGCCGTTGCGGTGACCAACGCGCGACGCGCGGCCTCAGCGCCGTCGATTCCAACGGTAGCCGAAAGCGGCATTCCGGAGTTGAAGTCGTACGTGATCGGCAACTGGTACGGCTTCATGGCACCGCTCGGCACGCCGGCTGAGCTTATCGCCAAGTTCGATGCGGAAACCCGGGCCACCCTGCAAACGCCCGAGGTCCAAAAAAAGCTTTCTGCCGCCGGGATAGAGGTGAGGCTGGGCACCGCGAAAGACCTTGCCGCTGCGCTTGATGCCGACATCCGGCAATTCAGGCAGGTCGTCCTGTCGGCGCAGATCAAGCCGGAGTAGCGATTGAAACGATTCGCCGCCGGTTCGCTCGCCTGCACGCTTGCCCTCGCCGCCGGCTCGACGCTGGCGCAGGACGCCTGGCCCGCGAAGCCGGTGCGGATCATCGTCACCTTTACTCCGGGCGGGGCCGCCGATCTTACCGCGCGGGTGGTGGGCGAGAAACTCGCGGAGATGTGGAAGCAGCAGGCGATCGTCGAGAACCGCATCGGTGCGGGCGGCAACATCGGCGTGGAAGCGGTGTATCGCTCGGCCCCCGACGGTTACACGCTGCTCTTGGCCTCGACCGCGCAGCCCATCAACGTCGCGCTGTATCCCAAGCTGCCTTTCGATCTGTTCAGGGACTTCGCGCCGATCGCCCTCGTGACCTCGACGCCGATGGCGCTTGCCGTTCATCCCGGCGTCAAGGACAACAACCTGAAAGACTTCACGGCGCGCCTACGCGCCGCAGGCGGCAAGGCGCAGTACGCCACCTGCGGCGTGGCAACGACGCATCATTTCGCCTTCGAGCTGTACAAATTCCAGACCAAAACGACCGCGCAGCACATCCCGTACAAGGGTTGCGGGCCCGCGGTGGTCGAGACCGTGGCCGGCCAAGTCGACACGGTCATGACCTCGCTCGCCACCGTGCTGCCGCACCACAAGACGGGCAAGCTGAAAGTGCTCGCCATCACGTCGAAGAACCGCTCCGTATCGGCGCCCGACATTCCGACTTTCCGCGAGTCCGGGATTCCGGAGCTGAAGGACTACGACGCTAACATCTACTTCGGCTTTATGGCGCCGGCCGCCACGCCCGGGCCGGTGCTGGCGAGAATCGAAGCCGATATCCGCCGCGTGATGGCAATGCCGGTCGTGCAGCAGCGCTTCATCAACAGCGGAATGGAGATTTTCCTGCTCACTTCGACCGAGATGGGCAACATCATGCGCAACGACGCCGAACAGATCAAAAAGATCGTGGATTTCGCCGGCATCAAGCCGGAGTGATACTGCGCTCCCGATTCAATTCGGTGCAATACCGGTCGTCTTGATAATCTCGCCCCACTTGGCGACCTCGGTCTTCACATATTCTGCAAATTCGCCCTGCGAAAGGGTCTGCGGGTCAAGACCAATCGTCGACAGACGCTCAGTCACGTCGGGTTGGCGCAAGGCCCGATTGATCTCGCTGTTGAGGAGTTGGACGATGGCCGCGGGTGTATTCGCGGGCGCGAAAAAAGCGATCCACGACCGGTCCTCGAAATCGGGAAAACCGGATTCGGCGAGCGTCTGTACCTCCGGGAGCAAGCGCATCCGCGTGTGGCTCGCCACTGCGAGCACTCGCATCGCACCCTGCCTGATGTACGCAAAGGCCGTCGGCAGGGTGGTGGACGCCATGTCCACCTGCTGAGCCACCACCGCGGTGTTCACCGGTGCGCCGCCTTGAAACGGAACATGCGTCGCCTCCAGCCCGGGCAAGGCCTTGAACAGGTATTCGCCGGTAAGGTGCTGGGTCGTGCCGACGCCCGCCGAGGAATAGGTGAAGCGCGAGCCTTTGACGCCGCGGACGTACTCCATCAGGCTTTTTGCCTTCACCGAGCCGTGCACCGCGAAAATCGTCGGCGTGCTCGCGGCGAGTGCGACGGGCGTGAGCTGGACAAGCGGGTCGACGGCCTCCTTCGACGCGCTCGCATTCACCGCGATCGCCGTAGTCGTTACGAGCAGCGTGGTGCCGTCGGGTTGCGCCGCTGCGACCAGCTTCGCGGCCAGCATGCCGCCGGCCCCGCTGCGGTTCTCGACAACGATCGGCTGGCCGACCCTGTCGGTGAGCTTGTGACCGATGGTGCGTGCTATGGTGTCCGCAATCCCGCCCGGCGCGAACGCGACCACGAAGCGAATCGGTTTCGCCGGGAACGGGTGCTGCGCCGATGCCGCGGGAAGCAGTGTCCCGATGGCGCATAAAGCCGCAATAGCGGCGAAGAAATCGCGCGGCGATGCGTGCGAGGCAAGCTTCATCGTCATTCCACCTTGAGTCCCTGGCTGCGCACGACCTTGCCCCATTTCTCGATTTCCGCCCTGAGGAAGCCGGCGTATTCATCGGGTGCCAGCATGCGCACGTCGATCGCCTGGTGCGCAAGCTGCTCGCGGAAATCGGCGGCCGATGCGATACGTTTCAACTCCGCGCGCAGCTTGTCCGCCGCGTCGCGCTGCGTGCGCGCCGGTGCGAGCAGCGTGTACCACGAGGGCACGTCCACCCCGGAGACCCCGCTTTCCGTCAGCGTCGGAACTTCGGGCGCCAGAGGAGACCGCGCGGGGCTGGTGACGGCAAGGGCCGCAAGACGGTTTGCGCGCACATAGGGAAGCGACGATGTGATCGAGCCGAACAGCATCTGGGCCTCTCCGGCGAGCACGGCGTTCGCCGCCGGTCCGCTGCCCTTGTAGGGTATGTGCACGATGTCGACGCCGGCGACCGTCTTGAAGAGCTCCGTCATCAGGTGCAGGTTGGCGCCGAGGCCGCTTGAAGCGTAGTTGAGCTTGCCCGGCTGGCTTTTTGCAAGGTCGATCAGCTCCTTCACCGAGCGCGCCGGCAGGGAGGGGTTGACGACCAGGATGTGGTACGACGTCGCGAGCAGATCGAGCGGGGCGAAATCTCTGACCGGGTCATAGGGCAGCGGAGTGAAGGCGGGCGAGATCACGAGCGGTCCCATGAAGCCCAGCAGCAGCGTGTATCCGTCGGGCGACGCCTTGGCCACGATTTCTGTTGCGGTGATTCCGGCGGCGCCGGGACGGTTGTCGACGAGCGTCTGTTGCCCGAGCCCGGCGGCGAGCTGCGTCGCCAGGATGCGGGCGAGGATATCGTTGCCGCCGCCCGGCGCGAACGGCACGATCAGACGCAGGGGCCGGGACGGATAGTTGGACGAGGCTGGAGTTTGGGCATTCGACGCCATCGCATGGACGGCGCAGATAACCGCAAGTGTTACCGCTGCTGCCCGACGCAACGGATTTGTCGATTGCATCTCAGCTCTCGCTCATTCCATCCTCACGTTGGCCGCTTTCGCCACCTTCGCCCACCGCTCGCCCTCGGCCTTCATGAACGCCGAGAATTCATCGGGAGCATTGCCCAGGGCGATCCCGCCCATCGCAAGGATTCTTTCCTTCATGTCGGACGAGCGCAACATCTTCACCAGATCGCCATGGACCGTATTGACGATCTCGCGCGGCGCGCCCGCAGGCATGACCACGCCCTGCCAGGAGCCGCCGTCGAAGCCGGCGAGTCCCGATTCGTCGATCGTCGGGACGTCGGGCAAGGTCGGCAGGCGTTCCTTGGTCGAAACGGCCAGCGCCCGTAACCTTCCCGACTGCACGTAGGGCAGAACCGCGATGGCGGTGCCGAACGCGACCTCGATCAAACCGGAGACCTGATCGATCAGCGCGGGCCCGGTGCCCTTGTAAGCGACGTGCACCATGCTGATTCCGCCCTGCAGATTGAACATCTCCATCAGCAGGTGGGAGCTGGTGCCGCTGCCCCCGGAGGCGTAGTTCAGCACGCCCGGCTTGGTTCTCGCGTACGCAATCAGCTCCTTCACGTTCTTCACCGGCAGGGACGGGTGCACGACCAGAAGGCTCGGCAAGGTCGCCAGCAAGGTCACGTGCGAGAAATCCCTGACCGGATCGAAGCCGAGCTTCGTGTAGATCGACGGCGAAATGCTCTGCGCGATCGAGATCATGCAGATCGTATAGCCGTCGGCGGGCGACTTGGCGCACAGCTCCGTGCCGATGTTGCCTCCGCCGCCGGGACGATTGTCCGCGATGACCTGCACGTTCCAGGTCCGGGCCAGCCGCTCGGCAGTCAGGCGTCCGAGAATATCGGTCGGGCCGCCGGGTGGAAAAGGGATGAGAAAGCGCACGGGCCTGACGGGAAAGTGCTGCGCGTGCGCGGCGGTCAGCAACAGCGCAGCGACTGCCGCCACGAAAAACCGGGGACAGACCCCATTTTTCACGACGACATCCATGAATGACCTTGTTGGAAAGAAATGGGGTCTGTCCCTACCGGAAGACGTGGCCGAATTTCGCCTTGAGCTTTGCCCGAAGCTCCGCGCTCACGTCGACGACCTTCGGGAAAGTGCCCGCCAGCTTCTTGTCGTACGGAATGCAGGCGTCGATCAGGATGCGGTGGTTGAAGTTGCCTGGCAGATACAGCGGGTCCCGCTTCGAAGCCCAGGCCTTGTGAATGATATCGATGTCGGTGACCGGGTCGAAGCGCGTGCTCATCGCCCAGAGGACCTGGTCGAGGTCGCCCGCGTCGATGTCCTCATCGACCACCACGGTCCATTTCCCCGCATAGGCGCCGCCCAGGCAGTTCGACGCGACGTGCAGCGCGTTGCGCGCGTGACCCGGGTAGCGCTGCCTGATCTGGATCACGGTAAAGCGCGTCGCGGGAGCGCCCTCGTGGTTCCACACGCCGAGCACGTCCGGGATCCCGCATGCGTCCAGCGCCCGCCAGATCTCCGCCGCTCCCCCGATCCCCTTGAGCAGGCCGGTCTCGTCCACGGGCTTGTGCTGCGGCGCGCAGCACAGGATGGGGTCGTTGCGGTGGAGGATCGTCTTGACGTTGACGTAGGGGCGCGGCTGCGTGTCGTCCGAGTAGTAGCCCATCCACTCGCCGAACGGTCCCTCGGGCCTGACCTGGCCCGGCACCGTCTCGCCCTCGATCGCGATCTCGCAGTCGGCCGGGATAGGAAAGCCGGTGTAAGGCCCGCGGATGATGTCGATCGGCTCGCCGCGTATGCCGCCGGCGATGTCGAGCTCGCTGATCTCGGGCATCGGAATCCCGGCGAGCATGAACAGCAGCGGATCCTGGCCGCAGAGGATCACGACCTTCATCGGCTGGCCGCGCGCGAAATACTTGTCGCGGTGGATGCGGCCGTGCTTGCCCTCGGTGATCTGGCAGCCGATGGTCTTGCCGTCGTAGACTTGGGAGCGGTACGCGCCCAGATTGAACCATCCCGCGTCCGGATCCTGGGTAATCACGCAGTCCGCGGTGCCGATGAAGCGCGCCTTGTCTTCCTCATGGTGACGGGGTACCGGGAACTTGAGGACGTCGCAAGCGTCGCCCTTGATCACGTTCTGGAGAATCGCGCCGTCGTTGACGTACCGGGGCGGGATCGGCTTCGCCTCGCGCGTCCGCTCGTAATAAGCGCGGACAATGTCGACCTTGTGCTCGTACTCAAGCGGCAGCCCGAGCGTCAGCGCGACGCGCCGGATCGAGGAAAAATGCCCGTAGAGCGTGCGGAAGCCCTTCGGATAACCTGGGACGTCGTCGAACAGGATGGCGGGCGCGGTGCCGCCGCTCTTCTCGGTGAGCATGTGCGTGAGCGCGCCCATCTCCGTGTCCCAGTGCGCGCCGCTCACGCGAAGCAGCTCGCCCATCTTGTCGACCCGCTCCAGCCACTCGCGCAGGCCGCGGTAATGGACCTGCCGCTTCGAACCTTTTGTGCCGCCTTCAGGAGCCATGTCGCCCTCCGACGTGAAATGCCTTCGCGCTACTGCGCCTTCGTCCCCGATCGCTTCAGGATGCCCGCCCATTTCGCGGTGTCCGAGCGGATGAAGTCCGCGAACTCGCGCGGCGTGCTGGTCTTGACGTCGAAGCCGGCGCCGGCGAGCCTCGCCTTCATCTCGGGAAGATGCAGCACGCGCACGAGGTCGGCGTTGAGCTTGGCGACGACCGGCGCGGGCGTCCGCGCCGGCGCGAGGATGCCCTGCCAGTCCTCGGACACGAAGCCGGGAAGCCCCGACTCGGCGACCGTCGGCACGTCCGGGAAAAGCGGCGAGCGGTGCGCGCCGCCGACCGCGATCGCGCGCAGCCGCCCGGCCTGAACGTAAGGCAGCGCCGAGGGCATGCTCGCGAAGGAGAAGGCGACCTGTCCGCCGACGAGGTCCGCCATCGCCGGTCCCCCGCCCTTGTACGGCACGTGCACGATATCGATGCCTGCCG
>Ga0137370_10000800_pt1 | contig 12352 bp, 13 predicted proteins | sample SagtaG_11_FD_104920 | JGI IMG/M metagenome (GOLD analysis project Ga0137370, IMG submission 104920) | Vadose zone soil microbial communities from Sagehorn Ranch, Mendocino, California, USA - Sage1_R_20_16 metaG | ecosystem: Environmental > Terrestrial > Soil > Vadose zone | place: USA... | reverse complement strand
GGAAATTCGACATCTTCGAGTTGGATTTAGTCTTCGAAAGGAAACGGATTCGGATCTGCGAACTCGGAGCGGTCGTGGAGGAATATTCGGTTGGTGACGACAACGTCTTCAACGGGTATCGGACCTTGAATAAGGACGCGGAATATTCCACCGAACACCGAAAAGCCATGCAGCATGCGGTGGCGAATATTCGTAACAACCTGGAGCGGGACGAACCGCTGGCATGCACGCTGGAGGATGCGTTGGCCACGGTTAAGACCTGTTCGAGAATTTTGCGAGAGCAGACGGGATGAAGGGCAGGAGGCTACTAGTATTCTCACGGGATCCCGGTGGCACGAACGCGGTCTTGCCATTAATTGAACCGTTGCGCGTCCGGGGGAACGACGTGGTCGTTTACGGGAAGGATGCGGCGCTTTCCATTTACCGGAGACTGAATGTGGATTGTGCGGATATCCGTGACGCCGTTCCTTTGGGGACAGAGGATGAGACTGACAGATTTGTGCGGGAGCTGGGTCCCAACCTGATCTTGACTGGAACCAGCTCGGAAGATTTCACGGAAAGGCATTTATGGAAAGCCGCGGAGAAGACGGGAATTGCGAGCTTTGCCGTGCTTGACCAATGGACCAATTATCGGCTCCGGCTCATCCCTGAGGGAGAGGATTCGACGAATGGGAACGGCAAAGAGAGGGCTTTGATAACTCCTTCTTTCTTTTTCATCATGGATGAGTTGGCGAAAGCGGAAATGTCCGCGCTGGGGATCGACCGAAAGCGACTGGTGGTGACTGGACAGCCGTTTTTCGATTACATCCGGAGGACCGGAGGCAAGTTCGCCGCTCGAGAGATTGAAGGGTTGCGGCGGGATCTCACCGGGAACCGTGGCGGGATGGTGTTTGTATTCGCCTCACAGCCGATAACGAGCATTCATCGGCAGAACGGTATGGCAGAGGACCACTGGGGTTATACCGAAAAGACGGTGTTGAAGAGTCTGGTAACGTGCCTGGGAAGACTCGTTGAGGATTTGGAGGCCAGGTTCACGCTCGTAATACGGCTTCACCCGAAAGATGAGCCGGACGCCTACCAAGATGTTCTGTCAACCTGTCCCCAACCAGTTAATGTTACGTTTGACCGGGAAACTGATTCCACTCTGCTTTTGAAGGCGGCCGACCTGGTTATCGGGATGTTTTCCATGGTTTTACTGGAAGCCGCAATTTTGGAAACGCCTTTTATCAGCGTGCAGATAGGATTGAAAAGAGAGAATCCATTAATCCTCGACAGGATAGGCCTGACGCGCTCCATACTGACTGATGGGCAGTTGCAAAAAGTCCTGCGTGCGGTTCTGAACGGTGAGAAACAAAGAGGCCCGGACTTGCCGTTCGAGTTCGGAGCCACGGAGAGAATCGTTCAATACCTGGAAGGATACCAATGAGCAATTTGGCGCTATTGGGAGGTCCAAAGGTAAGGACGCACCTTTTTCCGGCTTACCGCACGATCGGCCGGGAGGAGGAGGTCGCGGTCGTCGACGTTTTGCGGTCGGGAGTGCTGTCCAGATTTGTGGGTGGCTGGCATCCGGACTTCTATGGCGGTCCTCAGGTAAAGGCCCTCGAGGAAGAATGGGCGAGGCACTTCGGGGTCAAGCATGCGATCACGGTGAATTCCGCCACATCGGGATTGTATTGTGCCGTTGGAGCAATTGGCGCTGGACCCGGTGATGAAATCATCGTGTCGCCGTACTCGATGAGCGTCTCGGCCACCGCGGCGCTGATATTCAACTCGGTTCCGGTGTTCGCGGATATCGAGGCGGACTATTTCTGTCTGAGTGCCGAGTCGATCGAAGAGCGAATCACAGAGGCGACTCGCGCAATCATAGTGGTGGATCTATTCGGCCAGCCCTACGATGCGGAAAGGATTAATGCGATCGCCAAAAAGCACAACTTGTGGGTGATAGAAGATGCGGCGCAAGCGCCGAATGCGCGATACAATGGCCGGTTCGCCGGCACCCTTGGTGACATCGGCATTTACTCGCTAAATTACCACAAACATATCCATGCCGGGGAGGGCGGCATCATTGTTACGAACAACGATGACCTGGCGGAGAAGATGCGTCTGATACGTAATCATGCCGAGGCTGTGGTTGAGAACAAGGGTGTTACTGACCTTGTGAACATGGTGGGCTTTAACTTCCGGATGAACGAGATCGAGGCGGCCATTATCAGGGAGCAGCTAAAAAAACTGCCATCCCTCGTAAAGCAAAGGCAGGAGAATGTGAGCTATCTGGCGGCAAAACTGTCGGAAATACCGTGTCTCGAGCCGGCCCGGGTACGTCCAGGTTGTGAGCACGCCTTCTACATGCACATACTGAAATTTGACAGTGAAGTCGCAGGTATGCACAGGAATCGTTTTGTGGAGGCCGTGAAGGCTGAACTGCCGCCCATTGAGCTTCGCGAGACGGAAGGCGTGAAAGTTGTAGCTGGGTACGTCAAGCCACTCTATCTGCTACCCATGTTTCAGCAGAAGATCGCATACGGGAGAAATGGTTGTCCGTTCACATGTGGTCATGCGTTCCGCGACGTCAATTACGACCGCGGCATTTGCCCGGTGTGTGAGAGGATGCACTTCGACGAGCTCATCAACCATGAATTGATCAGGCCATTCATGAGCCAACAGGACTTGGACGATGTCTTCGCCGCCTTTCAGAAAGTATGGGAGAACCGGAGCGACTTGTTTTAAACAATAACAGTGTCGCTGAAATATTCGTTGGCCATCATTAAATTTACGCTACATCCTGTAGCTAACCACTAGCGGGAACATTCTGGTTCGGCCGAAAAGCTGGGAAACCCTCATTCGAATTGCAATGGTTAATCCGGCTAAGTACGCCTATAGAAAGCTAAAAGCCTGTAGGCGGCACATTCGATCCGTATTGTTAAACCGCTTTTGTGATTTTCTATTGCGCTGGGGAAGTAAGCTCGGAGTAGCCCCCAACTTTCGAGGCAGAATGCTTTGGAAGGCCGGCAGAAGAGATATCGTCCCACTTTCAGAATTGTATAAGTTTCTGTCACAAAGAAAACCTGATGGACAGTATTATCCCACTGCGCCTCAGTGGTCTTGGCGAAGTCAGACTGTCATCGACATGTTGTCTCCATTCATAACCAAAGAGTACAGCATCCTCGAAATTGGATGCAATTTGGGCCGAAATCTTAATCACCTTTGGCAGGCCGGATATACGCAGTTGCACGGCGTGGAAATCTCGAAGCACGCCGTCAAACGCCTGCGCTCATTGTACCCTTCTCTGTCGGAGGTAACTATCGACATAGGACCTGCTGAAGCCTGCATCCAGAGATTGGGTGATAACTCAATAGATGTGGTTTTTACTATGGCAACATTAGAAGAGTTGCACCCTGAGAGCAGGTTTTTATTCAAGGAGGTCGCGCGAGTCGCGAGATACTATGTGCTCGCGATCGAGCCAAAAGAGGGGCATCGGTCTCATTTTCAATACCCTTGGGATATCAAAAGGGAATTTACGGAAGCTGGGCTTGAATTCATTGATTCCAAGCCCTGGAGTGCTCTCTGGTGGAGCGAATTAACCCAGGAACATGAATGGGCGGACGATATGCACGCGTTTTATGCATTCCTTTTCAAGGTCAACAAGGAAGGAGCCTTACATGACGTCTCATCGAGTGAGGAACTGCCGGAACTACCCGTTCCAAATACAATTGCGCGACCAGGTCCGTGCGAAGCCCTATGAGTTACTTGCAATACATCAAGGTCAAACCCAGGAGCTAAAATGCGCATAGTTGTTGATACTGCGCTGAATACCGGGGCCGCCGAGTACACTAATCTAGGCGATGTTGCAATGCTCCAGGTAGGGGTCAAGCGACTCCAAGGACTGTGGCCGTCGGCCAGCATTGAAGTTCTTACTGAATCTCCGGCCAATTTGGCCATATTTTGTCCGGAGGCAAAGCCCTTGCCACGGCGTGGAAGGGACCTCTGGGTGGGAGATAATGCCATTTTTGGGGGGTTTGAACGGCTTTTGCCACGGGGCGCGGCGGTTGGACTGAGCGGTTTGAACAGAACCCTCCGGCTGCGATACCCTGCCGCTTTTAGGCTATTGACGAATTTGAGACTGATTGTTCGAGACCGAAGGAACGTGAAACCGGAGGTAAGTGCCTTCTTAGAGGGCATGAAGCATGCTGACTTGTTTGTTGTATGCGGGGCCGGAGGATTCACCGATAGCACGCGCGAATGGAATATTTCGACTCTCAATACTATAGGAGAGGCCGTTCAACGGAAGATTCCAGTGGTCATGTTTGGACAGGGTATGGGGCCTCTGAATGATTTTCATGTGCAACGGAGGGCCCGCAAGATTCTGCCCAAAGTGAGCTTGCTTTCCTTGCGCGGTGGTCGAGGCGGGCGGACGGTGGCGCAATCTCTAGGTGTGAGTCCGTCACAACTCCTGATCACCGGCGATGAAGCGGTGGAGCTCGCGTATGACGCCAGGGCACGAGAGCCTGGCCAGGCGGTCGGCATCAACCTTCGGGTGGCGTCCTATTCAAACGTTAATGGAGATATGATAGATAAGCTGAGGCCGGTTTTGCTCGAGTTTGCTCAGCGGCATAATGTGCCACTGATCCCGGTTCCGATTGCTTTTCACGCCTGGGCAAACGACCATGTAACGATTCGACAGCTCCTGAAAGGCTTCGACGATCATTCAGACGGTGGGATCACACTGGATACTCCAATAAAAGTGATTCAGCAGGTCGGTCGTTGCAGGATCGTGGTGACTGGGGCATATCACGCGGCGGTGTTTGCCCTTTCACAAGGGATCCCTGTGGTCGGGCTCAGTGCATCCGAGGACTACACGGCGAAGTTCCTGGGATTGCAGGACCAGTTTGGCCTGGGGTGCGAGACAGTGCTGTTAGATGCTCCGGATGCCTGCCAAAAGCTCGCTTCGGCGATGAACAGTGCGTGGCAATCGGCGGAGATGGTACGGTTGCCCTTGCTGGAAGCTGCTCGTAGGCAGGTTGACTTATCCCGACAAGCCTACGATCGGGTCAGGGAAGACCTCATTTTACGTGGAGACAATAGCAGCCTTAACGGGTCAGACCATTGACCCCGGTTGACCAATAGCCATCAGCAGCTCTCAGCAGCATGAGCCGAATCCTAATCTTCTCTCCCTACGCAACGCGCCCTCATCTCACAGCCTATGAGGGGACCATCGCCAGGGCTTGCCAGGTGCGTGGAGCCACCGTTGAGTATGTTCTTTGCGACGGCCTGTTACCCGAATGCGACATGCATTGGGACTCTTTCACTTACAACCGCCCTCGGCCGTTGGATATTTGCGAGTGGTGCCAGGCAGGCGCCAGGGCGCGGATCGCTGAATTTGGTCTTCCTCACCGGTGGTTGGGAGAATTTGTAACAAGATCAGAGAAAGAGCATGCTTTTGGCTGGGCGCAAAGCCTTTCACCCGCTGAAATCTCCAAAGCTATTTACCTGAAGCTTCCAATTGGGGAGTGGGTTCAGTCATCCATCTTCTCCTATTTTCGGCAGTACCCGGCAGACATGAGTAACTGGCGGGTCGTCAACGCATACCGAGGATTCCTTTTGAGCGGTGCTCTTGTGGCGGTCGGATTGCGCCGGTATCTGGAAACGCATGCGGTCGACGGAGCGCTCTTGTATAACGGGCGCCAATCGATCACCCGAGTCGCTTTCGAGGTGCTCCGGGCAGCCGGCGTTCGGGTCCTGACCCATGAAACGCCCTTTTTCCAATCCGGGCATATCATGGTCAAGCCAAATGCAAGGTGTTGGAGCAATCAGCCGTTTACCGACTTTTGGCGTCTCTGGGGGAGTGTCGCTTTGACTCGCGCGGCGCTGGAACGAACGATGAAATGGCTGACCGATCGCAGGTATGGCAGGAACCTGACCTGGCATGCCTATAGTCCATCGGTTACCTCGGACGGAACGCTCAGGAAGCGACTGACCCTGACCCAGGGCAAGAAGTTGCTGGCCTTGTTCACCTCCTCAACCGAGGAGACCGCCGGCGATCGGGAGTTGGAGGGTGCGTATCAGTCGCAGTCAACGTGGGTTCAAGATGTCGTGGACTGGGTTAAGAATAGAAACGATGTCGAACTGGTGATCCGGGTGCATCCGCATTTGTCCGGAAGAACGGGATTAGCGCGAGCTTTTGATGAGTTTTCTTTTTATGAGAGGATGAAAGCAAGCGCGCCTCGCCATACCTGTATAGTGATGCCTGATGAACCCCTGAATAGCTATGCTTTGATGGACGAAGCTGACGTTGGTTTGACCTTTGGCTCTTCCACGGGGATTGAGATGGCGATGTTAGGCAAACCTATCGTCCTCGCCGCCAGAAATTTCTACGATGTGGGCTCTCAGATAATAAAGGTGCGCTCGAGGGAATCGCTGCGGGAAGATCTGCAAACAAGTCTAGGGTCTTTTTCTGCGAGAGAATTGCGTCGTGAGGCTTATCGACTGGCGTATTATTATGCCTTTGAATTCGAACTCCCATTCCCGTTGGTGTCGGTGTTTGGAGTGATGGATGTGGAACTGAATTACAAGGGGCTGGAGGCTCTGGCGCCGGGACTGGATAAGACACTCGACCATATTTGCGACTACCTCCTCCAAAACGGGCCGCTTTTTGATTCGCCCTCCGAAGCCCAGCTGTCTCGCAGCACAGTGGAGGAGGACGCCTTTTTTGAGTGGATGGAAAGGACGCCGGATTATCTGCGCGATAGGAATTATGAGCGTCTACTGCCCGGTATCAAAAGTTTGGGACGGCTGGGAAGATCGACGAAAAACGCTATCCGCAAGATGCCTTTTGGGACCGGTGCTGGTCTTCTTAAAGCGGGGAAACACCTCTACCGATCACTTGCCAGGTAGGATTGATGCGAAATGACTGTTAGTGATGCGATTGAATTTATGTTTGGGAATCAACATGCTTTTACTCGTTCCTCGCTCAGGGTATTTGGCGCAGCAGTCTGGTTAGATTGTTTTTGGGGTTACAGTGTTTTTGTAGCGCATGCCGACTGGGGATTGGTGTGGAGCGACGAGTGGCGGACATAACGCAATGGCACACGTATCGTATCAACTGGACAACCAACCAATTCCAGTGGCTCGTGGATGGTGTGACCAATGCGACTTGCAACAGTTGTTGGACTGCACCGCCGGGATTCTCATTTTCAGCCCCATACAACAGCCCTTTTTATATCGTCATCAACTTGACCATCGGTGGTAATTCACTGCGCTCGCATCGTGCAGCTTTGGTTAAGTTCAGTCGGAAGATCACTTCTAAGAATCCTTAATGATTTCGATAGTCGTCTGCACCTTTAATCGGGCCCCTGTTTTGCGGACGATGCTTAATAGCTTTCTCCGGCAGGCGCACCTGACCGAGGTGCCCCATGAGCTATTGATCGTCGACAACAACTCCGACGACAATACAGCAGCCGTGGCGCAGGAGTTCTCGGAAAAGGGAAAGATAAAGTATTTCCTCGAACGAAAACAAGGCCTGAGCTTCGCGCGGAATCGGGGCATCGCCGAATCAAAAGGTGGTTTCATTTCGTTTTTGGACGATGACGTGCTGGTTCATGAGGACTGGTTAGCCAGAGTGAAAGCCTGTTTCCAAGAAACGGATGCAGATGTCATCGGAGGTAGGGTGTCCCTGAGATTCGAGACCGCCCCGGAACAGTGGGTTGACGGTCTCTTCCGAAAATGTCTGTCGGAAGTCGATCTCGGCGCATCCCGCAGGGTGCTAAGCAACGGGGACTACCTTTACGGCGCCAACCTGTCGTTCAAGAAAAGGGTGTTTGAATCAATCGGGTGTTTCGATTCCAAAGCGGGACGGCGTGAGCATGAATTGCTGAGCGGTGAAGAAACGGAATTCGTAAGAAGAGTCGTCGCAAATAAAGGCAAGATTGTTTACGACCCTGATGTGTTCGTGGAGCATCTGATCGGGACTCAGCGGCTCCAGTGGCAATATTTCGTAAAGCGCGCCTGGGACGATGGCCTGACACAGGAATTTCTCGATCCAAAAGCGTCCAGAAGTTTTCAATTTTTGAGAGTCTGCAGGGCGGCAGTTGAATACGTGAAGGCATATTCAATCCAATGTGCGACGAGCCTGTGCGATAAGAATTCTTATGAGCGGAAATTGGCGCAATTCATCGCTTTACGCGAACGCAGCTTCCTCGCCGCGAGGTTTGCGAGATTTATGCGGGTGGAGGGCGATTTGAATCAGCCAAGTCGGTGAGTTTTTGGCCCTCAGTTTTGATTGGTTAAGTCAGAAACTTTCTATCAATCCAAGGAAAAGGATTAATTATGGATCAAACTAAATCTCTGAGAAGTTATATAAAAAGTATCCCGGTACTGGGGACGACCGCTCGGTTTGCAAATAGAATCCGCATTTTCCTGAGGGACATGCTGTATGCGGATCGGAGAAAGAACGCTCTCTTGCGCATGAAGCATGGGGCTTCCTGGTACGTCCTGCGAAATCCGCAAAGTCAAAAACAGTTTGCTAGACATCGACCGACGGTGACTCCTGAACAGCACGAGCTCATCGAATCCTTGACCGCCAGGGGGGTCGCCGCCAGAAGTTTTGGCCATGCAGGCATTGAGTTTGGCGAGTGGTGTCGTCTGCAGGAGACAGTCGGTGAATTTGCTCGTTCAGCTGCTGAGCGGATCGCTGCTGCCACGGCTTCATACTCGGATAAGATGCTCCTGGGTCCCCTCGAGCACAACCGGGAGCGATTCAGACGCTTTTTCCGTGACAAAGACCAAGCGAAACTCGATGACTACATCCTCAAAATGAATCCGGAGAATGCTGTCCTTCCATCGTATCACCCATTGATCACCGTCGGGTTAAGTGCCTCGGTCCTTCACGTGGTGAGCAGCTATCTGAATCTCTGGCCCAAGCTCATTTATACCGATGCGTGGTATTCCATTCCTATGGATCCCGGCAGGCGAATTGGATCGCAACAATGGCACCGTGACCCGGAGGACAAACAAATGGTTAAAGTCTATTTGTATTTCTCAGAAATCGACGAAAGCGCCGGGGCAATGGAATATATACTCGGCACCAGCAATGCGCTGCATGGCCGCGGCTTGGAGATCGGGGAGTGGAAGGCGGCCGGAGCGAATCTATATCCCTCGGCAGAGGTAGTCGAGCAGAGTTTTCCCGCCGCACAGCGCTTTTCCTGCTCTGGGTCGGTTGGCACGCTGCTGTTTTGCGATACGACCGGGCTTCATCGAGGTGGGATTTCAACGTCAAAGCCGCGCATCGTTGGTACCTGGACCTTCGTTACGCCTGCATCCCGTTACCAACGCAGATTCACGCTTCGTCCGGTGGAGGGTTGGCCTCTTAGTGAGGAAGGGCAATTCGCCGTGGATCAGTAATACCGGTGGTTTTAATTACCGCGTGCAGGTCGAAATAGGGTAAGCGTAATATTGGCGACCTGCAATCGTTACGACAAGGGCAAGGGCTGTACAACTCATGACGCTGGGAGACGCTCATGGTCTTCCAATCGCCATCCACACAGAAGCTGCTGCGCCCGCAAAAGTAAAATTGGTGGAAGCGACCTTGGCCGCGCGACTCGTGGAAGAAAAACCGCTGCGTATCATTGCGGACAAGGCCTACGATAGCGATCCGCTACGCGAGCAATTGCTCGCAGAAGAGATCCTGCTTTTGGCCCCGCACCGTCGTGGCTGAACTAAACCCTCCTTCAACGATGGCCGCTGGTTGCGCCGCTATAACAAGCGCTGGAAAAGCGAATGGCTCTTCGCCTGGCTCCACAACTTCAGAAGGCTCGTTGAGTGCTGGGAATAGCATGCCGAAGACTACCTCGCCTTTCTTCGACTTGGATGTGCAATCATCCTTCTCAGGCATTTATGAGATGGCTGATGGCTTCTATTACAATTTTAGGCCTGTTGCTGGCCTTGCGGAAGAGAGCACAAGCGATAAAAAAAGCCGACTGTTGACTCCATTGTTGGAGTTCGCTTCCAAAAGGATGCCAACGCGCGATAAGTTCTAGGTGAGCCACTCAAAGTCATGCCCTCGCCACCCGTCAACAAAGTCGGCACAAACCCAATAGCACAGCTGTCCGTAGTAATTCCGGTACATAATGGGCAGAATCATATTCGTCAGGCAATTGAATCAGTGTTGAACCAGAGCTATCAGTCAATAGAGATAATTGTAATCGATGATGGCTCGACAGATAGCACCAGAGACGTAATAAAGGATTACATAGACAATTCCGCGATCCGATACGTTTATCAGGCAAATGCCGGCCCCGCAGCAGCGAGGAATACTGGGCTTAAACTGTCGAGCAGCACGTATATCTGCTTCCTGGATCATGATGATTACTTAGAGATCAGCAGCGTCAAGGAAAGACTCACTATCTGTGAACTGCATCCAACGGTGGGGCTGGTGTTTTCTGACTTTCAGAAGGTATTTCTAGACCGCAACAATGGCGAAAATGGCTGTAGCGAATGGTTCTTGAAGAAATATGACTTTCCGGATCGAATGCCGAAAAACTGTATAGAAATGAGTGAGAATGATGTGTTTATCTTTAATAGCAAGATCTGGATAGAATTGGTGTTCGATTGCTTCATACAAATGTCAACAGTCTTGATTCCTAGGGCTGTCCTTGAGGAAGTCGGCTTTTTTAACGAGCAGTTAACGTGGGCGGAGGATCATGATCTATGGCTTAGGATAGCTCAGCGTTACGACCTTGGGTTTCTGCAAAGGAGCACCGCGTTTTACCGGCAACATGCTAGCAACTCGCCGCTGAATGTGCAAGGGTACTATCTCTCCATGATAAACGTCCGGCGCAGCCATATGAGAACGTGCGCTGGACTCACCGCAGGAGAAAAGAAGAGATTCAGAGGCAGGATCGCGGAGTTGTGGTATTATAAAGCTTCATGTCTCGTGGGAACGAGCTCGCACTTCAGGGCCATTCCGGATTGTGTGAAGGCAATCATGTATGATCCGCTGCGTGTACGGTATTATATATATTTATTACTGGCGATGCTGGGCCCCGGGATGGTCCAAGCTCTAAGGCGAATTTGGAAGGCACGACTATTCACGGCGTCATAGTAGGTATTATTGCTGTGCCAAATGCAGGCTACGATCCCCAATATTGTTGATGTTACAGCGAAGGCGTGAGAGAGGTCTTTGGCGAAACGGTCGGCTAGTTGGCCTGACCCCAAAAGTGGACATGACATAAATGTAGTTCTGCTTCAAAACTAGGAGCAGAACAAAATGAAGAAGAGTCGATTCAGCGCGAACAAATTGTCGGGATATTGCGGGAAGCTCAATTCTCAACGAAAAGCTCTCCACGGCTCCAAGGTTCTCGTTCTCGGTCTCGCGTGTAAGCCGAACGTGGATGACGAGCCCGCATGTGCGCTCACTGGCCGGCCTCTCGAAGTCCCGACCACAGGCATCGCAGACGACAAGCAGGTCTGTGCGAAATATGCCTCTTCTGTGAGTGCTAGACCTGTCGATTGCTTTCCCAGTGTCAGACATCGCTGAGCAATCTGAGAATCCATTACCAGCAGATTAGGGCGCGCCGCTGATCTTCTCATCGCAGCGGGTCTGCTTGAGTTCGTTCTTGAATATGATGAACAAAGTGTTGAAAGCGGCGCCTGTTTATACTCAGCGGCGCCAGAAGCCTTGGCGAACCCTTATCCGGAGAGAACGTTGGGGGTTGTCGTGGCGTGGATGGTTGATTGTTCTCGCAGTAATTGTTCTGACTTTCTTTTTATTTTGGTTTCGTGTTTACCCGTTCCTGGCGGTAACACATCGCGTGGATGCAAATGTTCTCGTTGTCGAAGGCTGGATACATGAATATGCAATCGGCGCAGCGGTCCAAGAATTCCAAACTAACTCTTATCAACGAGTGTTCGCGACGGGCGACCCGGTCGAGGGAACAGGTGGCTATACGAACGACTACAATACCTCGGCCAGCGTGGGCGCCGATCTGTTGAAAAAGTCCGGTCTTCCCGTCGAATCCGTGCAGATGGTTCCTTCGCGCGTCATGGATCGCGACAGAACCTACAGTTCAGCCATTGCGCTTCGGAACTGGTTTCGCAAACACAACATGTCCGTCCATAGCGTCAATGTGATAACCGAGAACCTGCACGCACGCCGCACTCGTCTTCTTTGAGAAAGCTCTTTGTCCTGAAACATCGGTAGGAATTAATGCCGTGCCAAATCCTGACTACGATCCCAGTTATTGGTGGCGCTACAGCGAAGGCGTCAAAGATGTCACCAGTGAAGCCGTTACCTATCTACATGCCAGATTCCTTTTCTATCCGTCCGACCCAAAACGTGATTTGCGCGGTAGAAAAGCCT
>Ga0137370_10000799_pt1 | contig 12358 bp, 10 predicted proteins | sample SagtaG_11_FD_104920 | JGI IMG/M metagenome (GOLD analysis project Ga0137370, IMG submission 104920) | Vadose zone soil microbial communities from Sagehorn Ranch, Mendocino, California, USA - Sage1_R_20_16 metaG | ecosystem: Environmental > Terrestrial > Soil > Vadose zone | place: USA... | reverse complement strand
CGGACGTCATCGCCCGGCTCAGGCGAGGCGTCCCCGGGTTCTACGAGCCCGGCCTCGAGGAGATGCTCGCCCGCAATCTCGAGGCGTCCCGGCTTACGTTCACCACGGATCCCGAGGAGGCCGTGAAGCAAAGCGAGGTGGTGTTCCTGTGCGTCGGCACGCCGCCGCGGTCCGACGGGAGCAGCGACCTCGAGCAGGTTGAGGAGGTAGCGCGGAGCCTGGCCCCCCTGCTGAACGGGTACCGGCTTATTGTGGAGAAGAGCACCGTGCCGGTGAACACCGGGCGGCTGATCGAGCGGACCCTCAGGCTGTTTGCGCCGGCGGCGGCCAGTTACGAGGTGGCCAGCAACCCCGAGTTTCTCCGCGAGGGGTCGGCGATCCACGATTTCCTGCACCCGGACAGGATCGTGATCGGCGCCGATTCCGACCGGGCCTGCGCGTTGCTGCTGGAGTTGTACGGCAGGGATTGCGACTGTCCCAAAGTGGTCACGGATGTCAAGACGGCGGAGCTGATCAAGCACGCCTCCAACGCGTTTCTCGCCGCCAAGATTTCGTTCATCAACATGGTCTCCAACCTGTGCGAGGAGCTCGGGATCGATGTGACGACCGTGGCGCGGGGGATGGGCCTGGACCACCGCATCGGCGGGCACTTCCTCAACGCCGGCCTGGGGTTTGGGGGCTCGTGCCTGCCCAAGGATCTCACGGCGTTCGTGAAGATCGCCGAGGACCACGGGGTGGACTTCACGCTGCTGCGGGCGGTCGAGCAGATCAACGAGGAGCGCGCGGGGCGGCTCTTGCGGAAGATCGACCAGGCCCTCTGGGTGGTTCGCGGGAAGACGATCGGCGTGCTCGGCGTGGCGTTCAAACCGGAGACCAGCGACATCCGCAACGCGCCCAGTCTGCGGATCATTACCCAGTTGAAGAAAGCCGGGGCCGTCCTCAAGGTGTACGATCCCCAGGGTGCACAGAACCTTCAGCGATTGTACCCGCCGGACCCGGCTTTCGCCTACGCGGCCTCGCCGTACGAGGCCGCCGCGGACGCGCATGCCCTTGTGATCGTCACCGAATGGGACGAATTTCGGTCATTGGATCTTGGGCGCATTCGCGTGCTGATGCGGACCCCGATCATTGTGGACGGGCGCAATCTCTTTGCGCCAGACGAGATGCTGCGCAAGGGGTTCGAGTACCACAGCCTCGGACGCGGGGGAATCGACCGGGAAACGGCTCCCCTGCGGGGACTTGTCGAGCCGCAGGCCGCTTCGCCGGCAGCCGGTCGGGGGTGAAGCGGCGCGGTTCACGGCCGTGAGCCCCCGGTGAAGGCACGGTGACGCAGAAGACACGGTGAGCGAGATCTGATGGGTGGACACGCGGTGATCACGGGCGGGGCCGGATTCATCGGCTCGTCTCTCTGCGAACGCTTTCTGCGCGAGGGCTACGACGTCACCGCCATCGACAACTTCCTGACCGGGTCCCGGCGAAACCTGGGGCACCTCCGGCCCCATCCCGGGTTTCGCCTTGTTCCCGGGGATGTCACGCAGCCTGTGACGATCGAGCGCCGCGCGGACCTGATCCTGCACTTCGCGTCGCCGGCGAGTCCGGCGGACTATCACGCCCATCCGATCCACACCATGAAGGTGGACTCCGTCGGAGCCTTGTACACGCTCGGCCTGGCCAAGGCGCATGGCGCCCGCTACCTGCTGGCCTCGACGTCGGAGATCTACGGTGATCCACTGGAGCACCCCCAGCGCGAGGCCTATTGGGGGAACGTCAATCCGGTGGGGCCGCGCAGCGTGTACGACGAGGCCAAGCGGTTCGGAGAAGCCCTGGCCATGGCCTACCACCGGGTGCACGCCACCGATGTGCGGATCGCGCGGATCTTCAACACCTACGGCCCCCGGATGCGGCCGAACGATGGGCGCGCGATCCCCGCATTCATCGGCGCGGCCCTCGGCGGCCGGCCGATCGAGGTCTTCGGAAACGGGCTGCAGACCAGGAGTTTTTGTTACATCGATGATCTTGTCGAGGGGATCTTCCGGCTGGCGACGTACCCCGACCTGGCAGGGCAGATCGTGAACCTCGGGAGCGATGACGAGCGCACCCTGCTCGACCTGGCCGGGACCATCAAACACCTGACGGGGTCGGCGTCCCCGGTCGTTTTCAAGCCCCTGCCCGAGGATGATCCCAAGAGGCGCTGTCCCGACCTCACCAAAGCGCGCCGGTTACTGGGCTACGATCCGCAGGTTCCCCTGGCAAACGGCCTGCGCCGCACGCTCTCATGGTTTGCCGCAGAGTTGCATCGAGGGGCTGCCATAGACGAGCGAGTCACCCACGCAGTGGGGATGTAGGTCCTCATCTGAAAGGGACTCACCCAAACCGCTAATCGCAGGCTGGCAGTCCCGCTGATACCTCGGAATTCAACCAGGCTGTCGAACATATGTCCGGTTCGCGGGGGAGCCCATGTTGGCATTTTGCCCTAGGGCACTATCTTGAGGCCTAGGATTCTCTCCTAACGTCTTCTCCGTGAATTGTCTTTCGAAATGGAAGAGAATTCCCGAATGTCAAACTCGTGGTTGGCATGCAATTTTGTTAAGGCCGAAGGAGGGGCCCCGCAGTAGCAACCGGGTTCTCCAGGCGGAGGTGGGGAAGCGATGCGACGTTCAATAATCGTGCTCGGCATAGTCGGCGTCCTCGTTGCGGGGTTCACCGGACCGATGGGAGCGTCTCCTCAAGAAGTCCAAAAGGTCACGATCATCATGACTGAAAATCAATTCGAGCCAAAAGCGATCACCCTCCAGGCAGGGATGCCGGTCGAGCTGACCCTCGTCAACAAGGGGAAGCAGGAGCACGATCTCTCAGTGTATCCTGCCCCGTCATCCTCGCCCAAGGACTGGGACGAGTATGTCACCCTGCACAGCTACTTTGAAAACATGGGTGAGGTTGGGGTGGATTTTCCCGGGCAGGGTGCGGTTGCCGGTACCCGCGTGTTCGAGATCGAATTGGAACAGGGCAAAAGCGCCGTCCTGGCCTTCACGCCGACCCGGAAGGGCGTTTTTGAGATGGGCAGTCACATGCCCGGTCAATATGAGGCAGGGATGAAGGGATCCTTTGTTGTGAAGTAGGCTCGTTCACAAGAAAGCCTGAGACGTCTGGGGCGCCCGGGCCGCCTGATCGGCGGCCCGGGCGCCCGGCTTTCCTGGGGAGAGGGAGAATACGGGCTCAGGGGCGCGGCCGTTTTGGTGTCGGACGATCAACGATCGGCGTGATGCGCGGGGGGACCAGGGAATTTTCTCGAGGAAGGGCCCGATATCTTCCCCGTGAGCACCTTCATCATCGCAACGGAGCCGGTGCTGCTGATTGCCCGCCACACCTCGACGTGGCTGGTCGAGGAGCGTCTCGTGGGCCGGGCCCCCAAGTCCCTGGCCGGCGACCCCGCGAATCCGGCCCGCGTGTATTGCGGGACCGCGGGGAGCGGCTTGTGGCGCAGCGACGATGCCGGCCGAACCTGGAATCCGGTCGGGGCGGGGATCACGTACCCTGAGATCACGGCCGTCGCGGTCCATCCGGTCGAGCGCAGCGTGGTCTACGCGGGAACGGAGCCGAGCGCGGTCTTTCGCTCCGAGAACGGGGGAGAAACCTGGCGCGAACTGCCGGGGCTGCGGGCGCTGCCGTCCTCGCGATCATGGTTTTTCCCGCCGCGCCCAGAGACGCACCATGTGCGATGGATCGAAGCCGACCCCGCCGTGGCCGGGAGAGTGTTCGTGGCGATCGAGGCGGGCGCGTTTGTCCGGACGCTCGACGGCGGCGCGACGTGGCTGGACCGTGTTCCTGAGGGGCCGATCGACACCCACACCGCGGCGACGCACACCATGGCGCGGGACCGGATCTACTCGGCCGCGGGAGATGGCTACTTCGAGAGCGATGATGCCGGGGAGAGCTGGTCGCGGCGCGTTGAGGGACTGCGGCACTTCTACCTGGTAGGCGTCGGGGTCGATCCCGGGGACCCGGACGCCGTCGTCGTGTCCGCCGCGTCCGGACCGTTCGTCGCGTACAGCCCCCGCAGGGCCGAGGCCTACGTGTACCGCAAGACGGCCCGGCGTCCGTTCCAGCCGGCGATGGAGGGGCTGCCGGACGGCAGGGGCACGGTGGCGAGCCGCTTCGCGGCGGAACAAGGTGAGCGGGGCGTCCTGTACGCGGCGAACAACCACGGAATATTCCGCACGGCCGACGCGGGGCAGCGCTGGAAGGCCTTGGAGATTCCGTGGGCGCCGGGGGCTTTCGCGGACGGCGTCGAAGCGCTGGCCTGTCTCCCGGAGTGAACGGCCGGCGCGAGAAACCGTGAGCCGGCAGGTGAGCATCACCTGGACTGGAATCTGATAGCGGGTTCTACGACCGCAGGAGGGGGTCTCCGTTGAAGACTGCAGTGACCGCGGCGCAGATGCTGGTTCGCCTCACCGGGTTGATCCTGATCGTCCTGGGCCTAGCCTTCTGGACCGGCCACGCCCTGGGCTTGATCCCCGTGCACAAGCAGATCGGGTATTTGTTCGTGCTCGCGCTCTGGGCGGAAGCCGCCTTCGCCGCCCCCGCCGCCGGCGCTCCGGGCTTCGTCGCTCTGGTCTTCCTCTGGGGCCTCGTCGTGGCGTTCCTCGGGATGACCCAGGACCGGCTCTTGATCGGAAGCGCCCACTGGATCATCAAGCTCCTTCACCTGCTGGTCGCCCTGGCCGCGCTGGGACTGGCCGAGCGCCTCGCAGCCAGGGCCAAGGAATCACGCACGCCGGCGTTCAGCGGCCGGTAGCGCCAACACCCCACGGCTATCGGGTGGCCGGGCGCGGCACGCCTCGCCTTGTCCGGAACATTGTTGCCGGGCCAGAGGCGGGGACCCATCGCTAAGTGCGGACGGCGGCGCCAAAGCTCCTGGCCGGACGAATGGCCGGCAAGCTGGCGATACACAGATCTCTCTAATCTGCTGCGGTGGGGAGACCTTGCCGGACGCGGCGCCTCCACGAGATGCCCAAACCTGCCAACCCGGTGGAGATCAGCACCAGGCTGTTCGGCTCCGGCACGGCTGCCGCGACTGGTTCCCACAAGAAGGCATGCTGGCTGACTCCGGTCACGGGCCCGCTTGCGAAGCCGACGATGTCGCCGCTCGCGTCAATGCCGAGAGCCTCGGACGTGGTAAAACCCGCCGGAAGAAACGCGTTTAGGTCGACCACGCTCGCGGCCGTCCCCGTCCATAACAGCGCGTGGTCACTGCCGCCGGTGAGTGCGCCAAAGCCATAGCCCACTTGCTGGCCGCCCGAGACGCCATAGGCAACTGAATCGGAGAAACCGACTGGGTTGAGATCCACCGCGCTGGCGGCCGTCCCCGTCCACAACAAGGCGTGCTGATTGCCGCCGATCGTGCCAGCGCCCACCTGCTGGCCGCCCGAGACGCCTTGCCCATGTGACTCGGTAAACCCGACTGGGTTGAGATCCACCGCGCTGGCGGCTGTCCCCGTCCACAAAAGCGCGTGGTCTTGGAAGCCCGTGAATATGCCGCCAGAGCCAGTCCCCACCTGCTGGCCGCCCGAGACGCCCGCTGCGGAAGAGACAAACCCGAGGGGGGTGAGATCCACCGCGCTGGCGGCTGTCCCCGTCCACAACAAGGCGTGCGGTTCGCCGAAACCGTCAATGCCAACGCCCACTTGTTGGTCGCCGGAGGTGCCGCGCGCCTCAGAAAGGATAAAACCGCTGGGATGGAGGTCCACCGCGGTGGCGGCCGTCCCCATCCACAACAGGGCGTGCTGACCGCCGCTGGTGAGGTCGCCAGTGCCCACCTGCTGGCCGCCCGAGACGCCGTGGCCGGATGAGTCGAAGAACCCGCTCGGGTTGAGATCCACCACGCTGGCGGCCGTCCCCATCCATATCAGTGCGTGGTTTTGGCCGCCGGTGAGTGCGCCAGCGCCAGTGCCCACCTGCTGGCCGCCCGAGGCGCCCTCGGCTGTTGAACCGAAAGCCCCGGCGGGGTTGAGATCTATTGCAGTGAACCCTATCGCTGCTGCCTGGCCCGCGAAGCCAAGCATGAACACCCCCAGCACCGCCCCAACGAGATTCCACCTGGCCATTGCACCGAGTGCTGGATTACCGAATGGTTCACCGAATGATCTTGCACGTGCCTGTGACGCCCACCTTATCAAGGCGGCAAAAGCCAAGAAGGGCAAACCTACCCGGGGAAACGATCCACGGCTCGGAGCCATCGGCTCATCCCCTGACTCGATACCTCTGTGGAAACTCCATCAAAGAGTACTTCTTTCATTGGGTGCGGGATATCCCTCACGGGGAGGGTTTTATCCTTATCAAAGGGAGGAGGGCTGGCTAACCATCGCACTCTGAAAAGGAGTTTGAGGTTGCCGTCGGGATCTTCTAAGACTGCAGGGTCGCGTCCGCGTGCCGCTGGAACCTCGGCATCACTTCCCGCGCCAGCAGCGTCATCGAGCGTCGCCAGAGCTTCGGCTGATCCCAATCGTGCCCGGTCATCAGCAGCGTCCCGAAGTGGCCGATCTCGTCGCGGAGCGCGATCAGCTGATCGAGCACCCGGCTCGGGCTGCCCGCGATGACCTGAGAACGCTTGATCGCATCGACGGTCGCGGCCTCATCGGACATCTCGGGATCGGGCTTGATCATGTACAGCGCCTTTCGCGCCACGCTGAAGCTGTGCCGGAAGAAGGTGTAATAATAGGAGAGGCCGTTGCCGGAATCGGCCAGATACTCCTCGGCCTCTGCGTTTGAGCCGGTGACCAGGATGCACCGCGCGACCCGCCAGACGCTCGGGTCGGGACGCCGTCCGGCCTGCCCGCATCCTTCGGCGTAGCGCTCCCAGTGGCCGCGGAGGTACCGGTGATGGAAGAAATTGCCGGAGATGGGGATCCACCCGCGCTCTCCGGCGGTCCGGGCGCTCAAGGAATTGGGCGTCACGAGCGACAGCGCGATCGGCGGGTGGGGAACCTGGTACGGCCGCGGCACCCAGCCCACCTTGAAGCCCGGCCAGATGTTCTCCTTGAGGGAGATATTCCAGAACCGCCCGGGCAGCTCATAGGGAGGATCCTGGGACCAGAGCTTCAGCACCATGTCGATCGACTCGAGCAGCATGTGGGGGCGCAGCTCGGCCGGAGGGAGATTGAACATTTCCATGTCGCTCCCGAGGCCGCCCGAGCCGATGCCCATGATGAAGCGCCCGCGGCAGAGGTGGTCGAACATGGCGGCGTGCGCGGCAACGACCAGGGGATGGGTCTGGGGAAGATTGAGGACGCCGGTGCCGAAGCGGATCTTCCGCGTGCGGTCGATCACGGTCGAGAGGAACGTGAGCGGCGAGGTGATGCTCTCGGTCCACGAGGCGAAATGCTCGCCGACAAAGACCTCCGAGAAATCGAGCTCGTCGGCCAGGACGATCGCCTCCCGGTCTTCCTCGAGGATGGCGGTGTAGTCCCGGCTCGGGTGATGGAACGGCATTGTGAACAGACCCAGCTTGACGCTCACGGCGGCCTCCTCGATCCGCTTGTTCGGGGATCGGCCGGTGGACCCCTGCCCGCCCGTCGCCCCCCAGCCCCCGCCGGACGAATTTGACTGCGGGATGCGCCCGGCGATTCGTGAGGAGAGCGGGGATGACAGTCGTCGAGATTTGCCGCTCAGGGGATGAATACCGGGTTGAAGTTCTCTCCCGGCGGGGTGGTCAGCCGCGTGACGTTGGATCCGTCTGCGTTCATCAGGTAGATCTGTTCGCTTCCACCCCGCATTGACGTGAACGCGATTTTGCGTCCGTCCGGGCTGAAATGCGGAGACATGTTCGCGTTCATCACGATCCGCTGTCCTTCCGGCCAGTTGGTCACACGGGTGACGTGCGATCCGTCTGCGTCCATCACGCAGATCTGCACGCTCCCCCCGCTCTCCGGCTGGCAGACAAATGCGATGCTTTGGCCGTCCGGGCTGAACGCGGGGGTGTGCTTTGGCCGCGGCGGTGCGGTCAGCGGGACGGCGTGGCGCCCATCCGCATCCATGACGTAGATCTGGGTTGTGGGTCTTTCATTGGCTTCGAACGCGATCTTCCGCCCGTCCGGGCTGAACGTGGGATTGTAACTCCCTTCGGTGTAATTGGTCAGGCGGACGGCGTGCGATCCATCGACATCCATCACGTAGACCTGCGTGTGCCCGCCCTCGCGATTAGAGATGAATGCGATCCGGCGGCCATCCGGGCTGAACGCCGGAGCCCCGTTCTGCCCCGGAGGATTCGTCAGCCGGGTCACCTGCGAGCCGTCGGCGTTCATGAGGAAACTCTGGGGGGCGTTATTGTAGGCAGCAACGAACGCGATCCTGCGCCCATCCGGGCTGAACGAGGGCGCGCCGTATTCTCCGGGAGGCGTGGTCAACCGCGCGGCATGGGACCCGTCTCCGTTCATCACATAAATCTGATCAGGCCCGTCGCGGGTGGAAACAAAGGCGATCCTCCCGGGCCCGCCGGGCCCCGCTTCTCCGCGCACGCCTGCAATCGCAAGCCCGACGGCGGCCGCGAAGAACAGAAAACCCTTTCTGGGCACGGTACCTTACCTCCCGGGCGGAATCCCGCCGCCCGCATGACGACCGCCCTTTAGATACCCGCCGCGGCGCCGGCGGAGACGCGGGTGCTCCGAGGACATCGCCGCTCGACCAGGAAGAACATTGGGCCGGAGCCGGCCGGCGGCGGACATCAACCGAGGTGAGCGTATGCAGCGGATCGTACGGGAGCAGGCTCGGAAATACGCGTTCGATCGGGACGATGAGCCGCTGCTGCGGGTCCGGCGGGGGGAGCGGTTCGAAATCGAGACGTACGACGCCAGCACCGGCTACTTCGAGACCGCGGACCAGAAGGCCGTGCCCGCGCGCCGGCCCGGGTTCGACCGGACGCCGCCGCTCGTGAATCCGATCGCGGGCCCGGTGTGGGTGGAGGGGGTCGAGCGCGGGGACACGCTGGTGGTCACGATCGAGGACATCGTCGTGGACAGCTACTCCTGGATCGCGATCGGACCCCGCCGCGGCCCGCTCGGGGAGTCCACCCGCTGGCCTGAGCTGTCCGGCGAGTACACGACAAGGATCTTTCGCCACACCCCCGGTCCCAGCGGAACCACCCGCGACGGGCTCCTGCACTTCAATGAGCGGATCTCGTGGCCCGTCACCCCGTTTATCGGCACGCTTGGCGTGGCGCCGGACCGGGAAGTGATGAGCAGCGCGGATGGCCAGGGCGAGTGGGGGGGCAATCTGGACATTCGAGACGCCGCGCCCGGCCGTCGTCTCTACCTGCCGGTCTCCCATCCGGGCGGGCTATTCTATCTCGGCGACGTGCACGCCAGCCAGGGCGACACCGAGTTCACCGGGACCGCCGCCGAGACCAAGGCCACGGTCCGCCTGCAACTGGACGTGATCAAGGGGAAGCAGGTGCCCTGGATCCGGATCGAAACGCCGGGGTCGATCGTGTCCGTCTACGCGTACCGTCCACTCGAGGTGGCGGTGGAGACGGCCACGGTGAATCTCATGGACTGGCTGATCAGCGAATACCGGCTGACTCCCGTCGACGCCTACTGTCTCGTCAGCACCTGTCCGGATTTCCGCATCAACGTCTACCAGATGTGCAGAGTCGGGAAGCTGAACTACGTCGCCGGGGCCGAGATCCCCAAGCGATACCTCCCGACTGGTGGCGCCAGCCCCTGAGCCATCCGGCGCACGGCAACACGTAGAGGCTTGTGCGTTCCCTCGGGAGGGTAATCCAATTACCGTTCCTAATTCTGTGGACATCTGTGACATGACACAGACGTCAGCCGAACAGCGCTGCTGACGATTGGCGTGCCGGAATCCCGCCGGCAGCGGACGAACGGATCGCACGCCGGGCCGTGCCCCGAAGAGGTCTCGGGGTCGGTGCCGGTGAGGATCGGGCCCGGGGGCCCGGCCGTCCGCGCGCTCGATGCGCCGCTGCTCGCCGCGCGACCTGCCGCCAGAACGCCCACACGTGCTTCCCTCGAATCCTCGCGGGTAGAGGGAAGGCGACATGATCGCCCATTCGGCGGGTCGGCCGCTCGGTGAGTCGCATCCCCCGCCGCCCGATACTCAGGGCGGCGGCCTGATGCCGTGAGAACCCATACCGATCGGCGAACTTGTACTCGCCGATCACGGATGTGAACGCGGGGTTGACCCGGGACAGCGCGATCCCCGCATCGTACGTGCGAGCCGACACCATGGCGTGAAAGGTCGCATAGGCGAACCCCGAGAGCATGCGCGCGTACTTCGCGCCATGTTGTTCCAGTGCGGCCTTCTTAGCGTTGAAGTCGAGTTTCTCCGCGATAATCGGTTTCTGGCGCAGGCACGCGTACGTCACCACTTGACACACGGCCTCGCCGATCACCGCGAGTACCTGATGGTGGGTCCTCCTGCGCGTGGCGCACGGCACGCGGAACGAGGCGACCGGGTTGCCAAAGCGGTCCAGGTCGGTCACGGCCACGTGGTCCGCGTTCAGGTCCACGCCGACCACGCCAATGTTGTCGACGCTCCGAAGCTTGCCTGCGGTCACCGAGACCGTCGCAGATACGCGCCAGCCCTTCTCGTCGCGCACGAACCGCCACGAGATGGCCTCCCAGTCGCGGTTGTCGGCGGACAGGTTCCGACCGATGGCGGCCGCCACGGCGTCGTGCCCATAAGCGAACCTGAGGGTGGAGATCACGAGGTACTTGCCGCTCCCGGCCAACGCGTCGGGCAACCGCAGCCGCAGCGTGATAGTCCCGTCATGCTCTACGGTGGCCACGCACCCCTGGCAGCCTGCCGTCTCGTCTTTCGAGCCGAGCACGAAAAACTGGTTGGAACGGGAGGTGCGCCAGTGAGTGAGCCACTCCTGATGCGACGCATAGCCGTTCGCTTCGAGCGCGAACTGCGCGCGGAAAAGCTTCCTCGACCCGAAGCATAGCCGGATCCGACCGGATTTCTCATCAGCCCGTAGCACCTGTACACGCTGTTCAAGGACGCCCAGCCGGCGGCGCTTCTGGTGGTACAGGGTGGCGCCGCGCGGAATCTTCTTGAGGACCTTCTTCGCTCGCGCAATCCGCCGCTCCAGATTCTCAATCAGATCTGGGCGGCGCTCCTCGATGGACGAGACCTTCCCGCGAAGGGTGGCCGCGACCGCATTGAACTGGCGCGCCGTCAGGCCAAAGCGGACCAGGAACGCGCGCTTGAGCGCCGCGAGCGGCTCGCCCGCGCACAACCGCGCGAACAACGTTCGCTCCGCATGCTCGTAGAGGTCGGCGTACGCGGCGAGGAACGGATCCCGGTTCGGGTCCCCAGGAAGCCGGGTCTCATAGGTACGCTGCATCATCTGCGTACTCGAGATCCCTGGCGTGTTGACGAGGTCAATCGCCGACGTCGACGACGCTGTGGCGCCACTTTCGTGGCGGTCACCGCGCGCAGCGCCCGATTCCGCGCCGACCGGCGGCCATACAGACGGGCACAGAACGAGGTTAGGACATCCACCATGTCGCGCACCAGATCATCTGTGGTTTCGCCGGGGTCGGCAATCACCAGATGACGTCCTTGGGCCGTCAGGGCGGCCTCGACGTATTCCGCACCGAATCGCGCGAGGCGGTCGCGGTGCTCCACAATAATCGTCGCGATAGTGGGATCGGCAAGCAGACGCATGAGCCGCCGCCGCCGACCGTTGAGGCCGGAGCCGACCTCTGTCTCCGTCGCCCCGACCGGGTGTCCATGCTGGGTCGCCCATGCGGTGAGACGGGCGATCTGGCGCTCCAGATCGGCCCGCTGATCGTGTGAGGAGACGCGCGCGTAAAGCGCGGTCGTGCCGTCTCGCGAGGTCTGGGGCGTGTCTACCAGAATCGTCCCTGTCGGCAGCCGCCGAGCGGGAACCGGCAGGAGGTCACGATCGAACCACCGGTAGGCTGTCTTTGGGTGAATCCCGGCCTGTCTTGCCCATTGCGCCAGTTTCATAGTCGAATTATAGCATACTCGAACGCACGTTTGTTACCGTTTGTACCCAAACCAGGGAGCTGTTGGTAACCCTTGTGAGGGAACAGCCATGAACAAAACGATCATATAGAAGTCCGGCCGGCATCGAGTTGGCCCCCCAGACCATCGGCTCTCTTCGAAATGGCGGCAGAGCAGGGGGGTTCTTCACAGCCCGTCAGGTCCATCAAGCTGGTTTTTCTACCGAGCTGATGCGCTCCCCGTTTGTTACCCGGCATCGCCGTGGCCCGGTCGGGCCATCCCCTCATGCAGCGTCGACCGTGTGGGCCTTAAGAGCCACCCTCAGTTTCTTCCGTACGACACTGAGGATGATGGCTAGATTGTCCATGCT
>Ga0137370_10000796_pt1 | contig 12377 bp, 13 predicted proteins | sample SagtaG_11_FD_104920 | JGI IMG/M metagenome (GOLD analysis project Ga0137370, IMG submission 104920) | Vadose zone soil microbial communities from Sagehorn Ranch, Mendocino, California, USA - Sage1_R_20_16 metaG | ecosystem: Environmental > Terrestrial > Soil > Vadose zone | place: USA... | reverse complement strand
TATTACCAGCGCGCCAAACCGATTCGCCATGGTAGGCGCGTTTGCCGCGAGCGGAAGCGGCAGCATCTCCAATGGCGAGTTGGATGCCAACGAAAACGGCGACATCAATAAAAGTGGTGGTCTGAATTATCCCATGAGCGGTCTGCCATTTACGGGGAGCTATTCGGTGTCATCGAATGGCCGAGGCACGATGATTTTTATGGTCGGATCGCAGACCGTCAATATGAGCTTGTATGTCGTTTCCGCAAGCAAAATGCTATTCATCAGCGTCGACCTCCAATCCAGCGACCCTCCGTTCGTGGGATCGGCGCTCAAGCAATCCGGAGGGCCATTTTCGATTTCGTCGATGAGCGGCCCGAGCGTTCTCTACGTAAGTGGACTCTGTGGAAGTTGCGTGCCGGGTTCCACGATAGCCTCGGATCTGATCGCAGGCATTTTCACGGTCTCGAATTCCGACAGCTATTCCTTTAATGGAGACGAAAGCAAAGCCGGGGCCATTTCATCGTTCAGCTATACGGCGGCCGTCAACGTAGCTCCTAACGGCCGGGTAACTGCACCCGGGGGAGGCCCACTTCCTCCTCTCCTTTATCTGGTGAGCCCGAGCAGGGCGTTTGTAATGCTCGTGGACGGAGGGGTGTATGCGGGCTTCGCGGAGCCGCAGACCGGAAGCCCGTTCTCGAATCATTCCGCCAGCGGGGCGTACGTCTTCGGCTCCATCACGGTGACGCACCAGAACATAACTCACGAGTCCGGCGTGGCTGACTTCGACGGCGTGGGAACGGTGACAGGAACCAGTGACACGGCGCTAGTGGGCTCGACCTGGTCGAATCCCATTCTAAAATCTGATCAGACTTTCACCTATAGGTACTTGGTTAGTCCGAACGGGAGGTTAGCGTTGATGCCGGGCCCCTTGATCTACATCATTTCCCCGACCAAACAGGTTGTCTTGAATGTAGACCCATCGGACTTGTACGCGAGAATTGAACCCGTCGAGCAGTAGGGAGGCGAAGTCCACGATAGCGAACGCCCCCGTGGTGCGTGTGATCCTTGGCTAACCAGAGTTCCACCTTTCAACCTGCTCCACACGCGGGAGCGCACCGGTAGCCAGGAATGGAGTTTGCTGGACCGTTGGCATGGCTATCGTGGGTTTTGTTTCGACAGAGGCGGCAGGCGGTTCGGTCACTGTAAGTGTGATAGCCACAGGGCTTTAGTTTTTCGACTCTCCGGTTCGGGATCAGGAAGTCGAGGGTTCAAATCCATTCGCCCGGACCAAATGCCACACTGGAACGCTGTGGAAGAATTACCTTACAGACCAAATTCAATAGGTTTTTTTGTATACGGGGTACACTTCTTTTGAAATTTCTTCACACGCAACAAACTCTTCTCGCTTGACCACTATGCGGGGCATGCGCCAGCGACAGCGAAACTCTTTTGGGACTTGTGGAACAAAAAACAATAGAATGTCTCTCCGAGAGCAACTTCCGCTTGAACGCGGATGAGATTTTGGCGAGCCATAACCCTCTCCAATCCGTAAGCCGGCTTCGCACATCCAAATCTCTTATTTGTGCTAAACTCCGCACAGGAGATAGAGTATGCGAATGGGAATGGTTTCTACTCTCTCTGTCTTACTCCCCTTGATTTACCCTCCACGTCCAGCAGCAGCTCAGTTCAATCCCGCCGGTCCTCAGTCAGTTCGCCAGGACGAATTTAAGCCGGCGGGTGGAGGATTGCGGGTGAAGCAGGTGTCATCAACTCCGGAGCAAGCCCTGGACTCGACACTGGTGACGTTGAAGGAAGTGCGCACTTGGCAGAGTCATCTAAGCCAGGGGCTTGCGCACGTAATGATGAGATTTGCAGAGGATAGTGACCGACCACCGTGGCCCGTTGTAGTGAGCTTTACGGACAAACTCACACGAGAGTTGATCGGCAAGCAACCGAACACTGACCAGACAACAGCGATGCGGGAGTGCATTGTCGAAGTGATGCGTAGAACGGGAACCAGCAACGCTGGTTTGGCAAGCCGTCTCCGGCAAACGTTGATTGGCATTGGCATCGATTCTTCGAAGACGCAACTCGTTGTTAGGGACTTCATCGCGGTTAGAGAGACCGTCCAAGGGCCAGACGATTCACCCGTAAGACCTACCCCCCGCGTAAACCCGCGCTGATAGGGAGAAGCTGCTTTACTCCGTCAAGTCCCGATTAACACCGGACAATGGTTTTGTCGGACCGGAAAAAGTAAACCGTATTCCCCTTTCCCCTACCTGCGATAAATCAAACGCAGGAGTTCCAAATGGAAAGTTATAAAATGTTCACGTGTCCGAATCGCGTGGGTCATTTCCGCGTGATCCGGCTCGACCCGCCAAGGACTCAGTGGACACGACCTCGTAGCAATCAAACTGCACCCCCACACTCAGTGAACCATTGGGAGAAATGACAGGCTTCATATGGACCACGTGACCGATACAAACCCAATCGGTTGCAGGTACGTGGCTGATTTCCTCTGGCATCCTGAAGTGGAGCTGCACTGCGGTGCTTCGGCGTAGGGACAAATTCGTCACAAAGTGCATGCCTCCTGCGGAGATATTGAGCGTCTCGGTGCTCTGCTCTCGCGCTCCGGAGTTTAGGAGGGAAACACTGAGCCCGATTCTGAGGTTGAAGCGTTCCGCGCGGCGTCTTTCTATCGGTTTCATGGAAGACAACTCCTCAAGAATAAGGGGAGGCCCAGGGCTAAAATGATAGAGACTTGTTCTCTGCGGAGGGGAGATAACCCTTGATATGTCACATCGGGGTATCACCTGAGCGGCGATTCACAGTCTTTTACCGATTGACAGCTCGATCGATCATGAGTGGTTATTTGTTGAATACAAAGACCCGCCAGTCGAGACTGCGCGTCTCGACGAGCGAGCCCTTCCATTCTGCGGCCCGGCGTAATGTCTCGCTCAGAGAACGCGCGTATCGCAGGAGGGCGGGGCAGCCACATTCGAACAGAAATCGAGCAAGTCCAGATGATAATGTTGCGTGAGTGAGTTATGAACGGTTCTGTCCACCGCCAAAGACCCAATACCAATAAAAGACTTTTCGATGGCAGACTTGAGAAGCGACTCACTATGTCAGTTCCCGTCTACCTCGCAAGCTTGGGAGAAACCCGCGCCCGTGAACGAACGGTTACGGAAAACGTCAGTCCCCACGGTGCCCGCGTAATCAGCAAGCGGTCCTGGCGGTCCGGCGAAGAAGCGCTTATGCCCCCTTGACGGGTGAGTGTCCGCAAGTAGGAACTGTGGTTTATTCCCGGCGCAAAAACGGGGGAAGGCGCTCTTGCCTGGGTGTAGAATTCCTGGATCGCTCGGTCAAATGGGAGAATTACTCCGTACCCCAGCGCAGGAAGACTTGGACCTCGCGCAGAGGCGGTAAAGAAACTCAATCGTTTGCTATGCCCTCCTGTCGTCTTGCTCCATGACAGAAATTCACATCGGAAGCCTTCGCGGACGTTTGCGGTCTGCATAGAACGGCGTTGGGTCTAGGGGACAATGCCCCTATCCGCTAGCGCCAGCATGCGTGCTCTGTTCTCTTGGTAGTTATTTGCCGTTTTTCAGTCCTTTAAGATGCTGAATTCTTTTCGATTCAACAGCCTCAATCGCAGTAAGCTTTCGGTCGATGTGTGGTTCGTCGCGTAGGCGACCTGAATGCAACAAACAACGCATTCCGGCATGAACCCCACACGTAGGACAGCGTACGGAGTGAAACAACTTGGGCGTCATGTCGTTCATTCTCATTTGGACAGCCTACCGCAAGACTCTTCCTAAAACTGTCCACTTTTGAACACCCCGTACAGCAGTCATCGCAAACGACCGATCACAGTTGACTGTCGGGAGCGGGGTTTCGCATCAGCTAAATGGACCCGACGCCTTATAAACGCTGCCGTTACCGGGCATGGCCCCGCCACGGTCAAACTCTTCTGGGATTTGTGGAGCGAGAAGAGATTCTAGCGACCAGCCATTTTCTGGGCCAAGTGCATCACGAGCTTGCGGTCATTCTCGGCAACCTTGCCCAAATGTCTGCGGAGTTTGCTCAAATACCCCGCATCCTTGCCCGAACTCCCCCAAACGTTTTCGTCAGATGACTTCCGCTTGAGCAGATTTGAGACTTGAGGCGGCTCTGCGCCGTCATAAAAAAGCTGGTACATGGGAATTTCCAGAGCCCTAGCCATCTTCTCCAGAGTTTCAATCGCGGGAACGGTATGACCATTCTCGACGCGAGAGATATAGCACCGGAGAAGACCCGTTCTCTTTTCGATGTCACCTTGGGAGAGTTTCTTGTCCTCGCGGAGTGCGCGAAGGCGATCACCAATAATCATGGGTGTTCTCCTCCTCGGAACAGATGCAAACGTGTTTACTGCCCTCTAGATATCCCAGCTATGTATTCATGTCAACCGTAGAGGAGTTGGTTGGCGAGGAGAAGGGCTCCCTCTATCAGGGAGCCCTCCTGAAGCGCAATTTGATTATTGGTTCCGTCTAAACGAGGAAAACGGATTGCGCTCCAAACATTCCTGATATATTGGATTGCACAGGCCGAATGCGCCGAACAAACGGAGTCTTGCTTGGTTTCCCAACCAGGCGTTCCCGCAGTGCGTTACAAATGCGCAGCGCTTGTATCTTAGTACGTATACGGAGGTATCCACTGAAATGGGACCGCCAGAAAGCTGAGTACGGGTGCGGTCCACCAGGCAGGCTGGAACAGACGCGAACGAACGGCTTCAGATTGGCTTCGCTGAAAGCCATGCCGCCGCAGTCAAACACACTGTAATCACGATTGAAAAAACGATAGGGAGGATAAAGAGGTGTCTCCAGCTCACAATCGTGATGGCGGCAAAACAAAGAGCGAGAGCCCACACAGTGACGCCCATGACCGCCAAAGTCTCTGCCGGAAGGCCACCGAGCTGCCACGCTAATACTGCCGCGAATAGATAAAACACGCCGACCGAGAATCCAGCCGCGACAAAGAGGTCCCAATATGTCCGGTTGAAACCCTGCACATCAAAGTGAATTGACCGCATTGAGCCAAGAAGCGCATCAACTCCCCATGTGGGATCGGACTGGCGAAAACCAAGTGTATGTCCGACAGCAAAAAACAGCAGAAGAACAGCTGCGATTCGATAAAACAGAGAAGCCTTCACGTCTTGCCTCCAAGGATAACGGAGGCAGCGTACCACTGCGCCCGCCCCACAGGTGCAACTTAGTAGGAATTCTCCTTCTTGATAAAATGGCCAAAGTTTCCATAGCCACCTCGTCTTCCGCAACTAATGTGAAGCTGGCTACCTCGGCGGTAATTGTTGTAAACAGGCAATAGCACTCAGGACCCCGAGGTGTCTGGTCCGGATTATGCCCTATCACGGGGTAACCGGAAGTTAACGAGCGAGGCTTCCAGCATGCGCGGACGCGAACGGCAAATCCACGTTCCTACAATGGGAAACACGTTGGCGGTGCGACTGGAGGCGCCAACTTGACAGGTGAGCCAGGCCTATGTAGCATTGCTACATACAAAATGGACCATAACCCCAAACTGTCGTATACATCAGCACTGGTGCTCCAAACGATCAGTTCTGGATACAGCTACGGCTTCGATATAATGGAAGTTACTGGTCTTCCCAGCGGTACGGTTTACCCAGCCCTTCGACGCCTTGAACAACAGGAACTAATCAAATCCAGTTGGGAGATGGAACGTACCGCTTTCGCTGAGCAGCGACCGGCTCGCAAGTACTACAGACTGACCCGCGAAGGTAAGGAAACACTGGCAAAGGCGCTTGAGCGCTACACCCTCTTCGAGCAACTCCTTAGTGCTGAAAAGAGCAAACGCCGCTAGGAGTAATCTCATGGGCCAACCCCCACTAAAAAAGCTGCTGTGGCGGTGTAATTATTTACTCGGCCTAGCCAGCTGGATGGTTCCGCGTGGACGGCGAGTGGAGTGGCTTCGAGAATGGGAAGGAGAGGTCTGGCACTGGTGTCATTTTCTTATGGAATCTGGGCGGCTGAGCGGGCGCACAGAGAAAGAGCTACTGCGGCACTGCTGTGGAGCATTTGCGGACGCCACATGGCACCGTTTCAATCGCATTGCAGTGCTCAGTTTCCTTCATGAATGGCCACGTACACCCCGATTTTGCATCTTAGCTATCCTGGCAGTGTTGGTGATTCTCCTCGCTGGTCATCCAGCCTCAATCTTTTCCGGGCTGATTGCTCCTCCTCCTTATGCCGATCCGGACCACCTTATGACGATCTTTGTCGCTGAACGATCCCAGTGGTTAGCACCCGAGCTTCTGCGCGACTGGGTCCTTCAAGTGTCAAAGGAAAGTCAATTGATTTCCGGGGGTGCCGCCTACGCATGGAGACCGAGCCTGGTGCGAGGACCAGCTGGAATGGAAAGCATTTTCAGCGCGAGGATTACACCTGGGCTGTTTGGACTTCTCGGTATTCGTCCCAGCCTCGGCAGAACGTTTCAAGAAACGAATTTGTCAGCGTGCGGAAATTGCGTAGTCCTGAGCGATACGATTTGGAGGAGTCAGTTTCACAGCGATGGGCACGTGATAGGGCGCACGCTGTTTCTTGACGGCCGGCAAGTCGAGATCATCGGTGTTCTCCCGCCGCATTGCCGGCTCGCGGCACGCGACATTGGCGTGTTCAGTCCGTTTAGGACGGGCTCTCGTCCACTCCTTCCAATGTATGAATGGCCTGGTGCTTTGCTTCGCGCTCCGACACGTTTAGATCCGATAAAGGCCAGGGAGCAACTCGAAACCCTCATAAACCAAACAGATTCCATTCCAGCGAACACAAAGCTTGGAATCATCTCAGTGAAGGATCTGGAGTACAAATTTCTGGAATCCTGTTTGGCGTGGTTTGCTTTCACACTCTTATTTCTTCTCGCTCTCATGTGGCGTCCGTTTGCGCGCCTAGTGACCACGAGTCCGCGCGGACATGCGCGTGATGTTTTTCGCTGGTGGGTCTTCTTTGCACTCAAGAGTGCGCTCTTGCTGATGGCAATACTGATCATCTGTCTTGACCTGGTTCGAATAGCTGCGCTGAGAAGCGGCGGGACGATGCACTCAGTTGTCAGCGCGGGAGCAATGTGGTTCTTTTGGATTGGAGCGACATTGGCACTCACGTGGTCCATTCGCGACCATTTTGGACGCTGCCGTTCCTGCCTCAAACGTTTTGGAGCACAAGTGAACCTCGGCAGCGCCGACGACTTTTTCCTGGAACGGACAGGAACGGAGTTGGTCTGTGATGGAGGCCACGGCGTATTGCATATACCCCTCATACAGTCTAGCTGCGTTGATTCCGAACGCTGGAGCTATTTGGACGAATCATGGAGCGCACTGTTCGGAGAACAGGAAAAGGGATTTTCCAATTCTCAATTGATATTTCTTCCGCGTCGGACGACACCGCCCTCTCCTTAATTCCGTCATGGCTTACCTCCGTTACACTTTTTCCCTGTAACGATGCTCCGATAAATCGAAGGGATTCTACATCAAATGGAGGTGAATCTTCATAAATGAGCCACAGCACCTTGGGTGAAGTTGGAATCTACTTTGGCGGCAGCCGTGATTGCGGACGGATGACGAGGTACTCTTCCCCAATTCGGTTATGGAAGAGTTGCCAATCCGGGAGTTGTCCGAATCATAGTATCGGCCAATAAAATGAGGGTAATTAAGCCGACACTTCTATGCCTTAAGTTTGTCTTCCCTAAGTTCAGATTCTGGCAGGATAAAAATAACACCGTCCTCATTCCGAGCTCAGCCAGGAGACTAAATCCGTCATGAAAAAAACCATATTTGCCAGCGCGCTTCTCGCGCCTATGTCCATACTCCTATCGAGCGGAATATCTTCTGCGCCGCGGCAGCCCAATGCTCAGGCCGTTGTGCCCGCGCCTTCCGGCGCAACCGCAGCGTGGACTCTTAAGGTGAAGGGGGACATCCGCTGGCAGCAGATCACGCCCGTGGGCGCGCTCCTCGTCTCGACGGACACCGAGCTCGCCGCTGTGGATATCGAGCGTGGCCAAGTCATGTGGGAGAAACCCGAACTCGGGGGGTTATCAGCAGACAGCGTCCGCATGGTAGAAGGGTCACTCCTCATGGAAGCGACGCGCCCGGGCCTGCTGTTTATTTTTGACCCTGTGACTGCCGCGGTCGTCTTCGATTCCAGACGCCTGAATCTCGCGCAAATCGTTACCCGCCGCGTCCTGCCCCAAAGCGGGACCCTTCTCGTCCACGGGCGGCGCACGGACGGACCCTCGGTCGTTGCGCTCTACGATCTCGTCACGGGCGAACAGCGTTGGACGAACGAAGCGCTGTTTGAGCAAGCCGAACCCAAGAAGAGAGGCTTCGGTGCCCTGATGCAGGGCTTACAGCGCACGGCTGCCGAGGGCAGTACGTTGGAGGTGCTGCAGGCGGGGCCGGACATGATCGTCGTCCGCACGCTTATGGGTTTGCGGGCTCTGGATGCGCGGACTGGCGCAGTGCGGTGGTCCGCAGCACTGCCCACCACGACCCGCTGGGCGCAATCCCCGCAACACGTCCGGCTCTACCCATCGCTTAACAAAGCTGACCGCATTTACGCGAGTTTCGATGACCGCCTCATGGCCTACCGCCTCGCCGACGGTCAGGCGCTCTGGGCCAACTCCCCGAGAGTGGAAGGACGCATCCGTGACATCGTCCAGCATCCGGCCGGGATTGTAATGCTCCCCGAGGCACCGCCAGCGGGCGAGGCAACCGGCAATCGCCGTGTAGTGAACGGCATCGTGCAGACGGCGCTCAACGTGGCGAACTACGAAGATGGAGCGACAATCGCCGCGAAGCCACTGAGGATGCACGGCAACGTGATAGACGCGATGGTCGCCGGCGACACCGTAGTGCTAGCTGTGGACGCCGAGTCGCGTACCTTCGTGAACGTGCTGGAGGTTGCCACGGCCTCCCTGCGCCTGAAGAAGGATGTGAAGATCAAGGGCCAACTCGCCTACACAGAACTTACGCCGGCAGGCTTGCTCTACGTGTCGCGTCCCGACGCGGCGACGAATGCCGAAGTGAACGTCATTGATCTTGCCACTGGTGAACCAAGATTTAAGGACGCGATTGAGAGCGGCAAGCCGTTGAGTGCGGATGACTACAATGCCGGGCGATATTACCTGCATCATGCTGTGGAGGGGCGGACGCTTTACGTGTTCGCGAACCGCGACCACCGGCTGTACGCAGTCGATCGCGAGGCCGGCACCTTCCGCGCGCTCGGCGGCGAGATCAAGCTGCAGGGCGGCGAGGATCCGATTGATATGGAGATCCGGCCCGCGGGCATTGTCCTCATCTCGCCGCAAAACCTGGTGCTCGTGGCGCGAGATGGGCAGGTGAAGCAACAGGTCTATTACCCTGCGCCGCAGTTTCCAGGGCTGGTGCGCGCGCTCCATGCGGTGAACGCTGTGCGCGCCGGCCTGTACGGCGCCGCCGCCTCGGCGTACGGCGACGCCTTCACCCAAGCATCACGAAACGCTACGGACCCCAACGCGCGATACGTCACTACGTCGCTGGCGACGGCGTACTCGCAGGCCGGCTCACAGCTCACGGGCTACTCGCGCCAGTCAGCGGCGCTCGCGACGAAACGCTTCAAGGCATCGCTCACCGTGCCTGGATCGGTTTTCATGTTGACTCGCGCACCCACTGGGAACGGCAACGTACTGCTTGAGATCGACAAGGATAGCGGGCAGCCGCGGGCGCGCGTAGATCTGGGCAGCGAGCGCGAGCCCGTGTACGCAGTGGACGACGTCACCGGCATGCTCTTCCTGCGGACTGCGCCGAGCACGCTCGTCTGCTACCGGCTCTGATCGTGGCTTAAGCACGCGGATGCGAATTCAGCGCTGAAAGTGACTTCGTTCGCAGCCGCAGCCGCTCCTTTCGCGATTGCACCTGGATCACGGGCAACTCTGACGTAACGCGATTAGGTAAGGCTTGCCGACAATCCGGCCAGAGCCTCGTATTTCGCTTCCCGCAACCACGTTTCCGCCCAGCGGGGGCACGTGGTCCGACCCATCAGAAGTGAGCCCAAATGGTACGACCGAGCTTGAATAGAGCACTCAGCGTTTGTTCTTTTTGTCGTTGTCTACCTGGATAGCCTGCTGCGAAGTCAAAAATCTCATTCGAAGCACGAAGGCATCAGCGTTTCCTCCCGGTTGTGTTTGCAAGGCGTTGGGCGTCACCGGGAACCGGTTATCGAGCGTGCAACCCGTTACGTAAACATCTCCGCGGGCATTCGCGAATACGCCTGTAGCCTCGTCGTTGTACCGGTTTGCATTCTGGTGGCGCGTTCCTCCGATAAAAGTGGCGAGTCGTATCCGGCCATCGTAGGCGCGTAACTCCGCCAGCATCGAATCGTTTCGAGCTTCCAAATGCCGGTAAATTGCTCTTTCCGTCGTCGGAAAATCTGTGGAACCGCTCCTTCCCGATACGAATATTGCGGCCTCTCGCTACTCCGACGCAGACTAGTCGAATACTACTGTCTTGTTCCGGTACAACAAGATGCGGCTTTCGATGTGCCACCGGACGGCGCGCGACAGCACCACCTTTTCTAAGTCGCGACCCTTCTCCAGCAAGTCGTTGAGCGAGTCGCGGTGCGAGATGCGCATGACGCCCTGCTCGATTATGGGCCCATCGTCTAGCACATCTGTGACGTAGTGGCTGGTGGCCCCGATCAACTTCACTCCACGCAGGTAGGCCTGATGATAAGGTTTGCCGCCCACAAAGGCTGGCAAAAACGAATGGTGAATATTAATAATCCGGTTTGAATACTGATTGACAAATTCATGAGACAGAATCTGCATGTAACGCGCTAGCACGAGGAAATCGGCGCTACACTGTTGTAGCAACTTGAGAATTTTCGCTTCCGCCTCCTGCTTGTTCTCCTTGATGAAGGGAATCGTAGCGTAGGGAATCCGGTAGAACTCAGCAATCGCCTGGTTGTCCGGATGGTTCGAGATGATGAGCGGAATTTCGACGTCTAGCTCGCCACTACGGTGACGGTAGAGCAGATCGACTAGGCAGTGGTCATATTTCGAAACCAGAATGACCATCTTCATGCGATAGCTGGATTGCTCCAGTCTCCACTTCATCTCGAACCTCTCCGCGAGCGGCGCAAAGTGCCTAGGGAAATCAGCGAGATCGATATCGAAATCGTGGGGATCAAATTCTACACGCATGAGGAATAGGTTCGACTCTTCATCGGCATGTTCATCGGCGTGCAGGATGTTGCCGTTGTGCTGGAAAATGAAATCGGCGACCGACGCAACTATGCCTCGACGGTCGGGGCAGCTGATCAAGACTATGGCCGAGTTCTTCATCGCGAGACCTCACATTCTTTCGAGACTCCCTGCTTCAGTGCGCCATGAAACCAAATGCGTGCGTTTGAACATTGCAAACTCCACTCGCAAGCACAGACCGCACACGTGTGAACCTCTCAGCAGTGGTTTGAAAGAAACGAAGGAGCCTCGGCCATCTATTGGCTGGACCGAATGGTCGCCTTGCCGCGGTTGTCTCTGGCGAATTGTTATTTCGCCCATAATTCCTCAGGATTCCCCGCCCTGCTACGATTCTGTGATGCGCAATCTTGTCGTTCTGTTCATCCACTTGATCGACACCTTGGCCCGGTTGCTCGGTCCTGGCGGCGTCCGTGCCCTAGTTGTGGAGTCCCTTCTCTTTAAGCACCAACTTCTGATCGTGAATCGCTCCCGGCAACGGTCCCCAAATCTACACTCGTCAGACCGCATCCTCGCTGGCTTGCTGGCGCTCTGGTCGTCCAACTCGTCCTCTCCATTCCGCAATTGACACTGCTAGCCGAAAGTACCGGATGCTGTTCTCCCCGAATCGCCGTCGGAAGCCCGGCCCGAAAGGACCGAATGCAGAGCTCGTCCGTGCGGTCGTCGAAATGAAGCAGCATAATCCCACCTGGGGCTGTCCGCGAATCGCACAACAGATCACCTTGGCGTTCCACATCCAAATCGATAAAGACGTGGTTCGAAGGATTCTGGCCCATCACTACCTGCCGGGACAGGACTCCGGTGGTCCCTCCTGGCTGACTTTCCTGGGCCACATGAAAGACAGCCTCTGGAGTATGGATCTGTTCAGGTGCGAGTCGGCCACCTTGCGGACCCACTGAGTCCTGGTGGTCATGGATCAATATACGCGCCGCATCATTGGGTTCGGCGTCCCTGCGGGAACGCTCAATGGCCCCGCACTCTGTAGGATCTTCAACCGCGCCATTCGAGGGCAACGCTGGATGCCGAAGTACGTCAGGACAACGATCCACTCTACAGGTTCCACTAGTGGCAAGCCAATCTGCGGGTACTGGAGG
>Ga0137370_10000794_pt1 | contig 12382 bp, 9 predicted proteins | sample SagtaG_11_FD_104920 | JGI IMG/M metagenome (GOLD analysis project Ga0137370, IMG submission 104920) | Vadose zone soil microbial communities from Sagehorn Ranch, Mendocino, California, USA - Sage1_R_20_16 metaG | ecosystem: Environmental > Terrestrial > Soil > Vadose zone | place: USA... | reverse complement strand
GGATGATTTCGCCGACCAGGAACACACGGCGCTCGGGAAACTTGGTGCGGGTCTCGTAGGCGTACTCGACGGCGCGGTCCACGCCGTAGCAGAACCCGAACTCACGCGCGAGCTTGAAGGTCAGGTCACCGAGCGTGAGGGCGTACCCCTGGGCGCGGATCCGGTCCACCACCCGGCTGTGGTAATCGGCGGCCAGGGCGCCCTCGATGTCACCCTTGAGGCCGAAGCCGCGCCGGAAGTAAGTCTGCTCCACGGCGTCAATCTAACCGGACGCTCGAGCCCGCGCGCACCGCGTCCATCACTCGTTGAACTGCCAGGCCGTCGTAGAACGTCGCGGGCTCCCCAGCGGCGGCCCGGCCGTCGAGCACGCCCGCGAGGTCGCGCATCAACCGCACGAACGAGCGGGCCCACATGTTGTTCGGAGTGGTCCGCTCCCACAGGTCGTCGGGGACACTGGCGTCCTCGAGCGGCCCGCCGGAGCGGCCGATCTCGAGCGTCGTCTCGCCCGTCAACACGAGCGTGCCGTCGCGTCCGGTGATCTGGGCGAAATGACCAGGCCCGTGCGCCGCCACGGTGGTCAGCGTGATCGTGGCAAGCGCGCCACTGGCGAGCCGCATTACGAAGCTCGCGTATTCGTCGGCGGTCACAGGGCGCCGCACCCGCTGCTCGTCGTAGCGTTCGGGAACGAACGTGGCGGTTCGGCCGCCGACCTCGACGACCTCACTCCCGGTCCAGAAGCGGCACAGATCGATGAGGTGCGACGCGACCGCGCCCAAAATGCCGCCGCCTCTCGTGGCATCGTACCACCAGCTCCAGGGAGCATCGAACGCCTGCGGTCGCCCGTCGCCGCGTACGTAGGGCCTGAGCAGGAGCTCCAGATGTAGGACGGGGCCGATCGTGCCGACCTGGATCAGGTGCCGCACCTTGCGCCGATTGGGCTCGTAGCGCAGCTCGTGATCGACCCGAGCCAGGCCGGGGCTCTGCGCGGCGACCTCCATCATGCGCTCCGCTTCGCGCACGTCGAGCGCCATCGGCTTCTCGCACAGCACGTGCTTGCCCGCCTCGAGCGCCGCGATCGCCTGACGCGCGTGACAGTCGGGGGTGGAGGAGACCAGCACCAGGTCCACGTCGCGCGCACGCGCCAGCTCCTCGCCGCTGCCGAAGGCCTGCGGGATGGCGAACTCGGCGGCCACCGCGCGGGCGCGCTCCAGGCTGCCGCTCGCGATCGCCGTGACCGTCACCCCCGGCACGAGCCGCAGGGCCGGGAGCTGCACCCGGCGGGCGAACCCGGTCCCGATGATCCCGATCCGCACAGTCACAGCTGGGCGCGGCACGAGGCGGTGTCGGCCCCGACCGGCGCGGCGGCGAACGTCGCCTCGACGGCCATGCGCGTCGCCGTGAGCGTTTCGCTCCCCGTGCCCCGCGCCACGAGCGCGACCATGCTGTCGGCCCGCGTGATCCAGACCGTGCCGCTGTCGAGCAGTGCGCCGCGCGCCGCGTCGCCGAGCATGAAGCGTACGCCCACCGTCGCGCCGCGGGGAGACAGCGTGTCGCCGCGCTGCAGCAGCGGCCAGGCGCCGACCCTCAGCGAGTCCGCGGTGCGCAGCCACACAAGGACGCCGTTGCCGCCGTCCACGCCCTGGAGCAGCAGGCCGCCTCCGATCTGCGCGCGGGGGCCGGTGCAGCGAAACGCGCGCACCGGCGCGTCGATCCGCACGGTGTCCTTGCCCTGACGCGTCAGGACCACCCGCACGCGCGGCTCGTGGCGGGTCGCCCGGCACCAGACGGTGCCGAGCACACTGAGGGCGAGCGCAGCGGCCCCCCGGCCGTTCAGGCGGGTGCCCCCCTCCCCCCGTCGGGCGGCGACGGCACGCCCAGCAGAGCGCGGGCGGCCGTGGTGGTAAGCGTATGGGGAGCGAGCGCCTGCACGAGCCCCGCCGGCAGCGGCTCGGGACGGAGGAGCTTGCGGTTAACGCACACGAGCACCATCCAACCGGCGGCGCCGAGCGCGGGCGGGCCGTCGCGCAGCACGTCGAAGTTGAGGGTCATGGACTTGGTGCCCACACGGCCGACGTAGGTCGCTACGCGGAGCCGGTCGTCGAGGCGGGCCGGCCAGTAGAACTCGCTATGGACGGCCTTGCGGGGGAGGAAGATGTCGTAGCGGTCGAATACGCGGGCGTACGCCAGGCCGCACGAGCGGAACAACTCCGTCTCGGCGATCTCGAAGAAGCGGACGTAGGAACCGTAGAAGATGATCCCGGCGAAGTCCACGTCGGACCAGCGGACGTATTCCTCGATGACGTAGGGCGTAGCCGACATCGCGTCCCGCAGGGTGGGAGCCGAGCGGGAAGCTAGACGGCGCGAAACGCCGACGCCAGGATCGAACGGAGGAGCGGCGCGCCCTAGGCGCGCGCGCCCGTCACGTGGCCAGCCTGCCCGTTGGGTCGCAACCCGTAGGCGCGCAACCGGCGCCACAGGGTGGTACGGCTGATCCCGAGCCGACGAGCGGTCTCGGCCAGCTTGCCGTGCGTGACCTCGAGCGTGTCGAGGATGGCCTGCCGCTCGCGCTCGGCCAGCGTGCGGCCGTGATCGCCCTCCGGCAGGAACACCGCCTCGCCGAGCTCCATGGAGCCCTGCTTCAGGGTGCGCGCGCGGCCGCCGAATGCCATGAGCCGCTCGCGCAGGTGATCGCCGTGACCCGCGGCGCCATCTCCGAGCCCTTCGATCACGCGACGGGCCCGCTGGTTCGCGTACAGCATCCGACCGTACGGGTCGAACACCGCGACCCCCTCACCGAACGTTTCCAGCACCGCCTGACCGAGCGGCGCGAACGCCGGCTGGGATGGGAGACTGGAGTTCTTCTCTCTCGTTGACATACGTCCTTGCATAGCCGTAGTCCCGGGTCAAAGTTCCAGAGAGCACCGACCCCAAAACAAGTGACCCGCGACACGCGGCAACGTCACATCCCAGGCCGGGGCGGCGCGCCTCCACGAGGAGCGTCTCACCCCGGAATACGACCGAAAGGGTTGTGGCGTTGCTGTGACACCCGGGTAGGGCCCACTTCGGGTGCTAGCGCCGCCGTCCCCTCCTGCCGTCTCGCACCAGGCGCTGCCGTTCCGCGCGCGACAGCCCGCTCAGTCCGCGACGCAGCTCCTCGAGCGAGTCCGAGCGCAGCGCCTCACGCTTGCCGCGCAGCACGGTAAAACGCAGCGGGCGATCGAACGGCGGCACATCGGACGGCTGGAGCCTCCGGGCCTGCCCTTCCTTGAGGCGCAGCCGCGCGACGCCCACGCCCCGTTCGACCTCGTAGTCCACGGGTACCCGGTCGCCGTACAGGTGCACGGACGATGGCAGCGCCTCGAGCGCGCGCCGCTCGTCGGCTGGAATCATGGCGTCGACGTCGAGCGCCAGCCGGGTGCCGAGGAACTCCTGCCACGAGGCGACGCGCGCGAGCTCCGCGCCGAGCCGGGCCGCGACCTGCTCCGTGGCCGCGGCGGCGAGCCGGCCACCCGAGCGGCGCCAGTAGAACCCCAGGCGCTCGAGCGCCCGCCGCAGCGGTCCCTGGTCGGGGTGCGGCGTCTCACCGGCGAGCAGGGCCTCCACCAGGGCCGCCCGCGCGGCGTCGCCGAGCTCCACGGGAAACGGCGTGGCCAGGGGCTCGACATCGCGCTCGAGCACGAAGCCGAAGTACTCGACCGTCCGGACCACCATGAGACCCTCGCGCCGCCGCAGCCGCTCGAACACCACGGTAGGGGTGCCGCGGCGCGCATAGCGCCGGATGGCGCGCTCGGGAAGCCCCGTGCCCTCGATGCTCGCGCGCGGCACGCCGAACCGGTCCGCGAAGTACCGCAGGGTGCCCGCGACCGCCCCCCAGCTGCCGCACACCGAGCTGCGGCTCACGCGCGCCTCGCGCCCGTCGGCCGTCGCTTCGTCGATCACCAGGTCGAACGGCATGACCCTCGCCACCAGGTCCGCGAACGCCCCGAGCGTCTTGTCGCCGGCGTAGGACAGCCGCTCGGGAAGCGGGAGCTCGAGCTGGCGATACACGGACGCTGTGCCGAGCGCCACGTCTTCGATCGCCTTGACGAGCACGCCGCGCCCCTCCGCCCAGGCGTCGACACCGTCGCGGAACAGATGACGCGGCAATCCGTAGACCTCCCCCGGGTACCCGTGCTTGTTGACCGCCTCGGCGTACACGTTGTACGCGGTGAGGTGATCGCTGCCCGAGACGATCAGCCCGCGCAGGTCCCGCTCCTCTCGCGTCATGCGGTGCAGCGACTCGATGTTCGCGGCGACTGCTACCATGGGAATGAGCTCGGCGTCGGCGTGGTACAACAGCTCGCCCCACGGCCGCTCCACGGGCATCGCGTCCACCTCCCGGCCGTAGCGCGTGAGCCGCCCGTGCTCGATCAGACCGCGTGCGGTGAGCAGCTCCACCGCGTCGCGGTACGCCTTGCGGTCGAGCGGCACCGGGAGGTCCAGGTCGCGCGCGTCCACGCCCAGCGCCGCGCACGTGATGGCCACGCGCTCCGCATCGCCGGCGAGCTGGAACTCGGGTGGCGTCGGCTCGAGCTGCTCGAACACCACGTCCCGATCGCTCAGGATGTAGACCTCGCCGGCGTCCACCCGCCCGTGCACCCGTCCCGCCATCTGGAGGATTTCGTTGGCGCCGAGGTAGAGACGGGTGAGGACGTTGCGGCCGCGCTCCACCACGTTGGCGTAACGCGCGTCGTAGATCACCACGGTGTCGAGGCCGCGGATGTTGAGCGCCGACTGCCCGGCCGCCGTCATCGCCAGGAGAAACGGCCGTCGCACCTGACCGTCGAGGAAGGGTCGGATCACCCGGATCGGCTCGCCGCCGTGGTAGAACGCCGTCGGGAGTCGCTGCCAGCGGCTGCCGAGCTCCTTCGCGATCTGCTCGACCTCGGCGCGGGTGGGCACGAACACCGCCACGCCACGTCGCTCGCGCAGTACCCGCTTCATGAAGCGGTCGTCGAGGAATTGGAGGGGCTGCTGCGCCAGCACGCGCACGCGGGCGGCCTTGGCGGGGTCGAACGCCCGGGTTTCGAGCACCTCCACCGAGCCGAGGTAGCGGGCGTAAAACGACGGGTCGACCGTCGCCGACAGCCACACGAAGCGGCAGTCGGCGCGCTTTCCCAGCGCCAGGCACAGCTCCAGTTCCGCGGAGGTCTGATGGATCTCGTCCACCACCAGGGTGTCGCGTGCCGTGATCAGGCCGTCCTCGAACCAGCGGCGCGCGATCCCGGTGGTGACGATCACGACGTTCCAGGTCGGCGTCTCGGGCGTCGCCTCGCGCTCGCGGTTCACCACGCCGACCTTGAGGGGCGCGCCCAGCACGGTGGCGGCGATCGGGCGGATGGCGAGCGTCTTGCCCGTGCCCGTCGCCGCGACGATGCCGAAGCCGCGTCCCGAAGCCGCGAGGCGGCGAATATCGTCGCCGTGCTCGCGGCCGAGCAGCGTGTCGATCTCGAGGCCCATCGCCAGCTCGATCGTCTCGCACGCAGCCCGTGTCGGGGCGATCACGATGACGCGCCCGGTCGCTGGTTCGGCGGCGAGGAAGGCGGAGGGATCGGGGGGAAGGAAGTGATCGCGAGACAGGCGCACGGTCGCAATATAGAAAGACGCGAAACGAAAAGCGGGAGGCATGCGCGCCTCCCGCTTTCCATGGCTCGACCGACGCCCCGTCGCTTCAGTTACTCGTCGTCGTCCCAGCGATGTCGATGATGGTAGCGCCCCAGGTAGACGCGCCGCACGAACAGCAGCGGCCGCCGGTGCCGGTAGAAGTAGGGACGCCGCACGACGACGTAGGCGGGGGGATAGTACGCGAACGGCCGGCCCACGACGACGAAGCCGCGCACGAACGGCCGCGGCACGCCGAACCCGACCGCCACGCTCACGCGCGTCTGCGCCACTGCCGGCGTGGCGCCGAGCGCCAGCGCCAACCCGATCGCCCAGATCATGTGTTTCATATGTCACCTCCCTGGCGCCGGCCTCCACTTGGAAAGGCCATGCCACGGCTCGAGCCCGCGTGCTAACGGCTGCTGCGAGCGATAGTTGAGGATTGCAGTGCGGCAGAGTAGCGGCCGGCGGCATGTCCCCTACCGCGGTCAGCTTCCGTCCCCGACGCTCACCGCGCCGGCGGCGCGACCTGCTGCATCAGGCGCAGCACTTCTCCCGGCTCGGCGTGGCGGCCCAGTGTTTTTTTTGAGAAGATGCGGCGCCCATCCACCTCCACTTCGAACACGCCGCCCGACGACTGGATCAGCTTCACGTCGGCGTGGGGATAGGTCTTGCGGATTTCGGCCGCCAGACCGGCGGCCCTCGGCTCGTAATTTCAGACGACGCAGTATTCAATCGTGACACGCATGACGTAAACGATAGTCGCGCTTGACACGCCGCGCCAAGGGGCCGACCTTGCTCGGGGCTTGCCATGAGTTCCCTCTCCCGCCTCAAGGCGTCGCCGGGTCTGCCGATACGCGCGCTGGTCGCGCTCGGCGCCGCCGCGGCGATCGCCGCCGCCGCGGCCCGTTTCGCGGCGGGACGTCCGGCGCTCGGAGCGGACGTCGCCGAAGAGCTGGTCGTGCTCGTGATCGTGGGCGCGTTGGCCCGACGGTTCGGCATCGCCCTCCCGGGAAACGGCTTTACCTCCTACATGCTCGGCGTCATGGCGTACGCCACGCTCGATCGCGGCTGGCCGTTCGGCGTCGTGGTCGGCCTTGTGGCGATGGTCGTGGGTGACGTGGCATTGCGCCGGCTGCCGCTCGCCGCCGCGCTCGATAATGCGGCCCATCTCACCGCCGGGGGAGCGGTAGCCGGGCTCGTGTACGAACGGCTCGGGGGCACGACGGGGGCCGCGGCCCTCGCGGCGACGAACCTCCCCCCGCTCGTGATATTCCTGCTGCTGGTCCCCCTGGTCGTGAACGCCACGTTCTACCTGGAGCTCGCGCTCGGACGCTCCCTCGCCTGGGTCGATCCCCGCCTGACGGCGCGCTGGGAAGCGGTCGTGTATGCCTGCTCCGCTGGCCTCGCGCTCGGCTGGCTCGCGCTGCTGTCCGCGGGCGTCGACACGGCCGTCCTCGTGGTGATCGGCACGGGGCTCGCGGGGGCCACGGCGGCGACGCTCTCGGTCATCCGCCGCGGTGTCCGGGCGGACGAGCTGGCGCTGATCCAGGGGCTCGGCCAGGCGATCGCGCGCGACATCAGCCTCGCGAAGAGCTTTCCCCGGATCCAGGAGCTGGCCCGGCGACTGGTGCCGTGGGAGCACATGGGGTTCGCCCGCTACGACGCCGCGACCAACGAGATGGAGCTCATCGCCGACACCGCCGCCACGCCCGGGGGCAGGCTCCGTTACGACGCCGCCGCCGGTCTCACGAGCGAAGTGCTCCGGCTACGGCGTCCGGTGGTGGGGCGGGCGGTCGCGCGCCAGCAGGTGGTGACGCCCGGGCACGAGCAGCCGGGATCCGAGGTGCTGGTGCCGCTGTACCACGCGGCGCAGCTGGTCGGCGTGTGGAGCGTGCGTCACTCGGATCCGGCCATGTACCGCGATTCCGACGGCGACATGCTGGCCCTGCTCGCGCCGCAGCTCGCGCTCATGCTCGCCATCGAGGGCTCGGTGCAGCCCGTCGTGGGCGCGTCCGACCGGACCAGCGCCTACATGCAGACCCTCACCGCGACGACCCAGCGGATTCATGCGTCGAGCGAGGAGGTGGCCGCCTCCGCGCGCCGCGCCAGCCAGGGCGCGGCGCAGGCCGCTGGTCTGGTGAGCGCGCTCGCCCGCGAAGCCACGGAGCTGGCGCAGCACGCCGGCGAGGTCGCCGCCGCGGGCGACGAGACGCGCGCGTCGGGCGCCCAGATGGAGCAGACGACGCAGAAGATCCGACTCGCCACCCAGGCGGCGGTGCGCCGACTCTCGGACCTGGGCGTGACCACCGAAGAAAGCGCGCGCGAAGTGCTCCGCCTGCGCGACGTGGCCGAGCAGGTCGAGAAGTTCTCGGAAACGATCGGTTTCATCGCAAACCAGACGAACCTGCTGGCGCTCAACGCGACGATCGAGGCGGCCCGCGCCGGCGTGCACGGCCGCGGCTTCGCGGTCGTGGCCGATGAGGTCCACAAGCTCGCCGAGGAAAGCGGGCGCGAGGCACGCAACGTCGGCAAGTCGGCGCAGGACACGCGCCGCGCGCTGGACCGCGCGGCACAGCTGCTCGAGCGCATCCGCGGCGACCTGGGCGAGGTGGTGCAGGGGTCGACGGACTGGGTTCAGGACCTGACGCGGATCGGCGAAGCGGCGGCCGGCACGGCCCGCGCGGGCAAGCGGGTGGCGGAGCTGGCGCACGGTATCCGCGAGCGGGCGGGCACGATCGGCCGGTCGCTCGAGCAAGCGAAGGGCGGGGCGCATTCGTCCACGCAGGAAGCGGAAGCGGTCGCCGCCGCGGCCGCCGAGCAGCTCCAGGCGATCGAAGGGCTGGCGCGCGGCGCCAGCGAGCTGGCGGCGCTGGCCGACCACCTCGCCAAGGCCGTGCGGTTCGTCCGCGGCGAAAACGGACGCTAGTAGAGCGTGATGCGCGTCACGCGGAAGCGGCCTCCGGGGTTTCAAACCGGGGGCCGAATTATTACCGTAGTGCGACCTCAGGAGGGATCGGCCGCCGGTGCGCACGCTCGCGATCGTCCTCGTCTCGGTAACGGTGCTCGCCGGCGCTCCGGCGAGCCTCGACGCCCAGCGCGCGCATCAGTTCGAGCTCGGGGCGTTCGCGTCGCTGACGCGCTACGACCGCATGTTCGATCTCGACAACCAGGTCGGCGGGGGCGGTCGCCTGGCATACTTCTTCAATAACGTGGTCAGCGCCGAGCTCGACGGCGGCTACCAGAGTCTCACGCCGCGGACCGGCGGCACATCCCCCACGCTCGCCGTCGGCACCGCGAGCCTCGTGCTGAATTTCGGCGGCGCGCGCAATCTCTTCTACATCCTGGGCGGCTATTCCCGCCTCGACTACGAGCAGGCCACATCCTACCGCTTCACCGACAACGCGATCCACGGCGCGCTGGGCGACCGGGTGTTCCTGGGCGAGCGCGCGGCGCTGCGGGTGGAGGTGCGGGGGATCTATGCGCCCAACACCGGCTTCCCCGGCGCCGATTGGGCCGGTCATGTCGTCGGGTCGGTGGGGCTGTCGGTGTTCGCCGGCGGAGGCCCGGCGACCGACTCCGACGGGGACGGCGTGCCCGACCGCCGCGACGCCTGCCCCAACACTCCCGCCGGGGCGACGGTCGACGCGCGCGGCTGCCCCTCCGACTCCGACGGCGACGGCGTGCCCGATGGTCTCGACCGCTGCGCCAACACGCCGCGCGGCGCGCACGTCGACGCGTCCGGCTGCCCCCTCGACTCGGACCACGACGGTGTGGTCGACGGCATCGATCAGTGCCCCGACACGCCCGCTGGCGCCACGGTCGACGCACGGGGCTGCCCATCGGACGCGGACGGCGACGGGGTGTTCGACGGCATCGATCAATGCCCCAACACGCCGGCGGGCGCCATGGTCGACAAGGCCGGCTGCCCCCTCGACTCGGACATCGACGGCGTCCCGGACGGCATCGACAAGTGCCCCAACACGCCGCCCGGTGTGGAAGTCGACAGCGTGGGCTGCCAGCGGTTCAAGGACTCGGACGGCGACGGCGTCGACGACACCAAAGACAAGTGCCCCAACACCCCGCACGGCACGCGCGTGGACGCCGCAGGGTGCCCGATTCTGTTCACGCCCGAGCGCACCCCGGTCATCCTGCGGGGCGTGATCTTCGAAACGGGCAAGTCGGCACTCAAGCCGGAGTCGTTCACGGTGCTCGACATCGTCGCGCAGTCGCTCCAGGCGAATCCCGACATCCGCATCGAGATCGCCGGTTACACGGACAACACCGGCGCCGCGGCGACCAACGCCCGTCTGTCGCAGGCGCGGGCGGAGGCGGTCCGGATGTATCTCGCGACCCGCGGCGTCACGCCCAACCGCATGGTCGCCAAGGGATACGGACCCGCCAATCCGATCGCGCCCAACACGACCGCGGCGGGACGCGCGCAGCACCGGCGCGTCGAGCTGCACCAGCTGCCATGAGACGGATCGCGCTGCTGGCGGGCGCGCTCGCGCTCGGCGCGCGCCCCCTCACGGCGCAGCGCGCCGGACAGTTCGAGGCCGGCGCGTTCGGCGCCTACACGCGCTACGACCCGGCGTTCGGCCTCGGGCGGAAGCCGGGCGCTGGTGTGCGGCTGGGCTATTTCCTGAACAACGTCATCGGCGTCGAGGGAGACGTGCTGTTCCAGCCAGAGTACACGGTGACCCCGGGCGGGACGCCCAACACGCTGCAGCCCCTGATCGCCGGCGCATCGCTCGTCGTCAACGCGTTGCGCGCGCCGCGGCTTACCCTGTACGCACTGGGTGGGTATTCGCTGCTCGATTTCGGCACGCGCGCGCCGTACCATTTCACCGACAATGCCCTGCACGGCGGCGGCGGCATCCGTCTGTTTCTCACCAATCGCATCGCCGTGCGCGTCGAGGGCCGGGCGATCGTCACCCCGAAGTCGAACTTCGGCCTCCAGAGTGTCACACACTATCTCGGCACCGTCGGCCTCTCGGTGCTCCATCTCGGCACGGTGCGCAAGGACTCCGACGGCGACGGCGTGCCCGACAGTAAGGACGCCTGCCCGGGCACGCCGGCCGGCGCCGTCGTCGATCAGCGTGGCTGCCCCCTGGACGCCGACCAGGACGGGGTGCCCGACGGGCTCGACAAGTGCCCGGGCACGCCCGCCGGCGCGCACGTCGACGTCACCGGCTGCCCCACCGACGCCGACGCCGACGGCGTGCCCGACGGGCTCGACCAGTGCCCCAACACCCCGGCCGGCGTCAAGGTCGACGCGAAGGGCTGTCCCATCGATTCCGACGCCGACGGCGTGCCCGACGGCGTCGATCAGTGCCCCAACACGCCCGCGGGCGTCGCAGTCGACGCCAAGGGATGCCCCATGGACGCCGATGGCGACGGCGTGCCCGACGGCCTCGACAAGTGTCCCAACACCCCCAAGGGCGCCACGGTGGACGCCAACGGGTGCCCGCTCGATTCCGACCTGGACGGCGTGCCGGACGGCATCGACCAGTGTCCCAACACGCCCGCCGGCACCAAGGTCGACGCCACCGGCTGTCCGCTGCCCGTCGAGGCCGTCAGGGCCCCGACCGCTCAGGCCGCCGCGCCCGCCAAGTGCCCGCCCGCGCCCCCAGGAAGCCAGGTGGATGCGAACGGCTGCCTCGTGCTGTTTGCCCCCGAGCCAGCGCGACCGACCGCGCCGGGGGCGCCCGCGCCGCGGCCGACGCTGATCCTCAAGGGCGTGAACTTCGAGACCGGGCGGTCGGTGCTGACGCGCGATTCGTACTTGGTGCTCGACGCCGTGGCGGCGTCGCTCGTGGCGAACCCGGAGATCCGGATCGAGGTGGGTGGCTACACCGACAGCACCGGGACGAAGTTCTCGAACCTGCGCCTGTCGCAGGCGCGGGCGGCCGCCGTGCGGTTCTACCTGGCGCGTAAGGGGGTAGCGCCGGTGCGCATGGTCGCCAAGGGATACGGCGCGTCCGGCTACATCGCGCCCAACGGCACCGCCGCCGGGCGGGCGCAAAACCGTCGCGTGGAGCTGCACAAGCTTCCCTGAGGGCGGTGGTCAGACGGGGCGCGCCTCGATATCTTGGCCCCCCCATGAGGCACGTCCCACTGCTCGCGTTGTGCGCGCTCGCCGCCATTTCGCTACCCGCGCCGTCCTGGGCGCAACACCGCCCCTCCCCTCCCCGACGGCCGGCCGCGGCGCGCCGCCAGCCCGCGCCCGCCGCCGCGGCCCGCATCCCGCCGCCGCGCGCGGTACTCGGCTTCGAGCCGGGCGACGATCGCAAGCTCGCCGACTGGCCGACACTGGTCCGCTATTACCAGGCACTCGCCAAGGCGAGCGACCGCGTCCGCTACCACGAGCTGGGGCACACCACGCTGGGCGCGCCGTTCGTCGCGCTCGCAATCTCGAGTCCGCAGAATCTGCGGCAGCTGGATCGGTATCGGGAGCTCAACACGAGGCTCGCCGACCCCCGCGCCGCCAACCGGCCGCAGGACCTCGAGGAGGCGCTGCGGACCGGGAAGACCATCGTCCTCATCACGTCGGGGATTCACTCGAACGAAGTCGGCGGGCACCTGACGCCCGCGCTCCTCGCCTACCGGCTCGCGAGCGACACCGGTGCCGCCACCCGGGCGATCCTCGACAACGTGATTCTGTGGCTCGTGCCTTCGCTCAATCCCGACGGCGTCACGATCGTCGCCCGCTGGTACGCGCGCACGCTCGGGACCCCGGCCG
>Ga0137370_10000789_pt1 | contig 12413 bp, 9 predicted proteins | sample SagtaG_11_FD_104920 | JGI IMG/M metagenome (GOLD analysis project Ga0137370, IMG submission 104920) | Vadose zone soil microbial communities from Sagehorn Ranch, Mendocino, California, USA - Sage1_R_20_16 metaG | ecosystem: Environmental > Terrestrial > Soil > Vadose zone | place: USA... | reverse complement strand
GCCCCCGGCTACAGCACACGGCGAAGTTTTTCGCCGCAATCCGCACAAGATCGACAATCGCTCCTTATTCTACGCGCCGTCGATCGGCACTGATCCCGGCTTCGCGGATATTATCGTCGAGCAGGCAAAAAGTTGAAATCCCGCTCGCGCTTGGTTTCTTTTTGCGCAACATTGCTGTCCCGCGAATGAAGGAAACCACGTGCAAGAAGCTGCAGGAGATCGGGGCATTTGCGCTGGCTGGCGGTTGCACCCGGAAACGAATGAAGCAACTGGTGGAAATGATTCGCGCGGCCCGCGACTATCGATGGTTAGCGGTTTACAAAATCGTCAAAGATGAATTCGTGATTCTCGCCGGCACAGGCAACGAGCCGCCCGCTTATCCCCAGTTTCCTACTACGCAGGGGCTGTGCGGCGCTGCGCTAGAGTCGGGAAAACCGATCATCGTCGGCGACGTGCACAAGGATCCGCGGCATCTGCCCGCGTTTCATACGACTCGCTCGGAGATCGTTGTCCCCATGAGGAACAACGAGCACCGGCGCATTCTCGGAATGATGGATGTAGAAAGTGACAAGTTGAATGCGTTCGGCGAAGAAGATCGAGAATTTCTGGAGCGGGCTGGTGGCTTAATTGCCCACTGTTTGCATTAGTACGAGACGCCTCTTTCGACTTCGCCCCGGACAAGCCTAGGTTGGGCGTACCGATGCAAAATCCCGTCGAGCGGGTCCTTGAAGCTGTTCCCTTTTGTTTCGGCGAGGTTTTGGTCCGAAAATCCGGTAAGAGTCTTCTTCTATGTCACCGGGATGAAGACGCGCAGGATGATTTGGAAATGTTTCAAAATCCAGAAGACGCGATCGAGATCGCGAAATATGATGACGCGGGAAACTATCGTCCGTTAAAAACTGCGCCGAATTTACGGCACGGCTGGCGCATGAAGCTCCAGTCATCTGCCGAATTGAAACACGCTCTCGGTCATTTTTATCCAGGAAGGCTGGCCGTTTTTTTCGCGTGGCAGCGCGGCGAGCTGCGCACCACATCGCTACGCGAAACATTGGATCGACAATCGGGGATGTATCGTATCGCCGCGGCAATTTCAGATGCGCAGATTGACGATCTGGTTGCGGATTTTTGCCACTCCAATGGCGGTTGTTTGCGCACAATCTTGTGGAAGCGCGACCAGCACGGAACTATCGCGTCAACAAAATTGCCGATACAAAAGTTCGATCCGACTCTGGATCAGGTACAAGCACTCGGTCGGACCGGGTCCGCAACCGGGACTACCGTTCCCCTGCTTTGCCAGGAGTCGTGCAACCTTTTGGTGGCCGCATGCCGGAAAGTTGTAAAAGGGGAATGATTCTTCGCGCCCGCGCGGTCGTGACAATGGATGGACCGCCTATTGAGAATGGCGCAGTCGCAATTTCCGGCGATCGAATTGATGACTCGCCTCCCGGCTCGTCACCCTCCCGGGCTGCCCGTCTATGTCGCTCGGCTCCCGCCGGCTCCATTGTCGATGTTGGAAAATTTCCCGAAGTCTCCGCGCGACATTCGGGCCAAGAGATTATCGATCTCGGTGAGCAGGCACTGCTGCCGGGTCTAATCAACGCCCATTGTCACCTCGATTACACGTGTCTGCGCGGAAAAATTCCCCGGCAAAAATCTTTCACCGATTGGATCCGAGCCATTAACTCGGAAAAATCGAAACTCACGCCAGAGGATTACGTCGCCTCGATCAACGAAGGGTTCGCCGAGGCAAAAAGATTCGGCACGACGACGATTGTAAACTTGACTGCGTTTCCGGAATTGATCCGGCAGCTCCCAGATATGCCAATTCGCACGTGGTGGTACGCAGAACTAATCGATGTGCGCTCACCGGACCGGACAAACGAACTTGTCGATTCTGCAATCGAATCACTGAAGTCTGCGCAAAACTACGGGTTAGGACCACATGCGCCATTTACGGCATCTGAAAATTTGTACCGACGATGTGAGGAGGCGGGCGAGGGCATGTTGCTCACAACGCACCTTGCGGAATCGCGAGAAGAAATGGAAATGTTTTGCCACGCGTCAGGACCGCTTTACGAATTCATGAAAAGTATTGGACGCGACATGCGTGATTGCGGACATCGAACGCCGTTAGCGCTATTCATCGGCGCGTCCGATGCCGGTTCGGCTCCGGCCCGTCGCGCCCCGGCGCAATGGCTCGTCGCGCACCTGAACGAACTTACCGAAAACGACTTCGGATTACTGGGAAAAATGAAGACAAAATTTCACGTCGTGCATTCGCCGAGAAGCCACCGTTATTTTGGTCACGGCCGATTTCAATCTGAACGGTTGCACAAGCTTGGATTCAACATTTGTCTGGGCACCGACAGCCTCGCCAGCAATGTGAGTCTGAGCTTGTTCGCAGAGATGCGGGCGTTTCGTTGCACGCAACCAGAGATCTCACCGGAGAAGATTCTTGAGATGGTTACGGTGAATCCCGCATCGGCACTGCATCAGCCGAACTTGCTTGGCCGAATTCGGCCCGGATTTCGAGCGGACCTAATCGCCATTCCTTGTCGTGACCGCGGTGATCGGTTTGGAGAGATAGTGGCGTTCGATGGAAACGTTGATTGGATCATGGTGAACGGACGGACGCAGGGCTTCGACTGATTCCGTTTGATTCCGAAATACTCGACCGAACTGCTTGCTCGCCGTGGGCGACACCGGTAAACTCGGCGTATGTCCGGACAAGGAATGCAGACCAGACTGCTTCCAGGACAGAGTCTCGCGTTACAGCAAGTTCTCTCGCCTCAACTCCAACAGAGCCTGCTTGTTCTGCAGACGCCGCTGCTCGAACTGCGAAACCTTGTTCAGCAGGAAATGGAAACAAATCCCGTTCTCGAGGAATTGCCGGATGAGCCAGGTTCAGACGCACAAAACGAAGGCGAGCCTTCCGTAGAAGACAATTTCAAAAACGAATTCGAGAAGCTCGCGAGTCTGGATCAGGAATGGCGCGATTACATGGCGCAGTCGGCCAGCTCCAGTACGGACGGCTTTCGGAGCTCGCGGGAAGCGCAAGATAAGCGGCAGTTTCTTTTCGATTCCATTGCCGTGCAGGAAACGCTTCAGCAAAATTTACTGGGACAACTCAATCAGACCGCCCTCAACACCGGTGACCGCAAAACTGCAGAGCTAATTATTGGTAACATTGATGACAACGGGTTTCTCCAAAGCACGGCGGAAGAAATGACGCTGAACTCGGGAATTCCTAAGGAAGATTTCGAGAAAATGCTGGCGTTGATCCAGAATTTTTATCCGCCAGGAGTCGGGGCGCGCGATTTGCGCGAGTGTTTGCTTATTCAACTCAAGCGAGAGGGAAAAGAAAGCAGCCTGGAGTACAAGGTCGTTTCTGAACACATGGATGATTTGGGCAGGCGACGCTTTCCTGAAATTGCGCGTCGGATCGGAATCAGTGTGGACGAGGTACAAAAGGCAGCCGACAACATTGGTCGGCTGAATCCGCGTCCCGGCCAGGTGTTTGCCGCGTCGCCGCAAAACTACGTGCTGCCGGATGTGACAGTGGAAAAGGTGGACGGCGAATATCAGATCATCCTCAACAACGAGCAGATTCCACATCTGCGGATTAGCAATCTTTACAAGGATATCATCGCGTCCGGCAACACTCAGAGCAGCGAGGTCAAAGATTATATTCGCGACAAAATCCGGAGCGGTAAATTTCTGATCCGCTCGATCCATCAACGCCAGCAAACAATCTCCAACATCGCGCAGCAGATCATCGCGAGGCAGCGCGATTTTCTGGAACATGGACCATCGCAACTGAAGCCGATGACCATGGGAGAGGTCGCCGATGCGGTCGGCGTCCATGAGACCACGGTCAGTCGCGCTGTATCGGGAAAGTACATGGCCACGCCCCAGGGCGTTTTTGAGATGAAATATTTTTTCACGCCTGGTTACCAGACTGCGACCGGCGAATCGCTGAGCAATACCAGCGTGAAAGAAGCCATCCTGGATCTGGTGAAGCGCGAAGATGGCAACGAACCGTTGAGCGACAATGAAATCGTCGAGATCTTAAGTGAGCGCGGGATTCCAATCGCGCGGCGCACCGTGGCCAAGTACCGCACCGAGCTCAATATTCTGCCAAGCCACATGCGGCGAAAATATTGAAAGTTGGATTAATGGAATAATGAATCCATTTTGACATCAATAGGCCAACACTCCATCGCTCCAATGTCACCATCTCTTCGCGCCGCCGTGATCGCCGAATGGCGCGGTCTTCCTGAGAGAAAAATGCGAGGCGACCGCTGGCAGTCCCCGGCCGAGTTGGTTCCAAAATTGATGCAACGTCTCGGATTACGCGAGCGTTTGCACGAGACGGAAGTGATTGACGCGTGGGGAAAAATTGTCGGTGAATTTATCGCTATGCACTCGGCGCCGGTAGCACTGCGCGAAGGCGTCCTCTACGTTCGCGTGCTCCAGCCAGCCTTGCACTACGAGCTCGAGCAAATTTCTAAATCCGAAGTTCTGCGGAAATTGAAACAGCGTTTTGGCGGCAGGACGATTCGCGACGTGCGCTTTCGCGTCGGTTAAATTCAACCGCTAAGCGGCGAAGCACCGGGCGCCAATCCTGAAACGTTTGAACGTTCCTCCGCGCTCCCTCCCGCCATGACTTGGGTGGAGACGGATTGCCCATCGCTCATTCCGATACCGAACGCGGCAAGATTCAAAACGATCATTACGAGGGCGAAAAGGTACATCCCCATTGCCAGTCCGATGGCGGCATGCATTGCCAAAATGCAAACCAACCAAAACAAGCGGGTCTTCTTTATCCAAATGAAGAATGGGTAACCCAGTTCGATCAGGCAGATCGAAATTCCAAGGATCGGCAGAGCGTATTTGAATCGAACAAGGATCTCCGGGGAAATAAGATTGAAAGGCGGCCGAGTCAGTGATCGCCAGAGATTGGAGCCATCCCACCAGCCGCTGCCCAGGCATTTTGCCAGGCCGCCGATAAAGTAAACGAAGCACATGTGCACCTGTAAAACGCGCCGCCAAAAACCTAAAAGTTGTGGATCTCTTAGTTCTACTTTCAGCAGCCGGTGATCGAGTGAGTAACGATCTGGCAACGGCGATAACATCAAATAAAAGAGGCCCGTGGTCATGAAGTTATCGGCTCCATATGCGAACAGCCCACCGCTTTCAGCTGCGCACAGGTGAAGAAGCCACGCTATGATTGCGGCTGGGCGAGAGAAGAGGCCGAGTAGCAACAACACCCCCATACAAAGCAAACATGCCCAGGCGATCGATAGAACGGCATCCTCGCCAATGTGAGCGTACCCGCCAAGAGCAACAAGCCAGCTAAGCTTTGGAATCAGTGGACTGTCGAAGGATGTAATGGCCTCTCCAAGTTTGCGGGTGACAAGGCCTTTGCCTGTGCTGGCAAATAAGTAGTGCCAATCGCCCCTTAAGAACAGCGCATAAACGGTTACTTGCAGACCCAGCCCAATACGCAAAGCCGCAAGCCACTTGTCCGTTTCTGCGGCGAACAGGAAGGCTAGTAACCGCGTCCACCACCGTCGCGGTGTGAACCGAAGAGCAAAGGGCAAAGAGTTAAGGGCAATTTGTGGCGCTTCGCTCATCACCGCTTCTCCTTTTCTCGCAGGCTGAAATCGTAACTGAACATGGGCTGGAACGATTCGCCTTTCCCATGCTCGAAGTCATCAATGCCAGGCGGGCTAACTGTCCCGAACGTGGCTCGAATCTTTTTTACCTCAGGGCGATCTCGCCAGACGGAGAACGCGAGCATCTTAACAACGACTTCTCGTATCGGCTCATAACGGTTGTCCGCCAGGCGATCTAATAAACTGTCCAGACGCAAAGCAGCCGCTCTTCCACTCAGGTGCGGCGATACATATTCCACTCGCCCATCTGCGTAATATAACTCCAGGCCCAACCTGTGGTACCCTGGAATATTCGGCGCGAAAAAACTGTATCCAGACTGGATACCCGCAGCATGCAAATAGGTGGCTATGCCCCGTCGGATGGGATTGGACGCCGTCGCTTCTTTTCCCAACACAAACGCTGTAATCAGCTCCGATTTGCGCGCGTATCTCTGAAACGCTGATGGCAACATGGTTGCTCCCTCCGCGATCAGCGAGAATATGCCTGCAAAGCAAACTGCCGTTATAAGAAAGAAATGTATGACAAACCAGGCAGCGTAAATGCGCTTGGAGATCATTTCATAAATCGTAGGGGCATTTTGCACCTTCGGCGATTGTTTTTGCGCCCCACAACCTGTCTCCAAAGAGGTTGCGGCGTTAGAAGAAGATCACTGATTTTTATTTATTCGTTCCTTATCCCTTGGAGCTTCGTATTGGGAATTCCCAATCTCCTCCATGCGAACCACCGAACAATCCTTGGCACACCATTAGAGCCCGAGTGCCGGCACGGTCATGCTATAGCTTGCGTTCTTTGAATGCGGGGACCGTAGCGGAGCTAGTACACAACACGGCCAGTCCCGAAGAGGGCTCTCGGGACTGGCACGTTTTCGCTAGCTAAACGACCGCCTTAGAGTGTCGCTGCAACCAACTTCAAGTTCTCGGTCGCGGCCTTGCTCTCGGCAGTCCCCGGCAGAACCATCTCCGCGCAGAAACTTCGCTCCGCCCTTTGGTCCGCATAAAACAGTGTCGTTTTATCGGTTTGAAGGCTTTTGAAGGAACGAGCTTGCGAGTTTTGGTTCTGACTGGGCGCATGCAATGCAAGGGCGCTAAGGCCGATAACGGCCACAGTAACCAGCATTGCCGCGACCAAGCGTATGCTTTGTGCTTGGAGGTTCTTCATAAGTTGCGACGGATACAGGCGATGTGAATAAGTGTCAACTAGAAAAACAAAAACTCTTATAGTACTCATTTGGACGTATTTCGTCAACTTAGGAGTTAACCTGAAAGGATTATAGGATTTTTCCCTACCTCGTCAGCAGTGAGAATCGTGACCCATCAGAGAGAAAATGGCCAATGAGCGAGTCGCCGGACGCAGAGAGCAAAGAGAAAATAGAACCCGAGCTCGGCGCTCCCACGGCACGTTATGGAGGCAAAGCTGGTTCAGCGCGTTGGCTAACATGGCCTTTCGGCGGCGGGTCTAATATCGAGCAATCCCATCTGTGCGAAATTAAAATCCCGTCGGCGGACGATGCATAAACGATCGCCGCCAGCACAAGGCTCTTCTGGCCACGAAAAGCGGCGGAACACCGCTGCACTCCTAAGACACTTCCCTACACGGACAGGTGGGTAGCGCGAAATCTTACTTAGGCGCAAGGGAAGCGACGATTGCGTCAAAGCGCGGATCGTCGCGTAACGGGTCCCAAAGCGGATTGAGACGGAGATTACCATAACTCACGTCGTCTGGTCGGTTCGCCGCCTCAGACAGTCGCTCGATCGCGCGATCCTTTTCACCCACCCACGCGTAAATGATGGCGAGATTTCTTATTAGGAGTGGTCCCTCGACAGCACTCTTGTTGATAGGCATCAGCGCAACTGCACGCTCGCCTTCGCGAATGGCGTCATCTTTGTTTCCCAACGCGGCATCAACCATACCAAGCGCACAGAGAGCCGCCGCATAATCACTCTGCCCCCGCATGATCTGTTCCAGTTCTTTTCGAGCGCTAGTGAACGCGGCGCGAGCTGCCGTTTGATCACCGCGCAACCTGGCGGCAAGGCCCACACACCAACTGTTAGGGAATGGAATGTTCTCGTCATAGCATCCATCGACCGGCATGGCGTCCAGCGCTCGCTGCGCCGCGGCGGGATCGCGCTCGCGCAACGCAAGAAGGATCCATCGGTCAACGACAACAGGTGCCACGCTTGGATTCTCGGCGAGGATCGCCTCAATTGTGTTATGCAGTGGCTTTGTGTCTGCGCGCCATTCCAGGTCGACCCAAGCACGCCGCACCTTGGTAGTGACATCCTTTGGAGCGATGGTCAGCGCGCGATCCAATGCGGCCGCCATCTCTTTGTAGCGGCGCAAACCTTCGTTAGTGATGGAAATTTGCTGGAGCGTGAAAGAATCGCGCGGATCCAACTCCAATGCCTTGTTCATTTCCTCCAGCGATTTCTCCCAGCGACCTTGCCGCCGATCGATGAAGCCAGTCAGAAGGGGAATTCGCGGTTCGTTAGGCAGAGTGCGCCGGGCGACAGCGAGCTCCTGTTTCGCTTGTTCGTAGTCTCGATACGCCCAGTAAAGATGCTGAGCGATCGCCAGATGCGTTTCGCCGGAGTCGGGGCGTAAACGTCGAATCGATTGAATGGCTGATTCAGACAACTTAAGTCGCGCATCGGTGTGATCGAAGCCGAGGAAATAAATTCGATCATGGGCGCCTACGAGTTGACCGTAGGCATCAAAGAAAAGAGGATCGCGCGCGACAGCCTGATCAAGCATCTGTACGGCTTGCAGCAAGTCTTCTCCTGCGCGCGTACTAAAGGAAATACCATTGATCAGGTCTTTGGACCGTAGGTAGAGATCGTAGGCAACAAGGTCTGTGGTCGGGGGCTCTTTGATGGCAGCTTTTTCCGCCGATGAGACTTCAGCTCCAAGCTGATCTGCGATCTTTTGTGAAATTTCGCTTTGTAGCGTGAAGACGTCACTCAACTCCCGATCGTATTCTTGCGCCCATACGTGCGCGTCCGTGCGCGTATCAATTAGCTGGGCGTTCAAATGGATTCTCCCCGCTTCCCTGCGCACGCTTCCCTCGAGCACGTACGCGACATTCAAAGCATGACCAATTTCCTGTGTATTCCGAGCGCCGCGATATTTTGCAACGCTGTTGTGGCTGATCACCTTCAGATTGGCCACCTTTGCCAGTTTGGTGGAAACGCCATCGTAAACACCGTCGGCGAAAAATGCATTGTCTTTGTCTGGACTCAGACTTTCGAACGGTAGGACCGCAATACCACTTGCCGCTGGCGGCCCCGCCATTTCGCCGTTCCAAATCAATGCGCCGACTGCCGTTCCCAGCACCATTAACATTGCCGCCATCGCGGCGGTTAACGGATGTCGCCGCGTCCAGCGCCATGCGCGCTCGGGCGGCGAAACAGGACGTGCAATAATGTGGCGGCCTTCCAGCCAACGTTCGAGATCTTCAGCCAGAGCGCCCGCAGAGCGATACCGCGCACCTGGCTCTCGCTCCAAACATTTCGCGCAGATCGTCTCCAAATCCCGATCCAACCCTGGCACAAGAGTGCGCAACTTCGGCGCCGGTTTCTCGCCCGCCTGTTGGATCACCTTTAGCGCGTGCTCACCCAAAAATGGCGGACGACCCGTCAGCAAATCGAACAAAATCGCACCCAAACTATATATATCGGACGCAGGACCAAGTCCGGCCGACGATCCATTCACCTGCTCGGGCGCAATATAACCGGGCGTACCAAAAATAGTAAGCGTCCGCGTTAGGTGACTGCTACTGTCCAGCCATTTGGCGAGACCGAAATCGCTAACCAGCGGTTCGCCCCGACCGTCCAACAAAACGTTCCCCGGTTTCAAATCTCGATGGAGGATCCCCTGCCCATGCGCGTATTGCACCGCACGCGCTACTCTCGCCACCAATGCCACCGAGCGACGTGGTTCATTCCGCAAGGCCGGTGCCGCATCCAGCAAACTCCCACCACCGGCAAATTTCATGCTGAAGAAAGGCAACCCATCGTCGCATTCGCTCACTTCATAAATCGGCAGAATGTTCGGATGATCGAGGCTCGCGGCAGCCTGTGCCTCACGGCGGAAACGCGCCAGCGTTTCCTGAGAATCGGCGTGATACGACAAAATTCGCTTCAACGCCACGATGCGGCGCGAGTGCCGTTGTCGTGCCCGATAAATGACGCCCATCCCGCCACGCCCGATTTCTTCCAGAATTTGATAATTCCCTACGCGCCAATCGGCGTCGCACACATCGAGTTCACCGAGCAAGTCATCCAGTGTTTCCGCCTTCGAGGAAGGTTCCGCCTCCACCGCCGCCGAAACTTCGGCCGGCGGGTCATCATTGTGCCCATTGGCGCCGACCCCTGCGGAAAGAAGACAGCTTAAACACAAACTGCGAGCGACGCGCGATGCCGATCCGCACTGCGGGCAAGTAAAGGATTGGTTTGGCACCCCTGTTGAAACAGGAATGTCAGTACGAGGATCGCTCATTTAAAAGATCACGATGCTAGATGAACTTCACAAAGTTGCAAAGAAAAAAAGGAAATTTTTTTTGGATAAGTTATTCACACGATTTTGTTTATTCCGTAAAAACTGTAATCACTCCCGCTATCGCTCCATTTCAGATTGCGCCCGCCAAAAGCGAGCCGAATGCGTGAACCACGCTTTCATCTGTTTTCGTCCTCTTTGGGCGCCAGTGAAGCGACGATTTTCTCAAAGCGCGGATCGCTCCGAAGCGGGTCCCAAAACGGCAAGAGTTTTAGTTGACCATAGCTGACCGTACTTGGTGGACGAATGGCTATGGCCAGCTGTTCGCAAGCCAGGTCTTTATCGCCAACCCATGCTGCAATCATTGCCAGATACTTGACCATCGTGGGACCGACCAATGCATCCTTTTCCACTGGGACGAGCTCGACTGCGCGCCGACCCTCGCGCAGCGCTTCTTCCTTTCGGCCGAGGCCTGCGTCGATCAAACCAAGTACGCACAGCGCTGGGCCGTAGTTTGGTTCGGCCTGAATCGCTTTCTCCTCTTGAGCGCGGGCGGCAGTGAACGCAGCATGGGCATCACCGTCATTTTGCGTCATGCGGGCGATGACACCCTCGACTATCGAACGATTCAAATGGACCGAGTAGTCTGTTAACGGTGTGTGGTCGATTGTGTCGAGCACATCTTTCGCAGCGGCAACATCGCGCTCGGAAAGCGCCCAACTGAGCTGCTCATCAACGGCATTCGACAAGGCTTCGGGGTTTGTTGACTGAATGGAATCAATCGTGTCGCGCATTGGCCGGGTATCGGCCTTCCAGTGAAATTGAAGAGCTGCAAGCGCGATCTTGGTATCGAAATCGGTTGGCTCAATAGCCAGCGCGCGATCCAGCACAGACTTTTCGTCAGCATAACGCTTGAGAACTCCGTAACTGAGCGCAATTTGCTGGAGCGTTTCAACATGGCGCGGGTCTAGATCAAGTGCCCGCTCAAGGCTTCGTGTGGACTCTTCCCAGAGTCCCTGCCGCCTCTGGATGTACCCCATCATCCGGAATATTCGTGCATCATTGGGCAAGGTCTGGCGGGCAAGCTTTAGTTCAGCCAGAGCGCCACCATAATCGAGGTGTTCATGATAAAGATTTCGCGCATGGGCCAAGTGAATTTCGCCCGCATCTGGGTGAAGACGAAACGCCCGTTCGATGGCCGCTTCAGCCAATGCCGACCGTGCCGGAGTATGATCGTAGCCAAGGAAATAAAGCTGATCATGGGCGTAAGCAAGCTGGCAATACGCCTGGAGAAAGGACGGATCACGTGCAACGGCCTCGTTCAGCAGATCGATCGCTTGCAGCAAATTTGCTTTCACACCGCTGCTGAGGCGCAGGGCGAGAAAATTCTTCGCGCGGTTGTAGAGGTCGAAAGCAACGAGATCGGTGGTTTGTGGCTGTTCAACGGCCAGTTTCTCGGTGGTCGAAGTTTTATCACAAAAACATCCAGCGACCGTTCGCGCAAGCTCACTCTGGACGGCAAACAGGTCACTCAAATCGCGATCGTATTCCTCCGCCCAGACCAGAGTACCAGTGCGAGCGTCTATCAATCGAATCTTGAGATGAAAGCGCGCGCTCCCGCGACTGCGGGAGATAGTACCCTCAAGAATGTGCGAAACCCCGAGGGCTGTTCCTATTTCACGAACATGTCGCTCTCCGCGATACTTCATTACGCTGGTGTGGCTGATGACCCTGAGATCGCGAATGCTGGCAAGTTTGGTCAGAATGTCATCCTGAACACCATCGGCAAAAATTGCGTCCTCTTTGCTGTCGCTCAAACTTTCGAAAGGTAGAACAGCAATCCCGGTCGTTGCTGGAGGGCTTGACGCGCTGCGCTTCCACAACGTCGCCCCCGCGGCCAACCCCAACACCATCAGGAGCACCGCCATTCCAGCAATAGCCGGGCTCCGCCGCATCCAGCGCCGCGCGCGCGCGGGCGCTGAGAGAGGGCGCGCGGCGATGGCCTGACCTTCCAGCCAACATTCGAGGTCTTCGGCCAGAGCGCCCGCAGAGCGATACCGCGCACCTGGCTCTCGCTCCAAACATTTCGCGCAGATCGTCTCCAAATCCCGATCCAACCCTGGCACAAGAGTGCGCAATTTCGGCGCCGGTTTCTCGCCCGCCTGTTGGATCACCTTTAGCGCGTGCTCACCCAAAAATGGCGGACGACCCGTCAGCAAATCGAACAAAATCGCACCCAAACT